>ERZ772921.766-NODE-766-length-19484-cov-26.356477_pt1 | contig 19484 bp, 16 predicted proteins | sample MGYA00512117_ERZ772921 | MGnify/ENA primary metagenome ERZ772921 (study PRJEB29015, sample SAMEA2737944) | human oral metagenome | biome: human oral; feature: human-associated habitat; material: dental | place: China | collected 2150 ...
CCATGCCCCTGGCCCCCAGGGCGTCAACCAGGGCAGTCGCATAAGCACCCCCACCGGTGTGCGGCGCCACACGCTCACCAACCACCCGCACCAGAGCCGTGTCGTCGCCCTCGTCCAGGGCCCCGGCCAGCACGACGGCGTCCCCACGGGCGGCGTCGGCAGCGTCAGCATTCGTACCAGCAGCAGGACCACCACCCAGGCCACCAGGCCGGTCACAGACCCCACCACCCAGGCCACCCGGAGCCGGGGAACCGGTAGCGCCGTCCCTACCGTCCGCACCAGGGGCCGTCACCGAGTCCCCACCCGAACTACCCGCACCAACGACCCCGGTAGCCAGGGGCGTACCGGACCGGTCCGGCAACGGACCCAGACCACTCCCCTCCCCCGAACCCGCCAGCACCGCCGCCACGAACAAGACCACACACACCACCACACCCAGAGCACGAAACACCACACCCCACCCAACACGACCAGCAGGTCTCACACGAATCAGCTCCTTTGCTCAGAAGGTAATGTCAGTGGTCAGAATGATCTCGGACCCCGGGTGCTCATAAGACCGGCGTCGTTCCTCACGCTTGCGTCGTCTCTTCTCGCGGCGCAGGAGCCGCCTGTTCCTGCGACGTTGGTGGGTGTGGGAGAGGTTGTAGACCAGGAGGGCGGTGGCAGCGGTCAGCACCGCTACCAGGACTGCGTGCCTGGCGGGACTCCGGGGGGCGGTTGCGGGCGCAGGGTCCTGGACCTTGAGGACGTCGTCCTTGAAGTTGTTGACGATGAATTCACGGATAACTGGGTAGATACGCTGGGGGTCGCAGATGCCTTGAAACCAGACGCTCAAGCCCCGAGGGTCTGCCACGGCTTCTTGACGGTCCAGACGCCACACATTGCTGCCGTCCTTGGTGATCCAGTCATAGACAGGTCGCCCGTCGCCCAGGGTGTAGGCGTCCTGGGGAATGAGGTGGGAGGAGTCCAGAGCACCTATTACCTCCAGAGTCAGTCTGACCGCGACCTTCTGCGTGAGGCCGTTCAAGTCCGAGACGAGACCGACAGGGCTCTTCTGGGAGAAGTCCGCAAGACCGGACGGGGGCTGCCAGCTGAAGGGCGGATCCGTGGCGGAATCCATACCCTGTTCCAGGGCCGCCAGCATTATCCCAGCCGCAGGACCCGCCTCGTCGACTCCTGCCTGCCTGGCCGCCGCACAGGTCGCGTAAATGTAGCCATATAGTCTGGCACTCGACCTCGTACCACCCAGGAGCGCGCCGTAGGCTTCCCTCAGATCAGTCCCCGGATCAGTCTTTCTCGCGGTGACAACCAGGCGACGGGTGGTGAGCACCCCGGCGGCCCTGGATACAGTGGTCAGGGCGACATCGTCGGTCAGGACGTCCTGGAGCAGGGCGCCTAGCTCCCTGCCGCGGCGGTCATGCCAGGCTACCGGCAGGAGCTCATCGAAACTGGTGTAACGGTCCTTGTACGCGGTACCGCTAGCTGTGTCATCGATATCGCCTATGGAGTTGGCGAGCATGACGGCGGTGGCGCGTCTGGCTGTGGGCGTCCAGGCGGTGGTGTCCACGCCCGCCAGGGTGGCTACTGCCTGCTCGGTGAGCCAGGCGGCCCGGGCCTCGTAGGGGTTGGGCTGGAGGGTGGGCGCGGCGGACCGGTAGCGCAGGGTGGAGGCCGAGGCCACGGCCGCGGTCAGGGCCTCCAGACAGGCGGGGCCCGACCCCTGGGCGCGGGCGGCCACCCACACCCACAGGGATCCGTCCACCCAGGGGAACTGTTCCCGGTCCCCGTAGCTCCTCCCACTGGGCCCCAGGGCGGCGCCCCTGTATGCGTCTACGCCATGAGGCCCCCGGCCCCTCCCGCTGGGTCCCAGGGTGCTGGGATCAGCCCCCGGCAGGGACGGGGCCAGGACGTCCAGGACCGTGGCAGGGGTGCGGGTTACGGCGGTCAGGACCGCGGGCAGGGGGTCGTAGGAGGCCCGGTGAACGGTCACGTCCTGGGGTGTTCCCTCAGGGAAGTTCACGTACCCACCACCTGCCGTGGTGGTCAGACGCGCGTACTCCACCCACCCCACCCGCAAGCCCCCGGCGGCCGCACCGGTCTCACCGACCATGACACCACGAGTCAGAGCAGCCAGGAACTTAGGGTCCAGGGCCAGGGGATCCCGGGAACCCGACCGCCCTCTACCAGCACCCAGGCCCCGACCATCATCAGCACCCGGGCTCGCTGTGCTCCCGGCACCAGGAACCTGGCCGGGGCTGGTGGTCCCTGGGACCTGGCCAGGACCCGACTGCCCGCCCCCGGCACCAGGGGCCTGGGTGCCAGCGGCGGCGGTGGTCAGGGGGTCCTGGTCGGCGGTGAGTAGGCGTCTGAAGCCTAGTGGTAGTAGGAGGGTGTCGGGCTCGGCCAGGTCACCCGTGGTGGTGACCAGGGACGCCAGGTCCCGGGCCAGGGCCTCTCGGTGATCGTCCGTCCACAGGGGCGAGGTGGTGGCCGTGGCCAGCAGGGACGTCCACGTACACGCCAGCCCGACACCGGCCGCCCCGGTGCCATCTGCACTACTCACCCGGCACCCTCTGGCACCCTCAGCACCACCGGCGAAGCCCGCCGGGAGCGTGCCGTCCCCAGTGGGCAGGTGCGCCGCCACACGCACCATGCCCCTGGCCCCCAGGGCGTCAACCAGGGCAGTCGCATAAGCACCCCCACCCACACGCGGCGCCACACGCTCACCAACCACCCGCGCCAGAGCCGCGTAGTCACCCCTCTCCAGAGCCTCAGTCAGCACGATGGCATCCCCACGGGCAGCGTCAACGTCACTCGCGGCATCCTGGTAGACGGGGTTGACAGTACCTAATGAGCTGTCCACGCCATCAATAGCAGCGTCGGCGGAAATCACAGCCACAGTAGACGCAGAGCTTGGATCAATAACCTGCGTATCCGCGACTCCTGTAGTCGTCAAAAAACTAGGGAGGTGAAGGCATAGCAGAATTGCCGCACATTTAAGCAGCGGGCACGGCATCACTTACCAGGCCCCCGGAATCCCCTGGCACTGGGGCTCCCCCACACCACCGTCAGATCACGGTCCGCGTCCTTCCGGACCCCGCCCGCCATGACCATGTTGCCAGTCAGCGTATTGCACAAGGCCGTCAGCACACCCAGGTCAACCTGCAGGAACACGGCCCGCCACCTCCAATCACCAGGGAGCTCAGGGACGGCCAACAAAGCAGTCAGCACACACCCCATCCAGCAAGGACAGGGCAAGACCCCTGAAGCTCGCAGGAGAGGAAGAAGACTGCGACTCGCACCACACACAGTATGTGAGCGACGCCCCATCTGTCCAGAGCAGCAACTCAACCATGGTCCATATCACAGGAACGGTCCGGGAAGTGCTCACCAGACGACCCCGCCCTCGGACAATACCGCCGCACTGACCTCGCGCACACGGCGTCAGGGCCAGTCCGGCCACCGGCCCTGACGCCGGCCCAGCGCTGACCTCACGCACACGCGGACGGGGCCTACCCGCTGTGGGTGGCCGGCTACCCGGCCGAGCTAACCTCGCACACGCGGACGGGACCTGGACCACTACTCCTGACGACGCCTCACCCCAGCCTCACCCCGGCCCGACCAGCAGCCGCACACCACGCCGTCCCTTCACAGGGAACACACAACCGGGGCTGACGCCAGCCACACGCCTGCCCGGCAGCGTGAAGGCATGTCACACAGCACAGTCCCGCGTCGTCCTGTACTCCGCCGCTCGGCCACCACCGGCCGCGCCCCCGGGGCCACCTCCCGGGATACCACCACGCACGCTCCCGCCTCCGCCACGAAGCCGATGGCCTCAGGTCCCCTGACGGCGGCACCGGCACCGGCCGCAGCATCCCCGGCCGTAGGACACGGTACGGACGCGAAACAGGGCGCGGACGAGAAACCGTCAGCCGCTGGCAGCGCAACGGCCACCGCCCGTACCCCCAGGCGCCACACCCGACGCAACTTCCTCCTGGGCAGCGGCGCCGCCCTGGGTATCGGCCTGGTCGGGACAGGCGCCTGGGCCCTCAACCGCTACGTCATCGACCACGTCGAGATCACCGACGTCGAGGCCTACGAGGCCCAGAACTCCTCGGTGACCAGGACGGCCGCACCCACTGCCGCAAACGCCACCCTGACCCAGGACGGCTACACCTCGTCGTCGACGACCGTGCGCATTAGCACCGTCACCACCGGCTCGGGCCGCGAGACGGTCACCTACTACACGGCGGACATCACGGTCTCCGACGCCACCGTGGTGCGCAGCGCCTTCGCCCACAACGAGTACGGCACCAATATCACGGCCCGACCCAGTCAGATCGCCTCCTCCCACGACGCCTTCCTGGCCGTCAACGGCGACTACTACGGCTTCCGCGACACCGGCATCCTCATCCGCAACGGGGTGGTCTACCGCGACTCCCCGACCCGCCAGGGCCTGGTCCTCTACACCGACGGCCGCATGGAGGTCTACGACGAGACCACCACCAGCGCCCAGGCCCTCCTGGACGCAGGAGCCTGGAACACGCTGAGCTTCGGGCCCGCCCTGGTGCAGGACGGCTCAGTCCGGGAGGGGATCGACGCCGTGGAGGTGGACACGAACTTCGGCAACCACTCCATCCAGGGACGTCAGCCGCGCACCGCCGTGGGGGCGCTCGGGCAGGGACACTACGTGTTCGTCGTGGTGGACGGGCGCGAGGAGGGCTACTCCCGCGGCGTGACCATGACCGAGCTGGCCCAGATCATGGTGGACCTGGGGTGCCAGGTGGCCTACAACCTCGACGGCGGCGGCTCCTCGACCATGTACTTCAACGGGCAGGTCATTAACCAGCCCTCCAACGGCGGCGAGCGCGGCACCTCCGACATCCTCTACATTGCGCAGGGGGCCTGAGATGAACCCGGCAACCTGGTCCACCGGCTCCTACCCGCTGGCCCGCCCCTCGTCCCGCCCCGCCCTGGAGGAACCGCAGGCTCCCCTGGCCGCCCAGGAGAAGGCCGGCACCTCCTACGCCGGGGCCCAATCGGCCCGGGACGCGACGTCGGCCCCAGGGCCCCTGCCCACTGAGCCGGGGCCCGCACTCGCCGAGCCGGGGCCTCTGCCCACCGAGTCGGCGCCTTCACCCACTAAGCCGGGGCTCGCGTCAATGTCGGCCCCGGGCCATGCAGCCCGGGCACTCCGGGCCCCTGCGTCCCGGACGACGGCCCCGGCCCGGGCAGCGGTCCTGGAAGCCTCCGGCACCCCGCGCCTGGCGGTGGTCGTCCCCGCCTACCAGCCGGACGCCCGCCTGGTGGGGCTCGTCGACGACCTGCACGAGGCTCTTCCCGGCTGCCGGGTCCTCGTGGTGGACGACGGCAGCGGCCCCGACTACGTCGCTGTCTTCGCCCAGGCCCGCGCCCAGGGCGCCGTCGTGGTCACGCACCAGGTCAACAGCGGCAAGGGTCAGGCACTGCGCACCGGCCTGGCCCGGGCCGCCACCACCTGGCCGGGCGCGGACGTGGTGTGCGCCGACGCCGACGGCCAGCACACGCCCGCCGACATCCGGGCCGTCGCCACCAGGGTCCGTACCACCGGGCACATGACCCTGGGGGTACGCCGTTTCACCGGGAGGGTGCCGCTGCGCTCCAGGGTGGGTAACACCGCCACGGCCCTGCTCTTTGCCGGGGCGACCGGCTGGCGCCTGCGCGACACCCAGACGGGTCTGCGGGGCTTCCCCGCCGGGGAGCTGGCGTGGCTCCAGACGGTGCCCGGCGACCGCTACGAGTACGAGCTCTCCCAGCTCCTGGAGGCTCATGAGCGCGGCCTGGCGGTGGAGGAGGTGGAGATCGCCACGGTCTACGAGCCGGGCAACACCTCCAGCCACTTCCGTCCCGTCCAGGACTCCGCCCGTATCTACGCCCCGCTCCTGCGGTTTATTGGCGCCTCCCTGGCAAGTTTCGTCATTGACTGGGTGGGAGTGGTGGTGCTCATGGCGCTGAGCGGCAACCTGCTGACCTCCGTGGTGGTGGCGCGCATTATCAGTGGTACCGCGAACTTCTTCCTCAACCGTCGGGTGTTCCGGGCACAGGCCGGGACGGTGGGGCGCACCGCCGTACGCTACCTGGGGCTGGCCCTGGTGCTCCTGGCGGCCAGCTACCTCATGCTCAGGGTGCTGACCGGGCTCGGCCTGGGGGTGGGGACCGCCAAGGTCGTGGGCGACGGCACTGTCTACGTCGTCAGCTACCTGGCCCAGCGGCACCTGGTCTTCCGCCGAGGACACAGCGGCTAACCCCGCCCGCGCCTGCCCGCCTGCCCGCCTCGCCACCCGCGAGAACGGTACTTATTCGTCGTGAGAACGGTACTTGTTTGCCGTGAGAACGGTACTTATTCCTCGGCGACGTGCCTTGGTCGTCGGGGACGTACCCTAGGGGGCCTCTGGGTACGTCCCCGACGACCAAGGCACGTCCCCGGCGGGGTGGCAGGAAAGGGGCTGAAAGCCACCCGCCCCCAGAGTGCGAGCACCTGGCCGGCCTGGAGCGAGGCCGCTTCCGCGAGGTCGTCAAGGTCCGTGAATCCGCCCCGCTGGGAACGCGCAATAAGGATTCTGCCAATGGCCGCGTTGTCAAGAGCACCTATCTCCCGGATATCGGCAATCGTAGCCGTATTGATATCGACGACGTCGGCCGACTGAACCTGCGACGGCGGGTCCACGAGACCCTCCCAAGCGGGCGATGACGTGCCGACGAGACCTGCCTGCGCAGCGGGTACCGAGAACGGCGCCGTCGGCTTATCGACACCAGCCCCTGGTGGCAGGTAGCCATCCTGGGCAGAGGGAATCGGTGCACCCCACCCGAAGGAAGGTGCGGACTGAGGCGCCGGGCCACGATCCCAGCCCGTCACAGGCACCTGGACCAGGTACGGATACGGATACGGGCAAGGGTAGTAGGCTGCGAGACTCGCCATCTCGTCATCGCGCTAGATAACCGCCCGGAGCACAGCCTGCCTCACGAGCGCAGCGTGGATCGAGCTGCCGATCCAGCACAGCGCCAGGAGGATGGCAGCGACACGGTACGGGACAGAGTCGGTGTCCCTGTGCCCCGAGACGCCACTCGAAGCAGCGGCCGAAATATACAAGAGAACGGTAAGGACGCACCAGAACGTGGCAGCCCTCTTCACCGACCTCGATTTCGTTATTCCCTCCGCCCACAGCCATCCAATAAATGAGAAAATGCCCACCCCCAGGACCACAACCAGGATCCAGGCGGAGTTCTTGAGCCTCCAGCCATTTGTTTTCTGAGCAATCAGGTAGTCAATTTCGTCGAGATGCAAGCCTGGCCTCCTCGAAGTCGATCATGAACGTGTTCTCCACCGCGACACACTTAAACACGTCCTCGAAGGAAGTTATCTGGGACAGAATAATGATGTCGTCGTCATCAACGGACCGGGCGGGAACCTGGTCTTCGTCAGAGCGACGAGGGATCCTTCAAAGGAGACGGTTATCCGTCAGGACCTTTCAAGCGAAGCCAACTAACCCGTCCCCTGGACGCCAGGGAGGAAGCAGGGGAACGAGTACCAGACTACCGCACCTAAGGCCCGTACCCAAGGTGTCAGACGGCCCCGCTCAGCCGGTGGGCACAGGACGGGCATGGCGCCGGGTTGCCCGCGAGCAGCCAGCAGGAGGGTGATGAGCTCCGACCGCGGTCAGGGAGGATGCCAGCGTCCGGGGAGGACGCCGGTGTCCAGGGCTCGTCGGGTAGGCGCCCTGACGAGCTCCCGACCGCACCCCGGGGAGGACCGGACGCTGACACGGACAGCTCCGCCGTCGAGGACCCGCACCTAGGCCCAGCGCCGACCGGCGTCTCGGACGGCCCCCGTTCTCACGGCCAATAAGTACCGTTCTCACAGCCAATAAGTACCGTTCTCGCGAAGAATAAGTACCGTTCTCGCGGTGAGAGGGTGGGGCGGGTGAGCGGGCGGGGCAGTGGCCGGCTAGTCGTAGGCGGGCTCGGCGCCTACGCCCTGGGCCATATTGGCAAAGCGCGACAGGTGCCCCTGGAATATGACCGGGATGGTCCTGGTCTGACCGTTGCGGTGCTTGGCCACAATAATGTCGGCCTCACCAGCACGTTCGTCGCTGTTGTAGTACTCGGGACGGTGCAGAAGCATAATAATATCGGCGTCCTGCTCCAGGGAGCCGGACTCTCGCAGGTCACTCATCTGCGGCTTGTTCCCGGTACGCTGCTCAGGACCACGGTTGAGCTGGGCCACCGCCACCACGGGAATGTCCAGCTCCTTGGCCAGCAGCTTGAGGGATCGGGAGAACTCCGAGACCTCCTGCTGACGGGACTCCACACGTTTGCCCGAGGTCATGAGCTGGAGGTAGTCGATGACCATGAGACCCAAGTCCCCGTGCTGCTTGAGACGCAGGGCCTTGGAGCGGATCTCCGGCATGGTGAGGTGGGGGGAGTCGTCAATATAGAGGGGCGCCTCGGAGACGGGGTTGTAGGCACGGGCCACGTCCTCCCAGTCCCGCTCATCCATCCGACGCCCTCCACGGAGCTTGGTCATGTCCACCCCGGACTCGGCGGCCAGGATACGCATCATAATCTCCATGCGCCCCATCTCCAGGGAGAAGTAGCAGGAGGGGACGGGCTTGCCGTCAATGCTCGCGTGGATGGAGGCGCTGCGACAGAAGTCGACGGCCAGGGTGGACTTACCCATGGCGGGTCGGGCGGCGACGATAATCATCTGCCCGCCGTGCAGGCCCCCAGTGAGCTCGTCGAGCTCGACAAAACCCGTGGGGACCCCGGTCATGACGCCGGACTCCCGGGACTGGCCCGCCTCGATCTTCAGGTTCGCCTCATTAAGGAGCTCACCGACCACGGCGTAGTCCTGCTTGTCGCCGTCGCGGTGGGCCACGGAGTAGACCTCCGCCTCAGCCAGGGTGACGAGGTCGTCAATATCCCCGGCGTCGGTTGAGTAACCGAGCTGGGTAATGCGGGTCCCCGCCTGGACCAGGCCGCGCATGAGGGACTTCTCCTTGACGATCCGCGCGTAGTAGCCGGCGTTGGCGGCGGTGGGGACGGTGGCCATGAGGCTGGCGAGGTAGGGTGCCCCGCCCACGCGCTCCAGCTCGCCGCGCTTGGCCAGCTCGTCGGCAACGATGAGGGGGTCGGCGGGCTCGGAGCGGTTGTAGACCTCCACGATGGCGTCGAAGATCGACTCGTGGGCGGGCTTGTAGAACTCGGTGCCGCGCAGGACCTCGATGACGTCGGTAATGGCCTCCTTGCTCAGGAGCATGCCGCCGAGCGTGGCCATCTCGGCCTCAAGATCCTGGGGCGGGAGGCGGTCGAAGGCGCCGTCGTAGCGGACAGCCTGGTCGCCGTCCCCCGCGGGCCCGACGGCGGAGCTCACCTCGGTCATAACGCCTCCTTCTCGCATGCGCGGACAGGCATCCCTGGCCCACGAGCCCCTCCCGGAGGTGCTCCGTCTCGCGTGCGCGTGCACGATAGCCACGCAGGCGCCGGGGCGCAAACGCTCAGGACCGGCAGGGTGTGGAGGAGCAGGGGACGCCTGTGGATATGTGGGCAGAGCCTGTGGAGGACGCGCCGTCGGACATGGGGACAGACGGGGTAGAACTGTGGAAAAACTGCTACGCCACCAGCGGATATCGGCCTAGTTCCAACGTTTTCCCGCTGTCACCGCCAGCCCGCCCATCGTAGTACAAAGTGTGTACAAAATCTGTGGATAAGTGGACAAGTCTGTGGATGAACCTCATCCTGTCCTTCAGGTCGGCCGCCGCCCGACCCGTCTGGGGCGCCGCCAGCGGTGGAAACGAGGCGCCCCTCCACCCAGAAGCGGTGAGGTGCCACACAGATAATCACAGTGCCCGTCAAAACCGAGACCTCCACCCAGGAACGGGGGGGCACTGGTCGCCAAGGCCGACAGGAACGAGGCCTCCCTCCCCCCTCCACCCAGGAGCGGTGGGGCACCGCCACCGGGCAGGAGGGCGGGCGTGAGAGGAGGGCGGGCGTGAGAGGAGGGCGGGCGTGAGAGACTGGGGCGTCGTCTCCGGAGGTCCTGTGCCTAATACGTCCAGCCCGTCGCCCGTTCCCGCCGAGCCCCACACGCCCTTGCCGCCCCGCGGGACCCCGACGCCCCACGGAATCCCGACATCCCCGCCGTCCCCAGCGCTCCACGGGACCACAACGCCCCCAACGCCCCGCGGGCCCACGGCGCCCCCGGCATCCCACGGAACCACAGCGCCCCCGACCACGCCGCCCCGCACAGCCAGCCTGAACCGGCAGATCCTCTCCCTGGCCCTGCCCGCCCTGGGCGCGCTGGTGGCCGAGCCGCTCTTCGTCCTCATTGACTCGGCCATGGTGGGCCACCTGGGCCCCACCTCGCTGGCGGGCCTGTCCCTGGCCTCGACGGTCCTGACCACCGTCGTGGGCCTGTTCGTCTTCCTGGCCTACGCAACCACGGCCACCACCGCCCGGCTGTTCGGGGCGGGACGGCGTTCGGCCGCCCTGCGGGCCGGGGTCGACGGCATGTGGCTGGCCGGGCTCATTGGCGTCGTGGCGGGCACGCTCCTGGCCCTGGCAGCCCCCTGGGTCGTGGCCGCCCTGGACGCGCACGGGCAGGTGGCCGAGGCCGCGACCGCCTACCTGCGCGCCTCCGCCCCCGGCATCCCCGGCATGCTCGTGGTCTACGCGGCCACCGGGACCCTGCGCGGCCTGCTGGACACCCGGACGCCCTTCGTAGTGGCCACCGCCGGGGCCGTACTCAATGTGGCGGTCAACGCCGTGCTGCTCTACGGCGTCGGCATGGGGATCGCGGGATCCGGCCTGGGCACGGCGGCGGCCCAGACGGTCATGGCCCTGGCCCTGGCGGCGCCGGTCCTGGGCGCGGCCAGGCGTGACGGCGTCGCCTGGGGACCGCACCGGCAGGGGCTGACCGCCTCCCTGGGGACCGGGACCCCGCTCCTGGTGCGTACGCTCTGCCTGCGTGCGGCGATCCTGGCGACCGTGTGGGCGGCGACCGCCCTGGGGACCACCGCCCTGGCGGCGCACCAGGTGGTGAGCTCGCTGTGGAACTTCGTCGCCTTCGCCCTGGACGCCCTGGCCATTGCCGCCCAGGCGCTCATTGGGACGGCACTGGGCCGGGCCTCAGCCGACCAGGCCCACCAGGGCGCGGGCGTGAGCACCCTGCTGCGACGTACCACGGCCTGGGGCGCGGGGGCGGGCGCCCTCCTCGGCCTCCTTCTGGCCGTGGGCTCCCCCTGGCTGCCCCACCTGTTCACCTCCGACCCGGCGGTCCTGGGCGCCTGCGTCCCGCCGCTGCTCATTGCGGCCAGCGCCCTGCCCCCGGCCGGGGTCGTCTACCTGCTCGACGGGGTCCTCATGGGGGCGGGTGACGGGCGCTACCTGGCCTGGGCGGGCCTGGGGACCCTGGTCCCCTACCTGCCCCTGGCCGCCGCCGTCGGCACCGGGGTCCTGGGCGGGGCCGGGACCCCGGACGGGAGCACCGGCCTGGTGTGGCTGTGGCTGTCGTTCGCCTGGGTCCTCATGGGGGCGCGGGCGCTGCTCAACGGCCTGCGCGCCCGAAGCACCGCCTGGCGGCACTGAGCCGGTTCCCTGACACGGTACCCACGCCCCGGGCGACGGCACCGCCTAGCGGCACTGAGCGGATCGGGCACCGGGTGAGGACGGAGCACAGGGTGAGGACGAGCACCGGGATGTCACATTTGATATCTGCCCCACCGCAACCTATCTTAGACATATGATCAATACGACCGGCTCCCGGCTCAGCCCCGAGGAGCGCCGCGCCCAGATCATCGCCGTCGCCGCCCAGCACTTCGCCCGCGACGGTGTCGTCGGCACCTCCATGAGCGCTGTCGCCAAGGACGCCGGCGTGGCGCGGACCCTCATCTACCACTACTTCCCCGGTAAGGAGGAATTACTCGGCGCGGTCCTGGCGGCGGAGGCCGCGGGGCTCCTGGCGGAGACCGCCCCGGATGCCTCGCTGACGCCCCAGGAGAACGTCGAGAAGGCGCTGCGCGCCTACATAAAACACTTCCGCACCTCCACCAGCAGCCTGAGCGAGCTGTACTCATCCAGTGACGCCACCGAGGTCGGCGCCCTGGTCGAGCGCAGCCACGCCATGCACATTGAACGGATCCTGGCGCTGACCGGCGCCGAGGACACCCCCGCCATGCACCGCAACCTGCGCGCCTGGCTCATCTTCATCGCCGCCTTGGCCCAGGACACGGTAGACGTCGGTACCCAGGAGCAGGACGACGTCGCCGTGCTGAGCCTTGACGTCCTAGCCACTATTGTGGGACACCCGTTCTAAGTACTGGCGCACGGAGCCGAGCCAGCCCGACCAGGGCGGGTCCGGCCCCGTCCCCACAGCGCCAGCCCTCACCAGCACCGGTGCTGCGCCACCCAGCCGCAGCACCGCCTCCCTGCCCGACGGGCCCGCACGGCCCGGCGCGTCAGCCTCGCCCAAGCCGCCCCGCCCGTCCGGTTCGGCCCACCAGCCTCGGCTCATCACGTGCCACCCCGACCCCTCACCGACCTGCCCAGCCAGCGCGTCGCCACCAGGCGGGAGGCACCGGTCCCACCCCACCACCAGCTCGACCTCGCCCACGGTCCTGGTGCCGCCCCTCCCTGACCCGACGCCGTCGGGCCCTACCACCGCCCTCCAAGGAGAACCCCATGAAGCTCGTCATTATCGGCGCCACCGGACACGTCGGCTCCCGTGTCATGACCCAGGCCCTGGCGACCGGACACGCTGTCACCACCATTACCCCCCACCCCGAGACGGTCCGTCGCAGGAAGCGCCTGAAGGTCGTACGGGGCTCCACCTCCGACCCGGGTGCCGTCGCCCACGCCGCCAGGGGGGCGGACGTGGTCGTCGTCAGCCTGACCGGCAAGACCAGGGACGGGACGCTTATGCAGGCGCGTCTACCCAGTATTATCCGGGGACTAAAGAGGGCGGGCTCACCGCGCCTGGTGCTGGTCTCCGCGTTCGGCGCCGGTGACACCATCGACAAGGCCCCCTGGTACATGCGTCTGGTCTACCGCTACGTCCTGGGCCGGATTATGCACGACAAGACCGCGTCCGACAATCTCCTCATGGCCTCGGGAATACCCTGGACCATTATCTACCCGGTCAACCTCAAGAACAGTGTCGCCACGGGTACCGCCGTCAGCCTGCGCCTGGACCAGGTCACCAAGGTGCCCGGGCTACCGATCCTGGCATTCGACGACGCCGCGGCCGCTATCCTGGCGGCCGCCGAGGACCCGGACACCCAGGGCAGCCAGATCATTGTGACCACCGCCAAGGGGTTCCGGCGCGCCTGACCGGGCGCCGACGTCGGGCAGCGGGGAACATTTTGTACAGAGAGTAACCGATTGCGCACAAAGTGACCTCGATTGGTTACATTCCGCACAGAATGTTCCCCTGCGCACAAAATGTTCCGCTGCGCTCAGGAGCGCCGTCACCCTCCGGCACCTGCCGTCTGGCGCCGGAGGAACTCCAGGTTGCTGCACACAGTCAGGGTAGCCGGGTGGTCAGGTCCCAGCACCCTTACAGTATCCTCCAGCACGGCCCCGCACAGGGAAACCGCCTTCTCCGTGTCACCAGCCTTCTGGTAGGCAATAGCGAGGTTACTGCGCGAGGTCAGGGTACAGAGATGCTCCGCCCCCAGTACACGCTCGCAGTCCTCAGCCACTGCCTCCCAGGCGCGGACAGCCTGCTGGAAGCGTCCCGCGGCGTCATACGCCTCGGCCAGGCCCGCACGGGCGACCAGCGCCCCGGGCTCATCCAGTGCCCCGGGCACCGTCACCCCCACCGTCGCGAGCGCCGCCTCCGCCTCGTCCAGCCGCCGGGCGCTCACCAGCCAGCGCACGAGCATGAGCCTGCTCTCCAGGCTCGCCTCCTCGGCGTCGAGACGCTCAGCACGCTCCACCCACTGGCCCGACTCCGGCTCGTGGGGCACGCCCATCTCCCTCAGGGCGAGCGTCAGGAGGTCCAGGCGCACGGGCGTGAGCCTGCGCTCCGGTCCCGCCCGGTGCTCAAGGGCCTGGCGTACGGTGCTCGGCAGATCCATGACGGGCTCCGCGTCCCCGCGTCGGGCCGCCGCCAGGGCGTCCTCCACCTGCCCCAGGAGGGCCACCGAGGGCCTCCGCCTCACCGGCAGGCTCGTCAGCTGCTGGACCGGGCCAGCTGTCTCGTCCCCGGAGAGGACGCGCATGGACATGGCGCAGTACGGTGCGGCGCTTCCCTCCTGCCCGGCGACGCGGAGCTCGGTCAGGCCGTACCAGCTGGTGAGGAAGTCCACGACCAGGCGCAGCGGCTCCCCACGGGACTCCTTGATCTGGAAGGCCAGCCGGGCCAGGGGCTCAGCCAGCTCGTAGTAGGTGCGACGGCGGTCCAAGAGGTCGGCGAAGACCGTGTCCGTGGGCCGCAGCCACCCGCGCCCACTGAGGTCGCCCACCGCCTTGGCGACGGTCCGCTGCCCGATCTGCGTGCGCCTGGCGATCTCCTTGACCGGTAGGGGCCGGTCCGCGCCGGCCAGCTCGGAGACAATGAACCGGTGCTGGGGTGACAGGTGTGCCAGGCGCTCCTGGTAGTAGGGGGTCAGGTTGTCCAACCGGATCAGGAGCAGGTCAACCAGGTCGTCCAGCTGCTCCACCGTCAGGGCGTCACCCAGGAGCGCCCACAGGCGCGGCTGCCCCCCGGCGAGGTGGGCGACGGTCCTGATCTTGACCCGTGCGCCAGGAGTCTCCAGCTCCTTGCGCAGGTCCTCGTTTCCCTGGGCGCCGGCCAGGGCCGAGAGCATGGTGACCGCCTGCTCGGGCGTGAAGGGCTCAAGCCTCATGACGTCGAAGTAACCGAACAGCGGCCGGTCCTGGAAGACCCGGTCGTGGTCGAGCCGCCTGGTCGAGCCAATGACCAGCAGACCGGGCTGGGCCTGCAGCAGGTGGCGGAGCCGCTGCTGTCCCAGCTCCCCGACGCCCTCCAGAACCTGGTCCGCGTTCTCCATGAGCACCAGCACCGGCCCCGCCTCGAGCACGGAGCGCAGGCGGGCCACCGCCTCCTCCTCGCCCAGCGCCCCCAGGTCCTCGTCGTCAACGAGATCCTGGAGCACGGCCAGCACCAGGTGGCGGTAGGAGACGATCGTCCAGGGGTCCTCGGGCAGCCAGGCGATCCGAATCCCGGCCCCCTTGGCCGCCAGGGCGCGGGTGCGGTGGTAGACCAGGGCGACGAGGTGGGTCTTCCCCGCGCCCCGAGGCCCCACCAGGAGAGCGTGGTGAGGGCTCCGTCCGCTGCCCAGCTCCTGGACCCGCTCCATGAGCTGGTCCAGAAGAGGCTCGCGGACCACGAAGAGCTCCTCCAGGTGCTCCGCCGACATGGTCGAGGGGGTGAAGCGCGAGGGCCTCACAAGGCCGCCTCCCAGATCCGACGACGTCGGGCCCAGGTGCACTGGAGCGCCGGGTAGCGCCACCGGCAGGACATGCCCCGGGCCGTGGTCCGACGTCGCCCAATAAAGAACTGCGGATCCAGGAGGCTCCCAGGCTGGGGGCGAATGGGGGCCGAGGACATCCGGCTCATACTCGCTCCTTCGTACGTGGTCAGTCACGTACAAGTGTACGTCATTAATCACGTATACTTCTGCGTGGTTGATGACGCACATTCTCTTCCGGCCCGGGCTGCTGGTCCGAGATTTGCCCGGGGCTGCTAGTCCCGACCTGGGGACACTGGCCCAGGGCCGCTAGTCCGGCTGACCCGGAGCTGCTGGTTCGGGGCCAGTCTGGGGTCAGCCCGGACATCGCCCCCCACCTCGGCCCGGACCTGACTCGTGCCAGTTTAGTGCCCCACAACACCCACCCCACCATTCCAACGAAAAATCCCTATATGACACCAAGTCACCAAAACTGGCACGAGTCAGCCCGGCTGTCGCCCCACCCTGGCCCGCACGTCGCCCCGCGCTCGCGCCCCCACAATGTGCGGTCGCCGCCACACCTCGCAGATGTGACGGCGACCGTCATGCTTCAGCCGACCGGTGTCAGGGGGTGGGCCCACGGCCTGACGGCCGCGTCCACAGCCCGGCCTCACGGCTCGGGCCGCAGGCCAACAGAGGTTGGCTGCGCCGCCCCCGAGGCTTACGTCTCGTGGCTCCCCGACGGCGTGCGCGAGGACGGCTCTCCAGCGGTGGTGCGAGGCGGCGGGTGATCCCGTCCCCGACGGCGGGCGCGGGCCCGGTCAGCGCCGCTGGCGACGAGCCCGCCCGCACCCTGGCGGCGTGCGCGAGGACGGCTCAGCTGCGCGTCCCCGAGCCATCGCGGTTCCCCAGCAGCTCGGTGAACAGGGCACGTGGCGCCCAGAGCTCCCGCTTCTCAGCGGGCAGCGACCACGTTGACCTCAATGGGGGCCACGACGTCGGTGTGCAGGCGCACGGAGACGGTGTGGCGGCCAACGGACTTGACCGGGGGGACGGCCTGGATCTTGCGGCGGTCGATGGCAGGGCCACCGGCGTCCTTAATGGCCTGGGCCAGCTCGGTGGTGGTGATTGCGCCAAAGAGGCGGCCGTTGGCGCCAGCGGTGGCGGTCACGGTGACCACGTTGTCCACCAGCCAGGCGCGGGCGGCCTGCGCCTGCTCCAGGGAGGCGATGGTGCGCCTGCGACGGGCCTCGGTCATCTGGTCGATCTGCCGCTGGGCGCCCTTGGTCCACGGCGTGGCGAGCTTGCGGGGCAGCAGGTAGTTACGGGCGTAACCGTCCTTGACCTCGACGACCTCACCGGCCTCGCCGAGGTGGTCGACGTCGTGGGTGAGGATGAGCTTGGTGGTCATGCTTCCTCCTTCTCAGCGAGCGGAGCTCGTGTAGGGCAGCAGGGCCATCTCGCGGGCGTTCTTCACGGCCTTGGCGATCTTGCGCTGCTCCTGCACGGAGACGCCGGTGACGCGACGGGCACGGATCTTGCCGCGGTCGGAGATGAACTTGCGCAGCGTAGCGGTGTCCTTGTAGTCGATCTTGCCGACCTTAATGGCCTTGACCGGGCCGACCTTCTTCTTTGGCTTACGAAGCTGAGGCTTCGCCATGGTGGTACTCCTTGCTTCGAGCGCCTGGTATTAGCGGCGCTCACACGAGATTGAATATGGGTGGAAGCGGGTCCGACGACGCATCCCGCACGGCCCGCACCTCACCGTGGGTGTGGTGCTCGCCGGTGCCGGGCGCCGCTGGCAGGTCCCGGCTGGGCGGTCCGGCCCCTAGAAGGGGGGCTCGTCCCCGAAGGACGTGGTGCCGCCGGTGGCCCAGGGGTCGTCCGCCGCGCCACCGGAGGGGGCGTTGTAGCGGGGCTGGCTGGGGGCGTTGTAGCCACCGCCCTGCTGGCCCGAGTTGTTGTAGCTCCCGGAGCCGCCCTGCTGGGACTGCCCCTGGCCTGACGCATTGCCGCCGTAGCCGCCCTGGTTCCCGGCGTTGCCGCCGAAGCCGCCCTGGCCACCGCTGAAGCCGCCCTGGCCGCCGCCACGGGGGTTGCGGGTGACCTGGGCCTTGGCGTAGCGCAGGGAGGGGCCGATCTCGTCGACCTGCATCTCCACCACGGTGCGCTCGGCACCCTCGCGGGTGGTGTAGGAGCGCTGGTTCAGGCGCCCGGAGACAATGACGCGGGTGCCCTTGGTGAGGGACTCGACCACGTTCTCAGCGGCGTCGCGCCAGATGGAGCAGCGCATGAACAGGGTCTCCCCGTCCTTCCACTCCCCGTTCTGACGGTTAATTCGATGGTTTCTTTATCATCGATTTTGTACGAACCGCTGGTCGCAGTATCCAAACAACCGATAATGTTCATCAACGTGGATTTGCCCGAACCCGATTGCCCGATAATAGCAACGAAATCACCTTTTTCAATATTCAATGAAATGTCTTTCAGAATATGAACACGATTTTCGCCGGCACCAAAGTAGCGGTTGATGTTTTTCATTTCAATAATATTCATTGGAAATTTCCACCGCACTTTAGAAGATTCGTGGCCCACGCATACTGCCGACGGCTTCGCCGGCAGCCACTTGTGACACAATGACTTTTTCGCCTTCAGCAACGCCGGATTTAATTTCTGTTTGGTAATCGTTTTGTACGCCGATTTCTACTTCACGTTGTTCCGGTTGGTTATTGCTGTTTAATACCTTCACAAAGGTTTTACCATTTTGCGTTTGAATTGCCATATTCGGCACGGATAGCACGTTTTGCGCGTTGGCAATTTTGATGTTGTTTTCTGTGGTCATGCCGATGCGCAAAATCTGGTTAGGATTTTCTACGATAATGTTGGCGTAGTAATAAACTGCGCTGTTACTGGTGCTTGACGTTGAACTTGTAGTACTGGACGTGGAGCTATTGCTAATCGTCGTTGTCGCTGGATCAACGGATTCTATTTTGGCGTGATAAAGGGTTTTGCTGTCGGACAAAATACTAAAGGTTACATCTTGTCCGGCTTTCACTTTCGTAATATCGCCTTCGGAAATTTCCGGTTTAATGCGCATTTTGCTTAAATCCGCCACTTTGACGATGGTCGGCGTGGTTTGATTAGAGTTTACCGTTTGGCCTTCAGAAACCGGTGTGGCAATCACTGTGCCGTCAATCGGTGAGGTGATTTTGGTGTAGCTCACATTGGTTTCCGCCGTATTCACTTCAATTTCTGCTTGTTTGATGTTTTCCTGCACCACATTCATTTCCGCTTTGGCGTTATCTAAGGTCGCTTTTGCGCTGTTTAAGCTGTCCAAGGAGGTGCCTTTTTGCGCATACAATTTGGTTAAACGATTGTAATTAGAAAGCGCTACATCATAAGCGGTTTTACGTGCGACAAACTGGGCTTGGTAGCTTGCAAGCGCCGCTTTTCGGGTGTTTAGCGTGTTGATTTGCGTGGTGGAATCAATTTCTGCAATCAAATCGCCTTTTTTCACTTGCTGACCTAAAGCCACATAGAGTTTGGTGACTTTACCGGAAACCTGCGCGCCCACATCAACGGTGTTGATACTTTCAATTGAGCCGGTCGCCACCACATTTTTTTCAATGTCGCCACGTTGCACGGTTTCCGTTAAATAGGTAGTTTTAGGTGTGGAATCGCCCATAAAAAAATAACCGCCGGTGATCACCGCGGCAGCCAGTGCGGCCATTATCCAATGTTTTTTTGTCATATTTTCTCGAGGGTTAAGGAAACAGTGAAAATAGAATACAGGAGAAAGATTAAGGAAATCTTAATTATTAATGAATGAACGTTCATTTAGTGGCGCATTTTAGTGATTCTTCTTCGGATATTCAAGTGAGAATCAAAAACGGAACTTGAATATTTATGTATTGTCATTAAAATGTAAGACAATTGTATTACATTAAGGAGACTAAAATGACTTCATATACTTTTCGATTAGATCCTGAATTAAAAGAGCAGGCCTTTTCCGTTTTCAGAAGCTACGGATTGAACCCG
>ERZ772921.768-NODE-768-length-19462-cov-2.995723_pt1 | contig 19462 bp, 27 predicted proteins | sample MGYA00512117_ERZ772921 | MGnify/ENA primary metagenome ERZ772921 (study PRJEB29015, sample SAMEA2737944) | human oral metagenome | biome: human oral; feature: human-associated habitat; material: dental | place: China | collected 2150 ...
TTTATTAATACTTTTTATAACTGGAGTTTTAACTTTAGTTGGAAATTTTGTTGGTTTTAAAGTTAGTCCTTTGGAAGCTATACCAGGAATATTAATTTTAATTATAATACATATATTACTGGTAAAGATGCTTCAAGACAAGATAGAATTATTGCAACATCAAAATATGATCGTTCTAATTCTATAGATATTTTAAGCAAAAACAAATCTGTTGCTTTAAACAATATTTTAAAACTTCGTCGGAGATATATTAGAAAAAGAACAAACTCTAGATAATTATACTGATGAACAGGAATCACAAGATCTATATAAACTTATTATGATGAATAGATATTTAGATGAATCAGAACTAAAAATAGATGGTAAAAATATTATCTCTAAACACACAAAAACAATTGATTATAAAAATGAAAATTCCAAAAATAAACAAAAACTAATACAAGACTTTTCAGAAAGATCAAAGAAAAATATTGCAACATCTAAAGATCCAGTATTCAAAGAAAAAACAAAGAAAAAGATAGAATCTTTAGATACTAAAGAAGAATTTGAGCAAACAATAGAGCATACACGTCTTGAAGACTTTGATAGATAATAAATAAAGAAAATCACTAGGTAAATAAACTACCTAGTGATTATTTTTTATACTGCTTCTACATATCTTGTATATCTCATTATTTTTTTCATCTTTTTTGTATAGCCAAATATTGGATTTATTCCTAACTCTCTTAAACTATTATAATAATATTTTCTTAAAGCTCTTTCTCTTATCTTTTTATCTTTTTTAAGTTCTTTTAATTCTTTTATTATTATTTGAATATCTTTATCTTTTTCTGTTTCTGCTTCTTGATATTTTTTCCAAAAATCCATTTGCATTTTCTTTTCTTCCTTATTTTCCCAATATATCTTAGATTCTAAAACACTTTGATGTAATTCTATAATTATTGTTTTTATCATTGAAAATATTTTTTCTTTTTTTGCTTTTACTTCTGCTTTCATAAGAAGTATTCTTGTATCTCTTAAAAGTTTTCCGAAACATTCTTCTATTATTGGCATTGGCAGACTATGTGTAAACAATGTTCTACTTAAATTTAAAAGTATTATTGTTCTTTCTAGATTATCTTTTTCATCTAATTTTCCTAAATATGAGTTATATTTATCTATTTCACCTTGTATCTTAGCATATTTATTTACTTTTGAATGTTTCATTTCTAGTGGTAATATTTCTTTTACATATTCTGCTAAACATCTAAATATTTCCATATATATACTGTTTTTCTTTTCTATACTTACAAGTCTATTATCTGCAAGTCTTACTGAATAATTTTTAAGAAGATTCCTATATATTTTTGTTGACTTTAATGCAAATATTTCTTCATATTTTTCATCTATTTTCTTCCCTGATACTTTAAGCAACTTATAATCTAATGCCAATAAAAATAATTGTTTCTTACACTTATATTCTTCATATTGTTCTGACTTATTTGTATTAATCTTATAATAATCTGCTAAAGCTTTTTTTTCTATCTTATTTGCTCTATCTGTTCTTACTTTTGCATATATAGAATCCATAATATATTTATCTACTGCTTCTAAATATTCCTCATATGCTGTATTATATCTTCTTTCTGCCTCTTCTCTTTGAGTCTTAGAAGGTACACTTTTTATCTTTTCTAAAAGCTTATCAGCTTTTATATATCCCCTTCTTTTCATAGATATAAGGAAAGAGTTCATTCCGATTTTAGTTGGAACTAATATATTTCTTATAGTTGTCGCAACACGGCCTATAAAATTCGAATTTGTTGTTATAATTTTTAATGTCTTAGATTTAGCTTGTTCCATTTTCTTCCCCCTCGTAAACAATTACCACATTATATTATAATATATACTATACTTCTAACATATAAGTCAATTATTTTTACATAATTATAATATTAAAATGTTTTTTCTTGTCTAAGTTCTTTTGCATTCATTATAGAATATTCAGTTATATCTCCTCCTATTATTCTTGCAACCTCTCTTATTGTATCTTCCTCATTTAATTTTGTTAAACTTGTCTTTGTTCTTCCTTCTTCTTCTTTTTTAGATATATAGTAATTATGGTCTCCGAAGTGCCGCTATCGTAGGCAGGTGTGTTACACATAAAACTTGATGTTTTTTTGCAATTTCTAACATTTTTCTTCCTACTTTTTTTCCTACTATTCCGACTTATACCTGTATCTATTTCGTCAAAAACTAAAATATTTGTATTATCTGCTTCTCCGAAGTATATTTTTGATACTTAGCATAATTCTACTCATCTCACCACCAGATGCGATTTTTTTAAGTTCTTTTTGTTCTTCTCCCTTGTTTGTCCTTATCATAAACTCAATATAGTCTTTACCTTCTTTTGTAAACTTATCTCTTTTTTCAACTAAAATACTAAATTCTGCATTTTTCATTTCTAAGTCTTTTAGTCCTTCATTTATCTTATCTGAAATATCTTTACCTGCTTTTTTTCTAAGTTCAAACATTCTTTCTGCTAAAATATCTAATTCTTGTTCTAATTTTTGTTTTTCTTTTGAAAGTTCTTCAAGTCTTTCATCTTTATGTTCTATTTCATCAAGTCTTTCTTTTGTTTCTGCTAAGAATTTAAATATATCACCAACTGTTTTACCATATTTTCTTTTTAAAGTTACATATTCATCTATTCTACTTTCTAATTTTCTTAGTCTTTTTTCATCATATTCACCATCACTCATTTTAGATATTACTATATCAACTTCTTCAAGCTCATAATAAGAATTTTTAATTACCTCATATTCTTCTTTTAAATCATCACTATAATTATTTAATTCTTCAACATTTTGCATAGCAAGTGCTAAACTTCCCATTGTATCTGACATGTTTATCTTAGCTTTTGCTATATTTTCTGCAATCTTTTCATAATTAGAAATCTTTGTATATTCTTCTTCTATATTTTTTTCTTCTTCTTCAGATATTCCTGCTTCTTCTATTTCTTTTACTTGGAATTTTAAAAGAGATATTTCTCTTAAGTCACTTCCACCTTCTAATTTTAAACTTTCGTATTTCTCATAAATATTTACATATTTTTTGTATATATCATAATATTCTCCGACGAATACCTTCTATATATTTATGTATATATCTATCTAGCATATTTCTTTGTTTTCCAGCATCTAATATATTTTGGTTTTCCTTTTGTCCGGTGTACATCAATCTTATCTAACATAAATTCTTGTAATTCTTTTTTAGATACCATCTCCCCGTTTATAGTACATAAATTCTTACCTTGTTTTGTAACTTTTCTTGATACTACATATTCTTCACCATCAATATCTAAAGAAATATTTACCTTTGCAAAATCTTTACCATTTGATATTTTATCTTTATCAAACTTACCGACCACCTATAAATATTAGAGAGTCTATTATAAGAGTTTTACCTGCACCTGTCTCACCTGTAAGTACATTAAATCCTTCAAAAAACTCCACTGTTATATCTTCAATTATACCAATATTTTGAATATTTAAATAATTAATCATCTATTTCCTTCCTCTTTAAATTAAATATATTAATTCAATAATAAATAACATATATTTAAAATATACAAACAATTCTCATATATGTTATTCTACTCTAAAATATTATATAATATTTATTAGCATAATCATAGTAATTTAGAAAGGATTTTAATTTTAAAATGAATAATTTTCGGAAGAATAATATTTCATATAGATGTAAATAATGCATTCCTATCTTGGACTGCTGTTGATCTTTTAGAAAAAGGACATAAAGTAGATATTAGAAATGAATATAGTATAATCTCAAGAACAGATAATAAGCGTCACCGGTGTTGTTCTTGCTAAAAGTACTAAAACTAAAAAGTTTGATGTACATTCACGGTGAAACAACATATACCGCCTTAAGAAAATGTCCTGCAATTAAAATATATAACCCTGATTATAATATGTATAAAACAAAATCAGATGCTTTTTTTAAACTTCTTTCTAAATATTCATATTGTGTACAAAAAGCTAGTATTGATGAGGGATATATCGAAGTTACAGGTATTATTAAAGGTAATACTATAGAAGAACTAAAGAAAAATAGTATTATCTATGCTAAGACTTTGCAAAATGATGTAAAAAATACCTTAGGGTTTACTATAAACATACGGTATAAGCAATTCTAAAATTATAGCTAAAACTGCATCAGACCTTGTAAAGCCAAATAAAATTATTCCCATCTTCCATGATGAATTAAAAGAAAAACTATATCCTTTAGATATCTCAAAACTATTTCTTGTTGGCAAAAAAACTGAAGAAAAATTAAAAAAACATAATATAACAACAATAGGTAAACTTACTGAAACTGATGACAAACTTTTAAAAAAACTTCTTCGGAATATTACGGTCCAAAATTAAAACAATATGCTCTTCGGTAATGACACTTCACCTGTTACAGATAAAGATGATGAACTTAAATCAATCTCACACCGGACATACATTTGAAAAAGATTTAACTAAAAAAGATGAAATTCTTACTCATTTACTAATAATTACTGAAAATCTTTCTAAAAGACTTAGAAAAGAAAAACTTAAAACAAATTCTATAGGAATAACAATTAGATTAAATAATTTTACAGACCTTTCAAAGCAAAAAACTATTTCCTATACAGATTCTACTATAGATATATATAATGTAGTAAAAGAACTATATTCTATACTTAGAAAAAAAAGCAATCTTCCTATTAGGTATTTAATGGTTAAGTTTAATAACCTAGATAAAGCAGAAAACACAGAACAACTTAATCTTTTTGATATTGCTGAAGAAAAGCAAGAAAACAACAATACAATAAGAAGAAAGAGTAAAAAAGGAAACATAGATAATGCAATAGACAGTATTAACAACATTCTTCGGAAACAACACCCTAAAGCGAGCCTCTACTCTTATGCTTAAGAACACCAAAAAGAACAAATAACAAATCCACAACATTTGACTTATGTAAAGTACCGTGTTATAATTTTATTACAAAAACATTAAAGTAGGCTTGCATAAAGCACTAAAGCTTACTGTAGAAAGGGTTGATATTAATGAACATTAAAAAAATTTTAGTTGTTGCTATAATAGCAATAGGGAGTATTTCTCACTCTAAGGATTGGGAGTTTGATAAACTAAAGAAAAAAGGAATTGATAATAGTTTTTTATGTTATGAAGACGCCAAATTCATAACAGATAAATCGTCTCCACAATATACTTTTTTGAAAAACTCAAAGCCAATGAACTACGGAATAATTAGCAAAAACGGAACATACGTAGTGGCCGTGGCTCAGAGATACGGAAAAATTGGAGATTTCTCCACTCACATTAAACGTTATGCTGGAGGAATTAAAACATTAAGTAACAAAAACATTAAGTAACAAAAAGGAAGTAGAATAATTTCTGCTTCCTTTTTTAATATATATTTAGTTTTTAACTCTTTCAACATATTTCTTTGTTCTTGTATCTATCTTTAATTTTTCCCCTATTTCTATAAATAATGGTACAGATATTTCAAGACCATTTTCCATTCTTGCTGGTTTTCCTGATGTTGTTGCAGTATTTCCACTAAATCCTGGTTCTGTATATTCAACAACTAATTCAACAAATGTTGGTGGTAAAACTTCTATAACTTTACCTTTATATAATACTATAGTTACATTCATATTTTCTTGTATAAATTCTAAAGCATCTCCCATTTGTTCTTTTGTAAGTCCCATTTGTTCATATGTATTATTATCCATCAAGTAGTATAAGTCTCCATCTGTGTATAGATATTGCATTTCTTTTTGTTCTATTTCTACTGTTTCTACTTTTTCTGCTGGATTAAATGTTTTTTCTATAAGAGCTTTTGTCATTACATTTCTTAATTTTGTTCTAAAAAATGCTGGCCCTTTTCCTGGTTTAACATGTTGGAACTCTGTTACTCTAAATACATTTCCATCATATTCAAAAGTTGTTCCATTTTTTAAATCTCCTGCTTGTATTGTTGGCATGTTTCTTTCTCCCTTTCTTCCTAATATTTGTTCTTTAACTTTTTATATATTAATATATTTTTTATTTTTTTTCAAGACTTTAATATCTACCTATATCTAAACTTATATATTATCTTCTTCTATTTTTTCTCTATTGTAATTAATTTTATGCAAACTTTGTAGTTTTTCAAGATATTCTGTTGGCGTATTTGCTTTTAATTTCTCGAATTTTTCTAATTTATAGAAATTTGTTTGTTTATTTGTTCCAGCATTTTTATTTATTTCAATAATTTCTCTAAATATTTTTTCAAAATTATCATTATTCTTAATAAATTCTTCAACAAATTTTCCGTAATAAATATTTTTTAATAAATAAATTTGCGAATCTCTAGCTTCTTTTCTTTTTGGAATTATAATATGGTTTCCTAATTTTAAAGCGTTTCCTGCTTTTAAATCATCTATTCTATTGTATAATTTTGTAAATGAAGGAACAAAAGGAATATTCTTATTTACAAATTCAAATTTTATATTTTCTAAATATTTTTTTATTTTCCAACTTTCCCAATAATCAAAGACTCCCGCACTATTTAATTGTCTGAATATTTTAAGTTTTAGTTCTCTTTTATCTGTTTCTTTTTCAAAAATATTTTTTAGTAACCTTGAAACTTCAATATCAGAAAAATTAAATATATTTTCAGAATTCGTATTCATATTATAATGAACTACTCTATGCCTGATACTTGTTATTGCATTAAGCATATTTACAAAAAATTGTTTTAATTCATCTTCATTAGCTTTATCAAAACTATCTCCATAAAACATTTCCAAATTTTCTTTTATATTATGAATTCCTTTTTTTTCAAAACTTTTATCTACAACTTCTTCAAATATCTTTTTAATCGTAATATCTTTTTTTGCTTTAGTTAAATCTTCTTCTGTTTCATAAAAATCGTCATCATTAACTCCAAGAATATTTCTTAATGAAAAATATCCAAATGATGAAACACCTATCATACTTCTTAAAAAGGCTTCTGTTTGTCTATTTCTCATATTAATATCACTCGTTGCTATATCTCCATTTTCCATATGATAATTATATTTTCCGCAATTTCTGACATAATTATTTAATTTATTTTCAAGTTTATATACAATTAGATTTTTTAATTTACCATATTCAAAAATATTTTTTATTTTATTTTCATAAATTTTGCTTGCTTTATAAACATTTCCCTTTAATAAATCACTTACTTCTATTTCTACAAAATAGCAAAATATATTTTTTATATTTTCATCATTTAATTCTTCATTTTCTAAAAAATATTTATAAAAAATCTGAGATTTTGTTAAATCTTTTAACTCTAAATTTCCTATATTTTCTATATATATATCCCCTATTTTAATATCACTTTTTTCATTTATTTTTATAACATTTTCTACACTTTTACTATATACCAAGAAATCATTCTTATCTATTTTTATTTCCAATTCTTTTCCAACTTTTTGAGTATTATATGCTTCTGTTAAAGACATCATAATAATTTCTAAATATGTATCTATACTCATTATACATTTAGATGACAGTTTATTATTATATATATTTAACTTTACACTTTCATTTAATTTTTGTAACAACTTTTCTACTGATTTTACTTTTGCTGTCATTATTAGTTTTTCTTTTGCCCTTGTCATTGCAACATATAATATTCTAAGCTCTTCTTCTTTTTCTTCTTTTGTTTTTTCCAGACCTATTATTTCTTTATATATACTTGGATATTTATATTTTAATATATCATCTATTATATCTATTCCTATTCCCATCTTTTCAGATGTACGTATCATTTCACTTGATGATTTTATATTCCTTTTTTTATCCATTCCTGCTATTATAACAACAGGAAATTCAAGTCCCTTACTTTTATGTATTGTCATTATTTTTACAACATTTGCATTTTCATCTACAACTTTATCTGCCTCTAATTTAACTTTTAATTTAATACTTTCTTCTATTTGTTTATTAAAATCTGATATATTATTACTTTTCCCTTGTTCAAACTCTCTTGCTTTTTGAAGTAATTTATCTATATTTTTCTTCTTAAATTCTGAATCAATATCTAAACTAATTGCTGTATAATAACCGGCTTTCTATTACTATGTCTTTTACAACTTCATATAATCCTTGTTTTTCTTCAAGTTTTTTAAGTCTTTCTAATTCTGATACTATTTTTAAACACTTATTATATAATATTCTTTCTTCAAAACTCACCTCTTGTTTAGTTAATTTTTTTTCTTTATCCATCTTTTCTTTAATATATGATATATATATTAATATACTTTCATAAAAATTATTTTCTTTTACTCCATTTAACAATTCTCTTTCTGTAATTTTAATTCTTGTAAATTCATCTATATCCATATCAAAAAAATATGATCTTAAAACTGCAAGCATATTTATATCATTAAGTGGATTTTCTATTATATCTAAATAACTACATATTAATGAAACTTCAGGAATTTCTAAAAAGCTCTCATTTACATCTGTATAACATGGTATATTAAATTTTTCTAATATTTCTTGATATTTATTGGCCCTATTATTTACACTTCTTAATAATATAACAATATCTTTAAAATCTAACTTTTTACCTTTTTTAGAATATTCTTCTTTTAAACTTATTATTCTTTTCGCAATTCCTATCGCTTCTTTTTCTAATCCTTCTATTTCTTCATTTATCTCATTATCATCTTTTATTTCTGATTTTTTATTTTCTTCATATCCTTCTTTTTCTTCGTCTTTTTTTTCTTCTATTTCTTCAGTATTTATAATAAGAAGTTCAGGTTTAAAAAAATTTATTCTATCTCCTATCTCTTCTTTTTTTAAATTATATATTTCTAGTCTTTTTAATTCTTCAATATCATCTGTTATAAATTCTGATGTAATATATCTTCCTTTTTTCAAATAATGATTTTCATTATATTCTATAATACCTGTATCTTTTGTCATAACTCTAGAGAATACATTATTTGTTGTCTCTAATACATTTTCTAAGCTTCTAAAATTTTTATCTAAATATATAACCTTATTTTCATTATTAGTATTTTTTTCTTTTTCTACAAAAAGCTCAGGTCTTGAATTTCTAAATCCATATATGCTTTGTTTTGGATCACCAACTCTAAATATATTTTTATTACATACTGCTTTTATTATATATTCTTGAAGCATATTTATATCCTGATATTCATCTACTGCTATTTCTTCTGTTTCTTCTTTTATAGCTTTTGCTACATCTGATAATATATATTTTTCTTCTATTATATCTTTATAATCTATATTCTTTTCTTCTATTGTTTCTATTGCTATTTTATATACTTTTTCTAGTCTTTCCATATCATATTCAAATAATACACTTTCTTTAATATCTATATTATTATTTTTTATCTTTTCGAATATCTCATTTATAATACCTTCTTTTCTTTCTTTTGCCTTTATTATACTATTTTCTATTTCTTTTTTTTCTTCTATACTATAGTCTTTTCTTTTATTGTACAATAATCTTAATGTATATAATTCTAGATCTGTATAATCTAAAAGATTATTTTCTTTTTTTACCTCTTCAAATCTATTATAATAATTATCTAATATATATTTAATCATTTCTAATGTTTCTTTTGTTTTTTTAGCTTGAAATATAATTTCTTCTTCATCTTTAAAAAATGATATTCCTAATATATCCTTATCAAATCCTTTTTTTATATTATCTCTTCCGAAGTTTTATTTCTTCTAATATCTTTATTGCTAGTCCATCTTTTAAACTCTATATTTTTAATATATTCATACAGTTTAGATGTTTTTCCCTCTTCTATAACTATACCTAAACTCAATCTTATAATATCTAAAAATATATTTTCATCTGATGTTAAGAGTAGATTTTTATCATCATATATCTTTTTAGTTAATATTTCATTAAAATTATATATTTCTAAAAGTTTTTCTTTTAACTTTCTTATCCCTCTTATATAGTATAAGCAATTTTCTATTATATATTTAATATACAATATTCCCATTTTACTTAAATAGAACATATATGGAATTTGTTCATGAATACTATATTCTGTAATATTTTGGTTAATCCATTCTTTATAAAAAGGGATACTATCTAAAAATGATATATTTGTAAACAATAATTTCTTAAATTCTTCATCTCCATTTTTATCAATATATTTTATTATATCTTCCCTATATATATTATCTTCATCTTCATATATTTCTTCTAATACTTCATCAATTACCTTACCTTTTAATACATTAATTTCCTCTTCACTTCCTATTTGTATGTTTGAATTTAATCCGAAGGTTAAAGAAATTATTTCTAATTATTTTAAAACAATATGAATGAAGTGTTGATATATTTGCTTTTGGTAGTTTTTTTAGTTGTTTTCTTAAATAGCTTTTTTGCATATTATCTAAAGAATCATCTTCTAATTTTCCTGTTATTTTCTTTTGAATTCTTTCTTTCATTTCCTTTGCTGCTGCATTTGTAAATGTTACTACAACTATTTTTTCTATATCCACTCTTTTTTCTAATATTATTCTTATTATTCTTTCTACTAATACAGCAGTTTTTCCGTGAACCTGCTGCTGCAGATACTAATATTTTCCCTTCTTCTTCTATTGCTTTTCTTTGCTTATCTGTCCACTTCATACAAATCCTCTGTTATATATTTTATCCTTATAATTATTTTTACTATAATAGCATCAAATCTATTTCTCCACTATCTAAATTAACATTTTTTACAACTACATCTACTATATCTCCAATAGTATATTCTTCCTTTTCTTTGTTTCTTTTTAGTATTTCTTCATTTGTTACAAGGCCTTCAATTTCCTTACCAATATCTACAAATATTCCCTTACCAATTTTACCTGAAACCCTACCTTTAAACTTACTTCCAACAAATCCTTCTACATATTCTGCAATTTTTATCTTATCATATTCTCTTTCCATCTTTTGAGCAACTCTTTCAGTATCTGAAATATGTTCTGCAACTGATTCTAATTCTGCAATATTTCCAAAATCATGTATTCCTTCTAAATATTTAGATATTGTTCTATGTGTATATAGGTCTGAATACCTCCTTATAGGTGAAGTGAAATGTGAATAATAGTCACTTCCGAAGTCCAAAATGTCCTAAGTTTTTCATAGAATATCTTGCTTGTCTCATACTTCTTAAAAGTATATATTGTAGATAATTAAAGTCAACATCTTCTTTTGTTATAAGATTTTGTTGTTCTTTTTCTTTTAATGCTTCTATCACTCTTATATATTCACTTTGTGGTACATAATAATTAACAAAATTATCGTCCTTATCTTTTCCGAAATCTTTCATTTGATACATCTTTTTTATTTAAAAGGTGTTCATCTATCCTAAATGTATTTAATTTAAGTCCAAATTTTTGTAATGTTAAATTTACCTCTTCTATTTTTTCTAAACTTGGATATTCATGTACCCTATACATTACCGGAACATCTTTTTTAGTAAATGTTTCTGCTACAACTTCATTTGCTGTAAGCATCAAATGTTCTATAATACTATATGCAAAAATCTTTTTCTTATTTTCTACTCCAACTGTTTTACCATTTTCATCTAATATAATCTGTACTTCTGGCATATCAAATCCAATATATCCATTTTTTTGTCTTCTTTTTAAAAGTATATTTGTAAGTTTTTCATATAGTTTTACCATATTTAATTTTTCTTTATCAAAGCCTACATTTTTAATTGTTTCTTCATCATTTTCTATTATACCTTGTATTTCATTATATGACATTCTCTTATCTACCCTTATCACAGACTTATACACGTCTGACAATATAACTTTTCCGTGTCTTGTCTATTTCTGCCTCTACAGTAAGGGCTAGTCTATCTTCTCCTGCATTTAATGAACATATTTCATTCGAAAGCTGAAATGGTAACATTGGTATAACAGTGTCTATAAGATAGATGCTGTTTCCGGCGTTTTTCTGCCTCTTTATCTAAAAGACTTCCTTCTTTAATATAGTGTGATACATCTGCTATAGATATCCATACTCTGTAGTTTTCTTTTTTTTCAATTGCTACTGCATCATCTAAGTCTTTTGCATCTTCCCCATCTATTGTTATTGTGTATATATCTCTTAAGTCTTTTCTTCCTACAAGTTCTTCTTCAGATATAGTCTTAGGCATATTTTCTGCCTCAGATATAACCTCTTCTTTAAACTCTTCATCTATTCCATTATCTGCAATAAGGCTCTTTAGTTTTACATGTGTATCACCATTTCTTGCTATTATCTTAATAATTCTACCTTCACTATTTCTTGCTGAATCTTTTTTAGCTAAATCCCTATTTGCATATTTAGTTATACTTACTAAAACCTTATCACCATTATTTGCACCAAATATTTCTTTTTTAGGTATAAATATGTCTGATGGGAATGTCTTATCATCTGGTACTACAAATGCATAATTTTGTGAAATTTGTGCTGTACCTACAATTTCATTTTTCTTTCTTTGGACAACAAAAATAATTCTTCCTTCTGTATTTGCGCCACCATAATTTACATCTTTCTTTCTTACAAGTACAATATCTCCGGTCTGCCGCTGTTAAAAAACCATTATTATGTATATACATACTTTCTTTTAAGTCTTTTATATTTTGTACATTGTATTTTTCCTTTTTTAAAAATGCACTTAATTCTTCTAATCCTTTTACTCTTTTTTTATCTTCTTCTTGTATACTATCTACAAAACCAAATCCTTCTTTTTTAGAAAATCTCCCTATATATATTGGTAGTTCTTTTTTTAATTTCTTTAGTTTCATATTTCTTTTGTTCTTATTATTCTTACTCAAAACCTCTCCTTATATATATAACAATATATAATATTATTACATCATTACATTTTTCTATTATTTTCTCTTTTCTAATATGTTTATACTATCATATTTACACTCTTTTTTATACCTTTATATACAAAAAACAAGCTCAAATTTAATAGGTGTATCAATATTGTCAATTATAATTTATAACAAATTTGATACACCTATTATATTATTAATATTAAAATTCTGATTTGCTAATTACATCTCCAAAAAATGCATTTGCTTCAAATTTTCCTGCATAATGTAAATCTAGGATTTTTTTCTTATCTGCCCACATAACATCATTAACTTCTTCTTCTTGAATTGTTATTTCTGATATATCTGCATCTGATTTAAATAACCACACATCTAAGATATCTGGACAATTTTTGTAATATCTAATAGTTGTTCCTATATGTCTTGCTGTTTTCACATCTATATCAAGTCCAACTTCTTCTTTTATTTCTCTTACACATGCATCTAATGGATTATCACCTTCTATTGCTGAACCTCCTGTACATTCCCACATAAGTGGATGTGGCTTAGTTGCAACTCTTTGTGTTATTAGAAATTCTCCCTTAGAGTTTACTATCCATGCATTAATAACTAGATGATATTCATCATCTTCTAACTTGTCTCCTCTTTTAACCCTTTTGTTTATTTTTTCAAAATTCTTATTATATATATCCCAATATTCTGCCATGTCTTTCTCCTTTTTATTATTTATTACATTTCATATATTTACTTAAGTTATAGGAAATATCATATTATCCCTATTTTCATCTACTTTAAACTCTTTCTTTTCTATTATCTTGTTAGTTCTAACATCATATATATACATATATGTTTTATCCTTTGTTCCAATATTCATACATAACTTATCATCTTTAAAATATATACTCCTAATATATCTCCTAATATATCGACCTATTTTTTCACTAAATATTTCTTTGTTTTCTTTTAAGTCTATTACTTTAAATTTATCTTCTTTATCATCATATATATACATATTTTTATCTTCTACTCGTAAAAGGTTTCCCATAAGTTTTTTACCATCTACTACTATTTCTTCAATAGTATTATTATATATATTCAACTTACTTATATAACTTTCATAAAGTTCTTCATTTTTTTCTTTAGAATTTTTCATTTCTTCATCACTTAATCTTCTTTTTAATGTTACCACATATATATTATTTTCATTATCTTTACTCATATTATATGTTTCAATATGTTCATCATACTTATTTACTTTTTTAATCTCACCTGTATTTTTATCTAGAATTATCATATCTGATTTTTTAAATTTATCTGCTGTTAATATTATTTCATCTTTTATTATACACATATTTGTAATATTATATGGTATTTCTGTAAGTTTTTTACCTTCTTCTTTTCCTGTCATATCTTTTACATATATAACTATTTTACCTACTAAACCATGTGTCATATATATTTTATCATTATCTATGCACATTCTATCTACATATATTCCTCTATCATCTTTTTTTAATATATCCTTTTTTATTATTTCAAAATCTTTAAGACTACCGTCTTTCCCTATCTTTAAAATATTATTATCCCTATTGCTTATATACATATCTCCATTATGTTCAATATACCTATAACCTCTATACAAGTCTTTACTTACAACCTTTGTAACCTTGCCATCTTTATCTAAATAGTTTATCTTTCCATTTGAATTAAAAGGCAAACTACTTATAGAAATATATTTAGCCTCATTATGATTATTTAATAATAATGTTTCTACTTTGTCTCTAAAATTCCATAATAATGATAATACAATAATTATTACTCCAATTATACAAATGTCTCTCACTCTTATATATACATATCTTTTATCTTCATTTTTCATAATATGCTCCTTTTTTAACAATTATTATTTTTCTTAAACATATTTTCTATCGTCTATAATATCATAATGTAATTTTCTCTTACCTATTACATTTTTAACTATATTAGGTACAAGCTTAAAATCTTTTTTTAAAACCTCTTCTTTTGTCTTCCATACAAAAGTTACATGTGGTTTTTCAAGTTCTGTAAATGATTCTTTTTTAGTAATATCATAACTATCATCTAATACAATATTATATATATATGAAAGTTCATGTACATTTTTTACCTTTCCATTATCCAAATAATCAAAAAAGTTTTCTGCTATTTGAACAAGTTTTAAATTATCTTTATCTACCTTAATTCCTAATTCTTCTTCTATCTCTCTTATTATTGCATCTTTTGTATTTTCCATTAGATGCACTCTTCCGGCCTGGAAGTCTAAAATTTTCGTCCTCTCTTTCTTCTTGAACTAATATTTTTTCATTGTATTCAACAATTACTGCAACCCTAAAATTAAATTTACCTTCTTCAAATTTAACTGTTATATCACTCATTTTAAACCTCCTTAAAATATATATCTTTAAGTATAATATATAATCTTAAAATAGTTTTTGCAACATATTATATATATAGCAAATAGAGATGTAATAATACATCTCTATCTTTTACTTTTTTAATCTTTTTTGTATTAATTTAAATCCATATCCACCATGGTCTTCATCTCCAACTTTCGCTGTTATTTCTTCTAAAGTAGAATTCAATTTCTTAATAATACTTTCAATATCACTAGTATCTTCTCCCTTGTATTCAATTTCTATATAGTCTCCTAATTCTTTCACAGTATCTATTGAAATTTCATATTCTCCATATATCCATGAATTCCTTAATTTATCAACAACTATAAATACTTCAAATCCTAAATTACACAATATTTTTTTCATTTCTTCAGCTGATGATATAGTTAATTCATTTTCCTCACAATATGTACGAATAACTTCTCTCTCTGGTAACCAATGTTTGTAATTAAATGTAATTTTGCCCTCTGATTCTCTAACTCTCAACCAATCATAAATATGTTCTGGGTCTTTTGCAAATGAATTCAATTTATTATCATAATATGTATCTATTTGATGGCTTGTATGAATAAGTTTTGCTTTTTCATTTAACCATTTTTTCAATTCATTCTTATTATTTAATTCATATCTTATTTCTATTTCTTTTCCCATATATTATAACTCCTAAAATTATATATCTTTAAGTATAATATATAATCTAAAAATAGTTTTTGCAACATATCATATATATAGCAAATAGAGATGTAATAATACATCTCTATCTACCCTGTTAATTTATATCTTAGGCAAACAATAAGCCGGGTTCTGTCATGCATGGTCATTTATCTCGAACTAGTATTACTACTAGCCTCTAGCCGCACAGTACAAGGGACATTTAAAGAGCATAAATCCCTCGAATTACAAGGCGTTGCTCCAGATAGGGTTTACACAAGAAATATATCACTATATCTCTTAGTGAGCTCTTACCTCACTTTTTCACCATTGCTATATAATAGCTGTTTTTTTCTGTTGCACTTTCCCTAAGATTACTCTCGCTGGACGTTATCCAGTATCATTGCTCTTATGGAGCCCGGACTTTCCTCATATATTAGTTTTCACTAAATATACGCTATACCATGTAGTTTACCTATAACTATATTAGCATATTTTAAAATTAATTCCAATCTTTTAGTATATTTTTATCTATGCACATATTGCCATAACCTATTCCTATTTTCCTATCTTTTTTCTTTTCTCCGATGGCAATCTGTTCCTCCAGATATTAGCAAATTATTTTTATTACAATATTCTAATAATTTCTCACTTTGTTTTTCTGTAAAGCTTGAATGATATACTTCTACACCATCAATTATTTTATCATTTCTAAGCATATCTAAAAATACTATTTCATCTTCTAGATTATACCTATACACATGTGCTACAAATGTTTTACCACCTGCTTTTCTAACTTCTTCTGCTACAAGTTTAGCATTTGGATAATGTATTTCAAAATTTACAGCAACCGGAAAATTCTTATTTGTTACACATGAATTAAAAAACACATCTATATCATTCCATTCTTCATCTTTAAAATACTTCCTATTTTCCTCATATTTAGTAACTTCAGGATATATAATGTCTATAGGCCAGCCTTTTTCCTTATCATATATTATCTCATCTATTTTAAGATTACTTTTCTTAATGCTTTTCATCATTTCTTCAAACTCTAATTTTAAATCAGGCTTTCTTAAATTATAGTACTTATGAACAAATGGTTGTAATTTATGGATATCAAAATCATATGCAAGCATATGAAAATGAACACCATCATATACAGTATTAAATTCTATACCTATTTTAATCTTTCCTGTAAATATATTTCTTAAATTTTCATCTTTTTTAAGCTCAAAATGTGCGTCTAATGTATCATGGTCTGTTATAGCTAAAACTTCTATATTTGTTTTTTCTGCTTCTTCTAATAATCTTTTTGTATCCCATGTCCCATCTGAATAATTTGTATGTGTGTGTAAGTCTATCATAATTTTAACTATCCTTCTCTAATTTTATTAATCTTCCATCGGCTTTTCTAAAAACCTTATCTCTTTTTTATCTAAGTCAACTTCTACTTTTAACCCTAAAGGTAATATTGCCATTGGTGATGTATGTCCAAAATTCACATTATATAATATTGGTAAATCTTCTTTACCTGCCTCATATGCAATCTTCTTATACACCTGCTTATACTCTTCATAATATGTCTCATTTTTAGGTTTTCCGTACTATTATTCCGAGATATTTCTTCAAATATTCCCTGTGCTACTAAGTTTCTTAAAATATATTGTAAGTATAGTGGTTTTATCTCATCTTCACTTGTTTCTAGAAATAATATCTTATTCTTCCATTCTTCTTTTTTAGGCCAAATTTTTGTTCCTACCATCATAGGAAATATATCAACACATCCACCTAAAAGTTCTCCAGTAAATTTTCCGTTTTCCTTGAACTACCTCATAACCATATTTTTCTTCATTCATTTTTCTTGCTATATTATCATTTTCTTCAATAGCCCAATCAAGATATTCACTAGTCCACTTATCACTTGATTTAATTACTATATCTTCCCTATTTTCCAATAATACTTCATTAATATATTTTAATGTATATGTATGCATATTATTATTTTCGGCAAAATCTGTCATTACAGCAGGTCCATAATATGATATAACTCCTGCTTTTTGCATCATAAAATGGTTTATTGTTGTATCTGAATATCCCATAAATACCTTAGGATTATTTGCTATAGCTTCAAAATCAATATATGGTAATAATCTTATAGTATCATCACCACCAATATTACATATTATCCCTTTAATATCTTTATCTAATATAGCATCCATAAAATCTTCTGCTCTTTTTTCTGGATGATTATACAAATATTCTATACCCTTTAATGCATTTTTCATTGTAACTACATTAAATCCTAACTGTTCTAACCTCTTTTTTCCTAGTTTATATCTATGTTTAAACATTTCTTCTCCTGCAAGTCCACTAGATAGACTTACAATTGCAACTTTATCACCTTTTTTAAGTTTCTTTGGTTTTATCATTTTTGCCTACTTTCATAAACATATTATTTCTTATTTTTTCCTTACTCTAGCTTATAATCTACCCTGTAACTTTTTAACCATCCATTTACAAGGTTTTATAGTTTAGAATATATTGATTTCTTTTTCATATTTTTCTTTATATTTTATATAAATATTATAGCATATCTTTTTATATAATAATAAAATATGCTTAACATATTATGATGAATGATAAATTCACAAATTAATTATTTATTATATTAAAAATCCTATCTTTAATTTATAAGTTTAAAATTATAGTCATATACTAATTTATACTTATCAACTAAACTTCAAGAATTTGGATATAAAAAGTAGATGAGAAATGTATAAATACATCTCACATCTACTTTTATACTACAGTGTTCGCCATTTGTTTTTTCTTTGTTCCATCTCTTTTGTATCGTAGACTAAAATTGATTTTGCATTTCTATCATCTTTATCTACTCTAACCCCAAGATTAAAAAATTCTTGTTTGATTTCTTCATTAAAATCTGCTGTGACTTTTTTATTTTCTACAACCAGAAATTCTGGTTGTGCAGATCCAGACTTATTGATCCAGAAATAAATCCTACTATTGGTTTTAATCTTAATTAGAAGGACATCCCAGCTGCCAACTCTTCCTGCTAATCCATCAGCACCATTTCCACGTGCCAAAACATCGACATTTTCTGAATCTTTTACTAGAACTTTTATAGTCCCATCTCCACTTTTTGTATAACCACCTTGTGCTGACAATAATAAAAACACTTCTTCGTTTTTTTGTCTCACTATTTTGGGTCTCCCCGTTCTAGTTGTACCAATACTATAATCAGGATTTTCACCCTTATTAATTATAGTTTCTTCCGGACATGTTAATGCCAAAAGCTTTCTTCCCCGTCCATGTTCTCCTAATACAATTTGGTTTATAGACCCAAACTCAAACTGTCTAACTTCGCTTTCTAATTTTCTGTTTGAATATAACATTTCTCTCTCCTCCTTTGCCATTAATACATTATTATGTATAACTTTGAAGTACAA
>ERZ772921.770-NODE-770-length-19454-cov-27.437084_pt1 | contig 19454 bp, 14 predicted proteins | sample MGYA00512117_ERZ772921 | MGnify/ENA primary metagenome ERZ772921 (study PRJEB29015, sample SAMEA2737944) | human oral metagenome | biome: human oral; feature: human-associated habitat; material: dental | place: China | collected 2150 ...
GTTAAGCACGCCGCCAGCGTTCGTCCTGAGCCAGGATCAAACTCTCCAAACAAAAACCGAACAACCCACAACCAACACCAACCCCCGCAACCAAGCAAGAACCGGCACCGGCCCGGGCCGAACAACAGAAGCCGGAGAAAAAACCCCAACCCAACCCGACACCCCCCAAAACCCCCAACCCCGACAAGACCACGAAGACCAACACCGGAACCAGAAGAAACAGAGAGCGCCGAGCGGAAAAAAACACGCCCAACCCCCGCGAAACACACGAGAAGCCGGGCGCAACCCGACCCCCGCGAAACACTCACGAGAAACCGGGCCCAGCACGCCCAACCCCCCACCCATCACAGGACGAAGAGCCGGGCGCACCACATCGACCCCCAGACCCGGAACCACCCGCAACCCGCCCCCCGCACCCCCGCACAACCGCGCAGAAGAACCACGAGGAACAAGAACAACGAACAACCCCGAACCCGAGAACCAAAAAACCAGGCGGACAACCAGAACAACCCCCAAAAACACAGGAGAAACCCCAGCCACCCACCAAAACCACGAACACAAAACATGACACACTATCGAGATCTCAAACAACACACCCACGAGAGCATTCAGTGGCAGATCCTCGACCTGCCGCCCAGTCCCTCAAGGCGACCCGGCCAAGTTAACCAGAGGGCCGCGAGCCGGTCAACTTCAGGATAAGTGATCCCGATCTCAACTGAGCTCGTGGCCGATGGCACCGGCCGAAGCGCCACTCCTACGAGCCTCACGGCCCGTGCAGCAGCGGGTGGAACATTAGCCCGGCGCCCTGTCTGCATGTCAAACCAGCGGAGCGTGATACCGCGCACGTTCGGCATGTGTGGGTCTCGTCGTGTCCCTCACGACGTACAGCTCGCGTGCTCTACAACGGGCGCGTCGCGCGGTAGACGTAGTGCAGCGGCGCGTCGACCGGGTTCTCCGGCTCCATCGGACCCTCTGCCACCCGGTACAGGCCCGCTTTGTCCAGCGCCCGCCAGGATGCGATGTTCGCAGCCACAACAGCGACCAGAACCACCGGCGCCGTCGGGTAGCTGCGCCACGTGTCCTCGACGATTGTGGCGATCATGCGTGATCCCAGACCTCTGCCGCGCAGCGCGGGGTCAGCGATCAGGTAGTCCAGCTCAGCTGCTCCTTGAGCGACCTCAGTGACGGAGGAGAACTCAGCAAGGTCCTCGGGGTAGTCGCTGATGAGCGAACGCTGCACCAGGCCCACAGGACGGTCGTCAAGGCAGACGACGAGGTCCTCGCCCGGTTCCTCACCGCGACAGCTCGGCCCAAAGTCTCGCTCCACGGCCTCGATACTGCTCTCGTGATGCCACCACCGAGCGATCTGTGGCTCGCGCAACCAGTCGGCCAGTATCGGAAGGTCCTCAGCGGTCAGTGACCGCCACGTCAGTGCGCCCTGAGTGGCATCCATGTCGGCAGGGTATCGCGCGCACCCGCGCCCGAACGCACACCGAGGAACCTGCGAGCGCATGGCGCCGACCAGGGCAGCCAGCGCCGCGCTCCGAAACAGACGAAAGGCCCGGACCTCGCGGTCCGGGCCCTCCTCGGGTGGACGCGGGTGGACTCAAACCGAACACCTGGCAGCGGTTCGAGCGGCTGAGTTCCGCGTGGAATCAGGCGAAGCTCGTGCTCGGCGATCAGCCGGACGGTGCCGCTGACGATGAGCCGGGAGTCGTCGCGAACCCTAGGAGACGAGCTAGAACACCCCTCACGGAGAGCCAAGTGGACGCTATCCGAACAGCCCGCGCGAACGGTGAGAGCGTGGTCTCGATCTGTCGGCGGTTCAACGTGCATCGGATGACCGTCTGGACGCACACGAGAGACTTGTTCTGACGTCTCCTTGTGCTGTACACTCCGAGGTGACCGTGCACGAGCTGCGGCACACGAGCGTTGCTGAGTCCGGAGGTTTGTCGGCTTGACTTGCGATAATGGCACCGTGAAGTTTAAGCGCCGCAACCTCGAAGCTCTTGCTGACCTCATCGTGGGCAACACGGGCCGTGACGACGCCGAAAATGAGGACGAAGCCAAGTACTTCCCCTACCGGTCCAGCATGTACATCACCTCGTTCTTCCAAGAGCTGGAGACGGAGTACCAGCATGACGGTTCCACTCGCCACCGCTGGGTGGCAGATGTGCTGGAACAGATGCTGGCCGAACCGCACGACGGACCCAACCGCCCGCCAGAGATCTTCTGTCGCCTCATCGATCAGCTGATGAGCCCGGTCGATCGGCTCAACGAAGGGTCAGACCGTCCACGGGCGCTCGCGCAACTCAACGAGGTCCTTGGCCGCGAAGGTTTCGAGGCATTCTATGGCGAGGACAACCACTGCTATCTGCGTCATGTCGGCACCCAGACCGTGACCATCCTTGCCACCAACCCCCACCGACCCTTCAGCAAGGCTGAGCTGGAACGGCGGCAACTCCTGACGGCGTACCTCGACCAGTGCAGCGAGGATGACCTCATCGAGGAGGTGCTACTCCCGATGTTCAGACAACTTGGCTACCACCGCATCACGGCCGCCGGGCACAAGGATAAGGCTCTGGAGTACGGCAAGGACATTTGGATGCGCTACACCTTGCCGACGCAGCACATTCTCTACTTCGGAATCCAGGCGAAGAGGGGCAAGCTCGACGCTTCGGGGGTAACCAAGACGGGTAACGCCAACATGGCTGAGATCCACAACCAGGCGCTCATGATGCTGGCGCACGAGATCTTTGACCCCGAGACCAATCGTCGCGTACTGGTCGATCATGCCTTCATCGTGGCGGGTGGCGAGATCACCAAAGCGGCGCGCAACTGGCTCGGCAACGCACTCGACGCCCACAAGCGCAGCCAGATTATGTTCATGGATCGCGACGACATCTTGAAGCTCTACGTCGTCGCAAACCTACCGCTACCAGAAGGTGCGTTGCCGCCAACGCCAACCAGTCCGTGGTCCACGAACGCCGAGACTCCGTTTTGAACCGCGACGGCGTTCGCCAGCGGCATCGGTGCGACGAAGCCAAGTTGACCTACGCTGCCAGCCTCGGCTGGCTAGCAGAATCGAGGAAGGAGTGCGGTGAATAATCACTTTCAAAAGGCAGGTGAGTTCCTGCGAGATACTGTGCAGGAGTCTGCTCGACAGGTATTGAGCGATCATCGTGATGACGGCCACATAAGGGGTTTTAGTAGCGCTGCTGGTATAGCCTTGCGCCGAATTCAAGAGAAGCTTGATGCGTACAGAGAACAGATGAAGGGTCCAGGTCTGTCCAAGTCTGAGCAAGCGAGCTACGCGCAACTGGACGAACTGAAGTCTGAGATCGAGGCGGAATGCGACCGCTACTGGCGAGGCAGCGGCATCGACTGGAGACCTCTAAAGCCGGTCGCCAAGGGCGTCGTCAAGCGAGCCAACGAATCACAGTCTGACGACTGAAGTGATGTCTCGCTTCTAGTTGGGAAGGCTGGGATCCTCGTGCAGAGTCGTACGCTGGCATCTCCGTGTCCTCTCCGACTGAGTCATCTCGACACGAAATCTAGATAATCGCGTCCTGCATGACCAACATGTGATTCATAATCGACAACTCCTTGACCTTGCCAAGCCCGGGAAAGTGCTGACGCTGATACAGATCGCGGAACCCGTCGATTCCTAGGTTTGTTGGGAGCGACCTTTCGTCAACGAAGTCGATGAGCTTCTCGAGGGCCTCGAAGAACTTCCCAGCCGGGTCATCCTGAGTCTCATTGCTTTCAGAGCAGAAGTGCTTCAGACGGACGACATCACCTGATTCATAAGTGAAGTGAATAACTACCGCATAGGCTGGACCGCCGCCTGGCTGATATCCCCTTCCAAGTGTGAGGAAGTCGCTGACGCCGAGGTAACCTGCGCTCTTGTAGCCAGCAACGCGAGTGCTGAAGATCCCCTCTTCACGACCGACATACTCTCGATTGCGCGGCAAGGAAGGAAACGGGTCGTTCGCCCAGACCACCGGAAGGCCTCCGAGGGGCAGACCATATGACGCCGGGACCGTCCGATCTTCGGCAATGTTCCATCGAACTCCGTGATACGTCGCACCTTGCAGGGTCACGGAAAGATCCAGTTCATGAACGATATCGAGCGTGAACTGGTGCCCAGCGCCCCTAGCCTCACTGATCCAGCGCGACATCGCTGCGTGATCAGCGTCGGCATTGGAGAGGACGGCAAGTCCGTGGTGCTCGAGAAGATCGTTCTCAAGGTAATAGTCGCCAAGTTCTCTCCAACTACCCTTCGAACGTAGATCACCGACCGAAGGGTTAAGGACGAGGTCACAACTGGCCCCCTCTTCGGCTATCGCTCCCAGCCTGCGTGTGAAGAGGTCGTTTGGCGCGGCCACCGGCTCAAGAATCGGTGTGACACGCGAAGATGCAGCGAAACTTGAGGCGCAGTTTCGAACAGCAAATACCTCGTGCTGTCGTGCCCTCAGCCTAGGCATATACATTTGCAACCTCCTGGTTCATCCAGTCTTGAAGACTGGATATCTGCTGCCTCGTCGGATCGAGCTTCAATACGGCGGGCCGCACCGGTTCGGGCAATCGAGCGATCAATGTACGGCCAGCCCGCGGCTTTCGCTCTCTCAGCTGATCGGCTACCGCGTTGTGGAAAATCAGCGGGTCCAGATCTCGGGAAGCTGCTAGTGCGTATGAGAACACCCGCGTGTTCGGGAGATCGGGAACAGTAGAGCCAAGAGCAGACAGGACACTGAGATACTCTGCGCGACGAAGTGACCGCATTAAGACCTCTGAATCAAGGTATTCACGGCTAAACTCCGCATCGCGGACAGTCTCCACGCGACCGTTCGCATCAAGCCAGTGAAGACCGACAGTCTCGAACTCCCGGGCAGCGAGCACTCGTTCCACTACGCGCTTTGATGCCATAACAGATACCAAGGGTGCAATTTTCCTGTAGTCGTGTAGTTGGCTATCGAGTCGGGAAGTGTTGTCGAGGTCGCTCTTAATCTCGACGGCGTGCAACGTGTCTGTCACGGCCAAGAAGTCGACGATGGAGCGGCCGACCCTGAACTCCGGAAGGAGGATGCCGTCGCTCCAGGGGATCATCTGACCGAGAACGGCTCTGCGGTAGACGAGATCGTTACGGTAGTGGCGCGAAAGCCATCGGTCACATCGCCAGATCAGAGTACGAACGGTGGATGCACCGGTGGCTAGACCACTCGCAACGAGACTTGAAATGGTGCGATTCGCCAACTTCGATGCTGGGCCGTCTCGCATCGCTGATCGGAGGACGGGTGCCGAAAGCAATGCCGAGGCCGCTGCCGCCTGGCTCTCTACAACGCTCATGATTTGGCCTCGTTCGGGGGTCCGTACATCAGCCAGTCGAGGGTCACGGCCAACTTGGCGTACTGCGTGAGGTAGTAGGACTGCTGACGATAGCTTCGGTTGTTGTTCAGGTACTCTCGCAAGCCCTCACCGTCGCGGGTCTCGTCGAGCAAAGACCAAGGGTGGCCAAGAATCCAGTCCTCTCCTTCGCGATCGAGCACGTCTTGAAAGGTCACACCATCCGGGAGAGAGCGTTTTCCCAGGTTTTTGGTTTCTCGGGATATATAGGAATGAATTTTGGATGGGACCTCAACCTGCGGCAGCAAGCTCCCCGCCTCGTCAAGGAATCCACCTTGCCGGAGATGCTTCCAGTAGGGCACATACCAGTTGCTAGCGAAGGAACTCCCGAACGCCTCCGATATCACCTGGTCACTGGGAAGCCCACGGTCTGGCGAACCAAGCACATCATCAACAAGGTCCCAGCGAGACAGGCCAATGATCCCTTTGACTGTCATCTTGGCACCAACACCAAACACCACGTCGAGTTGATCCGAAGCTGACTCAATGTCGGAAACCTGCACGAGTCGACCGTCAGGATCGTTGCTCTTCACGAGTTCGTAAATCTGATTTTTGAGCTGACGTAGAACACGAGCCGGAAGCGCCCTCTCCTTGATTCCTAGCGCTCGAAAGACGTCGATGAAGTCAGGGACAACGATCTCAAATGCCTCGATTTGACCACCTTCGATCTGCACGGTTCGAGAGCGAATCTCTGGGGAAGCTTCCGAGTCCCAGTTGACGAAAAGAAGGCGCTCCTTAAGCTTGCTCGCGTTGGTGCCACGCATCGCCTTCACCAGCGAACGAAGTATCTCAAGTACGTTGTTGTCGCTCAGGCTGTAGCCAAGGAAAACGATCGGGTGCTCGACGAAGAAGGTCATCAGCTTGGCGGCAAGGTACGCATCTCGCTCTTGAAAGTCCTCGTAGTCCTCCCCCGTCAGAACGAGTGAACGCGGCTGCTGCGAAGACCCGTGAATCATGTAGATTTCCGCGATACCTTGTGGATCGGCAAACAGCAACTCATCTTGGCCAGTAAAGACGGTGTAGTCAGGGTAAACAACGGACATCAGCCTGTCGAAGTTGGTCGTTATCACTCCTTCGACATTTGCGCTCTGCAAGAGCGAGAACTCGGAAGCGTACTCGGCCGTCGGCTCGAATCCTTCAATCGCTTCTTCGAAGTACCTTGCCACTTCGATCTTTAGCGCTGATGAGGGATCAGTAACCTCAGTACCATACCTGTCTCTCGAATCTGAGAATCGCTTATCGGACCACCACACCGAGTAGAACTCGTTGGCTAGCAGTGAGGCAGTCTTAGGAAGATCGCCTGAAGCGAGGCCACGGTAGTACTCATACGGGTGGCTAGTAAATGCAGCAAAGTGTCTAAGGAGACCTTCCCAATCGGGCAGATCAGCGTACCGTCTTGAAATCCCGGAGCCGATAAACAGGTACGGCGCAGCCATCGTCTTCAGATGAGAGCTGAGGAAGTCGTACGCGGTACCCATGCTACATAGGGTATCCTCCGGCATCGTCGGTTCCGTGGTGACACGCCCGGCGGAGCAGTTTTCCACCTGCCACAACGTCGTCACCGAGTGGTTCTACGCGTGGCGTGTCGTCGCGCGCCTGATGAGGTCGAGGGTCAGAGCCCACGTCGTAGTGTGCTGCGGACGGTCGACTGGGATCCTCTCTCATCATCGCGTCGAACACTCGCCTTGATGTGCCGCAACGCAACCTGGCCTGCTCGGTACTCGGCCGCTTGGTCAGGGCCACGCACGATGTTCGGGTCGCCCAGCGGTGCCGGGCCGGTGATCTCGTAGCGGTAGCGGTATAGCGCGACAGTGGCGGCGTGTGCCTCCCACCGCTCTCGCGCTTCGGGTCGTGAACTCAGCTGCCCGAGCCGCGCCACCCATGTGGCTCCCGCTTCTCGGGCGTCGTGCAGCAGTTCTCGCGCAGCAGCTTCGATCAGCGCCTGCCGCTCGTTGAGCGCGGTCTGCATGTCATCTGCGATCGGCTCGGCAGGCGTGGGGATGAGTCCAATGACCCGCGCTCTGGTTCGTTTGCCGGGCCGGAGTTTCTGGGTTGCTTGGTCGAGCATGTTGGCCAGCTGCGCGGCGGGGTCGGCCTGGTCTTCGCCGGGCGTGAGTCTCGGTGCGAGCGCGGTGAGCGCGACGGCTGCAAGGTGGCCGGCTGCCTCGTGACGTGCGAGTGCGCTCTCCAAGTGCTCGTAGTAGGGGCTGGTGAAGACGTCGTCGGCCACGTTCTCGGGGAACGGTGCGACATCAAGTAGCGCAGCCCAGCGGTCGGTTTGTGCTTCGCGGGCGAGCACGTCGTACTCGGCGAGCAGGGTGGACAGCGAGGCGTGACGGTCTACCTCGAGCGCCAGCGTCTCGGTCGCGGACAGGTCGGCGTCGCTGCGGGCAAGCACCTTGGCGAGCCGATCGGTCAGGGTCAGCGGCTTCGGCTGGTCGAGGTGCGGCTCGACCTCGTGCGGGTCGGGCACGATCACGTAGGCGTGGTTGCGGTGCTTGCCGCGTGTCATCGCCACGTAGAACAACTCCCGCGACGATGCTTCGGGGTCGACGAGCGCGTGCGCGGTATGGACGCTGGCTCCTTGGGCGCGGTGAACCGTGGAGGCGTAGCCGAGTTCGAGTTCCTCGCGCACGTACTTCGCAGGCAGCACGAGGGCCTTGCCGTGGGGCTTGTCGCCGCGCCCCAGCCGCCGTACCGCGAGCGAGCCGTCGTCGTAGCGGTGCGTGACTTGCCAGCGGTCGCCGTTCTTGACCCACGCCCTGCCGGTGGACAGGCGGCGGTCGTTGAGCCGGGTGACGATGAGATCGCCGACGCCTGCGGTGGTGCCGTCGTGCAGTCGGAGACCGTCGGCCTCAACCTGTCCGGCTTCGACCAGATCGGCGCGGGCGCGCTCGTTGAGTTGGGCGACCATCTCGCCGGTGCCCGCGATCATCAGCGTGCGCAGGCCCTCGTCGCGGTCGGCGCGCCATGCCTCGTAGATACTGTCGAGCATCGTCTCGGCGTCACCGCCCGCCAGCCTGCCGCGCTCTTGGTACTCGTCGAGCGCGTCCGTGTCCCCGTGGCGCAGGCCGAGGCTGGCGGTCTTCTCCCACTCGTTGGCGAAGCGGCGCACATCGGTGAGTTCGGGAACGCTCTGCCGGTGCCGCACGAGCATCCCGAACGCCCCGCCCGTCTCCACCGCCGAGAGTTGCGCCCAATCGCCAATGAGTACGACCTTGGCTCCGACCTCGGCGGCGTGCTCGGCGATGCGATCGAGCGCGAGCGTTCCGGCCAGGGAGGACTCGTCCACGAGCACGAGCTGCCCGGCTTCGAGGTTCCACCGCCCTTTGGCGTGTTCGTAGAGGAACTTCGCGGTGTTCTCCGCCCGCACGCCGAGCGAGTCGCCGAGCACTTCGGCGGCAGCTGCCGACGGTGCGAGGCCGATCACCGAGTCGCGTCCGTGCGCGGCTGTCCATGCCCGGTGCAGGGCGCGTAGCGCGGTGGTCTTGCCGGAACCGGCGGGGCCGACCAGCAGATCGAGGGTCAGCCCGGAACGGGCGATGCGGGTGATAGCGACGGCCTGGTCGGGGTCGAGCCGGACGCCTCTGATCTTGCGGGAGGTGTGCCGCGCGACGAGCCGCGCCGTCAATGCTGGCCCGCCGGTCTGCTGGCTGTGCGCGAGTAGGCGCTGCTCGGCATCAAGAATGTCTTGGCTGGAGTACGCGATTTGATCGACCGGCTGGAACCGGTTGCCCTCGTCCTCGACGTAGTGAGCGGGTACGGTGCGGTCGTAGTCCGGGGTGAGACGGAGTGATTCGGCTTCCGCGTGCGAGACGATCTGATCGAGCACCTGGAGACGGTCGTCGGTGGTTGCAAACCGGACGCCCATGATCTGCCGCATCGTCTCGGCGTGCAGGTTGAAGCGCCCCCAGGTTGCGCGCCGGTTCGCCACGCTCATCAGCACCACCGAGGCGAGATCCTCGATTTGCTCCAGCCCGAGGTCGTCTGCCCGCAGTCGGGCTTCGGTCACACCCCGGTCGAGCAGGTGCTGCGCCCAGGTGGGTGCGTCCTCGCCGAGCACAACCTCGGCCCGCGCCCGCCAGTCGGTGGTGAGGTCGGCCAGCGAGTGTAGGTCTTTCTCGGGCCGCGTCTCCAAGGTCGCCTGTTGCCGGAGCTTCGCAATCGTCGCCGCTGAGGGTTGTCTGCCGTGCGTGGCGACGTACTGCTCGATCAGCCGGTTCTTGACCTGCTCGATGCCCTCCCCGCCGTCGCTGCCGCCGGTGGTGCGGCGGGAGAACGCCGCGATCAGCGCCGCCGGTATGCCCTCGATCTCCCACCCAGTGTTGCGGTCTTTGCCCCGGTCGACGGGCACCCACGTCACGCCGAGCAGCCGCGCGGTGTGATCGGTGAGAAAGGCGTTGTACGACTCCGAGAGAGCGACAGCGGCCTTGTGTAGTCGGCGGGAGTCGAGGGTGCGCCAGCGCCCATCTACGCCCTGCACCTTGTTCGACACCACGACGTGCGTGTGTAGTTGCGGGTCAGCGGCTCTGCTGTCGTAGTGGTCGAACGCGGTAGCGATCACGCCCACGATCGGCATTTGCGCGATTCCGCCCGCGCCGACGCGGGTTGCAGCGACGCGCTTTTCCAGCAACGCGATCGTGTCGAGCATCGCGGCGTGATGCGCCTGCGCAATCAGGGCTTGCGTGCCTGCGTCGGTTACGCCCCAGATCGCGCTGACCGACTTCGGTGGGGAGAACGTCAGGTCGAACCCTGCAACGGCGGTGCGCGGCTTCTTCGCAACTTCTTCTTCACGGATGCGCTCCACGGCCTCGGCTCGCGCCTCGCCACGCAAGTCGGGGTGGAGGCGTGCAACCCGTGCCGCAATCCGCTCGCGCGGGTGTTGCAACGAGGGGAACCTCTTGCCGAGCTTGTCGCCGGTGACCGGGTGGATTCCCTCACCCAGCAGTCGGGCCAGGTGTTCCTCAGTCACTGTGTCGCCCTCGGCCAGCGCTGGGGTGCGTCCGTCGTTGAGGCTCATCAGGCCGGTGCCGACCCAGGTTCCGGGCGGGCAGCCGGACTCGGTGTAGTACCGGGTCAGCGGGCTGCTCATCTCCCGGTCGCCGTCGCCAACGACGACCGACTTCAGCAGGTACTCGTAGCCCTTGCCGGACGACATGACCCGGATGGTCATCACCACGACGGCCCCTCCCCGAGACCGCTACGGGAGGGGCGATCTCGGGGGTCAGGTGCGCGCGCAGCGCGCGGCTCGCACTCTTAGTGCCAGACGTGTGGGGGAAAGTTGATGGGCTCTCGGCAGGGCTCATCGCGGGCAACCAAGACAATCTGCGCCGCGCTGGAAGTCGAGCGCGTCAGGTCCCTCGGCGAAGTCGCCGAATCTCGGGTCTGTAGCGGGGCAATGCCGAGATCGGCGTCTTTACCAGCGGGAATGAACGTGCGCGCGTATCCGCCGGTCGTAGAGGTCTCGCAGCTCCGTGAGCTGGTCGACTGTGAGCGGGGGGAGGTCGGCCGCTGCGGCGTTGGCCGTGGCCTGGCCAGGGCGGCTCGCGCCGGGGATCGCTGCGGAGACGCCATCTTGAGCGAGAATCCAGCGCAGGGCGAACTGGGCGGGCGTGACACTCTCGGGAACCAGCTCGGCAAACTCGCGAGCGGCCTCCACGCCCGTCTCGTAGGGGACCCCGGAAAACGTCTCGCCCTGGTCGAAGGACTCGCCGTGCCGGTTGAAGGCGCGGTGATCGGTGGGCGCAAAGGTCGTCTCGGCCGTGAACCTACCCGTCAACAGCCCCGAGGCCAGAGGGACGCGCGCGATGACGCCCACACCCGCCGCCCGCGCCGCCGGCAAAACCTGCTCCAGCGGTTTCCGGCGGAAGACGTTGAGGATGATCTGGATCGTCGCCACACCGGGATGACGCAGGGCATCCAGTGCCTCCTGCACCGTCTCGACCGAAACGCCGTAGCTGCGGATGAGCCCGGCGTCGACCAGTTCGTCAAGCGCCTCGAACACGGCGGAGGTCGAGTAGACCGCTGACGGCGGGCAGTGAAGCTGGGTCAGGTCGATGACCTCGACACCCAGGTTGCGCAGAGACCGCTCGGTCCACGCGCGCAGGTTCTCCGGTGTGAACGTCTCCGGCTGGAACGGGCGGGCGCGGCGTCCGAGCTTGGTCGCGACGAACAGATCCTCCCCGGCGCGTTCGCGCAGGAACGCGCCGACTAGTCGTTCGCTGTGCCCGTCGCCGTAGACATCGGCAGTGTCGAAGAACGTCACCCCCTCATCGGCGGCGGCGTGCAGCACGGCCGTCGCGTTGTTGTCGCTTACCTCTCCCCACTGGCCGCTGAATTGCCAGCAGCCCTGCCCGATGACGCTGATCTCGCGCTGTGTCTTCCCGAGAATCGAATACCGCATGACCTCAGACTAAGTCGGCTTCCCCTCTGCCCGAGAGGCTCTGTCAGACCCTCCCGCCGGGGCGATCCCCCCGCCTACAGAGCCGCAGCGTCCTCGCTGAATCCCGCCGGTCAGGACAGGCCGATGCGCAGTCCGATGGTGTGGTCGGTCGCGGAGTAGAAGTAACGGTACGTCGTGGTGAAGCGGTATTCGTCGTTGTAGTAGAAGCTGCCGCCGCGCTTGATGTAGTTGTCGCTGGGAGTGTCGTTGAGCGGGTCGGTCTGCGCCTGGCTCGGATAGGGCGCGGCGTAGTCGGCGACCCATTCGTAGACGTTGCCGCTCATGTCGTAGAGACCGAGTTCGTTGGGCTTCTTCTGCTTGATCGGGTGCACGCTCGGCCCGTCGTCGCTGGTCCAGCCGACCTCGGTAAGGTCATCGCTGCCCGCGTACCGGAAGCCCTGAGTGTCCTTGCCGCCCTTGGCGGCGAACTCCCACTGAGCCTCGGTGAGCATGTGGAAGTTCCGGTCGTCGGGGATGATGCCGGCGGCGTGGGCTTGCTCGTTGAGCCGCTCGATGAACTCCCGACTATCGGGCACCGTGATGCTCGCCACCGGATACTGGGCGTCGCCTTCATCGAAGCTGCCGTTCATCACCTGATCCCACAGGGCCTGAGTCACCTCGGTCTCGCCGATCGTGTACGAGGACAGCGTGACCTCGTGCTCTCCGGCCTGGTTGGCGACCTGAGTGCCGCCCTCCGCGGCCCGCTCGTCGTCGCCCATCGTGAAGGTGCCGCCCTCGACGACGATCATGGTGAACCTCACGCCGTCCAGGTCGTAGGTGGCGGTGGCCAGTTCACCGGACGCGGGCGTTGCAGGCTCGGTCGTCTCGGGTGTTGCCGGTGCCTCGGGTGTTGAGTTGGTGCTCTGCGGCTCCGACTCTGTCTGGCCGCTACAGCCGACCGCGGTGAGGGTCAGCGCGAGCCCGGTGGCGATTGCTGCGAGTGATGTCTTCTTCTTGCTCATACGGTTCCTTGTTGTTCGTCTGGTGATGATCGGTGTCGCGAGCGGGCCGCGCGACGTCTCAGCCGCGGGGAAATCCTGCCCGGTGGCTTCGTGGTAGGCGGCCATGAGTTCGTCCTGTGCGGCCTCGTCGCGGGCGATCTCGTTCTCCCGAGCCGGTGGCGTCGGAGCCTCGTGATGGAAGAAGCTCCCGGAGGCTTCGCTGCCGGGATCGGTGCCCTCGGCCAGCCAGACCTGGGTCATATACCCATTGCGGATGGGGTCCGGGCCGCCACCGCTCTCATATCCCATCCGGGTGGGAATCCAGCCGGGATCGACGGCGCTGAACCGCGCACCGGGGCGCAGACGACCCGCAGCTAGGGCGAGCATCAGGATCTGGAGCTTGCTGTCGCTGTACGTCACGCCGCTGCCGACCGACGCGACCTCGTCCGGCTTGTGCGAGCCGCTCAGGTGCATCGCAGAGCTCAGGTAGATCGAGTGCGCGGGCACCTCGACCAGACTGGTCATCAGGTATGGGGAAAGGGAGTTCACGGTGAGAATCCCCGCACCCGGCAGAGCCCACTCGCCGGCGTTGTGGACGATCACGTCGAACGGGCCGGTCTCGTTGATCCGTTGCGCGAGTGCGCGTGTCTGGTCGAGGTCCGACAGATCGCCCACGACGACCTCGTCAAGGGCGGGGAGGTCTCTCCGCACGTCGGCCTCGCGCTGCGCGTTGCGCGCGTGCGCGACCACGCTGTGACCGCGGGCGAGCAGATAGGCGGTGGCGAGCTGACCGAGTCCAGCGGTGGAGCCGGTGATAAGGATGCGCTTGCGCGGCTGACCGTCCTCAAGCAGTCGGACGTTCTGCCCAATCCACACCAGCTCGTCAGCGACTTCCTGCGTGTTGTAGGTGCCGACGCCGAACCGCTCGCTCTCAGCCGGGTCGCTGGTGGCCGAACGGGGAACCTGTTGCGGCTCGGGGGACGTGCAAGCGGCGAGCAACTCGACGCCGAACGCAGCGCCGGAGAAGAGGAAGCCGCGCCGTGTGATCGCGCTCATCCGCATCGTCCTCTCCATCCGGTGCGCTCGGGCGTCGGTGTTGCTAGTCATCGCTTCCTCAGTTGCGCCAGAACACAGGGAACTCGCTGTGCTGCCCGTAGTCCTCGATCGGGGCGAGGTTCTTCAGCATCTCCATGTCCTCGTCGGAGATCTCGAAGTCGAGTTCGGCGTTCTCCCGCATGTGGTCGGGGTTCGCGGTCTTCGGCAGCGGCAGCAGGCCCAACTGCAGCGTGTAGCGGATGCACAACTGTGGAACGCTGACGCCGTACTTCCCAGCGATGGTCACGATGTCGGGGTTGCCCAGCAGCTCGCCGTGGCCGACGGGAGAGTACGCCTCGACCAGGATGCCCTCGCCCTGGCAGTAGTCGATCACGTCGAACGGAGTGTTCGTGACGTGCGCGAGGATCTGGTTGACGACCGGCTTGACGGTGCCGCCCTGCAGCAGGTTCTCGATGTCGGGCTGCTCGAAGTTCGACACGCCGATCGAGCGGATCTTCCCGGCCCGGTGGAACTCCTCGAGCGCGCGCCACGCTTCCAGGTTCCCCTCGAAGTGGCGGTCCTCGCCGCGGAACTCGGCCCACGGCCACGGGCTGTGGATGATCATCAGGTCGATGTAGTCGATGTCCAGCGCCGCGAGGGACCCCTCGATCGCTGACTTCGCCTCGTCGTAGGTCTTGAAGTCCGCTTGCAGCTTCGTGGTGACGAACAGCTCCTCACGCGGAACGCCGCTGGTGCGTACCCCCTCGCCGACGCCACGCTCGTTGCCGTAGCCCTGGGCGGTGTCGATGTGGCGGTAGCCGATCGCCACCGCGGCCCGGACCGCGGCGGCGGCCTTGTCGTCCTCGATCATCCAGGTGCCGAGTCCGAGCTTGGGGATCTGGATGCCGTTGGACAGGGTGTAGTGCTCTGAGAGAACCATCCTCTTCCTTCCGTTGTTGCGTGCAGTCTCCATCCCAGCACCGGCGCCGTGCGGGGTGGGAGTGCCTCTCAGGTCCCCCCAGACCTTCAGGGTGATCAGGGTGATCAGGTTGAATAGAGGCATGAGCAGGAAAGAGGAGATCCGGGAGTTCCTCACCTCCCGACGTGCGAACGTGACTCCGGCGGAGGTGTCGCTGCCCGACTTCGGCGACGAGCGCCGCGTGCCGGGGCTGCGCCGCGAGGAGGTCGCCGAACTTGCGGGAGTGAGCACGGACTACTACACGCGCCTCGAACGGGGGAACATCCAGGGTGCATCCGACAGCGTCCTCAACGCCATCGCCCGCGCACTCAGGCTCACCGACGTCGAGCGGGAGCATCTGTTCGCCCTCGCCCGCCCCGTATCACCACGAGAGCGGCAAGCCCCCGCGAGGACGGTGCGACCTTCGTTGCAGCGGATGCTGGACTCGTTCACGACCCCTGCGGTCATCTACGACGTGACCCAAGAGATCATCGCCTCCAACGTGCTCGGCCGCGCCCTGTTCGCGCCGCACTTCGAGTCCGAACGGCCGAACATGGCCCGGTTCATCTTCCTCGACTCCCGCGCCCCGGAGTTCTACCTGGACTGGCCGATGGCGTGCAGCATGACCGCAGCGACCCTTCGCCTTGAGGTGGGCCGAGACCCGCTCAACGAGGACCTGACGGCGCTGATCGGCGAGTTGTCTACGCGCAGTCCGCAGTTCCGCCGCGACTGGGCCGACAACGACGTGCATGAACACCGCACCGGCACCAAGGGCTACCGGCACCCCGTCGTGGGCGAGATCGAGCTGCAGTTCGACAACCTCGAAGCACCAGGCGAACCGGGACTGCAGATCCTCACCTACACTGCCGATCCTGGCAGCACCGCAGCCGAGAAGCTCGCATTTCTCGCCTCCTGGGCCGCGACCGGCGAGGAGCCCGGGCCCTCCGGGGACGATGCCGGGTCGCGCTGACGCCGAGAGCGGCTGAGTCTCCGGCTGGGGGTGTCTGAGAAGTCCTCTCACCGCGGGGTGGACTCAACGGATGCTGGATGCAGCGGCGCGAGAACGCGCGCGCATCCTGTGTTCGAAGGACAGACCATCTTGAGCATCCCCGCACTGACGATGAACGATGGCCGGTCGATCCCGCAGCTCGGGTTCGGCGTCTGGCAGATAACCGGCGGCAAGACCGTGCCGACGGTCTTGACCGCGTTGGAGGCCGGATACCGGCACGTCGACACCGCGGCCGCGTACGGCAACGAGAGCGGCGTTGGACAGGCACTCCGCGAGTGCGGCATCCCCCGCGACGAGCTGTTCGTCACCACCAAGCTCGACACCGCTGACATGGGGCGAGCCCGCGCTGCTCTTGAGGACAGCCTCAGCGCACTCGGCCTGGATCATGTCGATCTGTACCTGATCCACTGGCCGGTACCGCGCCACCGGAAGCGATTCGACGCCTGGGCGGCGATGGAGCAGGCGCGGGACGAGGGCCTTGCTCGCTCGATCGGCGTCTCGAACTTCACGCCTCGTTACCTTCAGGAGATCATCGACCTCGGCGGCACGGTGCCCGCGGTAAACCAGATCGAGTACCACCCCAGCTATCAGCAGCGGTCCTTGCAAGGCTTCGCGGCCGAGCAGGGCATCCTCAGCGAGGCATACTCGCCGCTCGGAATGGGAGCCGGCCCACGGGATCGGACCATCACGCGGATCGCGGGGCGGCACGATGTGACACCAGCGCAGGTGATCCTGCGCTGGCACGTCCAGCAGAATCGTGTGGCCATCCCGAAGTCGGTCACACCATCCCGCATCGCCGAGAACATCGCGGTGACCGGCTTCGAACTCACCGCAGACGACATGGCAGCGATCGACGCGCTGCACACCGGGAAGTACCTGGGCTGGGACCCCGAGCACGTCTGAGCCAGGCGACCCGGACCTTCCCACTTCCTTGCGGAAAGACACGATGATGACGAATGCCTCCACCTGGTCCCCGCGCGTCACCTCTCGACTGCTGCCGTGGCTGCTGCTATTGCTGACGACCTTCGGGCCTATTTCGATGGACCTCTATCTGCCCGCGCTTCCGGCGTTGACCGCGGAGTTGGACGCACACACGTCCATCGCGCAACTCACCGTGACGGCGTGCCTGATCGGCCTCGCGATCGGGCAGCTGATCTCTGGGCCGATCTCCGACCAGTTTGGCCGGCGTCGCATCCTGCTTATCGGAGTCGTCGCCTACATCGTCACATCGGTGCTCTGCGCGATCAGTCCGAGCATCGAGATCCTCATTCTCGTCCGGTTCGTGCAGGGGCTGGCTGGCGGTGTCGGCATCGTGATCGCCCAGGCCGCCGGTCGCGACGTGTTCGACGGCAAGGAGCTGATCCGGTTCTACGGCAGGCTCACGGTCACGGGGTCGATGACCGCAATCGTCGGTCCGATGCTCGGCGGGTTCCTCAACACCTTCACCGACTGGCGCGGCCTGTTCGCGTTCCTCGCGATACTCGGTGTGCTCATCCTCATTGCGATCCTCGTGGTCTTCCGCGAGACGCTCCCTATCGAGCAGCGCACGCGAGGTGGGCTCGGTCAGACGATGCGGGATTTCCGCATCCTGGTCGGCGACCGGATCTTCGTCGGCGCGGTCCTCAACCAGGGGTTCATGTACGCCGCCGTGTTCGCCTACCTGTCGGGATCGACGTTCGTTCTGCAAGACATCTACGGCCTGTCTCCGCAATGGTACGCAGCATCGTTCGCCCTCAACAACGTCGGAGGAGTCATCGCCGGTTGGCTCGGCGCTCGACTGGCTGAGCGGTGGAGCGTGATCGGCTCGTTGGTCATCGGGATCGTTCTCGGCGCTGCGGGAGCCCTGGGACTCCTGCTCGCCGGCCTCGCGTACGTCCCGGTCTGGGTGGTCATACTCGCTCTGTTCCTCCTCGCTTCCGGCGTGCTGTTCACCTCCCCACCGGCTACGACGCTGGCGTTGGCCGAGTACCCGCAGATGGCCGGCACCGCTGGCTCTCTGCTGGGCGCGATCCGGTTCGGCTTCGGTGGCATCGCCGCACCGTTGGTAGGGATCGCGGGCTCGCTGAGCATCCTCCCTCTGGGGTTGGTGACCACGATCTCAGTCGCCCTCGCCGCTCTGGCATGTCTGCTGTTCATCGACCGCAGACGCACGCCGTCTGTCGAATCGCTGTGACTCGACGGTCCAGCTGGTGAGAGCGTTTCAGGACCGTGGTCTATGGAAGGAGCAAATCGGTTCAATCCGGTGATAGCGCGTACTCGGTCGGTTCATCGCCCGGTCGGGCCGGTCGCGTATGACTGCGTGAAGGTCATCGTCGTCCGCGACGGTTCCGCGATCCTGTTCTCGGAGTTCGGGCAGAAGCCGGTTAAGCCCGGCGACGTGATTCTGCTCGGCGCCAACGTCCTCTGCGGGTCAGAGCCCGAAGGACACATCGTCGTTACCACGGTCTACCTGGACACAGACTACGTGCTCGATCAGGTGCGCTGGCAGTACGCCGAGTTCCTCGAAGACCGCCTTGACGCACAAGGGTTCGCGAACACCATCTATACCGAGCCAGCGCAGATCCTTCGGTTGGGCGAGGATCGTGCCCGGATGCTTACGCCGTGGCTGGACGAGCTGGTCGGGCTGAGCGTTGACGGGGACTTCGTGCGCCACTACTACCGAATGCAAGCCCTCTGGTTCCAGATCGCCTATGTCATCTCCCCACACATCAAGGTCTCACCTGTGCGTCTTTCGCCATCTCAGCGCGCGCATATCCGGCCCACGCTTCCACGCGATCGACGATTCGCCCCGCTCCGGGCCGAGGTTCGCCACGTCGCCCAACTGCTGCGCGAACGACCGGAACAGCGGTGGTCGCTCGATGACCTCGCTGCTGAGGTTCACCTGTCGCCCTCGCGGTTGAGCAGCGTGTTCATCGAGGCTTACGGTAAGACGCCGTTGGCGTTCTTGACGATGATTCGTGCGGAGCTTCTGGCAAAATACTTGCGAGAGACCGACCTCACCGTCGCCGTCGCGATGCAGCGGGTGGGCTGGCAGTCACGTAGCCACGCGACTCGGTTGTTCCGCGAGTACGTGGGCGTGACGCCGGGCCACTACCGGCAGATGCGGCGGGCGTTCACCGCCTGAGCGGTGTACTCGATCACCCAACTTTGAGCCGGATTCCCGAGAGCATCGCTTCCTGCTCGTTTCTGAGCTGCCTTGCCTGGTAATCCGGTACAGACTCGTCGGGTTCTTCACGAAGCCTGACGGTCACAGTCTCGCTTCCTTGTCCGTCTCGTCTTCCGAACCTCCCGACGCACCTCACGGTCGTACGGTCACCCCGCTGGTCAAGTCTCTTGGTGTGGTGTTCTTTCGGTCAGGTGGTGATGGCGGGCAGGGCGGGGCGGCCGCCGGCGCCGTCGGTGCTGTTGTCGGTGTGGAGCATGTCGGTCAGGTGTCGCAGGGAGGTCTGGGAGAGGTAGCGGCGTTCGCCGTACTGCCACTCCTCGTGCTGCTCCAACAGGACGGAGCCGATCAGGCGGGTGACGGACTCGCTGTCGGGGAAGACCTGGACCACATCGGCGCGGCGCTTGATCTCCCGGTTGAGCCGCTCGATGGGGTTGTTGGACCAGATCTTGGTCCAGTGCTCGCGGGGGAAGGCGGCGAACGCGGTCAGGTCCGGCTCG
>ERZ772921.775-NODE-775-length-19439-cov-5.024402_pt1 | contig 19439 bp, 10 predicted proteins | sample MGYA00512117_ERZ772921 | MGnify/ENA primary metagenome ERZ772921 (study PRJEB29015, sample SAMEA2737944) | human oral metagenome | biome: human oral; feature: human-associated habitat; material: dental | place: China | collected 2150 ...
GCCCCCGCCGGGCGGCCTCCCGCAGGTCGGCGGCCGAGTCCGCCCTCGCCCCGCGCGCGTGCTCGCGGGCCTCGACGACCTCCAGCCCGTAGGCGTGCTCGATCCTGTTGCAGGCCCGCCCCGCCTTGGGCTGGTCCTGGTACCTGTTCCACTTGGTGCCGTCCTCGCGCACGACGTTGACCATGATGTGGATGTGGTCCCCGCCGTTCTTGGCCGGCCCGTGGTGCACGGCCACCCACCGGCACGGGGCCTTCCCGTCGGCGCCGGTGAAGCCCATCCGGTCGGCGAAGTCGCGCGCGATCCGCTGCCACTGCTCGTCGCCCTGCGCCGCCTCCCGCGGGCTCAGGGACAGCGAGCAGTGCCACACGTGATTGGCGACCGGCCCCTCGATCACCTCGCGCTTACCGGTCCGGGCGTTGAACACGCGCCGCTTGCCCATGGGGCGGGTGCCGGTCTCGGTCATGAACTGGTCGACGAACCGGGCGATCTCGAACCCCTGCGCCGGGCTCAGCGCCTCCCAGGAGCCCCACCGGCGCATGATCACGTCCGAGCCGGCCACCAGGTGCGGACGGGTGTGCTCGTTGGCCCGCCCCGGGCCCACGAGGTACTGCATCAGCCCGGCGGAGTTGCCCCCCTCGTTGATCGCGGCGATCATCGCCGCACCCCGGCCAGGATGTCGTTGATGTCGTCGTGCAGCCGGTTGATCCGCGCCACGACGTCGGCGAAGTCGGCCGGCACCTCGCCGACGGCGTTGGCGTGGTGGGCGATCTGGTTCAGGTTCGTGGTCGCGCCCTCGAGCTTGCGGCGGTAGTCGCGCAGCAGCGCCACCAGCTCGTGGACGTCGCCGGCGCCCGCGCCCCCGCCCGCGTCGACCGGGTGCAGCGCGGCGTCCACGAGGATCTTCGCCATCGATTCCCCGCAGATCTCCGCGCGCGCCTCCAACAGCGCGCGCTCCTCACCCGTGAGGTACACCGTCAGGCGCCCGCGCCGGACCCCCTGCGTGCGCGCACTGCGACGACGCCCCGCCCGTCGCGGTGGTGCGGCGGGCTCCACCACCTCGGCCTCGCTCACCCACGGATTGGCACCCGCCACCGCGACTCACCCCCTGCCCAGCGCAGCGACCCGAAGGGATCACACGACAAGTGTGCCCAGCGCAGCGACGCGCGTCCAGCGCGAAACTACTTAGCACCTGTGCTAAGTACTATCTTGCTCCGCGTTAGCGGTACCTCCGCGACTGGAGCGGGAACCCGCTCGCGCGACGGCGGGGGGTGTCGGCGGCGGCCACGGCCCGCTAGGCTCGCACCGTGGACGATGACGCCGTACTGGGCCAGATGGTTCCCTCGGCCGCGGCCATCGCCTGGTCGCTGGTCAACGACTATCCGCCCGTCGACGTGTGCGTACGGGCCCTGAACTGGCAGTGCTGGCGCTGCAAGAGGCGCTCGCCCGCATTCGGCGTGGTCCACGTCGACGGCGTCACCGACCCGTACTCGGTGATCCCCGCCGTCGACGGCATCGCCCTGGAGTACGTGCGCGACCTGCTGATCCTGACGGGCAGTCCCCTGGCCGCCACCATCAAGGTCCGCTACTCGCGCTCGGCCGGAGGCTCGTACACCTCCAACGGCTGCATCCACCATAGCCAACAGCGTTGTTGGGATGTTGATAAAGCTAATGCCCCGCTTAAAGGTGGCCGCAGCAAATCCTCCCAAGTCTGTTACCATTCCTCCGCCAAGGTTTATCAGGCACGAACGTCGTGTTCCCTCTTGTTCGCTCAACATTTCCCACACCATCGAAAGCGTTGCGATGTTCTTATGTTCGTCTGTCGAAGGAATGGTTATCAACTTAGCCCCTTTCACGCAATCAAATCCTTCTATCTTTGGCCAACAATGTTCTCTTGTTGTCTTGTCTGTTAGCACAAACAGCTTATCGGGCGCGCAAACGTCGATGGCGTGCGCCAAATCTCGCTCCAAATTATCTGAAATAAGAACTTCTTGCATCATGTCCATGTTAGGTTTATTCTTCTCACAAAGTTAAAACAAACCGCCAAACCAGCAAAATTTCATTGTGGAAATTTCGTTTAACCCATTAAACCCTTTCTCCTTTTCATCGTCACATATCGTAAAGTGGCACTCAAAAAGCGTGGCCTTGCTGCACTTAACGTGGCTAGTGGCTCGTCAACTTGTCAACTAATAAAAACAAAGGGCATAGCCAACCCAAGCGCCTTAAAAGGAATTTGGTTTATGAATAAGTATTGTTTAATTATCTTGTTATGCTTTGTTGCGGCGGTTACAAAGGCACAAGAACGTAAGATTAGCGGCACGCTTACCGACCGCGACACGCACGACCCCGTTACACAAACTACGGTTCAATTGTTAAAATCAGACAGCACTTTTGTTGTTGGAGCTATCTCTAACGAGAAAGGCGAGTTCGCATTAAGCGCGCCCGCCGATGGCAATTACCTGCTCAAAATATCGAGTGTGGGATATATCACCTATTTTAAGAAACTGCACATCGACGGTAAAGACCTGGCTTTGGGCCAGATTGTGATGAATGGCGATGCCATTATGCTGAAAGGTGCCACCGTTACGGGGCAAGCCGTGAAGGTAACGGTGCACGAAGACACCTTTGTTTACAACTCGGCTGCTTTCAGAACGCCCGAAGGTTCTACCGTAGAAGAGTTGGTTAAGCGTCTGCCAGGCGCGCAAATAAGCGATGACGGCAAGATAACCATCAACGGTAAGGAGGTGAAAAAGATTTTGGTAGACGGCAAAGAGTTTATGACGGGCGACACCAAAACGGCCTTAAAGAACCTGCCAACGTCTATTGTAGACAAGATTAAGTCGTACGACGAGCGCAGCGACCTCGCTCGTGTCTCTGGTATCGACGATGGCGACGAGCAAACGGTGCTCGACTTCGGCATTAAGAAGGGCATGAACAAGGGCGTTTTCTCTAATGCCGACCTCGCTCTTGGCACCGAATCGCGGTATGCCAACCGACTTATGGGGGCCTATTTCAAGGACGATTATCGGGCAATGCTTTTCGCCAACGCCAACAACACCAACGACATGGGATTTCCTGGTGGCGGCGGCAGGGGCAACTTTGGGCGCAATCGCGATGGACTTAACGCCTCGAAGATGGTTGGAACAAACTTTAACTATGAGAAGAAAAACAAGTTAAAGATTGATTGGAGCGTGCGTTGGAACCACTCCGACAGCGATGTGCAAAGCAAAGTAGCAACAGAAAACTTCGTAAGTACGGCCGCTTCGTTCTCCAATAGCCTTAACCAAAGCTACACACGCGGCAACCAATGGAACGCGCGCGGACGTTTAGAGTGGCAACCCGACACGCTAACCAACATCATGTTCCGCCCTTCGTTCAGTTATTCCACAAGCGACGGCACGTCGTCTAGCACCTCAGCCGCCTACAACGACAACCCCTACAACTACGTATCCGACCCACTTTCCCAGTCGGCCATCACCCAATTGGCGGCTCAAAACCTGATGGTGAACACACGTTTGCAAAACAGTATCAGCTATACACAAGACAAAAAGGCGGGCGGAATGTTGCAATTGAACCGCCGATTAAGTGCCAGTGGACGAAATGTTACCCTTCGTGCCGACGTAGATTATGCCGACACCGACAACAAGTCGCTCGCTTTAACCGACGTACACCTTTTCCAAATGAAGAATAAGGCCGGACAAGACTCCGTTTACCAAACCAACCGCTATAACCTAACGCCCACAACGGCATGGAGTTATAGCCTACAAGCCACTTACAGCGAACCGCTTTGGCAAGGCACCTACCTGCAATTTAGGTACAAATATGGTTACACTCGCACCACGAGCAACCGCTCCACATACGATTTCAGCAACCTTGGCGAAGGCTTTTTCTCATCCTTATCGCCGCTTTATCGTGGTTGGAACAGCTATCTTTCCTTGCTTACCAACCCCTACGAGAGTTATCTGGACCAGCGATTAAGCCGTTCTTCGGCCTACACCAACTATACACACGAGCTAGAAATGATGATTCGTTTTGTGGGAAAGAGTTATAAATTCAATGCCGGCTTTATGGTTCAGCCCCAATCGTCGCACTTCACGCAAACCTATCTGGGCCAAAATGCCGACACCACGCGCCACGTTTTCAACGTTTCGCCCACACTCGAACTGCGCTATAAGTTCAGCGATGTAAGCCAATTGCGCGTCAACTACCGCGGAACTACTTCGCAACCAGCAATGTCAGACTTGCTAGACATCGTAGACGACAGCGACCCTTTGAACATACACAGGGGAAATCCAGGCCTCAAGCCCTCGTTCACCAACTCACTTCGTTTCTTTTATAACACCTATAAGGAGCGTAGACAGCAGGCCTTCATGTCGTTTTTAGATTATAGCAACACGCGAAACGCTGTGAGCAACCGCGTAACCTACAACGAAACCACGGGTGGAAGAACAACGCAGCCCGACAACATTAATGGCAATTGGAATGTCAATGCAGGGCTAATGTTCAACACGGCCATCGACTCGGCAGGTGTTTTCAACGTCAACACGTTCAGCAACCTGGGTTACAACAATTATGTAGGCTATGTTAGCCTAAATCCAACGTCGGGTTCGCAGCGCAACGTTACGCGTTCGCTAAGTGTTTCAGAACGATTGGCCACAAGTTATCGCAACAGTTGGCTAGAATTGGAGCTGGATGGTTCGTTTACGTACGCCCATTCAAAGAACCAGCTGCAATTACAAAACAAACTCAACACTTGGCAGTTTGCATACGGCGCCACACTCAACTTCACTCTTCCGTGGGGCATGCAGCTGTCAACCGACTTACATCAAAACAGTCGTCGTGGATATGCCGACCGCGCCCTTAACACCAACGAACTAGTGTGGAATGCCCAACTTTCACAAAGTTTCCTCAAAGGCAGTCCGCTCAGCGTGAGCCTTCAATTCTACGACTTGCTGCGCCAACAGAGCAACTTTTCGCACTCCATCAACGCCTATCAGCGCACCGACACCGAGTATAACAGCATCAACAGCTACGCCATGCTGCATGTAGTTTATCGTTTTAACCTCTTCGGCGGCAAGGATGCTCGCCAACAGATGCGCAAACACAGGCCCGATGGCGACGGCGATGGGCCTATCGGTCCTCCTCCTGGCGGTCCTCCTCCTGGCGGAAGGCGTCCTTTTGGTAGCGGTCGCCCTATGGGTGGAGGATTTTAAGCCCCCATTAACCCACCTATAACCACAATCCAACACGCTCAACTGCCTAACCCCCTCCTCCCACTTCAAGGGGAGAGGGGGCGGTTGTGTATTGCTGCGACAAACATTTTGTATGTAAGTGCGCATGACTTACGATAGAAATCGGTTGAAATGTGCATTAGACGACCTAAGTATTAAAAGGGCTTGTTCCAGTTAATGGAACAAGCCCTTTTAATAGCAAATAATCCATTATGATTTATTGCTGTCTGCTAATCTTCAAATCGACTCAGTTTCTCTATCCACAATGCCCATCAATAGGTGTTGCGGATTTCGTTTTCGAAAGTTAAGCCCCCTTTCAAACAATCATTCATCCCAAAAGTTATTCCGTGTAAGCGCCCTTTTACTGGCACAAGGGTAAAATTCAACACAGTCACGCAATGACGCAGAATTACAGCCATAAGGTTGTAAAACATTTGTACCGAAATTTAACATTATGAGTGCCCTCGTCGTAAAATTTCCAGGCATCGATCGGATTTTCGCGCGTATTTTTAAAGTTTGTAACCATTTGATTTATTGACGTTTACGAAAAATCAAGCACAAATACATGCCTTTTAGCATGTATTAGAGGTGCAAAACAACATGAAGTGCTCAACAAAACGCCACCAAGCAATTTTTCATCCCAAATGGTCAAAATGCCTATAAATAACGCTTAAAATGGTGCTTTTTATGGGTTTTGGCTGCATTTTGCTGCATTTAACCTCGCGTTTTGCTGCATTTTACCTTGCATTTTGGTGCATATTGCAGTGCGTTTTGGTGCAAAATGCACTGCGTTTTGCTGCATATTGCGATGTGTTTTGGTGCAAAATACGTTGCAACAACTAGCGATTAGACTCCATTTTCTTGTAGTTGCGGATGCAAATTTTGGAGAATTTTTCTTCAAAGAGAAATGTAAAAGCATAGTAAATGGCCAAGAGCGGAGGGGATAAGCACGAAAAAAATGCTGAAATTTCATCGTTTGGGCGCATTTTATATGGCTTTTGGCGGTTGTTTTCTTCTAGAATGGTTTGGCCGAGGAGCGCAGTTTGTAAAATATATTTATCATATTAACAAATCGCAAACAGACACTTTCCAAGATAAGGACAACAGCTATATATCGGCATAAGCGATAAGACTAAACATGATGGGCGCAATGATGTGAAGGGTGTTAAGTCCTTACTAAGGTAATGATATAGGGCGACGAAACGCGTATGGCGATCACGTTTCAGCCAGTTGCGCCTTTAACCCCAATCGGCTGTCCGCTATATCGCGCTTGTGAAAAACAGAAAGGGGCTTACTTTTGGTGAGAGGTGAAACCAATTTTTCTATTTGTCGGCAACCTGAATACCGTATTTGCTGTTTCAAATCTTTTAGCGGACTGCAATAATCATGATTTCTTTTGCATTATTTCTTAGATGTTTTTATGTGCATTTTTATCTTCTTCATCGCCCAATCGTAATGGCTCGCCATTACTGAAACACAGTAAGAACCAAGTGGAGAAGTTCCTGTCCAATCCAAAGCACCTTTGGCAAAGAGTTCATCGTTGGAGTAATTTTCTATCAATACCATTACATCCTTATGGCTTTCTTTCAATTTTGCCTTTGCTTCCGTCAGCGGTGTGCTTTGGTGTTTCTTCCAAAACTCCACGTTCATTGCCGGATATGTCCTCCAATTATATGGTTCGGGAAGAAAGGGTTTAGGTTTGCCGTTACTATTGGCTTGAACCCAATCCAGCAACAGATGATGCCACTCGTACAGATGCACAAGCACATCTCGCAGGTTCTTGTCCCTTCCCCAATGTGCCTCCTTACCTGCCACAGCCATTTCTTCGGAAAAAGTTGCCGTCTGAAGTTCCTCACTCATACTGTCAATAATCTTCCACATTTTTTCGAATTGTCCGTTGGCAGATGTTGTCAGATCCGTCTTTGTTGTTGCTCTTGTCATATATATATATCTATTTTGATGATTACATAATTGTGAAAGAAAGCGTGTTAGCAGATTTGCAGACCGCACCTTGTACTGATGTTATAGTCAAGCCATGAACTTATTTTTTAACTCAAGAACTTATAACCTCACAACCTCAACTTCCCATCATAAAGTCTTTGGCCAGTCCTCCTTCGCTTGTTTCCTTATAAAGCGAAGGAATATCGTGGCCAGTCTGTTTCATAACCTCGACCACACGGTCGAACGAAACGCGGTGTCTGCCGTCTGAAAAAGCTGAATAGAGGTTCGAATCCAATGCGCGCGTGGCTGCAAAGGCGTTTCGTTCGATGCAAGGTATCTGCACCAAACCGCACACAGGGTCGCAAGTCATGCCCAAATGGTGTTCCAAACCCATCTCCGCCGCATACTCTATCTGTGCCGGACTACCGCCAAACAGCTGACACGATGCCGCAGAAGCCATAGCACAAGCCACGCCCACTTCGCCTTGGCAACCTACATCGGCGCCAGAGATAGAGGCATTCTTTTTAACAACGTTGCCAAAAAGGCCTGCCGTGGCCAAAGCGTGTAGGATACGCGTCTCAGAGAAGTTGTGCCCCCTTGACAAATGGTAAAGAACCGCAGGCAAAACGCCACTAGCACCACAAGTGGGCGCAGTAACGATAGTTCCGCCCGACGCATTTTCTTCGCTCACGGCTAAGGCATAGGCATAAACCAAGCCACGTGTTTGCAATGTTTGCTTATACCCGCTGGCCTTTACATAATAGGTAGCCGCCTTACGTGGCAAGCCCAACGGACCAGGCAGCACGCCCTCGCGATTAAGTCCGCGTTCAACGGCTGCTTGCATAACGATCCACACCTCGTGAAGATAATCCCAGATGTCGGCCGTTTCGCATTGTTCCACATATTCCCAATAACTTCTGCCGCTTTTCTCGCACCATCGCATAATGTCCGTTAGCGTATTCATGTCGTATATGTCCTTCGTGTCGAACAAGTCGCCCTCTTTCTTTCCCTCAGAGAGCGCACCTCCGCCAATACTATACACCGTCCACTCGTCAACAGGGTTTCCATTGGCATCTTTTGCAACGAACTTCATGCCGTTAGGGTGGAAGGGCAAAAACACCGAAGGTTGCCAAACAAGTTCAACAGGCGCAGTGGGTTCAAGCGTTTCAACGATGATGGCATCGGTCATGTGGCCTTTTCCCGTTGCAGCCAAGCTACCATAAAGGGTAACTTCAAAGCTAGCCGCTTGCGGATTGCGTTCTTTAAATATCTGTGATGCTTTTTGTGGTCCCATTGTATGGCTGCTCGAAGGGCCTTTGCCTATCCTAAACAATTCTTTTAATGATTTCATTTCTTTCTATAATGTTTTTGAGGGGGTAAAAGAGTAGGTTCTTTATCTTTCTGATTATACTTAATAAAACTGGAATGAGGAAAGGATAACGATTTGGTTACAGCTTAAATTCCCCGAACTCCCTTTATTTGCTATTGTCCCGAACAACTCTTGTTATCCATGCAAAGGTAATAAAAAGGTGCTGTCTAGCCAAAGAAAGCCCTTGCTTTTTGCTTGTAGCACAGAGTTTGTACAGGCTAGTCCACTTTTAATTGCCTTGTTGAAAGGTTTATGCTTGTAAGCGTAAGCAGATGGGGGAAGGTACACATTGTCAATATGCCACCTTTTCTTATCATCACGTCCTATAATCGGCTGCAATTAGAAACATTTGGGAAAAGAAATGGCTATAATCCTTACTTTTGTTGATTTTAGTGCGGTTATTTGTTTACTTTTTATTACTTTTGCATTCAACGGATAACGTTTCTGCTAGCATTCGGCAGAAATCTGTTGAACAGTAAAAACTGTTATTATAGAAATGAAGAAGAAAAAAACGCTTTTAATTGCATGCTTAGCAGTTAGTATCTCCATCCCCGCTTTATCAAGTACATTCGGATTGTACGAGCCTTCGTGGTTTTCGCGCAAGAAGAAAAAAGAAACACCAGCCCCATCAGACTATCACAAGCTCACGGGGCGCGACACATTGGCTTTGCAAGGCGTGATGAACGTCATCAAGAAAGACAACCAGTATTATCTTGAAGTGCCGAAACAACTGCTTGGCAGACAATTCTTAGTATCAAACAAACTGCTGCAAGTACCAGCCGAACTAAACGAGGCGGGCGTAAACAAGGGCATAAACTACGAAAACAAGACTATTGTGTTTGAGTGGGAACGGCAACTCGGCCGATTGAACATTCGCGAACAACGTCCCACACCCGAAGTAAAAGAGTGGCACGCAATGGCTTTATCGGTAAACGACAACTACATTAACCCACTTATTGCCAGTTTAAAGGTAGAGGGCGTGAGTAAAGACTCTGCCTCGGTAGTGGTTAAAGTCACCGACCTGTTCAATGGTAAGGACAACAGCTTGAATGACGTGTTCAACCTCATCAATCTCGGCACAAGTGCCAACAGCGAGCTATCGAACATCCTGAGCATGAAGGCCTACGAGGGAAATGTTGCGGCCACATCTGAACTTACCACCGTGGTTCACGAGGGGAAGAGCAAAACCAACATCACAGTTGTGGTAAGTTCGTCGCTCATTCTGCTGCCCCAACACCCCATGATGGGTCGCGCAGAGAGTCAGCGTGTGGGCTATTTCACCACTCCCCGACTGCAATATGGCGACTATCAGCCCGAGGTAACCACCCGAAACTACATCACGCGTTGGCGATTAGAACCCACCGACACTGCCGCCTACCTGCGCGGCGAAATGGTAGAACCCATTAAGCCCATCACCTTTTATATAGACCGCGCCGTGCCGCGCAACCTTCGGCCTTACATCGAACGTGGCATCTTGGATTGGAACCGCGCCTTTGAACGGGCTGGTTTTAAGAATGCCGTTCGGGTAAAAGAGTATACCGACAGCATGGCAGCCGAGGGCGACGACGTGAAATACTCGGTATTGACATACGATGCCTCGGAGAAAGCGAACGCAATGGGGCCATCGGTAATCGATCCACGCACAGGAGAAATTCTCAAAGCCGATGTTATCTGGTGGCATAACGTTCGTTCGCTGCTCAAAGAGTGGCTGATGGTGCAGACGTCTGCCTACGACCGCGCTGCGCGCCAACCCGTTATGCCCGACAGTCTCATTGGTGCAGCCGCACGTTTTGTGGCCTGCCACGAGGTTGGGCACTCGTTAGGACTGCGACACAACATGCGTGCATCTGATGCTTACCCCACTGATTCGTTGCGTTCGCCCCACTTCACCCGTCGCATGGGCGGCACTTCTGCCTCTATTATGGATTATGCGCGTTTCAACTACGTGGCACAACCAGGCGATGGCGTGCAAGTTATCACCCCTGCCATTGGTCCTTACGACCTAATGGCCATTGAATGGGGTTATCGTTGGTTTCCCAACGAGGAAAAAGCCGAGCAACCGCTCTTTGCTTTCTTGCAAAAGCATCAGGGCAGAGAGTATCGTTACAGTGAGGCACAAAACCAACGGACAGCTATCGACCCTAGGGCACTGAGCGAAGACTTGGGAGACGATGCGATGAAGTCTGCCAGATACGGCATTGCCAACCTTAAACGAATTGTACCCAACATCGTGAAGTGGACAACGACAGGGAAACCAGGACAGACTTACGACGACGCCTCGCGTTTCTACGCGGCCATTATCTTCCAATGGAGCCTATACGCCTATCATGTAATGGCCAACGTTGGAGGAATGTACATCGAGAACACTACCGTTGGCGACGGACAGCGCACTTTTAGCTTTGTACCTCGCGAACGACAGCAACGAGCAGTGAAGTTTCTCCTCGACGAAGTGCTTAGTCCCCAGCCTTGGCTCTTCGCTACTCCCCTCACACAATACACCTACATCAACCGTCGCACCCCCGTGGGCGTGCAAGAGATGTCGCCCACTTACTCGCTTACCAATCAGCAAAGCTATGTTTTGTGGGATTTGCTAGACAACGACCGACTGGTTCGGATGCTTGAAAACGAACGACAGAACGGTTCCAGCCGTGCTTTCACTGCTATTGAGCTTGTAGACCTACTACATCAACACATCTTCCGCTCAACAATCGCGGGTCGCAACCCCGACATTGCCGAGCGCAGTTTGCAGAAAAACTTTGTTGACGCGCTCATAACAGCGGCGGCCGAACAAGAAGGCGTGAAGTTGAACAAGAAACTTTCCGAGCTTTCACCACGGCATATCGCCCAAACAACCGAGTCGTGCACGATGGGTTGCCCTCGTGAACTGAGCAGTGCGCCACGCATTATCGAGCTGACAGGCAGTCAGGCCACACGCGTAAGCGATGCCATCAGCGTTAAACGCGGCGAACTACTCCGCATTCTCAAATTGGTGCAAACGCGTAAGGGCAGTGCCAACACCGCCGCCCGCCTGCACTACGAAGACGTTATGTTGCGCATACAAACCGCCCTCGGATTGGGTAAGTAAAGAAAGAAGGCCTCCTAGCAGAAAGAAAAAAGCCTTGGTCTTTATCCCTTCATTATTTATAAAACAATAGAACGAACAATATGAAACAACTGTTTACACTTCTATTTTTGGCTCTCGCGCCGAGTCTGTGGGCGCAACGCATCATCACCGGCGTGGTTGTTGAGGCCGACGCTAACGACGACCCGCTGCCTGGCGCCACCATATCCGTGGCCGTTCCTGGCGCAAAAGCCCAAACAGGAGCCGTGAGCGACTACGAAGGAAAGTTCACACTTGAAGTGGGCGCAAAGGTAACCCACTTCACAGTACGCTATTTAGGCTACCAAACGGAAGAAGTGGGCCTCGTTGATGGGCAGAACCACTACCGAATACAACTGAAACCCAACGCCCGAACCGTAAACGAAGTGGTGGTTACGGGTTATCAGAAGATAGACCGACGGAAACTAACCGCTGCTGTTACCAAGGTAGACATATCTACCGAGAAAGTGGGAGCGGTGAAAAGCATCGACCAAGCTTTGTCGGGACAAATCGCCGGCCTGTCAGCCGTCACCTCATCGGGTGCACCTGGCGCGCCTGTGAAAATCAGAATACGCGGAACTGCCTCGCTAAATGGGTCGCAAGAGCCCCTTTGGGTGCTTGACGGAATGCCTCTTGAAGGAACCGATATCCCCAGCATGCAAGACTTAAAAGACGTTGACAACATTTATCAAACGTCGATTGCCGGCATCAACCCCTCCGACATTGAGAACATTACCGTACTGAAAGATGCCGCCGCAACAGCTATTTATGGCGCACGAGCAGCTAACGGCGTGATTGTTATCACCACTAAACGAGGAAAAGACGGCCGACCAATGGTGAACTATTCGGCCAAACTCACCTTTTCGCCTCGCACAAGTCTCGACCGACTCAACATGCTTACGGCCAACGAGAAAGTAGACCTCGAACTAGAACTATTGCGTAGCGACTATACCTATCGCGAAAGTAAAGGCGGCGTGGCCCAAATACTTTCTGCTTTGGGCGAAACTGCTGCCTATAAAGCAGGCGGATGGGGCGCACTTAGTTCTACGGCGCAACAACAAATCAACGCTTTGCGCAACATCAACACCAATTGGAACGACATTCTCTTTCGTCCCGTCACCAATCAGGAACACAACATCAGCCTATCTGGTGGCAGCGAGCGTGCCGACTATTACACCTCGTTGGGCTACTACGACGAGATGGGTACCGTACGCGGCGTAAGCAACAACCGCTACAACCTAACACTCAAAACCAATTACCGCGTAAATAAGATGCTTAAACTCGGTGCATCCGTCTTTGCCAACCGCCGTAAGCAGCGCAGTTACCTAACCGACACCAACGGATTTACCAATCCCGTGTACTATTCGCGACTGGCCAACCCCTACTTCCAACCTTTCGAGGCAGATGGTAGCTACCGATACGACACCAATATACAAGGACGAGAAGACTCGTCGCTCGACTTCAACATCTTTGAAGAACGTGCCAACACTTCGAACAGCCGTATCGACAGGTCGCTGATGCTTATTCTCGATGCCGAACTGAAACTCAACAGCAACTTAAAGCTTACTACACAGCTGGGTTATCAACAAGATGGCTACTCGCTAGAACGCTACGCAGGAGAAAAAAGCTATGCCATGCGCAAGGAAAAGCTATTTGCAACCTACGCCTACCCCGACGGAAAGCGCACCTTTCTGCCTACTGGCGGCATGCACAAGCAAACCGAAGCGCACAGCAGCCAATGGACATGGAAGGCTATGGCCGAGTACGCCCGCCGTTTCAACACCATTCACGACCTCGAACTGATGGCCGGAACAGAAGTACGCCGTTTAAAAAGTTCTTCGCTTTACTCGGCAGCCTATGGCTACGATGCACGTACACTCACCACACAGCCTGTGATTTTCCCCACCGAAGACCTCGCACGGCAGTATCCCTTGCACCGCGAAACGTTCCAAGAGAACGCTTACGTATCGTGGTTCGCCACAGGTTCGTACACATTGTTGGCACGTTACACCCTGGGAGGAAGTATTCGTTGGGACGGTTCGGACGTTTTTGGCGTGGCCAAGAAGTATCGTTTCGTGCCTCTTTACTCTGTAAGTGGTCTGTGGCGCATCTCCAATGAGCCCTTCCTACGCAAGAGTAGCGCAGCCGCTAAGTGGATAGACAACCTTGCCCTGCGCCTCTCTTATGGTCTGCAAGGCAACATAGACAAGAACACTTCGCCTTATCTTATCGGCACTTTCAACCGCACAACCATTTTGCCAGGCCATGTAGAAACGGTTATTTCCGCCGAAACCGCGCCTAATCCCAACTTGCGTTGGGAGAAAACGAGCAACATCAACCTCGGACTTGACGTGAGTTTGTTCGACAACGCCATCAACCTGAGTGCCGATTACTATTATCGCAAAAGCACCGACCTCATCGGTACGCGCATGTTGCCGCTTGAAACGGGCTTCTCGTCGACCATCATCAATTGGGCCAGCATGAAGAACGAGGGACTTGAAGTGGCCCTCTCCACCCACAATCTCCGCACTAAGCACTTCACTTGGCACACCAATCTGAACCTCGGCTTCAACACCAACCGCGTGTTACGCGAGACTGTGGCCCAGAACAGCACCTATCCTGGGCGCGAAGGCTATCCCGTAGGAGCCATATTTGCCTACCGAACAGCAGGACTTGATGCGGAAGGCTATCCCCTTTTCCTTACCGAAGACGGACAAAAGCTAACGGCTCAACAGCTGCTCAAACTCAACTCGCATGGTGCAAGCACGCTAACAGCCGAGCAACAACGTGCCCAATACCAATATATGGGCACAACCGACCCGAAAGTTTCGGGCGGTTTTATCAACACCTTCGATTATAAAGACTGGCAGTTGGGCATCAACTTCATCTTCAATCTTGGGATGAAAGTGCGCGTACAACCCACTTATTCGCCGGCCAACTACGACCGCGGACTGAACACCAACCGCGACATTCTGCAAAGATGGAGTTCAACTAACCCCAATGGCACTTTCGCCGCGCTGATGACCAACGGCACACGCACTGCCGAATACATTCGTTATTCCGAGTTCAATCTTTACAGTATGCTCGACACTTGGGTGCGCAACAACAGTTACTGCCGACTGCAAAGCCTGCGCTTGGGCTACAAGCTGCCCAAGGTCTGGCTCTCGAAGGTGGGCATTCGTACCGCCTCGCTCTCGGCCGAGGCTCGCAACCTGCTCGTCATTGCCAGCAATTACAACAACTATCTCGACCCAGAGACAATGGGCAATCCATTTGCCCAACCGCTGGCCAAAAGCTTTATCTTTGGACTGAACGTGCAGTTCTAAACCCAATTTGAACGCACAACGACACCGAGGGACAAGTTCCTAACACCATAGGAACCTCCCTTAATCCAATCAATCCCCAACCGTCAATTATCAATTAGTATATGAAACAATTCCGATTAGCCCTTCTTCTTTGCCTCGCAACGGCAATAAGTTCGTGCGACAGCTTTCTAGACATCCGTCCAACGGGCAAAGTCATCGCCGAAACAGGTGAAGAATATCGGGCATTGCTCACCTCAGAGTACAAGAATTTCCCCGAAGATCGCGGCTTGGTTAGTTTCCGTAGCGACGAGATGACACTCGACGAGTCTGCCACAACCAGCGAAGATCTCAGTTCGTTCTTCGACATCTGGGTCTGGAACGACCTGAAACCTGCGCCCACCACCGTCTCATTGGGCTGGCGTAGATATTATCACACCATTTATATTGCCAATACCATCATTGCCAATCGCGACAACATGACGCAGATTTCCACAGCCGACCGCCGTCAGCTAGTGGGAGAAGCCTACATGATGCGCGCCTATTGCCACTTCCTTTTGGCCAATCTCTACGCCCAACCCTACACCACGGTGAAGGCCGACACCGCGCGCGCCGTGCCTCTGATGCTGGTTGCCGATGTGAATTTGGTACCCAAAAGCAAGTCGCTGGCCGCTGTTTACGAGCAAGTTGAACGCGATGTGGACAGTGCAGCCGTGCTGATGAACAAAGAAACGTGGCCCATTGGTTTCAATTATCGTTTCAACACCACATCGGCAAAGGCACTCAAAGCCCGAATTGCCTTGTATAAAGGCGATTGGATGGGCGCATTGGCCGCCGCCCAGCAAGTAATTACGGCTCATCCTGCCCTAGAAGACCTCACCTCTTCATCCGCCAAGCTACCTACTAGCTATCAGTCGGAAGAGAACATCGTTGCCCTCGAACAGGTAATGACGCCCACTTATACACGTGCAGGCCGCGTTTCCAACGAGCTATTGGCCTTATACAAGTCGGGCGACCGCCGCAAGACGCATTACTTTAACGAAGTTTCCTCTACCACCACCCTCTTACGAAAAGGTGGAGGGGGCGACCTACGCAGTACATTTCGCACGGCCGAGTTCTATCTTATCGCCGCAGAGTCTGCCGCAGAGTTAGGAAACCTAACCGAGGCACAAACTTATCTCAAAACACTGATGGCGAAACGCTACACCGAGGCGTTCTACAAACTTCACGCTGCGGGCGTAGACACCCTGTCGCAAGCCGATTTGCTGAACTACATCTATGACGAACGTGCACGCGAATTGGCCTTCGAAGGACACCGTTGGTTCGACCTGCGCCGCACCACACGCCCGCAGTTGCAGAAAACTTACAACGGCCAAACCTACACGCTTCCGCAAAACGACAGTCGCTACACCCTGCGATTCCCCACCGAGGCGGTTGAATCAAACCCAGGAATAGAAGAATTAGAACGCTAAATACACGAGGTTTCACAAGGTTCGTGAGTTGCTGACTTTACGATTTTTGCATACACGCTAAGCAGAAAGTCAACAGGCCAATCGCCCTTTAAGAAGTTAAAAGAGCTGCAAAGGCGCATAAACCCAACAACTCACAAGCCTAGAAACCTTGGTAATTACCCCCTATCAGCTGCCGCATGCGTGGCATCAACTACACAACAACATTTCAGCAAACATTCAAATTAAGGAGAAATAAAGTATGAAAAAAATCCTACTAAGTTTAAGTCTTGCCTTCATGGCATGCACATTACAAGCCGCATCGTTCGGAACAGTCAAGTGGACGAAGAACGTCGAGGCTTTTTCACTGGCCGACAAAGCCGTTCGTTCGGCTCCTGTGGCCGTATCAAGCGACGGGAACACGTACGTTGCAGGTTCTTTCAACACCGACATGGTTTTCGGAACAGCCACTCTTTCGAACGTTGCCACTAGTGCCTTCATCGGTAAATACGATGCCGAAGGCAAAGCGTTGTGGGCAGTTGCCATGAAAGGTGCCGCCCGCATAACCGACATAACCGCCGATGGCAGCGGCAATGTATATGCAGTGGGAACCTTTGCCAAAGAAGTGAAACTCACCAGCACGGGCAACAACCCCGAAGTTACCATCAACGGAAAGGAGGGTGACGACAGTCGCAGTTCGTTCTTCATGGTGAAATACGACAAAGACGGTAAGCTGTTGGCGCATCAGGTGGTAGTTCCTAAGGTGAAAGACGACATTGTTAACTCAGGAAATTACTTTGAATCCCCCGACGCCACTTTTTTCCTATCGAACAAAGTGATGTGGGTAGACAACCGACTTTACTTCTCTGCCGAGTACACAGGCGAGAGTTCGTTTGGCGGCAAGAGCCTTGTAGCTAACTATTTCTTCTTTGGCAATTTCATGTATGTGAACATTCCTCGCATGGGTGTTTACTCGGTAGACGCCTCAAACCTTGGAAATCTCAAAGAAGAACTGGCACTTACCTACGACAACGAGGGTGCAGAGAACATGACTCGCCCCGAAAGCGTTAACTTTACCGTAGCAGACGGCAAACTCTACGCTGCTTTCGTGGCAACAGGAAAGGTAAAGCTAACCTCGCCAAACAAAACAGAAACATTTACCTTTGGAGAAGAAAACGGAAGGAGAGAGCATGGGTTTATCTTCTCCGAGGTTTCTGGCGCAACCACACTAACCACACCTTTCCACTCTGCTTACACCGACGTGGAAACCAACTACAACCTCTTGGGCGCAATGACCTTCGACAAAGACAACGTCTATGTGGCCGGAACGTTCAACCAACCAGCCGTGTTCGGCGTGAACAAGACGTTTAAAGGCGGATCGGATGTCTTCGTTGCAGCCTTCAATCGCAACACTAATGGCGTGCGTTGGGTGGCCACTAGCGGTTTCGACGACGGCGACAACAAGAAAAATCGCGAAGTTCTGGTTGGCATGTCGGCCGTAAATGGCAAGATGGTTGTGGCCGCCTATGCCGAAGAAACAACCGAGCACAAGCCCCAAACAGCCTTGGTTTACACCTTGAGTAGCAATGGAACGCTTACCAAAGGCAACGATTCTTTTGTCTATGGCCTAGGCAACAACCACAATACGATTGTTACTTCTACGGTGAATGGCACTACCATCACCTACACCGCGTTCGATGCAGACGAAACAACCGGCGTACGCACAGTAGCCGACGATGCTGTTGTTACACGTCAGGGCGACGTGTTCAGTTTCTCTCGCGCACTCGATGCCCAAGTTTACAACCTGCAAGGTGCACTATTGCTCAACCAAAAGGGCACCAGCAGCCTTTCTGTTGCAACGCTACCCCAAGGCGTTTATGTGCTGAAAGCAGGTGCAAACAAGCAGAAGTTTGTAAAATAACAGAATATAACTAAGCTTACTAGTCGACGAGGATACCTCGTTGCCTCTTGCTAAATGCACAACAACTAGCAGGAGGTAACGGGGTATTTAGCATCTGTGGCTTATGTGCTGGACTAGCTTAACAAGAAAGTCTAGCAAATCTAGAAACACTATTATCAATTATCACAAGGCTTGGTTTCGGTGAAAATGGGGGTTGCGTACCTTTAAGGTATGCTCCTTTTTTAGTAACTTTGCACAATATATACTTATGTGGCGCGAAAACATGAACAATAAAAACAAAGGGCAAGACTACGACCGCTACGACGTGGCCGAAGAAAGCATGCTGCTTGATTGGCTACTGCGCAATGTCAAAGGTAAGAGCCGAAACAAGCTGAAAGACATTCTGCGTGGACACGGCGTGTATGTAAACGGCAAGTGCATTACGCGGTTCGACTATCAGCTTATGCCTGGCATGAAGGTAACAGTGAGCCGAACAAAAAAAGCGGCTCCGTTTAAGAGTCGCTACATCAAGATTGTGTACGAAGACCGTTACCTCATCATTGTAGACAAAAGCGCAGGCGTTTTGTCTATGGCGGCAGGCCAATCGTCGGTAAACGTCAAGTCGATACTCGACAGCTATCTCGAAAATAGCGGTCAGAAGTGTCGCGCACATGTGGTGCACCGGCTCGACCGCGAAACGAGTGGTCTGTTGGTTTATGCCAAGGACATGGAAACCGAGCAAATATTGGAACACAATTGGCACGACATGGTGTACGACCGCCGCTACGTGGCCGTGGTGTCGGGCGAGATTGTAGAACAATCAGCAGCTGGTTGAAAGACAATAGCTCGTATGTCACATACTCGTCGCCCGTGGATAATGGCGGAAAGTATGCCGTTACCCATTTCCATGTACTGAACCGCACCACAACCCACTCGCTTGTAGAATATAAACTGGAAACGGGTCGCAAGAACCAAATACGCGTGCACTCGGCAGACATAGGTCATCCCGTGTGTGGCGACCTTAAATATGGTAATGGCGACAATCCCATTGGCCGCTTATGCCTACACGCTTACATGCTGTGTTTCTATCATCCCGTAACACGCGAGCGGATGGAATTTAACACACCCATACCCCAAACCTTTAAACAATT
>ERZ772921.783-NODE-783-length-19332-cov-2.768947_pt1 | contig 19332 bp, 19 predicted proteins | sample MGYA00512117_ERZ772921 | MGnify/ENA primary metagenome ERZ772921 (study PRJEB29015, sample SAMEA2737944) | human oral metagenome | biome: human oral; feature: human-associated habitat; material: dental | place: China | collected 2150 ...
CCACCTCGCCCAACGCCGTTTCGGGGGTGACCTCAGCCACCTCAGCCCGCAAATCGCTGAACTCGAAGGTGGTGTAGGCCAGACCGTGTCCGAAGGGGTAACTCGGTCGGTTCCCGAGTTTCTGGAGCCCGCGGTATCCGACGAAAATCCCCTCCCCGTAACGCACCTCACCCGCTTCTCCCGGGAAATTGAGTTGCGCCGGGTGCTGCTCCAGCCTCTCGGGGATGGTTTCCGCCAGTCTGCCGCTGGGGGAGTCCTCACCGGTGATCAACCGCGCCACGGCCTCGCCTCCGCCCTGGCCTCCCAGCCACAGCTCCATGATCGCGTCGGCACCGGCCTGCCAGGAGGCGGTCTCGACGGCCGCGCCGTTCGAGAGCAGAACGATCACCCTGCCGGCCACCCGGCGCACCGCGCGCAGCAAGTCGACATGGCAGGCGGGCAGCGAGATGTGCCGCCGGTCGTATCCCTCCGACTCGTCCGCGGCGGGCAGGCCGAGGAACAGCAGGACCGTGCGGCCCGCGGCGGCCTCCTGCGCTCGCCTGAGCAGTTCCCCGGCGGGGAAGGCTGCTGCAGGGGAGTCGGGCAGCGGATACCCGGGCTCGAACGGCACACCGGGGTGCCGGCGCCGCAGGGCGTCCAGGGCGTTGTCCAGGAGGGTCGGATTCACCTGTGACGATCCGGCCCCCTGGTATCTGGGGGTGCGCGCCATCTCCCCGATGACCACGACGTCATCGAGTCCGGGCAAGGGGAGAACCACCCCTTCGTTCTTCAGCAGCACGGCGCTTCGCGACGCGGCCTCACGGGCCAGTTCGTGGTGGGCCTTGAGATCGAGGTGCTCCTCGGGCACATCCCGGTGGTACCGGGAAACCAGTCGCAGCACGCGCGCGACGGCCCGGTCCAGGTCGGATTCGTCCAGGACGCCTGCCCGGACGGCCTCGGCGACGAGCCGGTCGTTCCAGCCGTGCGAGGACGGCATTTCCAGGTCCAGCCCGGCGGCGACTCCTGCGACACGGTCGTGGACCGCCCCCCAGTCGGTCATCACCAGCCCGTCGAAACCCCACTCCTCGCGCAGCACCTCGGTCAGGAGCCAGTGGTTCTCGGACGAGTAGACATCGTTGATCCGGTTGTACGAGCACATCAACGTCGCCGGACGCGCTCGTTCGATTATTCATTCGAATATGCTGAGGTAGATTTCCCTCAGGGTGCGTTCGTCGATCCGCGCGTTTGTGCGCATTCGATCAGTTTCCTGGTTGTTGGCGGCGAAATGTTTCACGGAGGTCCCGACCCCTCCGGACTGGATACCCGCGGCCAGAGCAGCGGCCAGCTCTCCCGCCAGCAGGGGGTCCTCCGAGAAGTACTCGAAGTTCCGCCCGCACAGCGGGGAGCGTTTCAGGTTCACGCCCGGTCCCAGGATCACGCCGACGCCCTGCGCCTTCGCCTCCTCGGCCAGCGCCTGCCCGATCTCCGTGAGCAGCGCAGTGTCCCAGGTGGGCGCGAGCGCCGCGGCCGTGGGGAAACACGTGGCCGGCACCGATTCCTCCAGGCCCATCTCGTCGGCGCCCTCGGCCTATTTGCGCAGCCCGTGGGGGCCGTCGGAGACCATCAGGGCGGGAATCCCGAGTCGCTCGACCGGCTGGGTGTGCCAGAAATCGCTGCCGGAGAGCAGCGAACACTTTTCCTCGAGGGTGAGCTGCGCGAGAAGCTTGGGAATCTGCTCTTCGGTGAACACAGTGACTCCAATCCCGATCGGTATGGCTCAGAATATGGGATGGCGTGGTTGAACGGGCGGAGGAGGGGCGGGGCCTCGCGGTGTCCGGCCCAGGGGCCTCCGAACCGTTCTTATAATTACATAATTTTCCTTATCGGACATTTGGGCCGGTGGGAAGAATGCCGAACCGCACGCGCGCCAACCGGTCTTCCCGCGGTGTTCTGTCCTCGTCCCCGATGGCCGGGCCTCATAGACTGTCGTGGTGATGGAACCCTACGAACTCGAACTCCTGCCGCTCGACACCCCGGACGACGATCCTCGCTGGGCCGCATACCTGGATCTGTTCGCGATTGTCTTCCTCGAGGGCCGCGCCTCCGATGACGGCCTGGCCGCTTTCCGCAGGCACCGGCGCGCCGATGGCGCGACCCTCGGCATGGTCACCGCCGAGGGATTCGGGCTCGCGGGACGCCAGGTGGTCGCCGGGCTGGCGTGGGCACCGATCCGGGTAAACGCCGGCGGGAACATCGTCCCGGTCATGGCCATCAACACCGTCGCGGTCCGTCCCACTCACCGCCGCCGTGGCCTGATGCGGCTGATGATGGACCACCACCTCCGGCGTGCCAGGGCCGCGGGATTCGCGTTGGCCGCGTTGAGTGCCAGCGAGGCCACGATCTACGGCCGCTTCGGCTTCGGGGTCGCCACTCGGCACGTCGACTGGGAGATCGACACCCGGCGTTTCGCCATCCGCCCGGATGTGGCGGTTGCCCCGGGGTCACTGGAACTCGTCAATCCCCCACTCGATGAGAATATATTCGAACACCTGTCCGCCGTCCATCAGGTGGCCCATCGCGGTGCGTTCAGTCCCCTGGGAATGCATCTCGCCAGGCCGGACGGCACCTGGGACTTCGACGAACAGGGACCGTCCAGGAAACTGCGGTACCTGATCCACTTCGATGCCTCCGGTGCCCCGGACGGATTCGCGGAGTTCAAACACGGTGGTTTCGAGAGCAAGCAGAGCGAATCCCCCACACCCACCGCGGTCCTGTCGGTGTGCTCCCCCGGCCCCGAGATCGACCGTGCCCTGTGGCAGGGCCTGGCCAGTTTCGACCTGGTCGAGAAACTCACCTACGGTTCAGCCGTCCCGGACGATCCCCTGCCCGGCTCGCTCGTCGACCCCTGGGCCATCAAGCAGAACGGCATCCGCGACGGTATCTGGTTGCGGATCCTGGACCTGGAGAGAGCGGTTGCGGATCGCGGTTTCGACTCGGACGGCCAAGTGGTCATCAAGGTCGCGGATTCGATGGGGTTCTGCGAGGGAACCTGGTGCATCACTGTGCGAGAAGGCCGGGGGGAGGCTGTGAGATCCCCCCTCTCCCCCGCCGTTGAGCTCGGTGTGGACAGCCTGGCCCGGCTCTGGTTCGGCGATGTGACGGCCGCACAACTGGCCCGTTCCGGCATCGTCCATGGCTCCCCGGGTTCCGTCCAGGAGCTCTCCCGGCTGTTCGCGACCGCTTTTGGTCCCGTCAACCTGAACGACTTCTGATCACGACAGGCTCAGGAAAAGCTTTTCCAGCTTCTGGGTGTCGATGGACTCCCCCGTCGGATCGTCCAACAGACAGGTGCGCATGCCGTGGGCGATGATCGAATAACCGGCCCGGTCGATGGCCTTGGAGACCGCAGCAATCTGGGTTATCACGTCTTCGCACTCCCGGCCGGCCTCGAGCATGCGAATCACGGCGTTGAGCTGTCCGCTGGCGCGTTTCAGGCGGAGAACCGACGGCCTCACCGCATCGGGATCCAGCTGCGTCACCGGTCCACTTCCCTGGGGCAGGTACAACGTTTCTCCAAAGGCACGTCCCGCAGCGCCTCCTCTATGTGCTGGCCGCATCCGGCCCAAGTGGTCTTGTGGCAACGCGGGCAGGAAACGGGACGGCACATGAGGGGCTCCAATCACTGGTTGTCAAAACCGATTGCGTACCCCCTAGGGTACCGTCCCGCCCGTTCTTCCTCCGAGCCGCGGAACTCAGAGGTTGATCATGTGCCCGCCGATGCCGTGGGCGGCCTCCTTGATGGCCTCTGACAGCGTCGGGTGGGCGTGAACGGCGTGCGCGATCTCATCGGCCGTCAGTTCGTAGCTCTGGGCCAGGATGAGTTCCGGAAGCAGTTCCGTGACGTCGGGGCCGATCATGTGGGCACCCAGCAGTTCGTTGTAGCGGGCGTCGGCGACGAGCTTGACGAAACCAACCCCCTCCCCCAGGCCCCAGGCCTTGCCGTTGGCGGCGAAGGGGAACTTCGAGACCTTGACCTCGTGGCCCTTGTCCCTGGCCTGCTGCTCGGTGTAGCCGAAGGACGCGATCTGCGGCTGGCAATAGGTCGCCCGCGGGATCATGTCGTAGTCGACGGGGTGGGTCTCGACCCCGGCGATGGTCTCGGCGGCCACCATGCCCTGGGCCTCGGCCACGTGGGCGAGCATCATCTTCGCCGTGCAGTCGCCGATGGCGTAGACCCCGGGGACGTTGGTGCGGAGATGGTCGTCGACGGCAATTGCGCCGCGTTCGGTCAGGGCGACCCCGGTGTTCTCCAGGCCGTAACCCTCGGTGCGCGGGGCGAACCCGACAGCCGAGAGGAAACGATCCGCCTCCAAGACCTGGGAGGCGCCTCCCTTGGCGGGACTTACGGTGACCCGCACCCCGCTGCCCGTGTCCTCGATTGACTCCACCTTGGTGGCGGTCAGCACCTTGATGCCCAGTTTCTTGTACGCCTTGGTGATCTCGGCGGAGATCTCCGCGTCCTCGTTGGGAACCATCCGGTCGAAGAACTCGACGATGGTCACGTCGACGCCGTAGCTGCGCAAGACGTAGGCGAACTCGGTTCCGATGGCCCCGGAACCGCCGATGATGATCGAGTTCGGGAGCCTGTCGGCCAGGATCTGCTCCTCGTAGGTGACCACGTTGGCCGAGACCCTGGTTCCGGGAAGCATCTTCGTGGTCGATCCGGCCGCGATGATGACGTTGTTGAAGGTCACCCGGGTGGTGGCGCCGTTGTCGTCGGCAACGTCGATGGTGTGGGCGTCGACGAAGGTGCCCCAGCCGTTGAACTCCTTGATCTTGTTCTTCTTCATCAGGAAGTGGATTCCCTTGGTCATCCGCTCCGAGACCTGGCGGCTGCGGGAGAAGGCCTTGCCGTAGTCGACGGTGATCTCACCCTGGATGCCGAAGGCGTCGGCCTCGTGGGTGACGATGTGGGCCAGCTCCGCGTTGCGCAGCAACGACTTGGTCGGGATGCAGCCGACGTTCAGGCACACTCCCCCCCAGTAGCGTTTCTCGATGATGCAGGTCTTCAGGCCGAGCTGGGCGGCACGGATGGCGGCAACATAGCCACCGGGACCGGCGCCGAGCACGCAGACGTCGTATTCGTGGGTCATGGGGCCCACTCTAGTGCTCCCGCCGCCTCGCGCAGGCCAGCACCGGGCGCCAGGCGTTATCTCAGATATGAGTTAAGATGACGCCATGACCGCCACCAGCCAGTCCCTGGGAATCATGATCCGGGAGGCGCGCAAGGCCCGTCAATGGTCCCAGCAGCGCCTCGCCGATGAAATCAACTCCTCACAGTCCGCCGTTCACCGGATAGAGATGGGCCAGCAGAACGTCTCTCTCAACATGATCGAGAGACTGGCATCCGCGCTCGAGATGCCCTTGATACTCGCGGCCACCGAGGGCACCGTCAACTTCGAGATCACCGGGCCGACGGAGCTTGCGGGCGAGATCGAGGTCCGTTCCTCCAAGAACGCGGCCGTCGCGCTGCTCTGCGCCTCGATGCTCAACCGGGGTCGCACCGTGCTGCGCGGGATCGCCAGCATCGAGGAGGTGGATCGAATCTGCGACGTCCTCCAGTCCATCGGGGTTACTGTCACCCCGACCAATGGAGGTCAGGATCTCGAACTGACCCGCCCGGAGAAACTCACCCCCGAGACCATCGACCAGCGTGCCGCTCGCCGCACGCGTTCCATCCTGATGTTCCTCGGCCCCCTGATGCACGAGTTCGATTCCTTCGAACTCCCCTATGCCGGCGGATGCGACCTCGGGGCCCGGACCGTGCATCCGCACATGTCCGCGCTGAAACGTCTCGGCCTGTCCGTGGAGGCGCACGACAGCCAGTACCACGCCACCGTGCAGCGCGACGGTGCGCCCGAACACCACATCACCCTGGTGGAGCGTGGGGACACGGTCACCGAGAACGCGATCATGGCCGCCGCCCGCACCCCGGGGCTGACCGTGATCCGCAACGCCTCCGGCAACTACATGGTGCAGGACCTGTGTTTCTTCCTGCGCGAACTGGGGGTCGGCGTGGACGGCATCGGAACCACCACCCTGCGCATCCAGGGCGTCAAGGAGATCAACAAGGACGTCGAATACCACATCTCGGAGGACCCGATCGAGGCGATGAGCCTCATCACCGCAGGCATCGTCACCCGCTCGGAGCTGACGGTCAAGCGCTGCCCCATCGAGTTCCTGGAGGTGGAGTTCGCCGTTCTGGAAGAAATGGGCCAGCGAATGGCGCTGAGCAGCGAATACCCATCGGGTAACGGTCACACCCGGCTGGTGGACGTCACCGTGAAACCGTCCGAGCTGACGGCCCCCCTGGACAAGATCCATCCAATGCCGTTCCCGGGGTTGAACATCGACAACCTTCCCTTCTTCGCCCTGATCTGCGCGACGGCCGAGGGACAGTCGATCATCTACGACTGGGTCTACGACAACCGCGCGGTTCACTTGAAGAAGCTCTGCGACCTGGGGGCGAACGTCACCGTCATGGACGCCCACAAACTGATGGTCATCGGCCCGACGAAATGGCGTGGGCGTGACATCGAGTGCCCGCCGGCGCTGCGGCCCTCGGTGTGTCTGTTCCTGGCGGCCCTCGCAGCCCGCGGCACCACCATCCTGCGGGATGTCTACGTGATCAACCGGGGCTACGAGGACCTGCCGAGGCGTTTCAATCAGCTCGGCGCCCAGATCAACACCTTCTGGGGTGACGCTTCGAGCTGATCCGCGGTCAGAGACTGTGCGCGGTGAACCTATTGACCGGGTTCACCACCTGCTCCTGAGCTGCCACGAGCTGCAGTTCGGCCTCCCCGCTGATCGAGGTCTGTTCCAGGATCGAATAGACCACCGAGGCGGTAACCCCGAGGGTTTCACCGAGGTCCTTGGTGCGCAACCAGTGCGCGAGGAACATGGCCGCGGTGAGATCGCCCGATCCGGTGAAGCTGCGCTCCAGCATCGGGGTTTCCACCAGCCAGGCCTGGCCCGCGTCCACGGCCAGCATCCGCAACAGACCGTCCGGGGCGTCGGTGGCCACGACCGAGGTCACGACCACGATCCCGGGGCCGCGGTCCCGGAGTTCGCCTGCCGCGTTGACGACCTCGTCGAGAGTGTTCGTTTCGTGTCCCACCAGGTACTGCAGCTCGAAGAGGTTCGGTGTCATGATGTCCGCTGCCGTCACGACACGGTCGCGGAAGAACTCCGGGATGCCCGGGCGGGCGTAAAATCCCCGCCCGACGTCACCCATGACGGGGTCGGCGAGGAAAATCGCATCCGGATTGCGTGATTTCACCAGGGCAGCGGCGTCCAGCACGACCTGTCCCACGTCGGCCGAGCCGAGGTAGCCCGCGAGCACGGCATCAACACCGGCGAGCGCTCCCCGTTCGTCTATTCCCGTGACCACGTCGGCCACGTCGGAGGCCGCGATCATGGGGCCGCGCCAGCTCCCGTACCCGGTGTGGTTGGAGAAGGTGACGGTGTAGACGGGGTATACGTTCACTCCGGCCCGCTGCAGCGGAAAGGTGGCGGACGAGTTCCCTGCATGGCCGTAGGCGACGGCCGACTGGATCGACAAGACGTTGTGCATGTGGGCAAGTCTCCCACGTCCCGTGCCACGAATACGGCGATACTAGGCATAATGGTTCCCATGTGTTCAGGTTTCCTAGAACCGGAGTTCATCGCGATGGCGCATCGCGGTGGTGCCTTGCTCACTGCCAACCTCGGTATCGAGAACACCCTGGCGGCCTTCGCCAACTCCGTCGCGCTGGGATACGAGTACCTGGAGACCGATGTTCACGCCACCGCCGACGGCCATCTGGTGGCCTTCCACGACCCGAACCTCGCCCGGGTCACCGACGTGGAGGGACACATCGCGCGACTGCCCCTCGCTGCCGTGCGTGAAGTTCGTGTCGGTGAACGTGAACCCATCCCGACGGTGGAGGAACTGTTCGAGGCCTTCCCGGAGGCGCGTTTCAACTTCGATCTCAAGGCCCCCGGAGCCGTGGAGCCCCTCGCGAAGATCGTCCGTCGTTTCCAAGCCGAGCAGCGGGTGTGCGTCGGGTCCTTCTCACAGCGCCGGATCAACAGGTTCCGGAAACTGATGCCCGGGGTCACCACGGCCGTCGGCCCGGTGGGGGTGGCGGCCATGGCGGTGGGCAACATCCGCACCTGCCGTCCGGGAGGCCCGGGCGTGTTCCAGATCCCCGTCTCCCACGAGGTGGCCGGGGTGAGGATCAAATTGTTGACCAAGGCGCGTGTCAAGGCGATCCATCGCGCCGGATACAGGGTGCACGTCTGGACCATCGATGTGCGCGACGACATGCACACGCTTATTGACTGGGGGGTCGACGGCATAGTGACGGACCGGCCGGATCTTCTCCGTGAGGTGCTGCAGGCCCGTGGGATGTGGGCCAGCACCCTTGGAACATGACAGATGTCTGGGACGTTCAACTCCAAGTAGGGAGGTCAAAGACATGGCAGATCGAGCACTTCGTGGTGTCGGGCTGGGCGCCAAGAGCTTCGAGGACGAACAGGGAATCGAGTTCGCTGAACGCAGCCAAGTGGGATTCGACTGCCCCAAGGGCCATCACTTCGAGGTCACCTTCGCAATCGAGGCGGAGCTGCCCTTCGAGTGGGAGTGCAAGTGGTGCGGTCAGATGGCGAAACGCTCCGACGGCGCAACGGGAGAGGCGAAGGAAACGAAACCCCCCCGGACCCATTGGGACATGCTGCGTGAAAGGCGCAGCATCCCGGAACTCGAGGACATCTTGGCGGAGCAGCTGGACAAGCTCAGGGGCTCGGCGGACTGATTCCCGGGATCAGGGTGTCGGTGGGCGGGGATTCCTGAACCACTTCCCCCTCGATCACCACGGGCTGTTCGGAGGGGTTGCCGATCGCCCTTCCGAACAGCTTCCCCAAGGTGCTGCGGACCAGGCGCCGGCTTGGCGGGATCAGCAGCAACAATCCGACGATGTCGGAGATGAAGCCCGGTACGATGAGCAGGAGGCCGCCGATCATCACGAGTACCGCGTCAGCGGTTCGTCCCGGTGGCAGGGAACCCCTGCCCAAGGACTCGAGCAGCGCACCCCAGGCGCGGCGTCCCTCCCGCTGAAGCAGCCAGCAGCCGAGCAGGGTGGTAAAGATCAGCAGGGCAACGGTCCACCAGCCGAGGGCGTTGGTGACCATGACCAGGATGATCACCTCGGCGGCCAGGCAGACGAGCAGGGGCGCGAGGACCAGCAACAGACCCACCGCTCCCCGGAACCGGATACGTCGTTCAGCCACGGCGCCTCCCGAAAAGTTTTCTCAACTGCTGCCAACGGTGCCGAAGCCCCATCTTCGTGGTCGAGATGATGGCTTCCCTGACCACGGTACCGCCCATCTTGGAATCACCGAACTCACGTTCCACGAACTCGATGGGAACCTCCACGATGCGCAGTCCGGCCCGGTGGGCGTGCCACGTCAGGTCGCGTTGGATCCCGTAGCCCCGGCGGTCGATGGGCAGGTCGATGATCCTGGCAAGGGCGTCGGCGCGGAAGGCGTTGAACCCACCCGTGATGTCCCGGTACGGCATCCCGAGCATCAACCGGATGTAGAGGGAACCCCCGCGTGAGAGGAACTTGCGTGTCCAAGGCCAGTTCACCACGGAACCGCCCTTGACCCAGCGGGAGCCCTTGACCATGTCGGCGTGTTCCAGGGCGGCCAGCAGGCTGGGCAGCTGTTCCGGCTGGTGGGAGCCGTCGGCATCGTGCTCCACCAGCACGCCGTATCCTCGTTCGAGGCCCCAATGGAATCCCGCCAGGTAGGCCGCTCCCAGGCCTTCCTTGCCCTTACGGTGCAGCACGTGCACGTAATCGTCCTGCTCGGCCATCGCATCGACGAGTTTGCCCGTGCCGTCCGGTGAGTTGTCATCCACGACGAGCACGTGTGCCTCCGGGACGCTGCGCCGCAGCCGGGAGACGATGCTCTCTATGTTCTGGGCTTCGTTGAACGTTGGGATTATGACGAGCACCTCGCCGGTGCGTGAGGCCTCGGTCATTGTTTCTCCTGTTCATCCGAGTTTGTGGGCGTCCGCTCAAGACTACCGGTCCGGCGGGCGATGCGGGCCGAGCGGAACCCAAATCCGGTGGCCAGCAGGCAACCGAGCACCTGGGTCGGACCCAGTATCGGAGCCAGGTGCACGGCCAAGGTGATGTTGTTCCTCGCGGGAAGGGTGTAGAAGCGGTGCGCCGCGGTGTATTCCCGAGTGGGTTCGTGCACTCCACCCCTGGCGTCGATGAATCCCGAGTATCCGTTGAGGGTGCTGGCGACGAATTCCCGTCCGAGTTCCGCTGCCCGGACCCGATTCATGTGCATCTGTTGCTGCGGTTCGATGGTTCCCGAGAAATTGTGGGTGGTGCTCTGTGCCACCAGGATCTCGGCGCCGTTCGTCACGGTGTCGTAGACGGTCTGGTCGTAGGCCAGTTCGTAGCAGATCACGGTACCCACCCTCAGGTCCGGGTCGGTGTGGGTCGGCACCGTGACGACGCCCGGATCGGTGCCCGGTATCGACTGGTACCCAGCACGTTTCACATCCGGGAACAGGGGCTCCAGAACGTCTCGGTAGGGCACGAACTCCCCGAAGGGGGCGAGATTGCGTTTGTGGTAGCGATCCACGATTCCTTTTCCCGGGACCCAGATCAGCGTGGTGGTTTGCCGGGTCCGGGGTTCAGGGCCCGCGGTGATCGCCCCCAGGTCCAGGGGAACCCGGGCCAGTTCGACGGCGGCACTCACCTGCGCCCTCGTGGTCGGGTTGAGCATCGGGTCGGTGTCGGTGGAGTTCTCCGCCCAGACGATCATGTCCAGGTTGCGGCCGTGGGCCCGCGCGTCGGCCAGCAGGAAGATGGTCTCGCTGAGGTGGTGGGGGGTCGCCCCGGTGGCGGCGATGTAGCCGCCGTGCAGCCCCAGCTGCGCGTTGCCCTGGACCATGCCCACCGAGACGTCCTCGCCGCCGCGGTCCGCCGGGAACAGGAGCATTCCGCCCCCGATGGCGAAAACACCGATGACGGAGATCAACGGAACCAGACGGCGCCGCTGGACGATCGCGGCCAGGCAGCAGCATCCCGCCATCGCAACCAGCCAGGTGGCTCCCGGGGTTCCCACCAGCGGCAACCAGCCGGCCAAGGGCTGGTCGATGGTCGTGTGGCCGAGCCGCAGCCAGGGAAATCCCCCGAACGGGATCTGTCCGGCACCGTATTCGATGGCACCCCAGGACAGTGGGACCAGGAAACACCAGCCGGGAAGCCGGGTGATGAGGGAGGAAACGGCTCCAAGAAGCCCGACCCAGACGGCCATCACCACAACCAGCACCCAGACCACCGGTCCAGCCTGCGCGCCCACCCACCAGATGGTGGTGCCGTACAGGGCACAGCCCGCCAGCATGCCGACAACGAATCCGGCCCGGGGGGTGCTGCCCGCGACCAGCCACGTCAGCAGCCCCGCCCCGGTGATCGTCAACGGCCAGAGCCCCCAAGGGGCGAATCCCATGGCCAGACCCAGCCCGGCGAGCAGGGCGAGAAGAACGGTCAGCGACCTGGGAATCCGGGTACGGTACAGGGCCTGCACGGGATCACCGCATGCCCTGGAGCAGATAGACCGCGGAACTCGCAAGTAGGTTGGCGCCCCACTCCCCCGTCCTCAGGGGGCGGCCGCTCTCGTTCAGGGGGATGCAGCGCTCCACCTCGAGGCCGAGCCGGGTGAACAGCGGGGACAGATCCTTCAGCGATGTGAAGTGCAGGTTCGGGCTGTCGTACCAGCTGTACGGCAGATCCTTGGTGACGGGCATTCGCCCGGTCAGCAAGCGCAGTCGGTTGCGCCAGTGCACGAAGTTCGGCATCGAGACCACACCGCGCCCCGCGATTCTCGCCATCTCCTTCAGTACGTCGGCCGGTTGCCGGAGGTTCTGAAGGGTTCGGGAAAGCACGACCACGTCGTAGGAACCGTCCCCGAACTGGTCCAGCTGGCTGTTGATGTCCAGATCGATGACGTTCACACCGTTCCGCAGGGCCTCGAGGAAAGGCCTCGGCTCTATCTCGACCCCGGTTCCATGGCAGCCGCGTTCCTCCAGCAAGCGCAGGAGCTCCCCGTCGCCGCATCCGAGATCGAGCACCCGGGAACGTTCCGGTATGAGCCTCGCGATCAGCCGCAGGTCGGCACGTGTCATCGGTTCCCCTCCTCCGAGGCCCGGTCCAGGAAGGCCCGCAGGATGGCATGGTAATCCGGCAGATCCAGCAAGAACGAGTCGTGCCCCCACTGGGAGTGGATCTCTCGGAACGACGTGGGCAGACCGGCTCCCTCCAGGTGCTGGACGATCCTTCGGGAATGGCCGGTGTCGAATCGCCAGTCGCTGTCGAAACTCACCAGAAGGAACTTCACGGAATCGGCCGTGAGCCTCGCCAAGGCGTCATCGGAGGCGAAGGGGTCGAAGTAGTCCATGACCCGGGTCAGATACAGGTAGCTGAGCGCGTCGAAACGCTCCAGGAAGGCCTCCCCCTGGTGCTCCAAGTAGCTCTCGACTGCGAAATCGATCCCGAAACCGGGATCCAGTTTCCCCGACTGGGCCGTCCGGCCGAACTTCGCGCTGAACGCATCCTCCGACAGGTAGGTGATGTGAGCCAGCATCCGGGCCACCGACAACCCCTTCGCGGGCATCGTGCCCTCGCTGAGGAAACGTCCCCCCCGGAAGGCCGAGTCCCGCATGATGGCCTGGCGGCCCACGGCGGAGAAGGCGATGTTCTGCGCGGTCAACCGTGACGACGCGGCAATGATGATCGCGTTGTCGCAGTCCTGCGGGTAGGACAACGTCCATTGGAGGACCTGCATGCCTCCCAGCGAGCCCCCGAGCAGGACGGCCCAGTGGTCGACGCCCAGGTGTTGGCCTAGGCGGCGGTGCACCGTCACGAAATCCGACATCGCCAGCAGCGGGAAGTCCAGGCCGTACGGTTCACCCGTTGCGGGGTTGACCGATGACGGCCCCGTCGTGCCGCGGCATCCACCGAGAATGTTTGCGCACACCACGAACCAGCGGTTCGTGTCGACCGCCTTACCGGGGCCGATGAGGTTGTCCCACCAACCGGGTTTCCGGTCACCGGGTCTGAGACCGGCGGCATGGGCGTCGCCGGTCAGGGCGTGACACACGAAGATGGCGTTCGAACCCCGCGGGTTCAGCTCCCCGTAGGTTTCGTAGGCGACATCCACGGGCGCCAACTCGGCGCCGCTGGCGAGCACCAACGGTGTGTCGGGGGTGAACAGCCGCGCGGTGGCGGAGACGGTGTTCAGGTTTTTGGTCACGTTCAGGAGCGGGTCCGGACGCAATGGGCGATGAGGATTCCTGCGCGCATTATGTCTCGCTTTTCAGGTCGTTGGGTTCGGTTCTCGGGTCAAGTCTGGCATCTGTCCGGACGGTCGCGCGGGCAAGCACGTTCGAGGCCACCGAACTCACGATCAGCAGGGCCATCACGGTGACGGCGGTTTTCGCCCACAGCATCAGGTCGAAACCATCGGTGGCGGTCCAGCCGAGGGCGGCCGCCACCAGGATCAGAGGTAGCCCCAGCGCGGTCGCCGGCCCGAGCGCGTTGATACGTGAGACGGCGTCCCCGGCCCTGAACTGCGCCACCGCGACCGACAGCACCAGCACGGCACCCAGTACCGCCAACACGGAAGCCAGGATTTCAAGCACCGTCATCTCCTCCCTCTGGTCATGATTCTTGCCAGCGCGATGGTGGCCAGGATCCCGAGTATCGAGGCCAGCAGAGCGGCGTCCACCGAGACGCTGGAATGGTGCAGCATCCCGAACATGGCGAGAATCCCGATGCAGGAGAAGAAAACCAGGTCTCCCACCACTGCCCGCGTCGCGGAGTCGGGGGCGGTCATCACCCGCAACAGACCCAGGAGAACGGAGACGGCGAGCAGCCCGATCGCGACCCAGATTGCGAGACTCATCTTTCCCCCTTCGGCATTCCATGGCGTCGCAACGCGTGCAGCAGGTGCCATTCCAACTCTGCCAGGCCATCGATGACGGAGGCGCGCTCCGAGTCGAACAGCGAATGAACGAACACCGAGGGTCCCCGGGTCTCGTCGCCGGGGCAGACGCCGAGCACCAGGGTGCCCGGTGTGATGGTGATGGCGGATGCGAACATAGCGATCTCGAAGTCGGTGGTGGCGCGCATCGGGTATTCCACAATGGCGGGGCCGGCCATCGGCTTGGGGCGCCACGCCGCCACCGCCACGTTCCACGACCCGATGACAATCTGGGTGGTCAGGTACCACCACCACGAAAGCAGTCTAAGAACCTGCATCACTCGCTCACCGCATCCACAGAGGCCACATAGGCGGAGACGTCGATCAAACCGTGGGCGGCTGATTCGAACAGCGGCCACACCCAACCGACGCCGAAGAACAGCAGCACGGAGATCCCGATCAGCAGGGTGGATGGCCACAACATCCGCCAGGACACCTTCGCGTCATCGGCTATCGGGGTCGGCGCGCCGCGTGCGGTGGTGGGATCGTCGGGTAGGTAACTCCTCATGGGCGCTCCCCAGAATGCCTCACGCCACAGGCGTTGCAGGGCCATCAGGGATGCGACGGAGGCCAGGGCCACGCAGCCCATGAGAAGCCATCCCGTAACCGGGTCGGCCTGGGCGGAGGCCCCCAGCAACCCGACCTTCCCCCACAGCCCCGAGGTCGGCGGCAACCCGACCAGCGAAGCCAGCCCGATGGCGAAAGTGGCCGCGAGCCACGGATCGCGGCGCATCAGCCCGGAGAGCCGGTCGAACCGTCCCGAACCGTAGACGTTCTCGACGGCGCCCGAGGCCAGCACCAGGCCCGCCATGGTGATCATGTGGTGAACCATGTAGAACAGTCCCGCCGCCACGGAGAACTCGGTCAGCACAACCAGGCCGATCAGGATCTGCCCGACCCCCGTGACCATCTGGAAGGCGAGCGACCCCCGGATCCGGGATTCACCGAAGGTCGAGAAAGCGCCGACGACGATCGTCGCCACCACCACGGCCGTCAGCACCGGAAGCCAGGGAGCCGGTCCGCCGAAGATGGTGGCATAGATCCGGTAAGCGGCGTAGATGCCCACCTTCGTGTGGATCCCGGCGAACAGGGACATGATCCCGGCGGAGGTCGCGGGATAGGCGCGGGGCAGCCAGCCGTGGACGGGAACCACGCCTCCCTTGACCAACAGCGCGAACAGGATGAGCGAGGTGGCCAGCGAGACCTGGGGATCCCCGCCCCTGCCGGCCAGAGCCGCCAGGTTCACCGATCCGATGGCCCCGTAGAGCAGACCGACGCCCATCACGAGGATGGTGGAGGTGACTATGTTCACGATCACGAACATCCGTCCGATGCCGAGCCTCCGCCAGGATCCGGTCACCGCGATCAGCGCGTAGGAGGGCAGGAGCATCACTTCCACCCACACGAAGAGGTTGAACAGGTCACCGGTCAGGAGCGCCCCGTTGACGCCCGTGTTGAGCAGCAGGATCAAGGGGACCACGAAACGGTAGCGGTCCTCCTTGGTCAGCATCAGGAAGATGCCGGAGATCATGGTCAGGAAGGCGGTGACCACCAGCAGCAGGGCGCTCAGGGTGTCGGAGACGAAGACGATGCCCATCTTCTGCTTGTAGGAGCCGATGGAGTGTGCCAGGGCGGGGGTGCCACGGTGGAACACCAGGAGCGCCACCCCCCCGAGGAGCGTCGCCGACGACACCAGCAGCAGTGTCATGCGCTGCACGACGGGACCCCGCAACAGCACAGTGACCCCCGCCGACAGGAGCGGGACGGCGACGAACAGGGGCAGGATGGCGGAGTTCATGCGCGGTGGGTCTCCCCCGTCTCAGGATGGCGCAGCATGTTGTCGTTGCGCCCGATGACGGCCATGGCGAGCATCAGGATGCTCGTGGCCAGGGTGATCACGATCGCGGTCAGCACGAAGGCCTGCGGGAGCGGATCCGCCACCGTGACCGTGCTGGTGCCGTCGGTGATGGGTTCCGTCCGCCAGCCCGGCACACCAGTGGTGAGCAGGACGAAGTTGACGGCGTGGCTCAAGAGCCCGAGCCCGAACACGGCGCGCACCATGGAGCGCTGGAGCAGGAGGTACACCCCGCCGGTGACCAGGACGAAGATCGTGGCTATCAGGATCATTTCTTGGTCTCCTTCGGACGGGTGCCCTCGGTGATGAAACGGGTCCGGATCGCGGGACGCCGGGGACGTTCCCCCCGCACGGTCTCCAGCGGCCCCGGAAGTTCACCCTCCAGCAACTCGTCGATGCGTTCGCGGGTCCCCTCGCCCCCGGCCCTGGTACCCCGGGTGGCGCCCAGCACGTTGAAGGAGACGAGTATCAGCCCCAGGACCGCCAGGTACACGCCGGCGTCGAAGATCATCGACGTGGTCAGGTGGGTTCCCAGGATTTCCCCGTGGATCGGTTGCAGGAAGGAACCGGTCAGGAACAGGTCGAGAAAACCAGTGGCGACCGCCAGCATGACTCCCCCGCCGACCAGGAACAGGGGCAACCGGGGCGGGCCGACGGAGCGGTCCTTGGCGGTCGACAGGTAGATCAGTCCCACCAGAGAGGAAGCCACCAGGGCCGCATTGAAGCCCCCGCCCGGGCTGTTGTGCCCACGCCAGAACAGGACGGCGGAGATCACTATCAGCAGTGGGGTCATGAAACGAAGCATCACCTGGAGGCTGACCGCATTGGGCCACGCTTCCATGATCGCGCGGTGCGCGCGCGAGCGCGGGTTCTGGTTTATCTGCAGCGCCGTCACCGGAATCAGATAGGGGTCGTCTCCCGGCGGATCGATGTAGCGGTCCCTCACCGTCGAGAGCAGGGCCAGGATGGCGACCGCCGTCATGGCGAGCACGCTCAGCTCGCCCAGGGTGTCGAATCCGCGGAACTCCACGAGGATCACGTTCACGACGTTGTCCCCCGAGGCCAGTTCCTTCGTGCGCTCGAGGAACTCCTTGGCCAGATCCGACTTGTCGCGCCGCGCGGTCAGGGCCCAGGTGAGGGCCGCGACCCCTCCGCCAACCAGCGCGGAGGCGGCCAGGGTCAGCAGGTTCCGGCCTCGGCGGCGTACCGGGAACCGGACCGGGAGCCGCTGCAGCACCAGCATGATCACGATGATGTTCAGGCTCTCCACCAGCAGCTGGGTGAGGGCCACGTCGGGGGCTCCCAGAGCCAGGATCTGAACTGTCGCGAGGATCCCCACCGCCGACAACGACAGCACCGATGCGATGCGCACCCGGGAAATGCAGACCCCGATGGTTGCCGCGGTGATGAGGACGAACACGACGACATCGATCGACTTGGTCAGTCCCGGCTGTTGAGCCCGCAGGCCGGTGAGGTTGGCCGCCCAGCTGCCCGCCAGGCCGATCACTCCCAGCGAACCCAGGATAGGGACGATGTGCCGGGTGGCGGTGTCCGAGGCCACCGAGCGGGCCAGCAGCGCGCCGAGACGACGAGTCCACTCCGTGAGGTGCCACATGGCCTTGGAACCGTTGAGCGGGAATCGATGCTGCAGCACCCAGTCGACCAATGTCCTGCGCCGCCACGCGATGACGGACCCGAGGAACAGGATGCCCACCGTCGCGTACAACTCCGTGCCGGGGCCGTGCCACAGGGCCAGGTGAACCCCGGGTGTCGCCCCGCCGAGAGCCGCCCCGGCGGCCGATGCCACCGGGCCCGACAGTCCCCCGAGCCAGGCAATCAGGGGCACGGAAACCAGGATCGGTAGCGCAGCACTTCCCGTGAGCAACGGATCGTGCATGTGCACGGAACGATTCTCGTCGGTGCCGTCGAAGAAGATTCCGAGCAGGACACGGGCGCAGTAGACGAAGGTGAGCACGGAACCCAGAACGGCCACCAGGAAAGCCGCCAAACCGGTCCACGACGCCCCGGGAGCCCCTAGCAGCGAGGCCAGGATCGCTTCTTTCGAGACGAAACCCAGCATCGGCGGGATGCCGGCCATCGACGCGCATCCCAGGGTCATCACCACGAAGCTGAAAGGCATCCGCTTGTACAGCCCGGGCGGGAAACGACGAAGATCACGGGTGTCGGTGGCGTGATCGATGACACCCACCATCATGAACAACCCGGACTTGAACAGAGCGTGCGCAATGGTGTGCAGCACCGCCGCGGCTATACCGGCCTCGGTGCCCAACCCAATGCTCGCGGTCAGCAGACCAAGCTGGCTGACCGTGGAATAGGCCATCAGCTTCTTGGCGTCGGTCTGTTCCAGGGCGAAGTACCCGCCAACGCAGGTGGTGATCAACCCGACTGTCACCAGAAGACCGTTCCACACCGCGTTCGCGTGCAGGACGGGACTGAAACGCAGCAGCAGGAAGATGCCGGCCTTGACGACCGCCGCGGCGTGAAGATAGGCGCTGACCGGGGTGATCGCGGCCATGGCGTCCGGGAGCCACACGTGGAATGGGAACTGGGCCGCTTTCGTGAACCCGGCCAGGGCCACCAGGACGGCTATCAGCGTGGTGAACCCAGGATCGGAGGCCCACACCTCGTGGGAGAACGCCCCGGACAACGAGGTGGTGCCGGTGCGCCACCAGATTGCGGCGATCGCCAGCAGGAGCAGGACACCGCCGACAAATGTGATGAGGAGGGTGCGCATCGAGGCGCCTTCGCCCGCATTACCGGCGGATGCGATCAACAGGAAGGACGCCAAGGAGGTCAGCTCCCAGCAGATGAACAGCAGCACCAGGTCATCGGCGAGCACGAGCGCCTGCATCGAGAGGGTGAAGGCCGTCATCACCTGGTGGAAGGCGTAGTTCCTGCCGACCGCGAGGTAGCGCGTCGAGTAAATGAACACGACCGCGCCGATCAGCAACGCGATGAAACTGAAGACGAGCCCCAGACCATCCGCGGCGAAGGCCAGCCGGATGCCGAGGGCGGGCAACCAGTCCACGGCCCAGGCCGGCCGTTCCCCTGCCGCCACGGCGCCGGCGGCAGGGGCCTGGAACGCAGCGGCAGCAACGTAGAGTGCCGACAAGGGCCACCCTGCGTTTCGCCCCAGGAAACGGACGAACAGCGGGGTGGTGACGAAGGCCAGTACGAGAAGGGCGACAGGAACGATGACAGGCATGAGCGTCGTCATCCTAGCAATCCGGCCCGGAATCGTTCCCGGTCAACTCACGAGCCGGATGCCGAGAGCGCTTTCCACTCATCCCACGAGTAGAGCCACACCCCAAGCCCCTCGGAGGGCTCCATCTTTCTCTCGGACCCGGTGAACTCCACGACGTCACCGATGCTGG
>ERZ772921.784-NODE-784-length-19320-cov-13.360394_pt1 | contig 19320 bp, 17 predicted proteins | sample MGYA00512117_ERZ772921 | MGnify/ENA primary metagenome ERZ772921 (study PRJEB29015, sample SAMEA2737944) | human oral metagenome | biome: human oral; feature: human-associated habitat; material: dental | place: China | collected 2150 ...
ACTCTCCCCGGCGGAGCAGGACGACGACGATTCGGTGAACCGGGTGGTCGTGGTCATGGTGCCCTCCGCGCCCTCCCCGGACGAACCCGGCGTGATCAGATCCGTCTGGGACGAACTACCCTCACCTGAATCGCCCTTGCCCGAACCGGAACCGGTTGAACCGGAACCGGCCGCACCGTCCCCGGCGGACCGGGCCCCGGTCGAACCGGAAACGGAGGACGACGAGCCGGTGACCCGTATCTCCGCCCCAGTGGGGTTCGACGACTCCGAGGCCCCCACCCAGGTGCTGGACGCCGTCAAGGACCTGTCCATCTTCAGGGATGAGGCGACCGAGAAAATCTCCGAACCACCGCAACCGGTGCTTCCGTATTCCATGAACCAGGGTTTCTCCAGCACCCCGGCCGATCCCATGGCACAGACCGCCCCCCCGCCATCAACGGGTTATGCGGTGCCCCAGATGCCACCCCCGATCCCCGAGCCATCCCCTGCGACCCTGGCCGCCATGCCCGTTGGCGACGAGCTGCACTTCCCGCGGCTGCGCGAGCTGCTGGACATGACGGCGGGCAACCTGTCCACGCACCTGTCCAAGCTGGAGGGGGCGGGCTACGTGCAGCAGAACAAGACCTATTCCGGGCGCAGTCCTGCCACCTACCTGGCACTGACCCCCGAGGGGCGCATCGCCTTCGATCGGTACGTGCGCAACCTGCGTGCTCTGCTCGACGCCTGAGGTCCTCCGGGTCGGCCGCGACAAGGGGCGGCCGGCTGGTACGGGGACCCGTCCTCCAAGCATTCAGCAGGACATCGACTCCCTGCTCAACCACTTCCCCAAAGCCGGGTGAAGGCGGGGTGGTCGAACGGTGCGCGGTGCCGATCTGCTAGCGCACGCCGTCGGTTCGGCGGGCGACAAGGACCAGCAGACCCCACATGACAGCGCCGACACCAACAATGGAGAGCAGGAGAGGAACCATGCTCGCCGCGTCCAGTTCCCCGACCGTCACGGCTGTCGATCCCAGAGACAGTGTCATGCTGACAAGCCCTTGGGGGATGGCGTAGGCCAGAGGGTTCTGTGCCGCTCCCAGGCCGAATCCGAGGACGCAGCCGACGAATCCCAGTGCCACTGGCGCGGCGAAGGACCGCATGAGCATGCTCAGCAGTGACTGCAGGGCGATGAGCGGGATGATGCTGACCACTGCCAGAAGATTGGAGGCGATGACGGTGCTGGGCATTGTGAGACCGAGACCCATCACGAAGGCCCCCGAGATCCAGGCCAGCACGATGAGCGCCACCTGCATGGTCAGCACCGGAAGCACAATGACCAGGGTCTTGGCCAGGACGACGGATACCGGGGAGTGCGGGGAGGTCCGCATGGCGTTCCAGCTCGTGCCCCGGTGCTCCATCCGCCATGCGGAGGAGGCCAGCAGGGCCACCCCCAACGAGCAGAAGAACATCGAGTAGAACAAGGATATCTGGGATGTCAGACTCCCCCACTCCGCGGAGAAGACCCCCTGGTTTCGGTAGAAGTTGAAGGTGCCGGTGATGACTGCGAGCAGCGGCAGCAGAACGGCCACCACCCACACCGAGGAGCGCTTGAGCTTGATGACCTCGGCGGCCAGCAGGGACGGGAAGCCGGTGTTGCCCGCGCGGCGGGTCGTGACGGGAATGAGTGCAGAAGTGCTCACGGGACTACCTCTCGATCTTGTCGAGCCGGTGGGTGACAACGGTGAAGAGGAGAACCGTCAGGATGAGGAAGCCGGCGATCCACCCCGCCGGGACGTCAATGTAGGTGACGTCCGGCTGAGAGTGCGCGGTGGCGCTCATGGCGGCGGGAGTGATGAGGGCGTAGTACCCCCATGGGGTCCATTGGACTATCTCAGGTGGTACGAGCAGGGTGAAGATTCCGATGAAGCCGCTGAGCAGCCCGGTGCTCATGACGATCATCTGGTTCTCCACCACGGCTGCCAGCCACAGGAAGTAGGCGCACATGGCCAGGTCCACGCAGATGAGGAGAGTCGTGTACGTGGCCCAGGGGCCGACGTCGAGCGCCACCGACAGTCCTCTGAAACGGGCGAGCGTGATGATGCCCAGACTCTGACCCGTCACAGCTGGGACGATGAGGAGTGACAGGGCGACGAGCTTGGCCCGGCACAGGGTTCCCGGCGTCAGGCCGGAGGCGGCGGCCAGGTTCCAGCCGGAGCCGGTGTGTTCGATATCCGTCTGCCGGCTGGCGAGCACGGAGACGAGGATCGGCCCGATCATCGCGTTGAAGAAGCCCGTGGTCAGTAACAGCCTTGCCCACGGCATCGCATGCGGGTCATGGGAGCTCTCCGTGAACGACGCGCTGAAGAGGCTCATGCTGCACAAAGCCACCGATGTGCCGACGATCAGCATCGTGATCTGAGGGGCCCGCAGCCGACGCATCTTGAGGATCTCGACACCCACGGCCGTCAGGAAGCCAGGTGCGGATGACTGCCGGGAACCGGTCGAGCCATGATCCGATGTCGGAGCAACGACGGCGGGGACGGAGGAGAATGCGGCGCTGGTCGTCACAGCACACCTCCGCGACCGGTGAGGTCCATGAAGACGTCCTCGAGGCTCTGGGCCTCGCGCCGTACCTCGTGCAGCTCGACGCCGGCGCTCACCAGCCGGTTGATGAGCTCGGCGACCGCCTCCTTCGACATCCCCGGGATGCGCACGCCCTGTGGCGTCAGCGTCGGGCCTGTGGCAGAACCGGTGACGGGAACAGCGGTCGGGTTGGGCGAGGCGGAGGCATCGGGGGCGCCGGCCGCCGTCGCCGCCGCGAGTGCCTGCGCCGGTACGAGCCCGGCGAGGACCTGAGGGCTCAGGACGGCCTGCGGCGTCGGGGTGGCGACGAGCACGTCCGGCACCGAGCGCTCCATGAGCTCGGCGCGCGTGCCCTGGAAGACCAGGCGCCCGCCCGACAGGATGCCGAGCGTGGAGGCCATGCGGTCGATCTCGTCGAGCAGGTGGCTGGAGACCATGACGGTGACGCCCTCGCCGGAGAGCTCGACCAGCAGCCGGCGCACCTCCTCGATACCGGCCGGGTCCAGGCCGTTGGTGGGCTCATCGAGGATGAGCAGCTCGGGCTGGCGGGCCAGCGCCAGAGCGATCCCGAGGCGCTGCTTCATGCCCAGTGAGTAGGTGCGCACCAGGCGGTCCTTGTGCTCGGTCAGGCGCACCAGGGCAAGGGCGCGGCTGATCTGCTGGTCGCTCAGTGCCTGCATCTTCGCCGCGATCCGCATGTTCTCCGCGCCCGTGAGGTGGCTGTAGCCGGGCGGGTTCTCGATCATCGAGCCGGTGCGCGACATGATCTCGGCTCGCGTGGTCGGGCTGAAGGGCCTCCCCAGCACGCTGATCTGCCCGCGCGTGGGCGCCAGGAGTCCCAGCAGCATCTTCATCGTCGTCGACTTGCCCGAGCCGTTGGGGCCCAGGAAGCCGTAGACGGCCCCGCGGGGCACCACGAGGTTGAGCCCCTCGACGACGGTGCGCCTGCCGAAGGTCTTGGTGAGGTCGTGGGTCAGGACGACGGCGTCGGAGGCAGGCGCTCCCGGGGCCGGCCCGCCGGCCTGCGGGAGGGGAGCCGGAGAGGAGGTCCGGACTGGCTGAGCCGGCGTGCTGGAGGCGGCCGCCTGCGCCTGGAGAGGTGCTGAAGGCGCTGGTGGGATGCGATGCGAGGTCGTCATGGGAATAAGGATGCTCGCGTTGGACCTGGTGAGCATCAGCCCGTGGTCTGCTCCGGGAATCGGTGGGATGGCGCGACTCATACCCGGGTATGAAATCCTGGCGGCGGCCTCGGAGGCGTGCGGTCGCGACGGTACGGTTCAGGCATGAGAAAGCGGCTGGGGCGTGAGGCGGCGCGGGCCGACTCGGTGGACCCCGCCCCGACCGGGCCGGCGGCGCCGGTGGGATCGACCCCGGTTGCCTGGCGCGACCCGCGCTCGGTCCCGTGGACGAGCGCGGTCGACGTCGTCATCGCTCTGGCCTTCTTCTTCCTGTTGTGCCTTGGCCGGCCCGACTCGGCGTTCTGGCTCGTCGACGGGGCGGGGCCGGTGCTCCACGCCCTGCTGGTGGGGGCCTGCGCCCTGGCTCTGGCCGTCCGGCGCCGCTGCCCGCTGCTCTTCGTTGTGGTGGCCGGCATCTGCCTGAGCGCGCACCTGGTGCTGTTCACGGGGTTCTCCGTCTTCTTCGTCGTGACCGGCCTGATCGCGGTGGAGACGACGCAGTCCCGTCTGGAGGCGCCATGGCGGTGGGTGGCGCTCGTCCTCGAGATCGTGGGCGTGGAGCTGGCGACGGCGCGCGTGTTCCACCTCATCGGCGGCTACGTCCACGCAGGTGAGGCACGGTCCGTGGTCGTCGTCAATATCTGGCTGGTGACGATCGTGGCGGCCTTCGTCGGCGCTGCGCGGCGCCGTAGCCGTGACCGCTACAACCGGGCCCTCGAGCGGGCCTCGGTGCTCGAGGCGCAGCAGGCCACCGAGCGGCGCCTCGCGGTCATCGAGACCCAGCAGCGCATCGCCCGTGACGTCCATGACCTGCTCGGCCACAGTCTCACCGTCATCGCCATGCAGGCCGAGGGAGCCCGGGCCATCCTGGCCACCGATCCGGCGGCCGCCGACGAGGCCCTGGCCGTCATCGGAGAGACCTCCCGTCGCTCCGTCGACGAGGTGCATGCCCTGGTCGACATGCTGCGTTCCGATGCCGGTGCCGCCGGTGTGGGCGGTTCCGGGGCTGGAGGCCGTCCCGCCGGTGGTGCCGGCGGTGGGGCTTCCGGCACTGTTGAGGCCGGAGCCGAGGCTGGCACCGGAACCGGAGAGGCGACGTCGGGACAGCACGTGGAGCTTCTGCGCGAACCTGTGCGTCAGGCGCAGCGGGCGGGACTGCCCGTCACCCTGGAGGCCGACCCGGCCGGCCGGGTTCCCCCGGCGGTGGCGCAGGTCCTTCACCGGGTGGTCCAGGAGTCGCTGACCAACGTGCTGCGCCATGCTCCCGGTGCGGCCACGAGAGTCTCGCTGCGCACCGGGGCGGGGCGCGTCATCCTCGTCGTCGAGAACGCCCCGGTCCCGGAGTCGCTGGCAGGAGATGCGGATCCGATGCCGAGGACCGACGACCCGCATCGTGAGGACAGAGGCGAACAGGTGGACGCCGTGCCAGGGCGGACGCCACACGCCTCGGCCGCGACGTCTCGTCCCGCGGTGAGCGTCTCCGAAGGTCTGAGGCACGGCGGCTTCGGCCTCATCGGCATGCGTGACCGGGTTGCCCAGGTCGGAGGCACCTTCACCGCCGGTCCCACGGCTGAGGGCGGATGGAGGGTGACGACAGAGCTCCCCTGTGTTCCACAGTGAGAGCCACCTCTGCTCATATGGCGAACATCGCAGGGGGGCGTCGGTACCTCGTCAGCACAAAACCGCACCAGCCGAACCCGAAGGGCGGATACTTCCGGTGAGTTACCGTCAAGAAGGGGAGGCACCTGTGATCCGCCTGGGTCTGGCCGATGATGAGCCGCTGTTCACCATGGGGCTGGCCATGCTGCTGGGGGCGCAGCCGGATATGGAGGTCGTCTGGCGCGCCGTCGACGGCAACGACGCCCTCAGGTGCAACGCCGCCGACCCCGTCGACGTGCGCAGGTGCCTGGAGAAGGCGTCCGCGCTGTCGCGCGCGATCCGCGACACCCTGGACGACGACACCCGCCGCCAGCTGGCGGCCCGCGAGCCCGCGCGGGCGCGACTGGAGGCCCTCGACGCCACGTGCTACCGCATCCAGTTGGCGCGCTCGGCCCACAACACGGACGTCACCCAGGTCCGTTCCCTGCGCGGCACCGCACTGGTGCGCCTCTTCCACCTGGCGGGGCACGCCCCCGAGCCCGAGCCCATAGACTTCGACGATGACACCCGCTACGACGGACGAGGATACTGACATGACCGAAGCAGCCGTGAAGTGGGGCGGTCCCGGCGAGGACTACCGCCTGAGCCGGATCAACCGCACCGGCTCCCGGGCGGAGATCCACGTGGACGCGCCCTCCCCGGACAATGCCGCGCCCATCTGGCAGACGCCCAAGGCCGTCAGGGTGGTCCCGTGGTTCGAGATCGTCATGGTGGCCATCGGAGTCGCGGGCATCATCTACTTCATGGTCTACGCCATGGACGCCGACGGCCTCACCACTGCGGTGATGACCCTGGTCGCCGTGGTGCCGTTGCTCATCGTCATGTCCGCCATGGTCTTCATCGACCGGTGGGAGCCCGAGCCCGTGAAGATGAAGATCATCGCCTTCCTCTGGGGCGGGGGCGTGGCGACCGTGTCCTCCATGATCATCAACACCGCTCTGATGACGAACACCGCCCTGGTCATCGGGGACGTCCAGAAAGCGCAGGCCATCGCCGCGACGTTCGTCGCCCCCGTGGTGGAGGAGACCTTCAAGGGCGTGGGCGTGCTCGTCATCATCCTGGCGCGGCGCACGTCGATCAACTCACTGCTGGACGGCGTCGTCTACGGGGGGATCGTCGCGGCCGGCTTCATGTTCGTCGAGGACATCCAGTACTTCGTCCGCTACGGCAGCAGCGGAACGGGGTCGTTGGTGACGATCTTCGTGATGCGCGGCCTGCTCAGCCCCTTCCTCCACTCCATGGCCACCTCGCTCACGGGCTTCGCGATGGCGTGGGGGGCGATCCGCGCCAAGCGCGCCTGGTCGCGGATCCTCGTGTTCCTGGCGGGCTGGGGAGCGGCGATGCTGGTGCACGGGCTGTGGAACTCGATGGGCTCGGACGGACAGCTGGCCACTTTGCTCAAGATGTACCTGTTCATCCAGGTCCCGTTGTTCGGCACCTGGCTCACCGCCCTGATCCGCGCCTCGAACAGGGAGGCCGAGACGATCAAGAAGGGCCTGGTGCCCTACGTCCGCACCGGGTGGATCCTGCCGGCCGAGGTCTCGATGGTCACCGACCGCGGCAAGCGCAAGGCCGCCCGCAAGTGGGTGGCCCGCGGGGGGGCTCCGGCCCGCAAGGCCATGCGCAAGTTCATGAACGAACTGGCGTCGCTGGGACTCGACCAGAGCCTCATGACCCGGGTGGGGCCAGACCCGGCCCGTATCGAGGAGGACCGCAGGCTCCTCACGCAGGCCGCGGAGCACCGCGCCGAGTTCCTGCGGCTGACCTCCATCGCCTCGGAGCAGACCGCCGTCGCCGGAGCGGTGGGGCGCGCCCAGTGAGCGCCGACGGGCCCGGCGACTGGCCGCGCGACTCGGAGGGCTACCCGCACAGGCAGGCGGCCCGGGTCGTCCTCTTCGACGCGCGCGGCCGCCTGCTGCTGGCCATCGGCCACGACGCGGACGACCCGGCGCGCCAGTGGTGGTTCACCATCGGCGGCGGGATCGAGGAGGGCGAGGATCCGGCCGCGGGGGCCGTCCGGGAAGTCCGCGAGGAGACGGGGATACGCCTGCGCGTCGAGGACCTGGTGGGGCCTGTCCTGTACCGCACCGCCGAGTTCGACTTCGCGGCCGTCACCGCGCGCCAGGACGAGTGGTTCTTCGTCGCCCGCACGGAGTGCGCCGAGGTGAGCCGCGAGGGGTGGACGGACCTGGAGAAAGAGGTCCTCGACGGCCTCAAGTGGTGGGATCTGGACGAGTTGGAGGCCCTGGACGGCGCTGCCGAGGTCTACCCGCGCCAACTCGTCGGATTCGCGCGCGAATGGCGCGACGGCTGGGACGGCCGCCTCGTCTCGTTGACCGGGGCGCGCGAGCCCTGAGACCACAGGGCCGCTAGGCGAGCCCCAGGGGGGCGATCAGCGCGTCGAGCCTGGGCTCGTTCAACTGGTGGGCCACCAGTCGGCGCACGGCCGGCTTCGCGCAGAACGCGATGCCGACCCCTGCCTCCCGCATCATGGGAACGTCGTTGGCGCCGTCGCCGATCGCGACGGTCCGCGAAAGGGGGACCGAGCACTGCGCAGCCCAACGGCGCAGGCACGCGGTCTTGACCTCCGCGGTCACGATCCGGCCCACGACCCTGCCGGTGAGGACCCCGTCCGACGCCTCCAGGCGGTTCGCCGCGTGGAAGTCGATGCCCAGGGAGCGCGCCAAGGGCTCGACGACCTCGACGAACCCCCCGGACACCACGCCGAAACGGCCCCCCGCGCGGTGGACGGCGCCGATGAGCTCGCGCGCGCCCCGGGTCACGGTGATCCGCTCGGCCACACGGGCGCACACGGAAACGGGGAGCCCCGCCAGGGCCGCCACCCGCTCGCGCAGGGAGTGGGCGAAGTCGAGCTCGCCGTTCATGGCCCGCGCCGTGATCCGGGCGACGGCCTCTCGGGCCCCCGCCTCGGCCGCGAGCTCCTCGATGACCTCCTGCTCGATCAGCGTGGAGTCGACGTCGGTGACGACCAGGCCGGGGCCCCCGTCCGCGAAGAACTGGGGGAGCCCCGGCCCGGTGGCTGTCGGACTCACTTGGTGACGACCGTGCCCTTGGGGACGACCGTGATCCCCGACTCGGTGACGGTGAAGCCGCGCTCACGGTCATGGGCGAGGTCGACGCCCACGACTGCGCCTTCCTCGACGACGACGTTCTTGTCGAGGATCGTCTTGACGACCTTCGTGTGCCGTCCGACGCGGCAGCCGTCCATGACCACCGAATCGCTGACCTCGGCCCACGAGTGCACGTACGTCCCCGGGGACAGGATCGAGCGCTCGACCGACCCGCCCGAGACGATGACGCCGGGCGAGACGAAGGAGTCGATGGCGCGGCCCACGCGCTTGCCCTCGTCCGCGTAGACGAACTTCGCGGGCGGCAGGGACCCGTTGATCAGGGTCATGGTCGGCCAGTCCCTGTTGTACAGGTTGAACACCGGGTGGACGCTGATCAGATCCATGTTCGCCTCGTAGTAGGCGTCCAGGGTGCCCACGTCGCGCCAGTAGTCGCGGTCGCGGTCGGTGGATCCGGGCACGTCGTTGTCCTGGAAGTCGTAGACGCCGCACTCGCCGCGCTCCACGAACCAGGGGATGATGTTCCCGCCCATGTCGTGCTTGGAATCGGGGTCCTTCGCGTCCTCGCGCAGGGCCGCCACCAGGTCCTTCGTGGTGAACACGTAGTTGCCCATGGAGGCCAGCACCTTGGTGGGGTCGTCGGGCAGGCCCTCGGCGTGCTTGGGCTTCTCCAGGAACTTCTTGATCCGTCCGCCCTCGCCGTCGATGACGCCCAGCGCGGGCGCCAGCTCGATGGGCTGGCGGATTCCGGCCACGGTGGCGGGCAGGCCCGAGTCGATGTGGTGCTGGACCATCTGGGAGAAGTCCATGCGGTAGATGTTGTCCGCGCCGATGATGACGATGTACTCGGGCTGTTCATCGTCGACGATGTTCAAGGACTGGTAGATCGCGTCCGCGCTGCCCAGGTACCAGTGCGGACCGCGGCGCTGTTGAGCGGGCACGGGGGCGATGAAGTTGCCGAGAAGGGGGGACGTGTACCAGGTCTTGGCGATGTGGCGGTCAAGCGAGTGCGACTTGTACTGCGTCAGCACGACGATCTTGAGGTAGCCGGAGTTGACGATATTCGACAGAGCGAAATCGATGAGGCGGAAGTGGCCGCCGAAGGGGACCGCGGGCTTCGCCCTCACCTCGGTCAGGGGCATGAGCCTCTTCCCCTCGCCGCCCGCCAGGACTATTGCTAGAACGTGGTTTTTCGCCATGTGGCCACCTCTATGTCGGTTGATACGGAGCCCCTTCGCATCCGTGGGGGTTCTCACATGGTAGTACACGATGTGAAGCTGTGTGCTTCTGTCTCAAAAAGGCGCCGATCAGCCCTTCGATTCGGTAGTCTGGCCTCACCACAGTGGTCACCGCCGGAAGGACATGCCATGCGCGTCGATCTGCTCACCCGCGAATACCCACCCCACGTGTACGGCGGAGCCGGCGTGCACGTGCTAGAACTGGCGAAGGTGCTGCGCCCGCTCGTGGACGACCTGCGCGTCCACGCTTTCGACGGCCCCCGCCAGCCCGGCACCGAGGGCGCCGACCCGGGCGTGACCGGGTTCGACAACCTGCCCCAGCTGGAGGGCGCGAACCCCGCCCTGGCGACGCTGGGGGTCGACCTGCAGATCGCGTCCGCGTGCACGGGGGCCGATCTGGTCCACTCCCACACCTGGTACGCGAACTTCGCGGGGCACGTCGCCTCGCTGCTGGACGATATCCCGCACGTCGTCTCGGCGCACTCGCTGGAGCCGCTGCGCCCGTGGAAGGCCGAGCAGCTGGGCGGCGGGTACCGCCTCTCGTCCTTCGTCGAGAAGTCGGCGTACGAGTCCGCCGCCGCCATCGTCGCGGTCTCCCGGGGGATGCGCGAGGACATCCTGCGCTGCTACCCGCGCGTCGAGCCCGACACCGTCCACGTCATCCACAACGGCATCGACCTGGCGAAGTGGCACGCCCCGGAGGGCGCGCAGGGCGAGGAGCTCCAGGCGCGCGTCCTCGCCGAGCACGGCATCGACCCGTCCAAGCGCACCGTCGTCTTCGTCGGGCGCATCACCCGCCAGAAGGGGCTGCCCTACTTCCTGCGCGCGGCGCGCGAACTGCCCGACGACGTGCAGCTCGTCCTGTGCGCGGGCGCCCCCGACACGAAGGAGATCGCGGCAGAGGTCGACGGCCTGGTCGCCCAGCTCAAGGAGAAGCGCTCTGGAGTGGTCCTCATCATGGAGATGCTGCCCCAGCCGGAGGTCGCCGCGATCCTGGACGCCGCCGACGTGTTCATCACCCCCTCCGTCTACGAGCCCCTCGGCATCGTCAACCTGGAGGCCATGGCGCTGGGCCTGCCCGTCGTGGGCACCGCGACCGGCGGCATCCCGGACGTCATCGTCGACGGCGAGACCGGGTACCTGGTGCCCATCGACCAGAAGACCGACGGGACCGGGACCCCGCTGGATCCGGAGGCCTTCGAGCAGGCGATGGCCGAGCGCCTCATCAAGGTCCTCGACGACCCGGCGATGGCGCGCCGCATGGGCCAGGCCGGCCTCGAACGGGCGAGGGCCCACTTCTCGTGGGAGGCCATCGGCGCGAAGACCGTGGAGCTCTACAAGAGGCTGGTCTAGGCTTACGACATGACCAACGTCCTATCGTTTGACCGTGCAACAGTAGTCCGTGGGGAGCGCCGGATCCTCGAGGACGTGACCTGGCGGACCCGCGACGGCGAGCACTGGGTGGTCCTGGGCCCCAACGGCGCGGGCAAGACCACCCTGGTGCGGGCCGCCTGCGCCCGCGTCCCGCTCACCTCCGGGTCGATCGCCCTCGACGGGGCCCCCGTCGACCGGATCGACCCCGCCGAGCTCGGGACGCGGATCAGCCTCGCCTCGTCGGCGGTCGCGTCGAGGATCCGGGGCGCCCAGAGCGCCCTCGACACGGTCCGCTCCGCCGCGTGGGGCGTCCACGTCGCCCACCACGAGCACTACGAGGGCCAGGACGAGGAGCGGGCCCGCGACCTGATGGCCGCCTTCGGGGTCTCGCACCTGGCGGACCACCCCTTCGGCTCCCTGTCGGAGGGCGAGGCCCAGCGCGTGCAGCTCGCCCGCGCACTCATGAGCGATCCGGAGGTCCTCATCCTCGACGAGCCGACGGCCGGCCTCGATCTGGGCGCCCGCGAGACGCTGGTGTCGGCCCTCGACGAGATCATCGCGGGCAAGCGCTCGCCCCAGGTCGTCCTGGTCACCCACCAGATCGAGGAGATCCCCACCGGCATCACGCACTGCGCGGTGATGCGCGGTGGCGCGCTGATCGCGCAGGGGCCCATCGCCGACACGCTGACGGGCGTCGTCCTGTCCGAGGCGTTCTCCTTGCCGCTGCTGGCCGGAATGGCGGACGGGCGCTGGTGGGCCAGGGCCGCCTCGTCCCAGGACTGAATTAGGGATCAGGAGGGATGGACATGGATCCCATATGGCTCTGGGTGGTCGCCGCGGTGGTCTGCGGCATCATCGAGGTGCTCTCCGTCAGCTTCGTGTTCCTCATGCTCGGCGTGGGGGCGCTGGCCGGGGCGGTCGTCGCCGGCGCGGGAGGCGGCGCCTACCTGCAGATCAGTGTTTTCGCTGCCGTGTCGGTCGTGCTGCTCCTGGCGGTCCGCCCCTTCCTCAAGGGCCGCCTGTACCAGTCCGCTCCGGACGTGCGGACCAACACGGACGCCCTCATCGGCGCGGGCGGCTACGCCCTGTCCACGATCACCGTCCGCGACGGGCGCGCCCGCCTGCGGGGCGCGGAGTGGAGCGCGCGGAGCCAGGCGGGCACGATCGAGGAGGGCGCCCCGGTCGTCATCATCGGAATCGACGGCGCAACGGCCATCGTCGCGCCGTCGACGGAACCCCAGTGAAAGGAAGACAATGACATCGTACGGTCTGCCGGTGACGGCGTTCGTCCTGGTGCTTCTGCTCATATTCATCGTCGTCGCCCTGGTCCGCTCCGTGCGGATCGTCCCCCAGTCCCAGGCGTACGTGATCGAGCGCCTCGGGCGCTTCCAAGCGGTGTTCTACGGCGGCTTCCACGTGCTGGTGCCCTTCGTCGACCGCGTGGCCTCGCGCATCGACCTGCGCGAGCAGGTGGCCAACTTCCCGCCGCAGTCGGTCATCACCGCCGACCAGGCGATGGTCTCCATCGACTCGGTCATCTACTACCAGATCACCGACCCGCGCAACGCCACCTACGAGGTCGCGAACTTCATCCAGGCCATCGAGCAGCTCACCGCCACCACGCTGCGCAACCTGATCGGCTCCCTGGACCTGGAGCAGACCCAGACCAGCCGCGACTCCATCAACAAGCAGCTGCGCGGCGTCCTCGACGAGGCGACGGGCACCTGGGGCATCCGCGTCACCCGCGTGGAGCTGAAGTCCATCGAGCCGCCGCCGCGGGTGCTGGCCGCCATGGAGCAGCAGATCACCGCCGAGCGCACCAAGCGCGCCACCATCCTCTCCGCCGAGGCCGAGAGGGAGGCGCAGATCAAGCGCGCCGAGGGCGCCAAGCAGGCCGCCGTCCTGGCCGCCTCCGCCCAGCAGGAGGCCCAGGTCCTGCAGGCCCGCGGCGAGAAGGACGCCCAGATCCTGCGCGCCGAGGGCTCCCGGCAGTCCCAGATCCTGCGCGCCCAGGGCGAGGCGGAGGCCATCGCCGCGGTCTTCTCCGCCATCAACGCCGGCGGGGCCACCCCCGCGCTGCTCTCCTACAAGTACCTGGAGATGCTGCCGAAGATCGCCGACGGCCAGGCCTCCAAGGTGTGGGTGCTCCCCTCCGACCTCACGGGCGCCCTCGACGCCATTTCGAAGGGCTTCAGCGGCAGGTAGGCGGAGTAGACTGGGCGGGGGCGGCTCTGCGCGCGGCCCCCGCCCAGCCGTACCCACCCGCCATCGGACAGGAGCAGCGTGGACCGCTCACAAGAACACGTCCTGCAGGAAGTCGCCGAGAAGGACATCCGTTTCATCCGCCTCTGGTTCACGGATGTGGCTGGCGTCCTCAAATCCGTGTCCACCGACCCGGGCGAGCTGGAGGACGCCTTCCACGAGGGCATCGGCTTCGACGGCTCCGCGGTGCAGGGCCTGACCCGCGTCTGCGAGTCGGACATGCTGCTGCGCCCCGACGCCTCGACCTTCCAGATGCTGCCGTCGGTGGGGGGCGACGACGACCGCGTGGCCCGCATGTTCTGCGATGTGCACACGCCCGACGGGCGCCAGGCCGCCTCGGACCCCCGCGGGGTGCTGGCCCGGCAGGTGGCGCGCGCACAGGAGCTCGGCTTCACGGTGATGGTCCACCCGGAGATCGAGTTCTACCTGCTGCGCCAGCCGGTGTCCGTCGAGCGCATGGTGCCCGTCGACAACGCCGGGTACTTCGACCACGTCGTGCGGGGCACGTCGAACAGCTTCCGCCGCCGCGCCGTGCGCATCCTGGAGGACATGGGCATCCCCGTGGAGTTCAGCCACCACGAGGGCGGCCCGGGGCAGAACGAGATCGACCTGCGCGCCGTGGACCCCGTGCGCGCCGCCGACAACATCATGACGGCCAGGACCATCATCGAGGAGGTCGCGCTGGGGGAGGACCTCATGGCGACCTTCATGCCCAAGCCGTTCACCGACCACCCCGGCTCCGGGATGCACACCCACCTGTCCCTCTTCGAGGGCGACGAGAACGCCTTCCACGCCCCGGCGGGCCGCTACCAGCTGTCGGAGACGGGACGGCGGTTCATCGCGGGCCTGCTGGCCCACGCGGGCGAGATCGCGGCGATCACCAACCAGCACGTCAACTCCTACAAGCGCCTGTGGGGCGGCGGCGAGGCGCCCTCGTACGTGTGCTGGGGGCACTTGAACCGCTCGGCGCTGGTCCGCGTCCCCCTCTACAAGCCCAACAAGCGCAGGGCCGCGCGCATCGAGTACCGCGCCCCTGACCCCAGCGCGAACCCCTACCTGGCCCTGGCGTGCCTCATCGCCGCCGGCTTGGACGGGATCGCCAAGCGCATGGAGCTGGCCCCGGAGGCGGAGGACAACGTGTGGGACCTGTCTGACCGGGAGCGCCAGGTGATGGGCATCCACGCGCTGCCGAACTCCCTGTCCCAGGCCGTCGCCGCCATGCGCTCCTCGGAGCTGGTGGCCGCAGCCCTGGGCGAGGAGGTCTTCGACTTCGTGATCCGCAACAAGCTCAACGAGTGGCGCGAGTACCGGCGCCAGATCACCGTCCAGGAGCTGCGGCAGTTCCTCAAGGTCCACTGATGCCGCTCACGGGGGCGCGCCTGCGCCGGCTCGGAGTGCGGGACCCGGAGCGGGCCTCGGCGCTCCTGGCGGGCCTGCCGGGCCCGGCCGGCGGCCTCGGCGACCTCCTGGGGGTGCTGGAGGAGCCTGCGCAGCAGCCCGGAGAGCACTGCGGCGTCGTAGGGAAGGGTCCAGCCGGCGCCGGCGGCGCCCACGACCTCGGCGGCCAGGGTCCCCTGGGAGGCGATGACCGGTTTGCCGCGTCCGAGGTACTCGTAGAGCTTGACCGGGGAGGCGAACTCCCGATACGGGTCCGGCTCGACGAACAGGACGCACAGGTCGGCGCGCTCGTAGAGGGCGGTGAGCTCCTCCCCGGAACGGTGCACGACCTCGATCCGGCCACCGGCGGCCTCCACCAGGTCGGCGTACTGGTCGCCGGCCGCCTCCCACTGGTCGGGGCGGGTGCAGATGGTCAGGCTGGTGCCGGGCACGTCGACGACGGCGCGCAGGCACTCCTGGAGCCGGTAGTGGCCACCCAGCCCGCCGATGTAGAGCAGGTGGAGCTCGCCGTCGGGGCGGGAGGAGGGCGCCTCGTCAACGATCTCGCAGCCCGGGGGCAGCGGGGCCATGCGCTCCTCGGGGAACCCGGGGACGTGGGCGCCCATGCGCATCGAGGGCAGGTAGAGGCGGTCGATGTAGCGCGAGTACCAGGCCAGGTCATAGCGGTAGACGCATCCCATGGCCGTGGCCAGCGCGGCCCCGACCCTCTCGCGGTAGTCGGGGAAGGCCCAGTAGATGTCCCGGTAGAACAGGGACGTGGGTACGCCATGCCGGTGCATCAGCCCCATGAGCGCCGGGTCGACGAAGGGGTGGGGCGGGAGGTGGCGCGGCTCAGTCAGCATGGTGGGGATGGTCGCGCACTCGGAGTAGAGGAACTCGATGCGCTCCCCGCCCTGGAGGCGGTCCCTCAGGGCGCGCAGGCGACGCGATCTCTCCCGGGCCGAGCCGGTCACGTCCAGCACGGTGTAACCGAGCTCCCGGAAGGCATCGAGCATGCGCACAGGCCGGATACCGGAAGCCGACGACGCCTCCCGATCCAGGGGGAAAGGGGCGTGGTAGACGATCGCAGCCATACGGTGCCTCGCCTCCTTTAGGGGGTATCTCAGGAACCAGGCGCGGCCGCACCAGGCAGACAGACTCGAGCGCGAATGATAGTACCATCGGCCGATCACAGTTATGACACGACGTCGGCGGTCCGGTACCTCGCGGTGGAGCTCAGCAGCCGGGGGCGGCCTCCGTGGAAGTACCGCCCTTTCAGCGCCGCCCCAACGATGTTCACGACCGTTCGAAAAGGCCTCCGCGTCCTTGACTCCCTGGCGCTCGATGGCACTGGAGCCCGTGCAGTCACGGTAGAGTCTCAACCATGCGTGTCATGTCAGTGGTGGGCGCCCGGCCCCAGTTCGTCAAGCTAGCCCCGATCGACGCCGCTTTCCGTGAGGCCGGCATCGACCATGTGATTGTTCACACCGGGCAGCACTACGACCCGATGCTCTCCGATGTCTTCTTCAGCGACCTGGGGATCTCGGCCCCGGACGTCCACCTCGGGGTCGGCTCGGGGTCGCACGGGGTGCAGACCGGCACGATGCTCGCGGCCATGGACGAGACCATCGAGACCCATCGCCCCGACTGGGTCCTGGTCTACGGGGACACGAACTCCACGCTGGCCGGGGCGCTGTCCGCCGTCAAGCTCCACGTGCCCATCGCCCACCTGGAGGCGGGCCTGCGCTCCTTCAACCGGGCCATGCCCGAGGAGATCAACCGGATCCTGACCGATCACGCCGCCGACCTGCTGCTGGCACCGACCGAGGTGGGGGCCGCCCACCTGGCGGACGAGGGCCTGGCAGAGCGCACCGTCGTCGTGGGCGACGTGATGACCGACATCCTGTTCTCGGTGCGCGACTCCGTCATCGATACCCCCTCCCCCGTCATGACCGAGCTGGACCTGCCCGAGGGCGGCTACTCGCTGGCCACCATCCACCGGGCGGAGAACACCGACGACCCCGAGCGCCTGCGCTCCATCCTGGAGTCGCTGGCGGCGGTCGATCACCCGGTGGTGCTCCTGGCCCACCCGCGCCTGGTGGCCAAGTGCGCCGAGCACGGCCTGACCCTGGAGAGCCGAGGGTCGCTGCTGGTCCACCCACCGCTGGCCTATCCCGACCTCATCGCCTCGGCGCTTCATGCCCGCGGGGTCATCACCGACTCCGGTGGCTTGCAGAAGGAAGCCTTCCTCCTGCGGGTGCCGTGCACCACGGTGCGTCCTCAGACCGAGTGGGTGGAGACGGTGGAGCTGGGGTGGAACCGGCTGGTCGAGCCCGGGGAGGCGCTGGTGGAGGCGGCCTCGCGGCCGCGGCCGACCGAGCCCCGGGAGGCCGATGCGCACCCCTACGGCGACGGTCACGCCGCCGAGCGCGTCGTTGCAGAACTCACCGCCCACCTGCCCGGCTGACGATCGGATGTAACGGAGCAGCAAGCCTACAGTGCAATTCGTCGCCAACGCGCCCTTCAAGACTGTAGTACGGCCGCATTATATTATGACGTCCTCACTACCGACTCAAGACTCCGACTCCTGAGGCAAATTCAATCCCACAACATCACGAAGATACTTTCTCAGATAAATCGATTCCACCCTCTTGTCATTGGACTCATTTAGAACATTACGCCGCATTACAGATTCCCGCGGAATAACAAGGTTTAAAATAGCCTCATACTTCTGACTATTCAGCCCTGAAGTTACTCCAAAATTGTTCAGACGCCTTCTCTTGTCGAAGAGAATCGCATCAATCTGTTTTACCACTTCCTGTCGCACTCCAGCACAGATCAACAGTCCCTCAAAAAAGGAACCAATTTTCGAGCCGCCCAAGGCAAGCGGACTTGAGTCGATGAAAACCACACATAACATCCTTGCAGCACTCACGCCGATAAATACAATCACCAAGAAAAAAGCAACTACGGCAATCCACCATCGTCTCCAGGAGAGGAAGGACAGCAAGACGTGGGGCGAATGCATATAATACACTATCCACAACACCAGAAGCGTAAAGCCATGCATTACAGACTCAAGAAACACAGCCCCACCCACTCTGCCATCTGCTATCACAGTCGCCTTTAGTTCAATGGCCCGTAGAAACAGCCCATCTGAAAATAGAATGCAGAACGCGCAAGAGATTAAAACAATGAGACCTCGACCGTAAAACCCTCTCAAGAAAAGGGACGCCGCGGCCAACATCCCAGGCGACGCACTCACGATATGAATTAATGGCAACCCTTCCACAAGACCTTTGATGCGCTTCAAGTAGTATCGACATCCATAAATATTAACACCCCAATCACCAAGAGCACCATCACCCCCGTTGACGTACCTCCATTCCGCCAAAGCGGCGACATTATCCAGCAGCACCGCATATCCGTGAAAACTCCCAGAATCAGTTCGCTGAACAAATACAGGCAACACAGAAACGATAAGATACATCACAATAAGAAAAATTAACAGCACTCTACTATTCCCTGGCCAGCCCTCATGCTTCGATAGAACAGCATAGACACATACAACACAGCCATACAGTCCCGCCAAAACTACAGTCAGGAAATATGCGCCGTTTTCTCGAATGGATCTATCAAGCACATCCTGCAGCCACGCTCGATGAAAGCGAGGATCTGCAGGCAAATCGTCAACCTGCCAGCTCATGCCCCTTAAGGCAAGCGTAATCGTTGCAATTACAGCCAAAACCGCAAGAAAACCAGTGAACCCTTGATTATACGTATCGCCACCACTCCCCTTGCCAACCTCGTCGATGACATCAAAAGGCGAAACGCGCAACCACAACACCAGAATCACCCCCACCACAAGCAGGCATGAGAAACTGCAGATCAACACAACCACAGCAGTCCTGAGAAACCCAGGCTCTGACGGACGCATCCTTTCACGACTTCGACCGGCCTCATTGACCTCACTGTCAACCGAAATCTCTACCTTTTCCTTGTTCTCACCACTTTTGTTGGCAGGCTGGTAGTGACGAGCGCGAGCGACACTCTTCTTTGCCCGAGACTTCTTACCCCTACGTCGTCCCATGACGACAGCATATCTTCCGGACATGCCGGACTACCAGGATTTGACAGCAGAACAACACTGCCGAATCAACAGGTGTCACCTGCTGATTCAACTATTGAAACCGCCCTGAATTCAGCCCTCGAGGGCGATGAGGCCGTCGACGAATTCGCGGTACTGGCGCTGGGCGTCGGACATCTCGGCCCAGGTGGCGTGCGCGTCCTGGCTCATGGCCTTGTATTCCGCGTCGCCGAGGTCCATGACGGACTCGATGGCGTCGGCGATCTGCTCGGCGGTGGTCTCCACCGGGATGAGTCGGCCGTTCTCGCGGTCGTGGACGATCTCGCCGGTCCCCCCGGCGGCCGTGGCCACGACCGGCAGCCCCGCCGCCTGGGCCTCCATGACGGCCACCGGCACACCCTCGCCGTCGGAGCAGTTGAGGAAGCAGGAGAAGTCCGTCGTCGCATAGAGCTCGCGGACCTCGGCATTGGTCAGGTGCCCGGTGAAGGTGACCG
>ERZ772921.790-NODE-790-length-19200-cov-7.054897_pt1 | contig 19200 bp, 17 predicted proteins | sample MGYA00512117_ERZ772921 | MGnify/ENA primary metagenome ERZ772921 (study PRJEB29015, sample SAMEA2737944) | human oral metagenome | biome: human oral; feature: human-associated habitat; material: dental | place: China | collected 2150 ...
CGCGTCATAGAAACGTGTTTCCCTCGCGCGTGCGCGAGGGGAACACGAGGGCGTGACTTCAGCTTGCCGTCCACGAGTGGACTATTACGAGGCCCTGTTTTGTCGGGTTTCGCGGTCGTCGTCTGCAGGTGAACTGCTTCGTACCCGTTTCAGCCCTTGCCCTGCAATTATTCTAGTGCCTAGAGCAGCACCAGAGCAAAGGGGCGTCATTAGGCGATCAATCGAGGATGGGATGCTCCTGGTAGTACCTGCGCATTGCTTCCTGGGTGATAACTGCATCCGAGGGAGCGGATGGTGCCAGGCCCTCGCGTGCGTGCAGCCAGGGGTCTTCCACGTGCGTTCGTTCACTCAACTCAGCACCTGTCAGTCCGCCTAGCGTGGAGCATACGCCATCGATGAGCTTGCGTTCAGCATCAGTGAGAGCAGATGAGTCGCCGGACGATAGTTCGCCTGGACGAATCAGAAACTTGCCGCGATGCAGTGCATAGAGCTCGGGGGCAACGGGTCCACCGCGCCACGCCTCAAAGTCCTCAGGGAAGAGGGAGGACCCGTACTGAGCGAGGTGCTGAGCTTGAGAATAGAAGGCAAGCTTCTGGAGCTTCATTGTCGTTACCGTATCGGTGCGCTCCAGGATGTAGGTCGCGACATCAATGATTGAACGTGCCGTGGTGGTCTCCTCCTCTGCGTCGTTGCCACGCGATTATACTCGGCGTTCAGTGCTATATCAGTCGGGTTGAACAGGCTTCAGGTTTGTCTTTCAGCTGACGTCGCCGGGAGAGCCTGGACGCAGATGACGGTGGGTGACGTTAGCATCGGATCAACGTCACCAGACGGGAGGGAAGTCTCCCGCGTGCTAGCCCCGGCCTCGTGAAAGAGACCCGTAGAGAAAGGAACGCGAGTGTCCACCGACGCACCTCGCCCCCGCATCGAACCCGTCGTCGTCTCCGACGAATTCACGGTCGTCGGTCTCTACCACCCGACCCGTGACCAGGAGCAGAACTACCAGAGCGAAGCCGCCCTCGAGGACGACCTCATCAAACAGCTGTGCGCTCAAGCCTACGAATATGTGGATATCCACGACCGCGACGGCCTGGAAGCGAACCTGCGCGTCCAGCTTGAGGCCCTCAATAACTACCGTTTCAGCGACCAGGAATGGAAGGACTTCTACCGGCATTCGATCGTCGACGTCCGCTCCTCCGACGGGAACCCCGTCGTCGCCAAAGCCCGCCGCATCCAGGAGGACCACGTGCAGGTCCTCACCCGCGACGACGGCACCACCAAGAACATCAGCCTCATCGACAAGAACAACATTCACCGCAACAAGGTGCAGGTGATCCGCCAGTACGCCATCGACACGGGCGCGCGCTCCAACCGCTACGACGTCACCATCCTCGTCAACGGCCTGCCCCTCGTTCACATCGAACTCAAGCGGCGCGGTGAAGAACTGCGCCAAGCCTTCAACCAGATCGACCGCTACCAGCGAGACTCCTTCCACGCCGGCGCCGGCGATGGGCTCTTCGGCTTCGTGCAGATCTTCGTCATCTCCAACGGCGCCCACACCAAGTACTACTCCAACACCGTGCGCCTCCAGCACATCACCGAAAACCAGGGCACGCGCCGGCAGGTGGCCGCCGCCAACGCGCGATCCTACGAATTCACCATGTGGTGGACCGACGCCGCCAACAATCAGATTCCGGACCTCACCGACTTCGCCGCCACATTCCTGGCCAAGCGCACCATCCTCGCCATCCTCACCCGCTACTGCGTGCTCAACACCCGCGGTGAACTCCTCGTGATGCGCCCCTACCAGATCGCCGCGACCGAAGCGATCCTCCAGCGCATCAAGACCTCCAGCATGAACAACCAGACGGGCACCGTCGCCGCCGGCGGATACGTCTGGCACACGACCGGCTCCGGAAAGACCCTCACCTCCTTCAAGACGGCCAAGCTCGCTGCAGGCATGGAAGGGGTCGACAAGGTCCTCTTCGTCGTCGACCGCAAGGACCTCGACCATCAGACCATCCGCGAATATAACGCCTTCGCCGAGGGAACCGTCTCCGCCAACCAATCCACACGCCAGCTCGCCCAGCAAATCAACGATCCGTCCACGCCCATCATCGTCACCACCATCCAAAAGCTCGCGACCTTCGTCAAGAGCCACCGCGGGCACGCCATCTACTCCGGGCACGTCGTCCTCGTCTTCGACGAATGTCACCGCAGCCAGTTCGGCGACATGCACACCGACATCACGCGAGCCTTCCGCAACTACCACCTGTTCGGATTTACCGGAACGCCCATCTTCGCGGAAAACGCCTCTAGCTCCGGCAAAGCAAACCTACGGACGACCGAGCAGGCCTTCGGGGACCAGCTGCACTCCTACACGATCGTCGACGCCATCCGGGACAAGACCGTCTTGCCGTTCCGTGTCGACTACCTCAACTCGTTCCGCGTGCGAGACGGCATCGACAACCACGACGTCGAAGGCATCGATACCGACAGCGCCTACATGAACCCGCAGCGCATCTCGGCCGTGGTCTCCTACATCCTCGAACACTTCGACCAAAAGACGAAGCGGTACGCCTCCTTCCAGTACAAGGAACGGCGCGTCAACGGCTTCAACTCCCTGTTCGCCACCTCCTCCATCAAGGCTGCCCGTGCCTACTACCAGGAGTTCAAGCGCCAGCAGGCTGACCTGCCGGAGGCGCGCAGGCTCAGCGTCGGAATCATCTACTCATACGCGCCCAACGCCGAGGCGCCGGGCACCGGTCTGCTCTCCGACGAATCCATGGACCCCTCGGCCCTCTCCCAGGACGACCGTGCTTTCCTCGACGAGGCGATCGCCGACTACAACCAGCAGTTCGGTGCCAGCTTCGGCACCGATGCCTCGGGATTCGAGGGATACTACACGAGCCTCTCAACGGCTCTTGCCGAAAGACGTATCGACCTGGTGATCGTCGTCGACATGTTCCTCACCGGCTTCGACTCCAAGTCCCTCAACACCCTGTGGGTCGACAAGAACCTGCGCGCCCACGGCCTCATCCAGGCCTTCTCGCGCACGAACCGAATCCTCAACTCCGTCAAGACATTCGGAAACATCGTCTGCTTCCGCAACCTCGAAGAGGCCACGAACGACGCGATCGCCCTCTTCGGCAACAAAGAGGCGCGTGGCCAGGTACTCCTGCGCCCATACGGCGAGTACCTGTCCACCTACCTCGAGACCATCGAGCAGCTTCGCATCGGCTTCCCCCTGCCCATCGGATCGATCGCATCCGAAAAGGAACAGAAGCGCTTCATCGACCTCATGGGGCAGGTCCTGCGCCTGCGCAACATCCTCACGTCCTTCGACGACTTCGAGGGTGACGACACGATCGCCCCGCGCGAGCTCGAAGACTACAGGAGCGTTTACCTGGACCTCTATCACGAGGCGCGCGAGCGCTCGAAGGTGGAGAAGGAACCGATCGCGGACGAGCTCGTCTTCGAAATGGAACTCGTCAAGCAGGTCGACATCAACGTGGACTACATCCTCATGCTCGTCGAACATCATCGGGGCGAGCGAGGCGACGGGGACGACCGTGAAGTCCCCGTTGAAATCACGCGCGCCCTCGCTGCGTCACCCGCCCTGCGCGGCAAGCGCGACCTCATCGAAGAGTTCTACCGCCGAGTGTCCCTCAACGGGGACGTTCCCACAGAGTTCGAGTCCTTCATTGCCGCCAAGCGCGACAGCGAACTCGACGCAATCATTGAGGCCGAACGCCTCGGCGAGGGCGCGCGGGACTTCGCGTACGACTCCCTGCGTGAGGGCTACGTCCCCGACGAAGGGACCGGCCTGTCCTCGATCCTCCCGCCGGCCCGCCGCTTCGGTGGCGGTGGCAGCCGCGAAGCCATCCGCTCGCGCGTCCTTGACGCCCTGCGGACCTGGGTCGAACGATTCTCCGGACTCGGAGGACTGTGACGAACCGGCCCCGGCCTCGTACAACGCACGAGGTCGGGGCCGGGTTCGTCTCCCGACTGACGGCAGGGGAGCGGTCGAGGCTGCTCCTGAGGAAACGGATTACTGCTTGTGGCTGTCGCTGTCGCCGTCTGCTTCGGTAACCCCGGTGGACGCTGTTGGGGCGTCTGCAACATTGGAATCGCCCGGGTTCTCAGTTTCAGCCAGAGCGGCTGGGCTGGTAGGGGCGCTGGGCGTAGCAGTGAGTCGTGGGCTCAACCAGCGGAAGAACTCGCGGAGTCCCCACGCGCACAAGGCAGCGACGAAGTGGTAGTACAACCACGGGGTTACGAACCACCAGCTGGGGCCGCCGACATAATATCCCAGCAGAACTCCCAAGAACCACAGGACCGCCACGTCGGAGAATACGGCCCCCACGATCGTGACAATCTTCCACGATCCGGCCTTCTCGAGGAATTTTCGCGTGATGGCTATCAACACCTGGAAGAAGGTGAAGAAGCCCAGGAAGCCAAAGAAGTAGATGAGTGCCAGGTCCATGGCATACGAGAGCGGGAGCCCGACCAGGAAAATCACGTGGAGCACCAGGTACCGGACAAAGAAGTTAACAATCCCTCGCGGGTCACGCTTATCTGTCATGCCCCCATCCTAACGGGGTTCTCAGCTGCGAGGTCCAGTCCTTCAAGCCGCTAGCATCACGGCGATACAAGCCCGCACTGCTTCCAACCCCGACCCCGTTAATCAATGAACGAACGCGGTCACCGGGCCGCTCAAAGGCTCCTACACTGTTCTCATACGCCACAAAAGAGCAAGGCCGCTGAATGCAGCGCAGGATCAGGCGAGCGTGGCGTTGAGTGGGAAAGCGAGGACAAACGATGTCGTCCACCGACCAATACCTGGAGTTCGTGCTCGACCTGCTGGGCGAGCTGGAAGACGTGGCGCACCGCAAGATGATGGGCGAATATGTCCTCTACTACCGGAGCAAGGTCGTGGGTGGCATATACGACGACCGCTTCCTGCTCAAGGTCACGCCCGCCTCCGAACGGCTTCTATCCGAGGCCCCACGCGCCATCCCCTACGAGGGGGCGAAGGAGATGCTCCTCGTCGAGGTGGAGGACCGCGATGCACTGCGAGACATCGTCGACGCGATGTGGGAAGAAGTACCTGCACCGAAGAAGAGAAAATAGAAGTAGGCGTCCGGCCCCGGCCTCGTGAAAGCGAGGTCGGGGCCAGTTTGCGCCTTTTGTCTAGCGGCAGGGGAGCTGTCGAATCCACTCCTAAGACAACGGACTACTGCTTGTCGCTGCCGCTGTCGCTGTCTGCTTCGGTAACCCCGGTCGCTGTTGAGGCGTCTGCAACGTTGGAATCGCCCGGGTTCTCGGTTTCAGCCGGATCGGTGGGAGTGTCAGAGGCGCTGGGCGTGGCAGTTTGCTGAGGGTCCGGCGAGTGGAAGATCTCGCGGAGTCCCCACGCGAAGAAGGCAGCGAAGAAGTGGAAGGGCATCCATGAAGTCACGAGCCACCAGTCGGACCCGCCGCCGGCAATGCCCGCCACCAGTCGTCCGAACCACCACAGGATGGGTACGTCGATGAGGACAGTAACCGCGATCACGATAGCCTTCCACAACCCGGCGTGGTCGAGAAAATCCCGGGAGATGGACGCCAACACCTGGAAGAAGGTGAAGAAGCCCATGAGACAGAAAAAAGTCAACAGAACGAGGCTGGATGACAAGGAGAGTACGAGTAAGACCAGGAGGCCCACTTGGAGCATCAGATACCGGACGATGAACGTAATAATCCCTCGAGGGTCCCGCATATCAATCATGCCCCCATCCTAACGGAGCACTCAGATGCGAAGTTCGGCCCCTCACACTCCCTGCGTCTCGACGACACCAGCCTCACCTGCTCCCGGCCCCGGCCTCGTATTGGACGAGACCAGGGCCGGGTTGCGCATTCTGCTGATGGCAGGGGAGCAGAAGTTCAGAGGGAGCAGACGAACTCCGCGAGGCGCTTCGCGTGCTCGCGCGAACGCTGCACCATGTCGGCGCGCGCCGCCTCATCCGTGCGATTCGCGTACGACACCCCGTACAGGGGAAGGCTCCCCGCAAACTCGATGCCCGTCAGCGCACACGTCGCCTTCGCGGGCGTCAGCAAGTCGTTGAAATCGACGGCTTCTGGCGCGTAGTAAGCCTGAGAAGCCCCCGTCGTTACCGACACGACCAGCTTCTTACCGCGCAGAGCCGTACCCGAAGACCCGTGGCTGAAACCGCGCACAAACACGTCCTCCATCCACTTCTGCAGCAGCGCCGGCCAGCCATACCACCACAGCGGATACTGCAAGACGATGACGTCCGCGTTGCGAAGCTTCTCCTGCTCCGCCTCAACGTCGAACGTGTAGTTGGGATACAGCTCGTCGAGATGATCAATCTCGGCGTCGGGAAGCAGGACCGCCAGCTCCTCCAGGATCGTCTTATTCGCAACCGAATCATCGCCGGTGCGCGGGTGTCCCGACACAATCAGAACGTTGGACATCGCATTTCCTTTCGTTGATGCGAGGAGTCTACGCCCGCCCGTGGGCCCGTGAACAGGATTGGGACTTCCATTTCGCGCGGGGTGAAGCCTCGTCTCAGAGCGCACAATAACCCAGTACTACAGTAGAAGCATGGCCAACGCGGACTCCCAGCCCCTCACCATGAACCGTATCCTCCTCGTCATCGCGACAGGCGTAGGTGCTGGATTCCTCTCCGGACTCTTTGGAGTGGGAGGCGGCCTCGTCATCGTGCCCGCCCTGATGGGCGTCCTGGGCATGGATCAGCGCCGCGCCTCGGTCACGTCGCTCGCCGCCATCATCGTCACTGCTGCCGTCGGCTCGGGTAACTACGCCCTGCACGGCGAGGTCTCCTGGGCCGGAGCCGCCCTCCTCGTCGTCGGCGCGCTCGCGGGCTCACAGGTCGGCGTGTCGCTCCTGCGCCGCCTCCCGGCCCCCTCACTGCCCTGGATCCTCATCGGCTTCACCGTCTTCGTCATCGTCTCCCAATACCTGCACGTCCCCACGCGAGAGGGAAGTGTGTCGCTGACACCGGCCTCGTGCGCCCTCATGATCCTGGTCGGCCTGTGCGCCGGTATCCTATCCGGCCTGGTCGGCGTGGGTGGCGGATCCGTCATCGTGCCCGGCATGGAGCTCGCCGTCGGCGCGGGAGATCTGATCGCGCGCGGCACGTCCCTCCTCGTCATGATCCCCACCGGCATCGCCGGCACTGTCACCAATCTGCGCCATGGCATGGTCGACCTGCGCGTCGGACTCATCGTAGGCGCCTCCGCAGCGGCCACGGCCCCCGTCGGGCGCCTCGTGGCCACGTGGGTATCCCCGAGCGTCGGCGCGATCCTCTTCAACATCTTCCTGCTCTCCATCATCGCCTCGACGATTCTGAAGATGCGCAAGAAAGCGCGCGCCCAGAGGTAGGGACGAGGCCAGGCTCGTTATCTGCGCGCGCTCGCCAGGGCCTCGGCGATGTCGCCGCGAATGACGAGCGAACGATCCGAGATCTCTTTGGGAGCCGCCGCGTCCAGCGCAACGCACGCGTAGGTCGCCTCCGGATTGTCGAACACACGACGCCAGAACGGAAACTTGATGATGCTCGGCGTATTCATGCCGACGCCCATCTCGAGGTGAAGCACGCGGCCACTTGACGTGCGCTCCAAGAAGTCCTGATAACGACCGGCAGCCGCCATCCATCCATCGTCCTGAACGAAACGGTTATCGATGCGCAGATTGGTCGTCATTTCCTCCCCGCACCTCGGGCAGTGGGGAATCAGCTCCGACGGGATACGCATGCCCTTCTGACTAGCCACCGCTTCACGCACCCACGACTCGTTGTCGTACGTCGTGTTGTGGCAGGGCGCCGAACACTGCAGCAGCCCGTAATCGCCCTGCGTGTAGAACAGGCGTTCCTTGTCGAAGCCGGAATTTTGGAAACGGTGATCGACGTTCGTGGTGATCACGAAGTAGTCGCGACCGCGTACGAGGTCCAGCAGGTCCGCGTACACCTGCCCCGGGCTGGCCTCGTAGCGCAGTAGGGAAATCATGCGGCTCCAAAACGCCCAGCGCTCCTCCGACGTGGGGTAGGGAAAGAAGCCGCCCGAGTAGGCGTCCGTGATGCAGCGCTCGGCGCGAAAATCCGCGAAACGTTCATCGAATACCGGGCCCGAGTGATTGTCTCCGTCGGCGGCGGACAGCCCGAAGCCCTCGCCGCCGATCTACAGACCGAGAGTCGCACCGCCCCCTTCCTCCGCAAAGAGCTTTCCAAAGGCTGACCCATACCTATTATATATGTGTATGGGCACCCCTCTCGTTCAGCGCCTCGCCACCTCCAAAACCATCATCGCCCCCCTCCTCCCCCTGTTTCTTCGCCTATCGTCTGCCGTCGAAAGCGAATCTAACAGGTGCGTACCCCTATTGTCTGTAGGCAAAGGCATCCAATACATATATTCCCTCTCATTGTCTATAGACAAAAGCACTCAATACACATATTCCCTCCCATTGTCTATAGACAAAAGCACCCAATACATATATTCTCTCTCATTGTCTATAGACAAAAACACCCAATACATATATTCTCTCCCATTGTCTATAGACAAAAACACCCAACACATATATTCTCTCCCATTGTCTATAGACAAAGGCAGCCAATACATATATTCCCTCTCATTGTCTATAGACAAAATCGCTCAATACATATATTTTCTCTTATTGTCTATAGACAAAAGCACTCAACACATATATCACCTCTCATTGTCCATAGACAAAGGCACCCAATACATATATTCTCTCTCATTGTCCATAGACAAAAGCACCCAATACATATATCTCCTCTCATTGTCCATAGACAAAGGCAGCCAATACATGTATTCTAGCTCATTGTCCATAGACAAAGACAGGCAAAACATGTATCTCAGCTCATTGTCTACAGACAGAGAGACCCAAAACGTGTTTTTTACCCCATTTCCAATGGACAGCGAGTCCATTCATTGAAATTTCCACGCTTTGTCCACCACCGATCTCGCGATCCTTTCCTATTACTGATTATCGACAAGAATGAAATGAAGAATCCCATCCAAATGATCAAGCAATGCCTCGAGGCCGACGAACCCTACTTCGTTCTTCGCGGCAAAGACCTCTGTGCCCTGCCCGCCATCGAGCGCTACTACGAAGCCGTCCGCGACAAAGTCCGCGACCCACGCTTCATCGAAGAGATCGAAGAGATCATGAAAGACTTCCGAGCCTTCCGTGATGAACAAGAAACCCACATCCCCGACTGATCCATCATGGAAGATACCTACCGCACCATCAGCGACCTCTCCGAAGGCTACTACACCGAGAAGCGCAGCCGCTTTCTCTCCTTCGCCCTACCCGTCCGCACCCCCGACGAAGTCAAGACCCAGCTCGACATCTACCGCAAGAAGTACTACGACGCCCGACACGTCTGCTGGGCCTACATGCTCGGCCCCGACCGCACCACCTTCCGCGCCAACGACGACGGCGAACCCTCCTCCACGGCCGGCAAGCCCATCCTCGGCCAAATCAACTCCAACAACCTGACCGACATCCTCATCATCGTCGTCCGCTACTTCGGTGGCATCGAACTCGGCACCAGCGGCCTCATCGTAGCCTACCGCACCGCCGCCGCTGAAGCCATCGCCGCCGCCCACATCGAGGAACGCACCGTCGACGAAACCATAACCATCACCTTCGAATATCCTCATCTCAACAGCGTCATGCGCATCGTAAAAGAAGACAAGCCCGACGTCCTTGCACAATCCTTCGAGCTCACCTGCGAGATGACGCTCCGCATCCGACAAAGCCGTATGGACGCCCTAAAAAGCCGTCTACTGAAAGTGGACAGCCTTCGCATCGTCTAAGCGATCACGCATCCATCGCCAACTATTGGAAGAAAAAAGAGAAAGGATGTTTGCAGGATTCGAAAGTGCCTCTATCTTTGCGCTCGCAAAATGAAAACGCGGGCGGCCCTAACGGTCTGATAGGCGTGATTTCTGAGCGAAGAATTGGCCTGTTCGTCTATCGGCTAGGACGCAAGATTTTCATTCTTGAAAGAGGGGTTCGACTCCCCTACGGGCTACCAAATACGAATCAGATAAAAGAAGAAATAGATAACGATGGCAAATCACAAATCATCTATCAAGAGGATACGTCAGACAAAAACACGCTGCGCACAAAATCGTTACGGTGCCAAAACGATGCGTAATGCGGTGAAGAAATTGCGTGGCACAGAAGATAAGAATGAGGCAACAGCCATGTATCCGAAAGTATGCGCAATGCTTGATAAGCTGGCGAAAAAGAATGTGATTCATAAGAACAAAGCAGGCAACCTGAAGTCAAAGTTGGCCAAACATGTCAACGCATTGGCTTAACATCTGGGAAAGCGCCTGAAAGAGGAAAAAGAATAGAAGGACATCTAAGTCCACTGTTATATTGGTATCAAAGGCCTGTTCGTCTATCGGCTAGGACGTGAGATTCTCATTCTCAAAAGAGGGGTTCGATTCCCCTACGGGCTACATCAAGGCTGAGAGGCGTCAATCGTCTTTCGGCCTTTTTTTCATGCAGTTAGCCATCTCCCAACCCCACTCTTTCGGAGGGGAACGGCTATATTTGTTTCCGTATTTGATAATGAATAAAGAGAGGAAATCAACATGAGTGACGAAGAAATAAAAGCAGCAAGCGAGGAATACTCTTCCAAAAACATCCAAGTGCTCGAGGGATTGGAGGCCGTCCGAAAACGCCCAGCCATGTACATTGGTGACACGAGCGAGAAGGGACTCCACCACCTGGTTTACGAGGTGGTAGACAACTCCATCGACGAAGCACTGGCCGGCTTCTGCAAGAATATCGATGTCGTGATCCGTGAGGATAATTCGATCAGCGTGACAGATGACGGGCGAGGCATTCCGGTCGATTACCACGAGAAGGAAGGTAAGTCGGCATTGGAGGTCGTGCTGACTGTGCTCCATGCCGGAGGTAAGTTTGACAAGGGCACCTATAAAGTGTCTGGTGGACTGCACGGCGTCGGTGTCTCGTGTGTCAATGCGCTGTCGACCCACCTGAAAGCTGAAGTGCACCGTAACGGCAAAGTCTACGTACAAGAGTTCTCCTGCGGCAAGCCGCTGGCCGATATTCGGATAACGGGTGATAGCGATCGTACCGGGACAACCATAGAGTTCAAACCGGACGCGTCGATCTTTACCGTGACCGAATACAAATACGACATCCTCGCCAACCGACTCCGCGAGCTGGCCTTCCTGAACGCCGGCATCCGACTGACATTGACCGATCGCCGCGAGGTGAAGCCGGACGGGACGTACAAATCCGAAGTCTTCTATTCGCACGAAGGACTGAAAGAGTTTGTGCGCTACATCGACAAGTCGAAAGAGGCGCTGATCCACGATGTGATCCATATCGTCACCGAGAAACAGGGCATCCCCGTCGAAGTGGCCATGACCTACAACACGTCGTACAACGAGAGCGTCTTCTCCTACGTAAATGACATCAACACGATCGAGGGTGGCACGCACCTCTCTGGCTTCCGACGCGGGCTAACACGTACGCTGAAGAAATACGCCGAAGATTCTAAGCTGCTGGAGAAAGCCAAGGTCGAGATCCAAGGCGACGACTTCCGCGAAGGGCTCACGGCCGTGATATCGATCAAGGTAGCCGAGCCACAGTTCGAGGGACAGACCAAGACGAAGCTCGGAAACAACGAGGTGATGGGCGCTGTCGATATGGCTGTAGGCGAGGCGCTCGGCAACTACTTGGAGGAGCACCCGAAAGAGGCCAAAACGATTGTCGACAAGGTAATCCTCGCGGCCACCGCACGTCAAGCGGCACGCAAGGCTCGCGAGATGGTGCAACGTAAGTCGCCCCTCTCGGGCGGCGGGTTGCCCGGTAAGCTGGCCGACTGCTCTTCGAAGGACGCTGCTATCTGCGAGCTGTTCCTCGTCGAGGGAGACTCCGCCGGCGGCACCGCCAAGCAGGGACGCGACCGAAACTTCCAAGCCATCCTGCCGCTCCGCGGTAAGATCCTCAACGTGGAGAAGGCCATGGAACACCGCGTGTTCGAAAGCGAGGAGATCCAAAACATCTTCAAGGCGATGGGCGTTTCGATCGGCACCGAGGACGACCCGAAGGAGCTGAACCTATCGAAGCTCCGTTACCACAAGGTGATCATCATGACCGATGCCGACGTGGACGGCAGCCACATTGCCACCCTGATCCTCACCTTCTTCTTCCGTCGCATGCGTGGACTGATCGAAAAAGGATACGTCTACCTCGCCACCCCGCCGCTTTACCTCTGCAAGAAGGGCAAGGTGGAGGAGTATTGCTGGACCGAACAGCAGCGCCAGAAGTTCATCGACACCTACGGCGGCGGCAACGAGAACCAAATCCACACGCAGCGCTACAAAGGTCTCGGCGAGATGAACGATCACCAGCTTTGGGACACGACGATGAACCCCGAAAACCGTACCCTCAAGCAGATCACCATCGACAACGCTATCGAGGCCGACGCCATCTTCTCCATGCTCATGGGCGAGGATGTCGGGCCGCGCCGCGAGTTCATCGAAGAGAATGCGACGTACGCAAACATCGACGCATAGCCACGACTTCGCATAGTACCACGCTGCGAAGTCTTATACATAAACCATCAAACGACAGAGGGCAATCGCCATGCGAGGTGCCCTCTTCTTTTTCTCCCATTCAAACCCAACATGTCACTCACTTTAAAAGAACTATTTGCGCAGGTTGACCGCGCCTCAGCCGTCGACACTGCCACCTCCACACGCCCACGCATAGGCATTTCCGTGAACCGACGAGACGGCAAAGAGATGCTCGCTGACCCCTATTTCCAGTCTGTAATCCTGGCAGGCGGTGCCCCCGTACTCGTGCCCGCCACAACTGAGCTGAGCGTCCTCACCACGATTGTCGAAGGTCTCGACGGCTTGCTCCTGACTGGCGGCGGCGACATCAGTCCCGACCTGCTTGGCGAGACGCCTCACCCGTCGCTCGAAGACGTCGATCCGATCCGCGACACCAGCGAGCTGCAACTGATCCGCTTGGCCCACCAACGCGGCCTCCCCATCTTCGGCATCTGTCGCGGCCATCAGCTCATCAACGTAGCCTTTGGCGGCACGCTCTACCAAGACCTTCCCTCGCAGTTCCCAAGCCCCGTACTGCCACATAGTCAGGCGGAAGCGCGCGACGTCATCACGCAGTCCGTCACTCTCACCGCCCCAGATTCCGAGCTGCAACGCGCAATGGGGCTTGACGCCACGACGCGTACCGCACCCATCCCCGTCAACTCGCTCCACCACCAAGCCGTCCGCGATCTGGCCCCCGGTTTCGTCGCCACGGCCGAGGCGCCCGACGGCGTCAACGAGGCGATGGAGCACCCCGAATACCCCATCCTCAGCGTCCAGTGGCACCCCGAATGGCTCGCCACCACCGGCCACGAGGCGATGCTCAACCTCTTCCGTCATCTTGTCTGTCGTGCGCGCCGCTACGCCCACGCCCGACGCCTGCACCACACCATGATCACCCTCGACTCGCACACCGACACGCCCATGCTCTTTGACTCCTTCGACCTCGGACGCAAGGAGGGTGGCCGCGTCAACCTGCCGCTCATGCGCGAGGGACGGCTCGACGCTGTCGTCATGGCCGCCTACCTCCCCCAAGACGAGCGCAACGACGAGGCACACCGCCACGCTTTCGACTACGCCGTCAAGCGACTCACACACGTCGAGGAGCAGGCCATTCGCTACCCCGACCTCCTCGGCATCGCTCGCTCCACGGACGACCTCCGCCGTCTCAAGCGCGAGGGCCGACGCGCCATCATCCCCGCCGTCGAAAACGGTTACGCCATCGGCCGCGACCTCTCCCGACTGCACGCATTCAAGCGCATGGGCGTGGCGTACATGACACTCTGTCACAACGGAGACAACGAACTCTGCGACTCTGCAGCCGGACAAGGCGAGTGGGGCGGCCTCAGTCCCTTCGGGCGCGAGGTGGTGGCAGAGATGAACCGCATCGGCATGATGATCGACGTATCGCACGCTGCTGATACCACTTTCGACGATCTCGTCAGCCTCAGTCGCAGACCTATCATCGCTTCCCACTCCTCCTGCCGCGCCCTCTGCGACCATCGCCGCAACTTAGACGACGACCGCATTCGCGCTCTGGCCGCAACGGGCGGTGTAATGCAAATCTGCCTTTATGGCGGATTCATCAACCACGACCATCCCGACGGCGCCACCCTCAGCGATGCCGTCCGCCACATCCTGCACGTCGTCCGGCTCGTCGGCCCGAATCACGTCGGCATCGGCTCCGACTTCGACGGTGGCGGCGGACTTATCGGCTGCCAATCGGCCGGCGAGATGATCCAAATCACCCTCCGTCTCCTTGCCGAGGGTCTCTCCGACGCCGACATCGCCAACATCTGGGGCGGCAACTTCATGCGCGTCATGGACGCTCAGCGCCTGCCCCTCGCATAATGATTTCGGCACTTAGGAAGTCTTCTGAAATACAGAATCACTGATTCCGGCACCTCGGAAGCCTTCCTAAGCCATCGCGGGCAATGGGCGATCTTGCATCATCCGCACGCAGACCTCGGGGGCATACCTTATATATACAGTCGGCTGGCACCATCTCATTCTTGCGCCTACTTTTGCCGCCAAACCATAATATTCTGACAGATGAGAATTATTGTATTAGCTAAGCAGGTGCCGGACACGCGCAACGTCGGGAAGGACGCGATGAAGGCGGACGGCACCATCAATCGCGCAGCGCTGCCGGCCATCTTCAACCCCGAAGACCTCAGTGCGCTGGAGCAGGCGCTGCGACTAAAGGAACGCTATCCCGGATCGACCGTCACGCTCCTCACCATGGGGCCGGGACGCGCCGCCGAGATCATCCGCGAGGGGCTCTATCGCGGGGCGGACGACGGGGTGCTCCTCACCGATCGCGCCTTCGCCGGCGCCGACACCCTGGCTACCTCGTATGCCTTGGCCATGGCGATCCGCAAGATCGGCGACTTCGACCTGATCGTCGGCGGACGGCAGGCTATCGACGGCGACACGGCCCAAGTGGGTCCGCAGGTGGCGGAGAAGCTCGGGCTGTCGCAGATCACGTATGCGGAGGAGATTGTCGGCGTCACGGACGGACGCATCACGGTGCGACGCAAGATCCCCGGAGGCGTGGAGACGGTCGAAGCGCCGCTGCCCATCGTGGTCACGGTGAACGGATCGGCCGCAGCATGCAGGCCGCGTAACGCACGACTCGTGCAGAAGTACAAGCACGCGCTGGGTGCGCAAGAGAAAGCCGAGCGTACAAAGGGTGGCGAGCCCCTCCCCTACGCCGAGCTTTACGACTCGCGCCCGTACCTGAACCTCGTCGAGTGGTCCGTGGCGGACGTGGGCGGCGACGTGGCCCAGTGCGGCCTCTCAGGCTCACCGACGAAGGTGAAAACGATCGAAAACATCGTCTTCCAAGCCAAAGAGAGTCGCTCGCTGACGGACTCCGACGCCGACATCGAGGAGCTGATGAAGGAATTAATCTCAAATCATACGATTGGATGATTTGGGTAGTCAAAGGGTAGTCAGAAGAAGTCAAAAGGCAGTCAGAGGTAGATGGAGGAATAAGGAAATGCCGGCACGATCATTTGAGCAATTGGTTGTATGGCAGCGAGGACATGAACTCGTGCTTTCCATTTATAACGTCACAAAGAAGTTTCCAAGAGAAGAAATCTTCAGCCTAACGGACCAACTGCGGCGAGCCGCGTCGTCCGTTACAGCAAACATTGCTGAAGGCTTTGGAAAGGTCTCGACGAGAGATAAGCTCCGCTTTTACAACATGGCTCAAGGCTCATTGGAGGAAACGCGTAACCATCTCATCTTGGCACGCGACTTAGATTACATCACAGCCGAAGAGAGTCATCTTTTGAACGATAAGGCAAGGTTGGTCAGCATCATGCTGAACCGTTACTGCCAAGCCCTGATCCGAAACACTTCCCGCTAACTACTACCCCGAAGGGCGTATGCAATACGCCCCTACTACCGCGGCGAAGCCGCCTACCCGGCCGAAGGCCGTAACTACCGCGGCCAAAGGCCGCATAACTACCAAGGGCGTATGCAATACGCCCCTACTACCGCGGCGAAGCCGCATAACTACTTTTGATTATGAACGATATAATAGTCTACTGCGAAATAGAAGAAGGAACCGTAGCCGACGTCAGTCAGGAGCTGCTCACCAAGGGGCGCGCGCTGGCCGATCAGCTGGGTTGCAAGCTCGAGGCCGTAGCCGCCGGGAGCGGACTGGATGGCATCGAACGACAGATCGTGCCTTACGGCGTCGACGTGTTGCACGTCTTTGACGACGCTCGTCTGGCCCCCTACACCTCACTGCCCCACACGGCCGTGCTCATCAAGCTCTTCAAGGAAGAACAACCGCAGATCGCCCTGATGGGCGCCACCGTCATCGGTCGCGACCTCGGGCCACGCGTCTCGTCGGCCCTCACCAGCGGACTCACCGCCGACTGTACGGCGCTGGAGATTGGCACGTATGAAGACCGCAAAGCCGGCCGCACCTACGAGAATCTGCTCTACCAAATCCGCCCCGCATTCGGCGGCAACATCGTCGCCACCATCATCAACCCCGACCACCGGCCACAGATGGCCACCGTGCGCGAGGGCGTGATGAAGAAGGAGGTGCGCGACGCGAACTACCGCGGCGAAATCGTCCGTCACAACACGAGCGACTACATCACCGACGAGGACTGTGTGGTGAAGGTCATCGAGCGACACGTGGAGAAGGCGAAGAACAACCTCAAGGGCTCGCCCATCGTTGTGGCCGGCGGCTACGGCGTGGGATCGAAGGAGAACTTCCAGCTGCTCTTCGACCTGGCCAAGGAACTGCACGCCGAGGTGGGCGCCTCACGCGCCGCCGTCGACGCGGGCTTTACCGACCACGATCGGCAGATCGGACAGACGGGCGTCACCGTGCGACCCAAGCTCTACATCGCCTGCGGCATCTCGGGCCAGATCCAGCACATCGCCGGCATGCAGGAGAGCGCCATCATCATCTCCATCAACAGCGACCCCGAGGCGCCGATCAATGCCATCGCGGACTACGTCATCACGGGCACCGTGGAGAGCGTCCTGCCGCGCATGATCAAGTATTACAAGAAGAACAGCAAATAATAAGGAAGCATCATGGCAAACTTTTATACCGATACGCCCTCGCTCCGCCACCACCTGCACCACCCGCTCATGCGCCGCATCGTGGAGCTGAAGGAGCGTAACTTCAGAGATAAAGACACGTACGACTACGCGCCGGTCGACTTTGACGACGCAATGGACAGCTACGAACGCGTGCTGGAGATGGTCGGCGAGATCAGCGCCGACGTCATCGCACCGAACGCCGAGGGCGTCGACCGTGACGGCCCGACGGTGGCGGACGGTCGCGTGACCTACGCACCGGGCACGCAGGAGAACCTCGACGCCGTGCGCCGTGCCGGACTCATGGGCATGGCCATGCCGCGCCGCTACGGCGGGCTGAACTTCCCCATCGTGCCCTACATCATGGCCGCCGACATTGTCTCGCGCGCCGATGCGGGCTTCGAGAACCTCTGGGGCCTGCAGGACTGCGCCGAGACGCTCTACGAGTTCGGCAACGAGGATCAGCACAGCCGCTACATCCCGCGCGTCTGCCAGGGCGAAACGATGTCGATGGACCTCACCGAGCCCGACGCCGGCAGCGACCTGCAGTCCGTCATGCTCAAGGCCACCTACGACGAGGCCTCGCAGTGCTGGCGACTGAACGGCGTGAAGCGCTTCATCACCAACGGCGACTCGGACATCCACCTCGTCCTGGCCCGCTCCGAAGAGGGCACCCGCGACGGCCGCGGCCTCTCCATGTTCATCTACGACAAGCGCAACGGCGGCGTCAACGTCCGCCGCATCGAGAATAAGATGGGCATCAAGGGATCGCCCACCTGCGAGCTGGTCTTCAACAACGCCCCCGCCGAGCTGTGCGGCGAGCGCCGCCTGGGCCTCATCAAGTACGTCATGGCGCTCATGAACGGCGCCCGCCTCGGCATCATGGCGCAGGCCGTGGGCCTCTGCGAAGCCGCCTGGCGCGAAGCCGACAAGTACGCCAACGAGCGCCGACAGTTCGGCCGCGCCATCATCGAGTTCCCCGCCGTCTACGAGATGCTCGCCCTCATGCGTGCCCGCGCCGACGCCACCCGCGCCATGCTCTACGAGACGGCCCGCTACGTGGACATCTACAAGGCCCTCGACGACATCGCCCGCGAGCGCAAGCTGACGCCCGACGAGCGCAAGGAGCAGAAGCGCTACGCCAAGCTGGCCGACGCCTTCACGCCGATGGGCAAGGGCATGTCGACGGAGTTTGCCAACCGCAACACCTACGACGCCATCCAGGTGCACGGCGGGTCGGGCTTCATGAAGGACTACACCTGCGAACGCCTCTACCGCGACGCCCGCATCACGAATATCTACGAGGGCACCACGCAGCTGCAAGTCGTGGCCGCCATCCGCCACGTCACCACCGGCACGTACCTCGCCCGCCTGCGCGAATACGAGGCCGAGACGTATCGCCCCGAGCTCTCCGACCTGCACGCGCAGCTCCGGGAGATGACCGACACGTACGAAGGGCTCGTGGCCCGCGTCACGGAGCCTAAGGATGCGGAGCTGCTCGACTTCATGGCGCGCCGCTTAGTGGAGGCCGCCACGCATTGCGTCTTCGGCTACCTGCTCCTCCAGAGCGCCAACACGGACGACTCGTTCACGCCCTCGGCGCGCGTCTATGTCCGCTACGGCGCCGCTGAGATCGCCCAGATCCGCAGCTTCATCGAGGGCTTCCGCCCCGAGTCGCTCTCGGATTACAAGGCATAAACGATACACAAAGAAGAATCTCCTCTTTTTTCGGAGGGGTATTCATGTCTATAACTTTTTTCATGGGAGCCGGACCCGCTGTGAAGCCCGTCCGGCATTTTTTATCCCCCGACCGGATAGAGGGGGCGTCTGCGGACGGCCCCTGCCGGGGCAGGGAAGTTTGGCCTGGTACCTCATGTAGGGGCGAATTGCATTCGCCCCCCCCAGACATCCCGCAGGGATGAATGATTGTCCCCGTGTAGGGGCGGCCCCTGCCGGGGCAGGGAAGTTTGGCCGGGT
>ERZ772921.794-NODE-794-length-19132-cov-3.537244_pt1 | contig 19132 bp, 18 predicted proteins | sample MGYA00512117_ERZ772921 | MGnify/ENA primary metagenome ERZ772921 (study PRJEB29015, sample SAMEA2737944) | human oral metagenome | biome: human oral; feature: human-associated habitat; material: dental | place: China | collected 2150 ...
AGCACTTCGCAGGCGAAAAATACAAAAACTCAGCAACCTCAATCCGATTAACCGTTCTTTTGTGTTAGCTGAGAAAATATGCGAAAAAAGAGTAATTTTGCGGTCTGAAAAAAACGTATTAAACACGCGGTGAAAAAGGTAACATTCTACACACTCGGCTGCAAACTGAATTTCGCCGAGACTTCTTATATCGGCAGATTGCTCGTTGCCAACGGATTCTCTATAGCAGGCAAGGGAGAGAAGGCAGACGTGTGTATCGTCAATACCTGTTCGGTAACGGATACCGCAGATAAAAAGTGCCGCCAGGCGATACATAAGATATCGTCTGCCAACCCGAATGCATTTGTGATTGTTACGGGCTGCTATGCTCAGATAAACCCTGCCGAAGTCGAACAAATAGAGGGTGTAGACCTCGTGCTCGGAGCCAAAGAGAAGTTCGACATACTCAAGATAATGCACAGCCTCGAGGCGAAAGAGCAGTTCGACAGAGTTCAGGTGGCAAATATAAGAGACAACAATTTTTTCGAACCGATATTTTCGGCAGGCGACCGCACCAGATATTTCCTCAAAGTACAAGACGGATGCAATTATTACTGCACATACTGCACCATACCATTTGCCCGAGGCAAAAGCCGTAGTGCGTCGGTAGCCGTTACTATGGACACTATACGCAGAGCTATTGCCGAAGGAGCCAGAGAGATAATACTCACAGGCGTCAATATAGGCGATTTCGGCAACGGCTCCTCGGAGCGATTTATAGACTTGGTGCGTAGCATCGACGATATGACCGACGAAGTAAGGTTTCGGATATCGTCCGTAGAGCCTAATCTGCTCGAAGATGATATAATACGACTTATTGCACATTCGAGGCGAATAGCTCCGCACTTCCACATACCGCTGCAAAGCGGTAGCAACAGGGTGCTCGAACTGATGCAGAGGCGTTATACACGTGAGGTATTTGCACAAAAGGTAGCTACCATCAAGAGCCTTATGCCGCACGCTTTTATAGGAGTAGACGTGATAGTAGGAATGCGTGGCGAGACACCCGATATGTTCGACGAGACGGTGCAATTCCTCGCCGAGACGCCTTTTTCGGAACTGCATATCTTCCCCTATTCGGAGCGAGAGAGTACTCGTGCGTTGAATATAACCCCCGTTGTGAGCGTACAGGAGAAGAAGCGTCGTAGCGAGATACTACACCGTATGTCGCAGGAGCACGTCGAAGAGTTCTATCGCAGCCAGAAGGGACTGGAGCGTACCGTATTGTGGGAGACCACCAAAGACCCTAAGACTATGAGTGGATATACCGAGAATTACATACCCGTTACCGCACCGCTTGAGGCGGAGAAGATAAACACATTTCAGAAGATACGTATCGACTGACCTATATTTGTTTGCACTGTAAATTAACGCGTTAAAGTGGTAAAAAAATAAACCGAAAAGAGTAGTAATCTTACTCTTTATCTTTATCTATCTGCACGAACAACGAGTCTATTTGCTCATCGTCAATAGTACTATCGACAGTCGTCGCATCGGGGATTGTTTCTTGTGGTGTCGTAATATTAGGCTCTGTCTCTGTGTGGCTTTTACTTTCGGCTGTCTCTGCAATATCTTTAGTTTTGGCAGTTGCCGATAAGTTTTCGTTCTTCTCCTCTACCTTACGCGACATACCCAAAATCAGCCCGAACAGCATACCCATTACCATAATAGAGGTGCCTCCTTTACTTATCAATGGCAGAGTCTGCCCCGTAACGGGTAGCAACCCTACATTTACTGCGATATGTACGAAGGCTTGGAAAACAATCAATGTTACTGAGCCCGTTATTACAACTGCTTGAAAGACAGTATCTACTTTGCGTATCAAGACTCCTCCTCGCCAAAGCAGCCACAGATACAGAAAAATAACTCCTATGCCTCCCAGAAACAATCCGTATTCTTCGACGATGAGTGCGTATATGAAGTCTTTCGACACCTCTTGTAAGCGGTTACGCCAAACGCTGTTACCCGGGGCAACGCCTATTTTACCGTCGTATATGGCAGATTGTGCATAAATAACCTGGTCGTATTTGCGGATAAGTTCCCACTTCTCGGCTGTTGTCTCCGATGCCCTCCAGCTATCTTCTATGTTTATATGGTTTCTGAAACGTCCTTGCCAGGTGTCGAACCTGAACTTGTTGGTAAAGCCCGACAAGAAACCGACGGAGTCTTTGGGTATGACCGTAGATACAATAGAGAGAGCAACGACAAAGACAATAGGTATGCCGACAAAACGAACTATCTTCTTCCACGGTACGGCTCCTACTATGAGCATTACCAATATCGGTACGAATATTATTATAGCCTGCGATAGATTCATCGGGAAGATTAGCCCCACGGTAATCCATACTATCCAGCAGAACCGCCCGAAGTACTTGTCGAGAAAATTTTTGTCGCGAAATTCGTCTATAAAAAACGCCACTACCACTATCAGTGCAAATTTGACAAACTCCGAGGGCTGAAACAATCCCCCAAGACTACGAGCAGCACCTTGGTGCATAGAGCCTCCTACGAGCAGATAAGCCAAGAGGGCGATACAGAAGAATAGCAGTATGAACGACAGAAATTTGACGAGCTTCATCGGAGCGGAATACACACCGAGCAGTGTCACGAACCCGAGACCCATAAAAGCAATGTGCTTGAATATCAATCCGGCGGCTTTGCCCGAACCGCTCACAGCATCCGACGATGCACTGAAAACCGCCACAATAGATACTAAACTGAGGAAAAAATAGATTATCCATATTATGTGGTCGCCCTTGAAGTGTCTGCCGAAAAAATTGCTCATACCGTTAAGCTGTCTGTACAGTGGAAAATACGACTGCAAAGTTACATTTTTTTTGCTGCCGTCGTACGAATCTTATCGGAAGTATGGTCAATCTTTTGTTTACTTTAACTCTATTTTATGGTCTATACTCTATTGTCTGTCGGTTCAGTCGATTCGACAATATTTTTACTACCTTTGCCGAAGTTAATAGGACGTATGGATACAAAGCTGATAACGGATAAGATAGTTGCTGCAGCTCTCGATGTGGGTTTTTCGGCGTGTGGCGTTACCGACACACAACCTCTCAACGAACAGGGCAAACATCTGCAGAATTGGCTCAGACTCGGCTACAACGGTACAATGAAGTATATGGAAAATAATCTCGACAAGCGTCTGAACCCCTCATTGCTTGCCGAAGCCTCGAAGTCGGCTATCGTGGTGCTGCTCAACTATAAACCCGAACGCACCATTGCTACCGACAAACCGCAAGTGTCGAAATATGCCTACGGTACGGATTATCACTTTGTTGTCAAAAATAAACTAAACAGACTACTGCGTCGTATACAGACGGATATAGCTGACTGTCGGGGAGTGGCTTATGTAGACTCCGCTCCTGTGTTGGAGAAGGCTCTGGCAGTAAAGGCAGGCTTGGGATGGATAGGCAAAAACTCGTTGCTGATAAATAAACAATTCGGGTCTATGACATTCATCGGTACGCTTTTTGTAGATATCCCGCTATGTTACAATACCCATATCGTACCCGACGGTTGCGGCAGCTGTCGTCGGTGTATGGACGTCTGTCCGACACAGGCAATAGTGACACCGAGAGTTATAGATGCGAGCCGCTGCGTCTCATATCTGAACAAGACACATCGCGGCACTGTACCCGAAGACTTGCAGACTCTCGTGGGCAACCGTATCTGGGGCTGCGACTGTTGCATCGACGTGTGTCCGTACAACAAACGGACTCCCGTACACAATACGCAGGAGCTTATGCCCAGAGACGAGCTGTTTGAACTCGATTTGGCGGCGATATCCAAGCGGCAGCTAAAAAAACTGATAATGCGTCTGCCTCCTCGCAATCAGTCGGGTACAGGGTCGTAGCCGTGCCCGCCCCACGGATGGCAGCGAAGTATACGTCTGACGGCAAGCCACAGACCACGCACCGCACCGTGCTTCCGGATAGCCTCTATTGCGTATTGCGAGCACGTAGGCACATACCGACAGCTCGATGGTAACATCGGCGAGATTGCTTTCTGGTAGAATATTATCGGCAATATCAGTAGTTGTCTAATTATCTTCTTCATATATTATGCCTTTCAGTATCGCTATCATTACAGTCTCTATCCTACGAAATGTCGGTTTTTGGTTGCTCGTGGCGGTCAATGCAATATCCAACCCGAAATCTTTGTCTGTTATAGCAGTGGTAACAGTCTCTTTATTTAGGCGGTAACTCTCTCTGAGAAGTCGCTTATATCGGTTGCGGTCTACGGCTTTACGGAAATATCTCTTGGGTACTGAAAAAAGTACTCTGACCTCTCCTTTGTTTGCTGTCTTAACGTATGTCGCCATAAGAGGCGTCTCTAATCTCTTCCTCCCCTTGGCGTAGAGATTGGCAATATTGTTCTTTCCTGTCAGCCGTTCTGTTTTGAGTAGACCGTATCTTTTTTGTTTTATGTTTTTCAATGTAAAAAAGTTGTTGTTTCTTGGTACAAAAGTACGATTTAGTTGTTCTGCCCTCCCCCTTGAAATTTGGAAATGATCTTATCCTCTGTCTCTGAATAGTTCTACGAAAGAGTCTGCGAGTCTGGGCATTGCTCCGTGTTGTTGGCATACGTATGCAGCCACTTCGGCAGCCAGGCAGTGTGCTTCCTCTACTGTCTGCCCGTTGAGATACGCAGCCGTAAAAGCCGCCGTAAACGAGTCTCCAGCTCCTACGGTATCGGCTACGTGTACTCTGGGCGAAGGTAGAAACGATGTCAGGTCGGGCGTAAAGACATAGCTGCCCTCTGTACCTTTGGTCAATATCAGTATCCTGAGTTCGTATTCCTGCAACAGCCTGCGGCAAATCTCCTCTTCGCTACCGTTCCAATCGAATAGTTTGGTTATTTTTATTACTTCTTCGTCGTTTATTTTCAGCATATTCGACATCTTAATCGATTTGTCGACTATCGCTTTTGTATAATAATCGAGCCGTAGGTTGATGTCGCATATTTTTATGCTATCGTCTGGCATTGCTTCTATGAACTTTCTGATAGTCGTACGCGATACTTCGCTTCGCTGTGCCAGCGACCCGAAACAGACTACTTTCGTGCTCTTTGCCAGATTCTCTATGCGTTGCGTAAAAGGAATATTGTCCCACGCTACTCCCTCGCATATTTCGTAATGCGGTATACCTGCTCCGCAGAGTGTTACCTGTACTGTACCGGTGGGGTAGTCGGTGGTCTCTATCAGGTAGTTGAGTTTTTTCTTCTCCAGACTTGTCAGTATCTCTTTTCCCAACAAGTCATTGCCGATGGCACTCACAGCGTATCCGTTGAATCCGAATTGTGAGATATGATATGCGAAATTGGCGGGAGCTCCTCCCAATACCTTACGAGTGGGGAAAACGTCCCAAAGTATCTCGCCCAAGCCTACAACTATATTTTTCATTCGTATATATGGTTTTATTCGTTTACTTACACCGTGTTTTGTAGTCATCACAAAATTAGTCTTTTTTTTGTTACCGATGCCAACGAACGAGAAAAATAATTCTTAGTACTGTGTCTATCATTGACATATCTTTTAGAGACTAAATTATTGATAATTAAAAAGAGAAAATAAAGATAATTATACTCTGTCCCGATTTTTTGCTATCTTCGCACAAATAATTCAAACATATAGACAAATATGGCAACTATAACACTGAAATATGATGCGCATAATAGTATAGCACGCAAAGCATTGGATTTATTGCTCTCTCTAAAAATATTTGTTGTAGACGAACATACCGATGAATTGAAAAAGTCTATAGAAGATGTAGAAGCGGGTAAAACATATAAAGCTAAAGACGCCAAAGATTTAATGCGAAAAATATATAGCTAAATATAATATACGAGGCGTTTTATAAAACAGGCAAGACTTTGTATGAAGATAGGATACAATATGTCACTGTTAGAAAGGGCTATCGAATTATTGGAAAATAAAGGTAGTTTGCCTCCGAGTTACAAATCTCATAAGTTGGTAGGTAATTTTGCAGGATATTGGGAGTGCCACTTAAAGCCTGATTGGCTGCTCGTATGGAAACAAGATTTTGATAAATTGATCTTAATAATGACGTATACCGGTACTCACGCAGATTTGTTCTAAGACCTACGTCTGTATTTTATTTCTTTTATTTACAGCTGTTTGGGACTTCGCTCTAAAATTCGGTAGGATAAAAATACATAGCGACTGTATCTTATACCAGAAAAACATATATTCGTATTGTAAATGTAAAATGGTTATTTTGTGGATTTTATCGCATTGCGATAATTTTTTTTGATAATATTATTTCTACAATATTGATTGTTTTTAGAAAATAACTAACTTTGCACCCAATTTTGCAGTAGCAAATATGTTTTTGAAATTTCTTATTATTAAACAAAAATATAAATAAAATTTATGAAAAAAAGAATCAGTTTAAGTCTGCTTATTGCAGCAATGATTTTGGTTGCTTTTTCGTCTTGTAAGGGAAATACTCCCGATGTAAAGAAAAAAGTGACAGGTGTAAAACTTAGTGAAACAACTAAGACTATTTTAGTGGGCGATGAGTTTACTCTTACAGCAACGGTCGAACCTGCCGATGCAGCCGACAAGACAGTCGTTTGGACATCGGATAAACCCACAATTGCTACCGTAACCGACGGTAAAGTAAAGGGTGTCGCAGAGGGCGAAGCTAATATTACCGTAACTACAAAAGATGGTAGTCAAAAGGCTACCTGTAAAGTAAAGGTAGACAAAAAGGCAAAGGCAGTGGTATTAGATATTCAAGTAACTGATATTACAGCAGGCAATGCTAAAATTAAGATTGTTCCGTCCGATAAAGAGGTTAAATATTATGTTTACGCTATGCCAAAAGAAAAATTCGAACAAGAAAGTAAAAAAGACCCTTCTCTTGGTATTTTTGCCTTTGAAAAAAGTTGGTATAGTGTTATGGCAGATCATAGCCCGGGTGGGAAAAGTTGGCAGGATTTTATGGCAAATGACCTAAATCAGGGCGATAAGAATTTTAATCTCTATGATTTTGTATACTTCCCCCGTCCGAATAGTGAGTGTGTCATTTACTGTTACGGTATTGACTTAAAAGGAACAGACGACGATAAGCCATCTACCGAAGTATTTACCAAAACAATCAAGATGGCGGATGCCGTGAAATCAAGCAATAATATAACCGTAAAAATAAACGGTACTACTCCCCAAGGAGTAAATGCTACATTTACTACTACCAACAATGATACTTACTTTGTGGGAATTGGAAGAAAAAAATTTGTTGATTTTTATAAAAATCACACTACATATAATTTTGTAGATATGCTTTACAAGATGTTAGAAGATGCCTATATCGCTGATCATAAGGTTGACCTGCTGTCAGGAAACCAAACTATAACCCCGGATAAATATTCTTGCAAAGCAGGAGAGGATTATTATTTGGTATATTGTCCGTTCAACCGAGAAACAGGTATTGGTGGCGAGGTGAAAGTAGAGCCTTTCTCTACCCCCAAAAAATAATTAAATATAGATAGAATACAAAATAACCTCGTAAAGGGCTTGAACTTTATGAGGTTATTTTTTACTCTAACCAAAAAAACGAGCTTTTGTCTTTTAGACAATTTTTTTATAGCGAGGGAGTATTGGCTGTATCATATTTTTTATTAATTTTGGAGGAATTATAAATATATTATTATATAAAATATAAGCTATTGCAAATGAGTAGATTGGTAGTAGTCGGAGTACAATGGGGCGATGAAGGGAAAGGTAAGATGACCGACTATCTTGCCCAGAATTCCGATGTCGTAGTCCGCTATCAGGGAGGAAATAATGCCGGACACACAATAACTTTCAAGGGTCAGAAGTATGCTTTGCAGAGTATTCCGTCGGGGATATTCAACCCTACGATAAAAAACGTTATGGCAAACGGTATGGTCATCAACCCAAAAGCTGTTTTGGAGGAGTTGCATCGCCTTAACGATATGGGTATCACCGATTACCGTCTTTTTATCTCAGACCGTGCAAGTGTGGTTATGCCCTATCATCTCGCTCTCGACGGAGCTTACGAAGGTATCAAAGGCAGTAATATGATAGGAACTACCAAGAAGGGTATCGGTCCTGCTTATGCCGACAAATACAACCGTATAGGGATACGAATTGGCGATTTGCTCGACAGAGATTACTTTGCCCTACGTCTTAGGGAGGCTCTGACCGTCAAAAATATGGAACTGCGTATGCTCGGGCTCGACACATTCGATTTCGAACCGCTCTTCGAGGAGTTTGTAGGCTACGGACAGTCGCTCAGCTCTTATATCTGCGACACATCTGTTTTGCTTAACGACGAGGTAAAAAACGATTCAAAAATACTCTTCGAGGGAGCCCAAGGAGTGATGCTTTGTGTAGAACACGGCACGTATCCGTTTGTAACCTCTTCGTCGCCTGCATCTGTCGGTGTACCTATCGGGACGGGGATACCGCCCAAATATATCGACCGCGCTCTTGGTATATGCAAGGCATATAATACCCGTGTGGGAGCGGGGGCTTTCCCTACCGAACTCGATGGAGACTTAGCCGACTATATCCGCAATAGAGGCAGAGAGTTCGGTACTGTTACGGGGCGTCCCCGACGCGTCGGCTTCCTCGATACCGTTGCTCTTCGATATGCCTGCCGCATATCGGGTATCGATTCGCTGGCAATAATGTTGTTCGATGTACTGTCGGGGGTAGGAGAGCTGAAAATATGCACTCATTACGAACTCGATGGCAAGCGTATAGATTTCGTACCGAGCACCGTAAACGCATACTCTCGTTGTAAACCGATATACACCGATATGCCCGTTTGGACAGAAGATATATCGTCTTGCCGAACTTTCGACGAACTGCCTGCCAATGCCAAGGCATATCTGAAAAAGATAGAGGAGCTTACCGAAATACCGATAGATTATGTGTCTGTCGGACCGGACAGAGTACAAACTATTGCCGTTAAATAGAAAAAAAATAATAAAAATCGGAAAGTATATTTCTTATTATAAATGTATTTAATTCATTAAAATCAAATGGAAAAGAAAAATAATTTATTAATTTTGGGGGCATTTATAGCCTTGGGTCTGATAGTGTTGGGTATCAGCATTAATAGCGGACTGCGAAGTTTTTCGAACAAAGAGCGTGTCGTAACGGTAAAAGGGCTTGCAGAGCAATATATGAAAGCTACCGACGCTACTATTTCTATCGGTGTGTCGTTTACCGGCGACGAACCGAAGTCTCTTACCTCTATGGTAAACGGCAAAATAGCCAAAATAACCGAATATCTGAAAAGTAAAGGCTACAACACGCTGATTACAGGCAATCTTTATATCTACGATTCGAAAAGTTACTACGAAGAACGTTGGAACGGCGATAACTACGTAAAGGTAAAAAAAGACCGCTACCGTGCTTCGCGTGATATAACAATAAAACTAAAAGATGTGGAGAAGGCTGCCGACATCACCAATTCTATTGATAACGACCTCATCAATAGAGATTTGTCGAGTGATGTTACGTGCTCGTATGCTTTCCCCGAACTCAACTCTATCAAACCGCAACTCATCGCCGAAAGTACCAAGAATGCACGTGCCGCAGGCGAACAGTTCGCCAAAGATTCCAAATCGAAACTCGGCAAGATAAAGACAGCTACTCAGGGACAGATTTCTATTGCAGGGCAATATTACGACGAAGAAGACTCCAATGCAACATCTCCTTCGGAACCCTATTTGCAGAAAGCCCGTGTGGTATCGACAATCGTATTCTTCCTCGAAGATTGACGAAGTCGATTTTCTGAGTGTAAATGAATAGGAGGCTATTGTTTTTATAAGCAGTAGCCTCTGTTGTACAGGCTTTTGTGAGAGACTTAGGGCACTTACTTAATATCGTGTATATAAATGGATAAGTGGTACCAACATATTTTTTATTACCTTTGTACGAAAAAAGAACGAAAGATGCTTTATCCATTGAAATTCGAACCCATACTTATGTCCAAGATTTGGGGCGGACAAAATCTTAAACGTCTGTATCCTGATGCCGACCGATACGATAATATCGGCGAAAGTTGGCTTGTGTCTGCCGTGCAGGGTAACGAGTCGGTTGTCGAAGGCGGTTTCCTTGCCGACAACACTCTGCCCGAGCTTGTGGAGGTTTACCTCAACGACCTCGTCGGCGACGGTGTCTACAAACGCTACGGTAACAACTTCCCGTTGTTGGTAAAAATAATAGATGCTGCCGACGATCTATCCATTCAGGTACACCCCGACGACGAGATTGCGGGCAAACGACACAATTCGTTCGGGAAAAACGAGATGTGGTACATACTCGATTGTACCGAAGATGCCTTTGTATGTGCGGGCTTCAACCGTAAGATGACCAAAAAGGAGTATCTGACTGCCGTCGAAGATGGTACACTGGAGGATTATCTGCAGAAACACCCCGTGAAAAAGGGTGATTACATCTATATCCCTGCCGGCTGTGTTCACTCTATCGGTAGGGGGTGCACTATATTGGAGATACAGCAGTCGTCCGACATAACATATCGTATCTACGACTTCAATCGTACCGACGACAAGGGCAACCGTCGCGAACTACATACCGAGCAGGCTCTCGAAGCTATCGACTTCGACAATTGGCACAAATCACTGTCTTCGGCTGTGTTTGTCGACAATGAGGCTCGTAAAATAATCGAAACGCCATACTTTAAAACGCTTGTCCTCAGTGCTTCCAAAGTGCAGGAACTCGATTTGTCTGAGATAGACTCTTTCGTGTTGCTATCGGTTGTCGAAGGCCGGCTCAATGTCAATCATCCAAGCGGCAAGACCGTTATAGATACTTGGCAGACAGCTCTGATACCGGCATCGATACAGACCGTTGTCCTGAACACCGACCCGAAAGCGAAAGTACTAATAACATACATACAATAAAAAAACCGCCCCAAACGATTTGTGTTTTGTGGGCGGAATCTCTTTTTGTGGTCTTCTTTCTCAGACAATCTCTTTCTTTTCGATTGCCAGCTTACCACGATAATAACCACAGTCAGGACATATAGTGTGATATATGTGCATTGCACCGCAGTGCGAACATACAGCCAGTGTAGGAGCCTCTGCCTTGTAGTGTGTGCGGCGTTTTGCCTGTCTTGTCCGTGAGTGTCTACTTCTTGGATTTGCCATTGTTTATTATTCTTTTAAATTATCACTAATATTTTTTAGAGCTGCCCAACGCGGGTCTATCTCTTCTTTTTTCGTTTCTTTTCGTTTGTTGGAGTATTTCTCGAATATGGCGAGCATCTTGTCGTCACATTCTCCTTCGTCGTGCACATTCCTAATCGGGATACTTACCAGCAATTCCTCATTAAAGAGCGGTGCCAAATCCAATACTCCGTCGTCGAAGTCGAGTTCATACTCATCGTTGTTTAGGAGATTACCGTCTTTGTCCGATTTTAGGTTCATTACCAACTCTCTGTCGATACTCAGAGGTATCTCTGCCAAACATCTGTCGCAGGGAACCGATATTTTACCTGTCAGCTTGATATTCAGCTCTGTGCCTGCACTTTGCTTGTTTGCTTCCAATTTGGCACAGATGCAGCCCAAGGTCTTGAACGAGAACTCCGATTTATCGAAAAAACTATCGTCCAACTCATATTCAAAACTGTGTTTGCCTATTGGTAATGTTTTGATATCAAGAAGATAATCGCTCTCCCGCCTCATCTATATCCAAAATTGAAAACGGTTGCAAAGGTACTATTTTTTTTGCAATTATCCAAAAATAAAAAGGAATAGGCTGTGGTGTTGGCTGTTGTGTATTCCTTTATCTTTCCGATGTTTATTGTTTTCGATGAAAAGTTTTATCGCCGTTATTTGCCCGATAGCAGAATCTTATATCGGTACTGACGTATGTTAATATAAAATACCTTTTTTATCAATCCCAAAACGCCGATATGGTTTGTCTGTCGATATTGAGTTGGGTTTTAAGCCTTTCGAGTGAGCCAAACTTAACTTCGTCGCGAACGAAACGACAAAATAGTACCTCTATTTCTTTGCCGTAAATATCTCGGTCGAAATCGAAAATATTTACCTCGACGGTATGATTGACGCCATCTACCGTAGGACGGTTGCCGATATTCAACATTCCTTTGTGGAGGATACCGTCTATTATAACCTCTACTGCGTATACTCCATTGTGTGGCAGTAGCTTATCGGAGATGTTTTTTAAATTTGCAGTAGGGAAACCGAGCGTTCTGCCTATCATTTGTCCGTGCATAACAATACCTTTTAGAGAGTATTTGTATCCAAGCATTGCATTGGCTTCCAGAATTTTGCCGTTGTGTAAATATTCGCGTATACGAGACGAACTGACAGTTTGCCCCGTTAAATCGAACTGTTCGGATTTATGTGCTTTTATGCCCATTGCATTGCATATTGCCTCTATTTTGTCGAAATCCCGTATCCTGTCGGAACCAAATGTATGGTCGTAGCCTACGAAGAGGGTGTCGAGGCAGAAGCTGTGTTTCAAAAAAGCCAAAAAATCTTTTGCCGTCTGTGTCGCTATCTGTTGGTCGAAGTCTAATAAAAGACAATAGTCTATACCACAGTAACTTATCTTGGATGTCTTTTCGGCAGTCGTAGTAAGTTGCCGTATGTCGTAGCGACAGTCGAAAAACTTTTTGGGATTATGCACAAACGTAACCACAACGGATTTTTTGCCGTTACGTCTTGCTTCGTCAGCTACGCTATCGAGTAGAAACTTGTGCCCAAGATGTACGCCATCGAAAAAACCAATGGTTGCCACTGTTGGCGTGCCGTGTATAACGCTATTTATTCCCAGAACCTCCACACCCGTATGTCTTTTGCGAATTGTGTAGGGTTTTATCGTTTCCCGCTTTTGCCTATCCGCCCGAAGCGTATCTTACCTCCAAGCCAGCCTTTGTCTTTGTCGAGCGAGAGCCACACGAATACAGGTCGTCCTACTATATGGTCTTCGGGTACAAAGCCCCAATAACGCGAGTCGGCAGAGTTGTGTCGATTGTCGCCCATCATAAAGTAGTAGTCCATCTTGAACGTATATTTGTCAGACAAGCTGCCGTTTATGAATATTTTACCTTCTTTTACCTCGAGAGTATTGCGTTCGTAATTTCTGATAATTTGCTCATAAATAGGCAGATTGTAGAGCGATAGGCTTACTGTTGTGCCTCGTTTGGGTATTACGAGCGGTCCGAAGTTGTCTCTTGTCCAGCCGTAGTTGGCATACAGCGGGAATACCTTATCGTATTTGTGGGTAGGCTTGCGTACTATACATTTGATGTAGGGTAGCCGTTTCACTTTTTCGAACACATCGGCTGTCATCGGCAAATCCCATATCACGCCCGACAGGTCGAATTTGGCATACCTCGTATCATTCTCCGGTATGAAAGCCGCATATTGTCTGTCATCTTTACTGATACACAATTTGTCGAAAAATGCGTCGTTAAGCGGCGTTCCGTCGGTCTGTACATAATAGTTGTACTGCACATTCGGGTAGTCTTTCGATATTTTGCCGTTGATATAGATTTGATTATCTACGATACGAAAAGTATCGCCAGGTATTGCCACACAGCGTTTTACGTAGTTTTCGCGTCTGTCTACGGGTCGCCATATTATTTCGCCAAAAATATTTTTATTTGCCATTATAGCCTCTCTACCAATCTTATATATGCGGTCTCTGTAATTGCCTATATTTTTGAAAATCGTATCGGGTGCCTCCGTCTGTGCAATCCGTTCCAAGCCCTCTTTGAAGATAAGTGTATAATAGTCAGGGTTATTTACCTTTGTAGGTACGGTGTCGCCTGTTGGGAAGTTGAATACTACTATATCGCCCCGCTTTACTGCGCCCAAGCCTTTCAGACGGCGGTATTCCCATTGCGGTTTTTCGATATAGCTCTTCGAGCCCCACGGGAAAGTGTGTTGTACAAGCGGTGCCGATAGCGGAGTGTTGGGTATCCTCGGTCCGTAGCTTACTTTGCTTACGAACAAAAAGTCGCCCACAAGCAGTGTCTTTTCTAATGACGACGACGGTATCTTATAATTCTGAAATAGATACAGATTGATGAAGTATACTGCTATCAATGCAAAAACGATAGCATCTAACCACGAAAAGATAGAATACAGGGTTTTGTTTTTGGTTTTTCGCCACCAATCCCACGGAATAAACTTCGTTATAAACAAATCGAATATCAACGGCAACAGCAGTAACCACCACAAATTGCCCACCCAAAAGACGAACAGTATATACACTATTGCCCAAACGATAAACTTGATCCAGTTTTTACGAGGTCTCTTCAATCTGTCTTTTATATTCATACTATAATGCCTTTATTACAAATTTGTTACAAAGTTAGGAAAAATATTCGGAGCGTGCTGTTTATGTTCGTCATTTTTGTTGTCATTCCGCATACATATCTTCGATGAGGGCGGCATAGTTTTGTTGTATGACGGCACGTTTCAGTTTCAGTGTCGAGGTCAGTTCGCCCGACTCTATCGAGAAGCTGCGACGTATGAGGCGGAACTTCTTCACCTTCTCGAAACTTGCAAAATCTGCCTGCATAGCAGCTATCTTCTCTTCGAAGAGCTTCTGCACCAGCGGGTTGTTGAACGTCTCTTCTATGCGGTCGTAGCTGATGTTGTTATCTTTGGCGAACTTTTCGAGCAACGGCATCGATGGCGATATGATAGCCGTAACATAGTTGCGGTTGTTGCCGAAGACTGCTACCTGTTCTATATATGGGTCTGCCGTTAGAGCTATTTCTATTGCTTGGGGTGAGATATATTTGCCGTTCGAGGTCTTGAAAAGGTCTTTCAGGCGGTCGGTCATATACAGCGTTTCGCCTTCGAGTTTGCCCATATCGCCCGTGCGGAACCAGCCGTCTACGAAGGCTTCTGCCGTCTCTTGCGGGCGTTGATAATAACCCTGAGTAACGGTTTTGCCTTTTATCTGTATCTCGTTGTCGTCGCCGATACGTACCTGTACGTCGGGTAGAACGGTACCGATAGAGCCGATAGTATAGTTATCGAACGGATAGCAACAAACCGTGGCGGTAGTCTCTGTCAGTCCGTAACCGTACAGTATAGGTATGCCTATGCTTAGGAAGAATGTCGCCTGTTTGTTGGACATAGCTGCCCCCGCAACAGGGAAAAATATACCGTTCTCGATACCGAGTATCTTTTTCAACTTGCTGAAAGCCAGCTTATGGGCTACCTTATATCTCATCCAAACGGCAATGCTCGGTCTTTTGCCTATTCGCTTGTAGTCGATATTATATATTTTGCCAACAGCTATAGCCCAAGTTATCAGAGCTTTACGCAATGGTGAATATTCGTCTATTTTCTGCCGCACTCCGATAAATACCTTTTCCCAAAAACGCGGCACAGCACACATATAACAGGGGTGTACCTCTTTGATAGCCGTCTGTATTTCGTTCGGATGTTGGTTTAGATATACTTTTACGTTGTTGCTCATACAGAGGTATGTCCACATTCGTTCGAATATATGCGACATAGGCAGGAATGCTATCGAGGTGGCACCTTGTTTTAGCCTGAGTCGTTCGGTATTCATACGTATGGCTTCTGCAATATTTTCGTGCGAAATCATCACGCCTTTCGGGCTACCTGTCGTTCCCGAAGTGTAGATGATATTTGCCAAATCGTCTTTCGATGCATTTTTTCGCCGTTTTGCCACTATCTTTTCTTTATCAGCGTTCTCTTCGCCTATGCGGAAAAGGTCTGAAAATCTGCACGATATACTACAATCGCGTAAATCGATCGATTCGTCGAAAACTACTATTCGTTTTACACAGTTTTCTTCTTTGAGAGCCTCCAAGACAGCATCGTACTGAGGCTGTTCGCCGACGAAAAGCAGTTTTATCCCTGCGTCTTTGAGTATGTAGGCAATCTGCGACGGCGACAGTGTAGCAAACATAGGCACTACTGCTGCACGATTGGCATAAGCGGCGAAGTCGGTGATAATACCTTGCGGCATATTTTGCGAAATCACACCTATGTTGTCCTGTTCTTCGACTTCTAAGGCAACCAATGCTCGGGCTATGGTCGAAACTTTTACTTCGAGCTCTGCCCAAGTAATACTATTCCACTGATTTACCGAGATATCTTTGTAGAATAACGCAGGGTGTTTGCCTCGTTTTTTGGCTTTGTCGGCTATAAATGTTGCTATATTCATAAAAATACGAAAAGTGTTGTATGTCGGTTATACTGCGTATTTTGGCTATGCTGCTCTGAGGCGGTCGGTCGCCGAGGGTGCGGGATAATCCGCTTATTAAATTTCCTTTGCCTGCAAAGGGTTGCGGAACTTCACTTTACCTTCTTCGAACTCTTTGATGGCTTTCAGTGTCGGTTTCGGCATTCTTTCGTAATAACGCGAAACCTCGATTTGTTCTTTGTTTTCGCTCACCTCTTCGAGATTGTCGTTGTATAGCTTGAAGTCTTGCAACTTGCTTTCGAGCTCTTGTTTCATATCGGCTGCAATCTGGTTTGCTCTTTTGGCTATTATGACGACAGTTTCGTATATGTTACCGACCTCTGCCGAAAGTGCTTTGACGTCTCTTGTGATGGTGGTCGTAGGGGTTGCCGTGCTTTTTCTTTCCATTTTATGATTGTATGTGTTTGTTATTTTTATTGCTTATGAATAAATTGCTTTAATAACTGCAATTAATATGTTTAATATCAGCTTGTTACTATTGTTTTTCGGTCGCTGTCTTTGCTGTCTGTTTTTTTGCTTCTACAAAAATATGCTCTGCCTCTTTGATATTCTTCGAGTTCTGAAATTCGGACGAATATTTGTAATACTCGTCGATTACTTCCGAAAAACGCTCACTGTAAAGCTCAGATACAGAATGCTTTGCTTCGGCATATTTTGCTTTGAGTATAAGGAACGAAAGGTCTTCTCTGTACTTGGTTTCGGGGTATTGTTTCAGTGTGTTTTGAGCCGAAATAATTGCCGAGCGATAGTTGTTGCCCAGATAAAGCCCTAAGTTATAATACAATTTGGCTTCCAGATAGCTTTTGTAGGCGAGCTTGTTTTGCAGCTCTTCGATGTAGTTGTAAGCCTCTTGAACTCTCTCGCCGTCGGGATAAACCTGTATGTATTCGGTGAAAGCATTGATAGCGTGTACAGTAGACGTCTGGTCGAGGCGTGCGTCGGGCGAATCGAGATAGTAACAATACGCCGTTTTGAACTTTGCATCTTTTGCGTAATCGCCTCTGGGGAACGACTTTATATATTCGGCGTAGCTATCGCTTGCCGAGTAGTAATCCTTATCGCCGAGATACGATTCGGCGAGCAGATACATCGCCTCTTCCATCTTTTTGCCACTGAAAGCGTTGGCAACTACCAAATCATTCAGAAGGGTGGAGGCTTTTTGATATTTTTTGGATAAAAAATAACTCTTGGCTGCCGTGAAACGCTCTTCGTTGTTGCCGTTTTTCAGCAACTTCTGATAGCTGCTGCACGACACCAATACTAATACGAGGGTCAATATCGAAACTGTTTTTTTCATTCTTCAAAAATCTTTTATCATTTCGTTTACTTCGTCGTTTATCATTTTGGCGAACTCGTCGACCTTCATCTTGCCTTTGTCGCCCTCTCCCTGACGGCGTACGGCAACTGTGTTGGTCTCCATTTCGTCGTTGCCGACGATGAGCAGATATGGAATGTGTTTCAGTTCGTTGTCGCGAATTTTCCTGCCTATCTTTTCGTCGCGGAAGTCGCCTATCGCTCTGACGTCGAGGATATTGAGGCGAGAGGCTACCTGTTGTGCATAATCGTTGAATTTCTCCGAGATAGGCAACACCACAGCCTGCTCGGGCGTGAGCCAAAGCGGGAATTTGCCAGCAGTATGTTCTATGAGTACAGCCACGAAACGCTCCATAGAGCCGAACGGAGCACGGTGTATCATCACCGGACGGTGTTTCTGATTGTCGGCTCCGGTGTATTCAAGCTCGAAACGTTCGGGAAGGTTGTAGTCGACCTGAATGGTGCCAAGCTGCCAACGTCTGCCCAAGGCGTCTTTTACCATAAAATCGAGTTTGGGTCCGTAGAAGGCAGCCTCGCCATATTCGACTACAGCTTTGAGACCTGCTTCTCGGCAAGCTTCTATTATGGCGTTTTCGGCTTTTTCCCAATTCTCGTCCGAACCTATATATTTCTCTCTGTCTACCTTATCTCTCAGAGATATCTGAGCCTCGAAGTTATCGAAGCGTAAGGCTTTGAAAATGATGAGTATTATCTCCATCACCTTGATAAACTCCTCTTTTATCTGGTCCGGACGGCAGAATAGATGTGCATCATCTTGTGTAAAACTACGTACGCGTGTAAGTCCGTGCAATTCACCGCTTTGCTCGTAGCGATACACTGTACCGAACTCAGCCACACGGAACGGTAAGTCTTTGTAACTCTTCGGAGTAGACTTATATATCTCGCAGTGGTGAGGGCAGTTCATCGGTTTGAGCAGATATTCTTCGCCTTCTTCGGGTGTCTGTATCGGCTGGAACGAGTCTTTGCCGTACTTTGCCCAGTGCCCGGAGGTTACGTATAATTGTTTGGCTCCGATATGCGGAGTTATAACCTGCTGATAACCATATCTTTTTTGTAGTTTTTTCAAAAAGTTTTCGAGTCGCAGACGTAGGTCTGTGCCTTTGGGCAACCACAGCGGCAAGCCTTTACCTACCATATCTGAGAAGGTGAAGAGTTCCAGCTCTTTGCCTATCTTGCGGTGGTCGCGTTTCTTTGCCTCTTCCAAAAGTGTGAGATACTCTTCGAGTTGTTTCTTTTTGGGGAACGTAATGCCGTATATACGTGTGAGTTGCGGACGTTTCTCGTTGCCACGCCAATAAGCACCTGCTACCGATAGCAGTTTTATAGCCTTTATTTCGGCAGTCGAAGTCAAGTGAGGACCACGACACAGGTCGGTGAAACCGCCTTGTGTGTATGTGGTGATGGTGCCGTCGGCAAGTTCGGATATGAGCTCTGTTTTCAGGTGCTCGCCACGACTGCCGAAATACTCCAAAGCATCTGCCTTAGAGATACTTGAAC
>ERZ772921.795-NODE-795-length-19126-cov-46.619684_pt1 | contig 19126 bp, 14 predicted proteins | sample MGYA00512117_ERZ772921 | MGnify/ENA primary metagenome ERZ772921 (study PRJEB29015, sample SAMEA2737944) | human oral metagenome | biome: human oral; feature: human-associated habitat; material: dental | place: China | collected 2150 ...
CGCGCGGCGAGATCGACCGCGCCTATCAGACGCTCATCCTCTCGGCAGAGGAGGCAAAGCGTCTGCGTGGTGAGACGGTGCCGCTTGCGGGAGCGCCGGGCTGCGCAGGCCGCATGGCATTCACGATCCGCCGCCCGCTCGGCGTTGTCTGCGCGATCACCCCGTTCAACTTCCCCGTTAATCTCGCGGCGCACAAGATCGGCCCGGCCCTTGCGGCGGGCAATACCGTCATCTACAAGCCCGCCTCGGCAACGCCGCTCACGGCAGCGCTTCTCTGCGATGTGTTTCAGGAGGCGGGGCTTCCTGCGGGGTGCCTGAATCTCATCTACGGCGAGGGCGGCAAGGTCGGGCGTCTCCTCACGGCGGATGAGCGCATCCGCATGTTCTCCTTCACCGGCAGCGTTCCTGTTGGGAAGGCGCTTCATGAGGCGGTGGGATTTCGCCGCATCTCGCTCGAGCTCGGCTCGAACTCCGCGAATATTGTGCACGAGGATGTGGCGGATGTTGCGTGGGCTGCTGAACACTGCGCGCGCCATGCATTCGTGAATGCGGGGCAGGTCTGCATCTCCTGCCAGCGCGTCTATGCTGCGCGCAGCATTTATGAGGAGTTCTGCGCGGCGGCGGTGGAAGCTGCGCGGAATTTTAAGGGCGGCGACCTCATGGACGTGCACACGCAGCTCGGCCCCATGATCTCCGTGCGCGAGGCAGAGCGCATTGAGGCATGGGTCGAGGAGGCAGCGTCCGCAGGTGCGCGCGTCCTCACGGGCGGGCAGCGGACGGGCGCATTCTACGAGCCGACCGTGCTTACGGATGTCACCCCTGCGATGAAGGTTGTCTCCGAGGAGACCTTTGCCCCCGTCGTCAGCATCATCCCCTACGATACGATTGAGGAGGCCGTCGCCGCCGTCAACGACACGCGCTATGGCCTGCAGGCGGGTGTCTTCACGCGCTCGCTCGCTGTTGCGAACTACTGCGCCGAGCATCTCGAGGTCGGCGGCGTCATCATCGGCGACGGTGCGACCTTCCGCATGGACAACATGCCCTACGGCGGGGTCAAGGACAGCGGCATCGGCCGCGAGGGTCCCGCCTACGCCATCCGCGAGCTCACTGAGGAGAAACTGATCGTGCTGAATGTCGAGGGATGAACCTATTGTGCAGTCAAAAAGCGGTCACGCATATTGCGTGACCGCTTTTCTCGTATCATGCTATTTCTTTGCGAGGAGCTCCTTGCCCTGCTTGCCCGTCATGTGGGCGATGCTCATCTCAAGCATGCAGAATCGCTCCCAGGTGCGGTCGATCATCTCGTTGTGCTGCGCCTCGGTGTTGTCGGGCGCGTATTTGAGGGCGAGTTTGCGTATCGATGTGCGCTTTTCTGCGTCATCCTCGATGATGCGGATGCTGCCGAAGACAATGACGCTGCGAAATGCGGTCGTATATTTTTCCGGGATGATCTCATCCTGATCGATCACGGCGAAGGACGCATGCGGATTCTGACGGACGGCGTCGATCTTGTGCCCCTCAAGTGCGCTGTGAAAGTAGATGTGCGCACCGTCATAGACGTAGCTGATCGGCACAGCATAGGGAAAGGCCTTGTCCCCCGCGAGCGCAAGCACACCGGCCGTTCCGCGCAGGAGCACGGCCTCGGCTTCCTCCGGAGAAAGCTGCTGTATCTTGCGGCGCATCGTGTGGAACATCATGTACCTCCGTATCAAAAAAGGAGGATATCCGCATGGATTCCTCCGTATATGGTCAAGGATGGTGGAGACGAAGAGGATTGAACTCTCGACCCCCAGATTGCGAACCTGGTGCTCTCCCAGCTGAGCTACGTCCCCGTGACTGACAAGGGACATTATAACGCTCTGAAATGGAAAAAGCAAGTGATTTTTTCAGACATCACGCCCGCACACGCATCTCCCGCACGACATCCGCCGCAATCTGCGGGGCGGTGAGGTGATGCTCGCGTGCAAGATCATGGGGATTGCAGCGGTTGAAGAACTTCTTCGGCAGTCCGCAGCAGCGCACGCGCATATCCGGCGCATCCCCGTAGAACGCGGCGACCTTCTGCCCGAATCCGCCGTCGAGGATGCCGTCCTCGAGCGTGAGGACGAGACGGTGCTTTGCGCGCAGCGAGGTGAGCAGCTCCGCATCGAGTCCCGAGAGATAGAGCGGATTGATGACAGTGGCATGGATGCCCTCGCGTGTGAGTTCCTCCGCGGCTGCGGAGGCGAGCGCGGCAAAATTGCCGACGCCGATGAGGGCGACGTCCGCACCCTCCGTGACGACAACGGACTTGTTGAGCCCGCTGTAATCCGTGCGCACGGGATAGGGACTCTCTGCATAGCCGGAGAACGGCATGCGGATCATGACGGGATGCTCCGTCTGCTCCACTGCCCAGCGCAGGACGGCGATGTGCTCCGCGACGCTCGTCGGCGCGATGTGGACGAGGTTCGGAATGTTCGAGAAGATGGCGATGTCATAGAAGCCGAGATGCGTCACATCCGTTGAGCGGTAGAGTGACGTGCCTGTCGCGAGAAAGACGGCGGGGCTGCGGTTGATCGCGACATCCTGTGCCATCTGATCGTAGGTCCGCTGAAGGAAACTGCTGTACGTGCCGAATACCGGGCGAGCACCGCCGCGCGCGAGCCCCGACGCCATCGCAACGGCGTGCTCCTCGGCAATGCCGACGTCGACGTACTGGCTGCCGAGCGCTGCGCGGTCGGCGGGAGAGAGGTTGATGCCGCCGACAATGCCCGCCGAGAGATAGACAAAGTTCGGATTCTTCCGCGCCGTTTCCAGCACGAAATTCACCGTAGCCGCGGCATAAGGTTCGGGCGTGCCGGGGTTCTTGCTCGCACCGCTTTCCAGGTGAAAGGGCGCATGGCGGTGCCAGCCCTCGGGATCGTTCTCGGCGAACGAGAGGCCCTTTCCTTTCTGCGTATGGATGTGTATGACGACGGGCTTTTGTGTGTCCTTTACTGCGGAGAACACGCGGATCAGCTCCTCCGCGTCGTTGCCGTCGGCGACATAGCGGTAGTCCAGGCCCATAGCGCGGAAGAGGTTGTCCGGCGCAGTGCCGTTTGTCTCGCGCAGCCTCTGGAACGTGCGGTACATGCCGCCGTGGTTCTCGGAGATCGACTGCTCGTTGTCGTTGAACACGATGATGAGGTTCGTCTCCATCTCGCCCGCGACGTTCAGCCCCTCGAGCGCCTCGCCGCCGGACATCGAGCCGTCGCCGATGAGGGCGATGACGTTCTCTGTGCCCCCGGCAAGATCGCGCGCCTTGGCGAGACCGGTCGCAAGGCTGATCGAGGTGGATGTATGTCCGATGTTGAAGATGTCGTGCGGGCTCTCATCCGTATTCGTAAAGCCGGAGACCGCACCGTACTGCGCTTCGTCGATGTAGGCCGCGGCACGCCCCGTCAGCATCTTGTGCGGGTAGCACTGGTGCGAGACATCGAATACAATCTTGTCGCGCGGCGAATCAAAGACGGTGTGAAGTGCGATCGTCGCCTCGACGATGCCCAGATTCGGCCCGATGTGCCCGCCGGCGATACTCGTACGGCGGATGAGTGCATCCCGCATCTCCTGCGCGAGTGCAGAGCGCTGTGCTGCGGTATAGTGCTTGATGTCCGCAGGGCTGGTGATGGTTTCAAGATACAAGGAAGATATCCTCCTAATTTTACATATGATAAAATATCATCCATATTATAACATAAATTCTAAGAAAATGCTGAAAAAATTGAAATACGTGCACAGAAAAACCTCGGGACACATTGTCCCGAGGTTTTGCAGCGCCTTCTGCAGCGATTCGGCGAACACTGCACACTTACTCCGCTGGAATGCGTTTCGGCGTATCGTCATTATGTACGCGGGCGTTTGAATGTTGTCAGCGTATCCGCGGCGATCTGCTCGGCGGTGAGATGATGGGCACGCGCGAGCTCTTTGCTGCGGTAGCGGTCATAGAACTCCTTCGAGAGCCCGTAGCAGCGCACGCAGATATTCTTGTCCATGCCGTAGTAGGCGGCGATCTTCTGCCCGAAGCCACCGTCGAGGATGCCGTCCTCGAGCGTGAGGATGAGGCTGTGCTTTTCCTTGAGTGTGTCGAGGAGCGCCGTATCGAGTCCTGAGAGAAAGATCGGATTGATGACGGTTGCCTTGATGCCTTCCTTTTCGAGTTCGGCCGCTGCAGCACTCGCCAGCTGGGCAAAATTGCCCGCGCCGATGAGAGCGACGCCGCTGCCCTCGGTGACGATCTGATATTTGTTGAGCGCGCTGTAATCTGTGCGCACGGCGTAGGGGCTCTCTTCGTAGCCCATGACCGGCATGCGGATCATGACGGGGTGCGCTGTCTGTTCGACAGACCAGCGCAGCACCGCCGCGTACTCGTCGAGGCTCGCAGGTGCGAGGAAGACGAGGTTCGGGATGTTGGCAAAGAGGGGAATATCAAAGAAGCCGAGGTGCGTCACGTCGTTCATGTAGTACATGGACGCGCCGACGGAGAGAAAGACCGCGGGATTATGATTCACCGCGACATCCTGCGCCATCTGATCGTAGGTGCGCTGGAAGAAGGTGCTGTACGTGCCGAACACCGGACGCGCACCGCCGCGTGCGAGCCCCGATGCCATCGCGACGGCGTGCTCCTCGGCAATGCCGACATCGACGTACTGGCTGCCGAGCTCCGCACGGTCGGCGGGGGAGAGACCGATGCCGCCCATCGTGCCCGCCGCGAGAAAGACGAAGTTCGGGTTCACCTTGGCTGTCTCTTTGACAAATGCCTTTGTTGTCTCCTGGAACGGGTCGGTGTACGGGTGCTTCAGTTCGCCCGTCTCAATATCGAACGCCATGCGGTAGTGCCAAGTCTCGCGGTCCTCCTCGGCGAACTTGTAGCCCTTGCCCTTCTGCGTATGAATATGCACCACAACCGGTTTTTGGCTGTCCTTGACCGCTTCGAACGCTGCAATCAGTGCCTCGGCATCGTTGCCGCGGGCGACATAGCGGTAGTCGAGCCCCATCGCGCGGAAGAGGTTGTTCGGCGCGGTGCCGCCCGTCTCGCGCAGGCGGCGGAACTCGCGGTACATGCCGCCGTGATTCTCCGCGATGGACTGGTCGTTGTCGTTGAACACAATGATGAAGTTGGTGTCCATCTCGCCCGCGACGTTCAGCCCCTCAAGCGCCTCGCCGCCCGACATCGAGCCGTCGCCGATAAAGGCGATTATATTTTCTTTCCGACCCGCGCGATCGCGTGCCTTCGCAAGGCCCGAGGCCAGGCTGATCGAGGTCGATGTGTGTCCGACGTTGAAGAAGTCGTGCGGACTCTCCTCCGGATTCGTGTAGCCCGAGACCGCGTCGTAGTGCGCCTCGTCGATGTATGCCTCGACACGGCCCGTCAGCATCTTGTGCGGATAGGACTGGTGCGAGATGTCGTAGACGATCTTGTCGCGCGGTGAGTCGAATACCGTGTGCAGCGCGATGATCGCCTCGACCGCGCCGAAGTCCGGGCCGAAATGTCCGCCGTGAATGCTCGCGCGCCGGAGCATCGCATCGCGCATCTCCTGCGCGAGCGCCTTGCGTTCTGCCGGGCCGTAGCCCTTGATGTCGGCCGGTGACGTGATCTTTTCCAAATACAAGTGAAATCCCCCTTTGAATCGTGCGGGAGCCCCCATAAAACATCCATCCTGCTACGCCGCATTATAGCATTGGAGTGCGCTCACATGTCAAGAAAGAGTTTTTTGGAAAATGTTTCCAAAGCAACGGATTATTTTCAGGAAGCGGTGGTAAAGTAGACGCTGCAAAAATGGAAGTCAACTCGATGGAGGGTCTGTATGAATACATGTGAGATGAAAGAAAGCCGTATTGTCATCAGCGAGGTCATGATGCCGAGCCAGGCGAACCCGAACGGGAACGTACACGGCGGCGAGATCATGAAGCTGATGGACTCGGCAGCATATACAGCGGCGCGGCGCTACGCACGCTCGAACGTCGTCACCGCGCGCGTGGATGAGCTCGAGTTCCACCTGCCCATCCGCATCGGCGACCTCGTCGTTGTCACGGCGGACATTGTCTACGTCGGGCACAGCTCGATGGAGATCGCCGTCAATGTCATCGTCGAGGATCTGGATGAGGACAGCGATCCGCAGCTGGCACTCTCGGCGTATTTCACAATGGTTGCACTCGACCGCAATGCGCGTCCGAAGTCCGTGCCGCCGCTCGCGCTCGATACCGAGGAGGCACGCATCGCCTTCGAGGAGGGCAAGCGCCGCTATGCCGCGCACAAGGCGCGCAAACGCGGGGCGGCGAATCCTGTAGGCGGCTGCGTCTGCGCGATACTGAGGAGCAAGTCAAAAGCAGAAAAGGAATAAGTATTTGCTCTCATAAATTGATGCAAATAAAAACGCATGACCTCCGGGTCATGCGTTTTTGCAGCGGGAGGGAAGGCGCGTCTCAGCGTGCTCCCTCCCATTGGAGCAGACGCTCCTTCTTATCGAGCCCGCCCGCATAGCCCGTCAGGCTGCCGTCCGCTCCGATCACCCTGTGGCAGGGGATGAGGATGGAGATCGGGTTGCGGCCGACCGCGCCACCGACCGCCTGCGCCGACATGCGGCAGCCGGTATTCTGCTCAATGCGCCGTGCGATCGCACCGTAGGTGACCGTCTGTCCGTATGGGATTGTGCGCAGAATCTCCCATACCGATTGCTGGAATGCCGTGCCCCCCGGCGCAGTCGGCGGGGTAAAGTCGGGCTTTCTGCCGCTGAAATAGACATCGAGCCAGCGGCACACCTCCTCAAATATGAGGAGGTTTTTTTGCGTGCGCGTTGCGTCGAGTCCCTCTGCAGCATATTTCTGCCCGTCGAAATAGAGTCCGACGAGCGCCGTGCCGTCGCTCACGAGAGTCATCCCGCCGAGCGGGGAAGCGTAGTGCGATGTGTAGAGCATGGGGCACCTCCTGTCGCTTGCTTTGCCTCTATTATAGAGCAAAATGATGTGGTGCGATACCGTCCTCTCGTGAACTTTTCTTTAAAATGTGATATAGTTAAGGAAACACTGATAAATTCAGCCGCGCCATCTTAGCGTATCTTTTTTGCCCGCTTTTTGTCGGCGAATCCTCCACATAGCTTTGGCTATGCGTCCGGTTTGCCTCCTCAATCGGACGAAAAAATCTACGCCAATCTGACGGACTTCATTTTATCAGCGATTCCTTAAGCAAAGACTTTGGAAGGAGGCTGCACGATGGAGACAACGGAGATAACGGATGATATGGTCGTGCAGGGCGCTCGCGCGGCGGTGCGTATTGCACTGGCGAAGAACAAGGCAAGAGGCGTGTCGAGTGTTGTTTACGACCGCAAGACGAAGACCCTCTATGAGATCAGGAGCGATGGGCAGCGTGTGCCCATACGGGCAGAATGTGATGGAAAATGTGCAGAAGAGGACTGAAATCATCGTTTTTGCGGGGCCGAACGGTTCGGGTAAGAGCACGTTTACAGAAATTCTGCGTCCTCCTCAGATGGATTATATCAACGCAGATGAGATTAAGAAAAATCTCAAGTGTGATGATCTTGAAGCGGCGCAGACTGCCGAACGGCAGCGAGAGGCATGTCTTTCTGACAAGAGAGAGTTCTGTTTTGAAACAGTGCTTTCCACGTCGCGTAATTTGGAGCTTTTGAAACGTGCGCGGGAAATGGGCCATTTTATCCGCTGTTATTATGTCCTGACCATAGCCCCGATTATCAATGTCTACCGTGTAAAAACGCGCGTGGCATCGGGCGGGCACGATGTTCCCAAGGAGAAGATCTATGCGCGCTATGATCGCGCAATGGATCTCGTTCCCGCGGTCATTGCCGTGAGCGATATATGCCACATTTATGATAACTCCGCGGAGGAGCCGTTTCGTATCTTCAAGAAGCAGAAGAATATGTGCTTTTATGATGAATGCGATGACTGGCAGAGAGAAAAAATTGAGATGCTCACGGGAATTGCCGATATGGTGCGGAAAAATTTAAATTAGGGGGACTCTTTTATATCAAGGCGCAGGCGTCTGTCTGCGTCTTTTGTGTTTACAGTTTTCGCAAAGACGGCGGCACGGATTGATGTCCATGCACAGATACCCGAACGCCATGAGGTATTTGTAGGTGCTTGTTTTGTTTCGCGTCATCGTCGATCTTCCTATCCGCATGATTGCATCAAGAGTAGTTATAGGATGAAAATCCCGCGCATGATAGTGCCGGTTCGATATGGCTTTCCCGCCCGCTGACAAATCTTAATCCATCCTCCTCGGATTAGGCTTTCACATTGTAAAAGTTCCTTGCGTATTATATACTTTACTTATGGAAACAACCGGACAGGAAAAGAGGCGATCGTATGAGAGATCATATTTTGGGGACGCTTTACGGTATGGCTCTGGGCGATGCGATGGGAATGCCGTCGGAGCTGTTGAGCCGCAGAAGGATTCGGGAGATTTTCGGGCGCATTGAGGCGTTCGAGGACAGTCCCGCGGAAAATCCTGCCGCAATCGGTTTGAAGAAGGGGGAGTTTACGGATGATACGGCGCAGGCACTCGTCATTCTCGACTCCCTGATGGAAAACGACTACGTGCCGGACAAGGGACTGATCGCGCGTAATCTCCTGCAATGGGCCGTTCGAACGAATGCGTTCGACAAAAACATCCTGGGGCAGAGCTCGAAGGCCGCGCTCCATGCTGTTGCACATGGAGAAGATCCCGAACCTTACACCGTAAAGGCGCTGACGAATGGCGCGGCGATGCGGATTGCGCCGATCGGCTGCCTCTTTTCCTCCCATGATCTGCAGGATCTTGCCGCATATGTCTTTCATATCAGCGAGGCGACGCATAAGACTGACGTGGCACTCAGCGGCGCCGGCATGGTGGCGGCAGCGGTCAGCGCCGCGCTCGACGGCAGGTCGTGGGATGACATTATGGATACTGCAATGGACTGCTGTGCCATGATCGCGCAGTACGGTGCGGAGACATACAGTGCCTCGCCGAAAGCACGGCTTGCTTTGGCGCTGGAATTTGCACAGCGGTATCGGGCAGATGAGGAGGCGTTCTCTCTCTCCATTTATGAAATCATCGGTACGACAACGCTGATGAGCGAGGCTGTGCCGGCTGCTCTGGCGATGGCGTACTATTTCAAGGAGCCGAAAGCATGCAGTTTGGCCTGTGCGAATCTCGGCGGCGATACGGATACGATCGGCGCTATGGCAACTGCGATCTGCGGTGCGAAGGTCGGAGCAAAGCACATCGAGGAAGAATGGATCGCCGTGTTGGAGCGGAGCAATGCCGTGGATTTCGGACATTATGCCGACAGCCTGCTTGCGCACCGCGGCAGGGTACATTGTTGACCCTTTTGAGGCGTGGCTTTCAGAAAAAAGAACGGGAGGGATTATCATGCACGAAGAAGAAAAGACCTTTCTGTCGCCGGAGGAGCGGACAGACCGGCCCAGAAGCCTGTTTTTCCTATATTGCGCTGCCAATATCGGGATCCTCGGTCTCGTCTACGGCGCCATTATCGTCGGTTATCAGCTGAGTTTCCTGCAGGCCGTTCTCGTTGCGGTCATCGGTTCGTTTTCGTTCGGCATCGTTGGGCTGATGAGCCTGGCCGGACACGATACAGGAGCCATCACATTTGTTTTGTCGCGTGCTTCGTTCGGCTTTCGGGGCAATTTAATCCCTGCAGCGGCGGCTCTGATCGCGCATGCCGGATGGCTGTCGATCAATGTCTGTACCGGCGCACTGACGGTGTTGGCCCTGTTTGCCGCGCTGGGGATTGGGACGACGACTCTGAGTATGGGCGCGGCTCTGGCAATTTTTGTAGCGCTGGTACTGGCCTCCGTACTGTTCAGTCATGCGATGCTGATCCGTATGCAGACACTCTGCACCTATTTATTCGGTTTTTTCACACTCGTTATTCTTGCGATCATCATACCGCAGACGGACTGGGCGATGCTCTTGTCGATGCCGAGTGGTGACTGGCTGGGGAATTTCCTGCCGGCACTTGCCTTTGTCGCCGCCGGCACCGGCATCGGCTGGACGAGTTATGCGGCGGACTACAGCTGCCATCAGGCACCGGAGCATTCGCGCACCAAGGTTGGCTGGGCCGTTACGCTTGGCGGCGCCGTGCCGCTCATTTTGATGCTCGGTGTCGGCATACTGCTTTCGACACGGGTGCCGGATCTTGCGAGTTCGGCAAACCCCATCGAGGTGATCAAGGGCGTGTTGCCGGTCAATCTGGCGATCCTCTATTACATCACGGCAATCGGTGGCCTGACGCCGCAGTGCTTCCTGGGTCTGAAATCCTCCAAGCTCGTGCTCCAGGCGGCGCATATTCTGGTGAATGAACGCTGGATTCTCCTGTTCCAGACGGTTGTTGTCACGGTCATCCCGACCTATATCCTCTTTGTGGCGCAGGATTTTCAGGGGACACTGGAAGGCTTCCTGAGTATCATCGGGAAGCTGCTCGCGGCATGGGCCTCAGTATTCCTTGCGGATTATCTGCTGCTGCGCCGCAGGCAGGGATATGATAAGGAGCTGCTCACCGATCCTGCGAGGAATGCGCTGAATTATCACGGCGTTGTCAGTTGGGTCGTCGGCTTTGTCGTGGGTATGCTGTTTTCCAAGACGTTTGTTTTTGCAGGCCCCTTTGCCACGGGCATCTTCGCCGGCAACAGCCTCAATGTTCTGCTGACCCTCGTTGTAAGCGGCGGACTGTACATCCTCCTGACACTGTTCGGCGGCAGGCGAAATGCGGCCTGACGGAGGAGAAGGCGTATGGGAAACGCAAAGATACTGATCCTCGGCGCGGCAGTGATCGATGTCGTCATCCATATCGATCGTCTGCCGCAGGCCGGAGAAGATATTGCCGGAAGGCAGAAGGGCATGATCGTCGGCGGCTGTGCATTCAACGTATCGAAAATCATGGGCGCCCTGGGCACTGCGCATGATCTCTGCGTGCCGCTCGGCAAGGGAATGTATGCGGACATCATCCGGCAGGAACTCCTGCAGTCTGGGCATTGGCCGATGATCGAAGATGAACGCTGCGACAACGGATACTGCCTCTCTCTTGTCGAGGCTGACGGCGAGCGTACATTCATTACGATGGACGGCATTGAGACGATGTGGCTCGATGCGTGGCTGGACAAGATTGATGCGCAGGCCTACGATTACATCTATGCCTCTGGCTATGGATTCCAGGATGACAATCCCGGCAGTGAAGTCCTGCTGCGTTTCCTGCACCGCAGGAAACGCAGCTGCCGTCTGGTGCTCGACCCGGGGCCGAGGCTTTTGGGGAAGCGTTTTGCCGACGAGCTTCTGGGTATGCGTACGATTCTCGAAATGAATGAGGCCGAGGCAAAGGCGATGACGGGAGAAGCAAACGCTGCTGCTGCTGCGCGCAGACTCTATGCGGTTACGCGTCAGCCCGTCGTCGTGACACTCGGCAGGGAGGGGACGCTTTGTCGCAGCGATGAAGGCGAAATGCTCGTGCCCTCCGCTCCGGTCAAGGCGATCGATACGATCGGCGCCGGAGATTCGCATACAGCAGGATTCCTGTCGGCGCTGTCACAGGGGAAAACGCTGCGCGAGGCCTGCGAAGAGGCGAATCGAGTGGCAGCAATCGTCGTGCAGCATATTGGCTGTTCCATGGGATAAGATGTGCTTTGATAGCGGAAAGCTCCAGGTATGACTTGCCCCCAAAAGTTAGACTTAGCAGATCTAACTTTTGGGGGCATTACATTATGTATGCTTCTTTTTATATGTGAGGGACGATTTCGGTAGGAGTCAAATACCTATTGTGAGCAAATCAGCTGTAATGGAATGTCATAAGTTTCCTTTAGATATGTTTCGGCACTGCATAGTACTTGGTGCATTTCTGGGGTAATGCTATTTCGAGAGACTCCTGGCTGTACAATATATATGCAGTATTCAGAACTATATACCTTTAGTTTGTTTTTGAGCGTATATGTGAGTTCATTGTCTCCTTGTTCATATCGAGGAGACTCATTTTTTTGTATCCGTATGGTGTTTCGTTTTCGGAGACGTGTCAGTAGAGCCTGAGAGTCCTTGACCCATTTGACGCTCTTTTCTGCCTGCCCGCAGACCTCATACAGGTCTTTTACGCGTGCGCCAGGAGTCGGTTGTGTAGAATATTTACAATGGTATAGCTCAAAAATCAATCTTTTGCCCACTTCATCCTCTTGAATTGCAATAACATCGGCGATTTCTCCTGACCCGTCGTCATCAAAAACCAAACAGTATTTTGCAGATGCTTTTAATGTGGCAATGACTCGGTGCTGAATACTTTCAGGATCTTTATCTCGTCCTTGAGATTCTTTTTTGATATTTATGCCTATCCAATCCCATACTGTTATATTTTCGTTCTGAAAATTGAGAGTGGGCCGGTCTTGTAGTTTTACAAGTAAATTTCCTTCGAGGGAAGATCCATCAACGAAATATATCATAGGTGGGTTGTCATTGAAGAATTCTACGAGATTGACCTCTCTGCCACGACTACGATATAGTGTTAATTGATCACCTTCTTTATGGGTTATGGAATAATTATTTTCACTGAGTGATAGAGAAAAAATTTCATTAAAAATATCACTCGTAACAGAGAAAAGGATTTCTTTCAGTGAGTTCGACTCTATTAGATGAATACTTATAGAAATAAGGTGTGATTTACGAAGATCTGTACCCATACAAACAGTACCTTCTAAATCCTGTTCTAGTTCGGAAGGAAAGTCAATTCGATATGCAGCTATTTCTGGAAGAGCATCTATTGCTTCTGGAACCAATGCGCCCTCCAAGATTGTCTTTGTGTCAATTGAAGAATCAAGAATCTTTTGGGCTTGCGTGTCGCACCAGTTTTTCCAAAAGTCGATACTTTCTATCCAACGAGCCCAAATTGTTCCTTTGTAAGATACACCGATACTTATTTTATCGCCATTCCGATACCCAGTGCCGAACAAGTTTGATTTGATTGAACTTCCTTTCACCGCACGAGATATTCCTTCGGCAACATCGGCACCGGCAAACATTCTATAGCGAATATGACGGTGTGAAATGGTGGTTTTTAACCCTACGCTGGAAAGCATGAGCCTGTTTATTCCGTGAAGACAACGAAATACTTCTTCTCCAATAACTCTTATAGGATTCTCAAATATGGATTTTGCCAAGCGATCTGCAACTCCTTTGTCCGTTGCATGGATAAAAAAGACCTGATTTTTCTCATCCCAATAAAGAATATATAGATTCCAGTCGTCGTCGTTTATATCTTTGTAATCTGTCCAATCCACCTGTACAGAGCGGCGCTCTACGATAACTAATATGTTCTCTTGCTCGTTAACCATATGATAAGCAGTATCTTTTTTGAATGCAGAATGCCAATTTTTCCAGTCCCAAGTAGATTCTTTGACTCTATACATAAACATACTGATCTTTGGTGTGATTTGCTTAATTGGAATCATATCGGTGCCGATGAAGCCTCGGGCAAGTTTCTGAAGGCGCATTTCTTCTTCTGTTTTCTCATCTGATGCGTTCTTGAGTAACTGATTCCAGTCTGCATCCTGTGCATATAGTTCTTCCAGCGCTTCTTTAATATCATCATCTACAATGTTAGCTACGATAGAAGCCTCTCCAAGACTGCTGTGTGTACGTGCAAAACGCCCGATGAACTGAATTGTTATAGGTAAAGATTTATATTTATCGTGGATTGCACATATTTTCAGTTGAGGGATATCAATTCCCTCGCTAAACATATCGACGCATACAATGATTTTTGATTTTCCAGCACGAACAGAATCCAATGCTTTTTTGTTATCTGCTGCTGTGTTGTTGCTGATGATCAAGACAGGCTCGTATTTTTTGAAATGCTTGAGGTATATCTTCTCAAATAGATATTGTGCTCGCTTTTGTTTGTCGGTACGCACTAAAAGTACATGAGGATACCCTTTTTTAATATCTGTTTTTAGTAATTTGACAGCTGCCTTCGCAATTGATAAATCTTTTTGAGAATCATCGAATTCATAAATTGGGCGGAAGTTAATTGGTTTGAAATAACCTTGTTTTTGTGCAAGTGCAAGCGGGAAGTTGTAGATAATATCGCCATCGATCTTTTTCCCGTCATTTCGAAAAGGTGTTGCTGTGAACTGCAAGCACCTCGTAGCTTCAAATTGTTTTTTGATTCGTTGCCATGATTTCGCTGGTAGGTGATGTGCCTCATCAATAATTAGGGTGTCACATTCACGTGCTAAGAGCTCCAAAAATGGTGCTTGAAATTTTTTTGAGTTTAATAGAGCCATCGTTGTAACAATAATGTTGCTGTCATTAATCAGTGCCGTCAAATCACTCAGATTGTCAGGAGAAGCATTGAGGCAGCCAATAATAGGCTCTTTGAAAGAATTGTCAATAGCCCCTATATCAAATAATTTTCCGAGGGTGGAAAATCTTTTAATCGTTTGTTTTTGCAGCATTTTACTCGGAACGATAATGCAGACTTTCTTTATGCGCTCGGATACAACAGTGGCAATCATGACCTCGGTTTTACCGGTTCCTGTTGGCATTACGATTGTTGCGACATCTTTTGATACAGTCCAGTGTGCTTTGATTGCATAAAGTGCACCACGTTGTGGTTTACGGAACCCCTTGCCTTGATGGTGTTCTTCTTCAGGAAATGAAAACGTGTTATTTGTCCAAGATGAAAGAACATCCGAAGCGCTTAACTGTATATCTTTGTCAACTACGTGGATATAGTTGCTCTTTCCGTATTTCTTTCGTTGCATTATGTAGTACCTCCTTATACATGCGTTATAGCTCTTATTATATGGACTAGTTGATTGGCATCAGCACGGGAAATATTCTTGATCGTTCAAAGCTATGCTGGCATAAATATAGCTTAAGTATATTCTATCAAAGAAATACAATCAACACTGAGGGGATAATGAACCTTGTTTGAGATGCTTCTCTTCTTTATAGATACTAAGCCAGTTTGTACTGAATAGCATTGCTTTGCTACAAAAGTCTCATTTGGGGTGGGGAGTCAGAGATGATAGCTGATCCTGAGAAGTTTGCATCAAATGCAGGAGAAAGACTTAAAAGGTAGAATTACTCTATATGATAAATTAAAACAAGAGGAGAAAACATGACGCTATTATAAAAATAAGAGGATGTAGAAACACAGAATTAGTGTAACTTAATTCTGCTTTAAGTGTGTATCTTAATCAAATGGACTTTATTATAGGGAAAGGATGATGAACTATGCCGCATGTAGGACAGAATGTATTTTCCAAACTTATTCCAGAATTTTTTCGCAATGTGAGCACAGAAGGAGAAGGAGCCTGTTGTCTGTACATTTTTCAAGGCTTTCCGCAGGAATTTTACAAAGAATTGCAACGGGTTCTCCCCCATATGATCGAAGGTGTATCAGAACATTATCCAAGTGTTGAAGAATTCTTAGGGGAGTCGCGTCAACTGACGCGTGCTTTTTTCGATTTCAGGAAAAGCGCATGGATCTATTATGAAGAATTTATTGTAATGCGCCGGACACTGCGCCAATTTGACGAGGCGGCTCAGATTGCTGTCGTGTACAACGATCTTTTTGAGTACACATATCCACTTCCTTTGGGAGAGGCAGTTTATTCTTCTTTATGGAGTGATCAAACATCGCAGGAAGAACAGCCTGTGTTTAATTTCTATGCGGACTGCCGGAAAGAAGCAGAGTTTCCTCTATTTTCATTTGTCAATTGTCATTTTGAAGAGGATACAGGACGGGCGGATATTCAAGAATATGGATTCTACAAGACCTTGCATTTGATATCTGCTTCTGACACATCAGGTGAGGAAACCCGTATTACTCGAATGGAACTGTCGCGCTATGCTGCACTTCTTCAAAATGGAAAACTGCGGGATTGTAGATATCGGGTTGTCGGTGTTCTGGACAGACAGTCGCATTGCATGCAGGCAATGAATACATTAGGTCGATTCTATCATGTTTCTTTTGAGCAGGAGGATGAAGAGGATCGCAGTGAGGAGGCCGATCGCTATTTGCCCATCTTCCAGAAATATTGGGGGGAGAATAAGTTTTTCCGGCTCGTAAAGTTTTACAAAGATCCTTCGAATCTGGAGGACCGTACGGCAACCGAGTATGTGTCACAAGGGATTATCATTTCGGATATATTGGATCAGTGCCGAAAAGCGAAGGCTGGGAGTGCGTATTCAGATATCGTTGTGACTGCCCCGACGGGAGCAGGGAAGTCGGTTCTATTCCAAGTGCCTGCAATCTATCTTTCGGAGCAAGATGAACCCTGTGTGACTATTGTTATCTCACCGCTTGTTGTATTGATGGCAGATCAGGTGCGGGAACTAGAAGAAAAAGGGATTTATTACGCTACCTTTATCAATTCCAATATCACGTATGAGGAACGGCAGAGACGCTTGAGGGGCATCAAAGAAGGGGCGTATTCGATGGTCTATTTATCTCCTGAACTGCTTCTCGCGCATAACATCCAAGATTTGCTCGGAGAGCGTAGTATTGGTCTTATGATTGTAGATGAGGCACATCTTGTCACCTCGTGGGGACGGGATTTTCGTGTCGATTATTGGTTTCTCGGCAACTATCTTACGGGAATTCGCCAGAATCAATCGCGCCATAGTGCTCAAATGCACTTCCCTGTCGTGTGTTTGACAGCGACCGCTGTATATGGCGGTGAAGACGATGTCATTGCGGATCTTCAGGGCAGCCTGCATCTGAACTGTGAGCAGCGGCATATGTATATTGGTTACGTTGTGCGTGATGACATAGATTTTTCGATCCGAAGCATGCAAAAGGGAGCTGATCGGGAAGAAAAAGTGAATTTGGTAGTGAAGCGGATTGTATCATTCGTTGGATGCGGTGCGAAAACAATTATCTATTTCCCATATACCAGTCAGATAGAAGATGTTTATCGAAAACTAGCAGTTCAACACGAAAATGCAGCAAAACGCACCGTAAAATACTATGGATCTATGGATAGCAAAGAAAAACAGGATTCATATGAGTCGTTTCTTCATGGAACGTCCACTGTTATGCTTGCTACCAAGGCCTTTGGTATGGGGGTTAATATACCTGATATTCTCAATGTCTATCACTATGCACCGACGGGAACTCTAGCAGACTACGTTCAGGAAATTGGCCGTGCGGCACGCGACCTTCCGAAGGGGCATGCAAGTATCGACTTTGCTGCTGGGGATATGAATAGTGTTCGAATTCTCTGGGGGATGTCAGGGCTGCAGCAGTATCAATTGAAGACAATGATGAAGAAACTCTATATTATGTACAAGAGACCGACAAGTCCATCGGCAAAAAAATCTCGAAATCTGCTCATTGCTGCAGATGAGTTTGATTTTCTCTTCGATGGCAGCAATATCGATAATGCTGTAAAAAGCGGTCTCATGCTTTTAAGTGCGGATTTATATGAAAAGTATCGATTTAAGGTCATCACCGTGCGGCCAAAGGCTATGCTTACCACACAATACATCCGGATTCCCCCCCGAAGTGGAGGGGGCCTTTCTGCGTCAATACGGAGATTATTGCGAAAAAGTAAATGATGTTCATACAAGGCTTGAATATACGCCTAGAATAAGTTCTCCTATTACTGTAATGCGTGAAGGAAATATTTATGAAGTTAAGTTAAATCGACTTTGGGAAAATGGCTTTGACAAGATGACTTTTGCCCAGTTCAAATATAAATTCTTCAACGGGGAATTATTTGATGGTATTTTTCGCGATGCTGTGTTTTGCCCAAATCTGCGATTGGTTATTCACTATACCCGCGGATATGAAAAAGCAAAAGAGGGGATGGAGGAAATTGCGCGTTGTTTGCAGGAGAGCTTTAGTGAATTAAAACAGCGTTTTGGTTCACGCATGTTCTCTTTCAAGGAGTTTAAGGATATTTTTAATAAAAATTATGGACGCCGGAAACCGGACGATTATATACGTTTACTTTTAGAGCTGTTTGTTGGAGAGGCTGAATCTGATTCTGCGTGGGATGCGCCCAAAGGCGACTGGAAATTTTTAATCAAGCGCAAAAGAAACACGATGGGCCCAATCCACGCGAAAAATGAAGTCGGATATATGATATTAGGAGGAAAAAACTTTTTCGTCGGAAGGACCCTGATGAATTATCTGAAAAGCGTGCAGCCAAATGCAAACAACGGGAAGGATTTTGTGGTGTATATTCCTACGCTGTCTGCGAGTCGTAGAACTTACGGGGAGCGCAAACTGGATTATAAACAGCTTTTAGCCTCCATTTTTCAAATTTTTGATCTTGCTAGCTATGATGTTGAGGGCGGTCGAAATCCCCAAATTTTTGTCCGCATCAACGATCCTGGGAAACTGGAACATCTGTCAAGACCAGAGGTATTCTATCAGAATAACATATTAACAGGCATAAATAAGCGTCATAAAAATGGCATCAAAATTATGAATGGATTTATGACCAAGGATTTCACAACAGAAGATCGGTGGACGATTATTGAACAATATTTTTTAGGTAATGATGAGTGGGTTCACAGTGTATTGACCTCAGATGCGGAGAAAACGGATATGATTTCAGCATTAACAACGGAAAAGCCAATCTCGGATGCGAATGTTACCGCCGAGAAAATGATTCGTATCAAAGGCGGGAATGCAGTTGCGGATATGGGGGTTACAAACTGGGGCGGATTGGGCAGTCTCCTCGACCTTGATCTGTTGACTTATGAAAAGGAGGGCTTGATGCTCCCAAGCAAAATAAATTTTCAAGTTGAGATAGGGAAGCAGAGCTATGATGGGGTGTTTCTATGGGAACAAGCTCGTACGATGGTTCTTTCGGAAACTATTTCCTCTGCTGGAGTTAAGAAACTCGAGCAGGAAGGTTGGCTTGTTCAGTTTATGGGAACAGAGAATTTTAAACAAATGAGTGAGCACATGAGGGGGTGATTTACATGGCACGTATGATTCCTTGCGTTGTTTCCGATGAAGATTTTAACAACAGCATTGGAGAACGGGACGTATATGAGGCCCTTGAACAAGGGCTTCCTGATGACTGTGAAGTGGTAAACTAAAACTGGACACAGAGGGGGTAGAAAATGGACACTGTTTGC
>ERZ772921.798-NODE-798-length-19053-cov-7.979208_pt1 | contig 19053 bp, 18 predicted proteins | sample MGYA00512117_ERZ772921 | MGnify/ENA primary metagenome ERZ772921 (study PRJEB29015, sample SAMEA2737944) | human oral metagenome | biome: human oral; feature: human-associated habitat; material: dental | place: China | collected 2150 ...
CGACCGCGCCGAAAACGCCGAACGAAATCTCATATTTCGCGCTGATCGTCTCGCCCAAAAACGCGCTCGCGCACAAAATCAAAATAGCAAAAAATTTCATCCTTACCGTCCTTTCGCTTTGCGGCGCCCCATCTACGATGCCCGTAAATTTACGCTCTTTGCGCCGCTTTATCGCATTGTGTTCGTAAAGCTCGCGCTTAAAATTTACGCCGTCACAATTAAAGCACTCGTTAAATTTACGCTTTTTGCGAGGCGTCGTTTTGTGTCGCAAACACGGCCGCGTCGGTTGCTTGCAAATCCGCTTAAATTTAAACGGATCCGCTTTCAACGACTTGCGCGGGTCAAATTTGAAAATTTAATCCTTCCAAAGCCACCATTTTAGCTTGGCTTTGTCGGGACGGGGCGTATTTGCGTAGTAGCTAGTCTCGGTAAACGTAGAGGATGCATCTGCCGCGTCCGAGCGCCTTTGTGCATTCAAACATCTCATCCGCATCCGCACCCTTTAACGAAGCGATGCCCTCGTAGCCCAGCGCCAACAGATCGACCTCGGTCGCCTCGCCGACATAGGGTATTTTCCTAAAATCGCTCGCGCCTTTACTCAAATTTTACTCCAATCTTTATTTAGATTTCGCCAGACTCGCCATTTGGATAAAATTTTAAAATCCATTGAGAGTGCGGAATTTCAAAATCTCACTCGTGTGAGGCAAATTTTAAAATTTTATCCACGCGGTTCGAAAATTTTTAAAATTTTACCTCGCCGCCGAGCTGCCGCTGCGCTCATGTGCGCCGCTTTTTAGTGCTAAGACGTCCGTCTGCGCTCATTATCGGAAATTTTATCCGCAAGCTAGCAGGGAGCTTGGGCGCGGCAAAGCTTAAACGTTTTTAATCCCCAATGGAGTAAATTTACGCTTCCGCCTTGCGCCAAATGTAAAAATCTGACGCGTTTGTTTCAAACTCCAACGGGTAAATTTGAACCGGTTGTAGTCGAAAGCGCTATACTTTACCGCGAGTTTCAAACTCCAACAGAGCAAATTTTACATGCTAACCATACGGCGGCTATCGACAAAGCTCCTACGTTTCAAACTCCAACGGATTTTGTAAAAAGAAGATGACGGCGGCGCTTCGACGTCATCCAAGCTGCCTTTGTGCGCATTTTGATTAAAATTTCTTTCGCGCAAAAATCCTGCTTAAAATTATTTTGCGTCAAATTTCGCGCAAATCTCGGGCGCTAAATTTGATCCAAAATTCGCTCGCAAATTTCGCGCGGATCGGCGCTTTGATAGATCGGCCGGCCGACCACGATAAAATCCGCTTCCGCTTCGCGCGCGACGCCCAGATCCGCCACTCGCTTTTGATCTGCTGTGCTCTCGCCAAACGGCCGTAGGCCCGGGCAGAGCGTGATAAAATTTGCTCTCGTGGCGTCCTTTATCAGGCGGCTCTCGAACGCCGAGCAGACCATGCCGTCAAGCCCCACTTCGTAGCTCATCACGCTAAATTTTCGCACGGCGTCGCTTAAATTTTGCTCGTAAACCGCGCTGAATTCCGCCTGATCAAAGCTCGTTAGCGCAGAGACTGCAAGCACTAGCGGACGCGAACCGAGCTTGTCCAGTCGCTGCATCACGGCTGCCATCGCGCGCTTGCCGCTGCTTGCGTGCACGTTTATCATATCAACGCCGATTTTAGCGATCTCCTCGGCGGCGTCTGCCATCGTGTTTGGGATGTCGTATAGCTTTAGATCGAGAAAAATTTTAAAATTTCCGAGTTTTTTTAGCTCCTCAACGAATCCCGCTCCGTCGCGCAAATAAGCTCGCAAGCCCACTTTTAGCCAAATTTTATCCGCAAAGTCCGCAAGTCCCTCCGCTAGCTGCAAGCACTCCTGCTTCGAGCTCATATCAAGCGCGACGCAGAGCTTCACTGCTTATCCTTGCCGCGTACTGCGCCTTTGTTGCCTGCGGGTCTTTTCGAGAGAGTGCCTTTGCTGCCCGCAGGTCTTTTTGAGACGGTGCCTCTGCCGCCCACAGATTTTTTCGGCGTAGTATTTTTACCCGCAGTGCCCTTTTTTGGTGCCGCGCTTTTGCCGGCTCTGAAATTTCTATCCGCGCTCTCTTTTTTCGGCGCGGCGTCTTTGCCTCGTTCGCCTGCCTTAAAATTTTTACCTCGCTCGCCAGCTTTGAAATTTTTGTCAGTTTTCTCTGTCTTGAATTTATCTCCGGTCTTGAAATTTCTCTCCGTTTTAAATTTTTTGCTCGCGGCGGCTTCAGATTTTTTTGCGGATGCGCTGCGAGTTTTCATATTAGCGGGCTTTTTAGACGGTCTGCTTCTGCTCGCCGTAGAATTTTTCGGCGTGCCGCCCCTCTTTGCTCTCGTAAAATTTTTCGTCTTGCCGTCTGCGCCTGCGGGGATGAAATTTTTCGCCGTATCGTCGCTGTCCGAAACAGCGGCGTTTTTCGCCGCCGTAGGCTTAAAATTTTTGGCTGCCTCCGTGGTTACTTCGGGATTTTCGCTTGCCGTCACAGTCGGCTTGGAAATTTTATCCGCCTCGATGTTCACGGGGCTATCTTTTAGCGCATCCAGCACGCCGTTTATAAATCTTGGCGAGATGCCAAGCTCCTTGGCGGAGTTGATCGCTTCGTTGATGACGATGCCCGCGTCCGTGTCCGTAAAGCGCAGTTCATACGCCCCGAGCCGCAGTATCGCGCGCTCCAGAGCCGAAATTTCGGCAAGCTTGAATTCCTTTAAATTTTCATCTATCAGGGCATCGACCGCGGTGAGATTTTCGCTAGCGCCGCGCAGAAGCGCCAGAGTCCAGTTGCGCTGCTCGTTGCGAATGCGCTTTTCTTCCAGATACTCGTCCGCAAAGTCCTCGCCGCCGCCGTTCATATCCCGGGAGTAAAGCAGCGAGATCGCAGCGAGCCTGGCTTGGTGTCTGGTGGCCATTTTACGCCTTTATGTTGCGAAATAGGCTTAGAAGCTCGATCGCGCCGCTCATCGCTTCAAAGCCCTTGTTACCGGCCTTTGCGCCTGCACGCTCGATCGCTTGCTCGATATTATCGGTAGTCAGCACACCGAAAGTCACGGGAGCGCCGTATTTTAGCATGGTGTTTGCGATGCCCTTGCTTACTTCGGCGCTTACGTAGTCAAAATGCGGAGTAGATCCGCGGATCACCGCGCCTAGGCAGACGACGGCGTCGTAGAGCTTGGAGCTTAGCGCCTTTTCAAGCGCGAGCGGGATCTCAAAAGCGCCCGGTACCAGCATCAGGCTTAAATTTTCCTCCTTGCCGCCGTGGCGTAAAAACGCATCGTGCGCCCCCTCGACTAGGCGATCGGTGATGATGTGGTTGAAGCGGGCGTTGATGATTAGGATCTTTTCGCTGCCCTTAAGAGCAAGCGAGCCTTCGATGATTTTCATGGTTTTCCTTTGCGTTAAATTTAGCGCTAAGCTTAGCTAAATTCGCCAAAATTCTAAATTAATTTCAGCATCGCGGCGCTTGAAATTATGAGAAATAGTAGGCGCTTTGCGCGCAGAAATTTCTCGCAGCGAACGAATATGCCTAAGGTCACGGCACCGATCGTGTCGATACCTGTGCATAAGTTTAGCGTGAATATGAAAAATATGCGAAGCAGGTTAATCTCCGAGCCCTCTTTTAGTGCGACTATCGTTTAAAGCGAAGCGATAAAAGCGTGCCGAGGCCCGTGTATAGGACGTATGTGAGTGTCGCACTATGTATTTAAAAGCAGGCATAAATATAAAAAGCTCGCAATTACGCAGATGACGGTGAGCAGCGATTCGTGCGTACTAGCAGCGTGCTTAAACCCGTGCGCCCGGTCGCACTCAAAAAGCGCTACGATGAGGATAAGAACAAAGCTTTTGGTTATTCAAAACCGCCTAAATTTTAAATTTAAGGCGCAATTATATTAGGAGCGAGCTTAGATTGAAATTCATCTTAAAATTAATCCTAAATAATAAATTTTATTATTCGTTTAGAAATTTTAGGCTATAATCGCTTTAAAATTCATTTCAAGGAGAGAAAGATGTTTAAACTTAGAGAGTTGCCGTTTGATGCGGCGCACAACGCGGTCGTAAGCAAAGAAACCTGTGATTATCACCACGGCAAGCACCACGCGACCTATGTGGCAAATTTAAATAAACTCACCGAATCGGGTGAGTTTGCGGGCAAGGGGCTTTACGAGATCGTAACGGCCGCTAGCGGTGGGCTTTTCAATAACGCAGCGCAGGTTTACAATCACGATTTTTACTGGGATTGCATCGCAAAACCTAGCGAGGCTTCCGCGGAGCTAAAATCGGCGCTGGCCGAGAATTTCACGGATTTTAAAAGCGAGTTTTTGGCTGCTGCTACGGCGCATTTCGGCTCGGGCTGGGTGTGGCTCGCTTACGATCCGAAATCAGGCAAGCTTTGCATCAAAGCGACCCAAAACGCCGCCACGCCGGTAACAGAAGGGCTCGTGCCGCTTCTAGTCGTGGACGTTTGGGAGCACGCGTATTACATCGATGAGCACAACGCGCGCCCGAAATATTTGGAAAAATTTTACGCAGGCATCAACTGGGAGTTCGTCTCAAGCGCCTATGAATGGGCTAAAAAAGAGGGTCTTGGCTCTGTGAAATTTTACATCGACGAGCTTCACGGCAGAGATTAAATTTTAAAATTTAAGCGCACGCGGCGAGGCGATGCTACACAAAGCCAAAACCGCCTAAACGCGCCGCCGGTTTGCTGCGAGTTCGCTGCGGACGTGGATCCGCTGCGGACGATAATCGTCGCAGCGTTTGGCATATGCGGTCGATCGCTTAAAATTTTAATTCAAAGCTAGCGGCTAAATTTCGGGATTTTTCTCGGAATTTGGCCGAAGCAATATTTCTTTTCAATCTATCTTTTAAATTTAAAATTTCATCAAAACTCGGGCGCCAAGCCCAATCAAAATTTTAGCCCAAAATCATCCACAACCCGATCGCGCACATCAGCACCGAGCAGAAAATTTCGAGGTATTTCAGGTGGGTTTTCAGCAGATTTTTTAGCACCGCTCCGCCCAGCGCGTAGATGCTAAGGCAGATGCTTTCGCTGGCGCACAAGATCGCCACGAGAGCAAAGGTACGCGCGCCGAAAAGATTGTCCGCATCCAAAAATGGCGGAAAGAGCGCGGTAAAAAATATCCACGCCTTGGGGTTTGAAACCGCGACTACGAAGCCTTGTAGGAAGATATTTTCGCTGCGCTTTTGTTTTTGCAGCTTAAAATTTCCGCGCGCTAAAAAGGTCGCGACGCCCAGATAAAAAATATACGCGCCGCCTAAAATTTTAATCGCGCTAAGCGCCGCAGGGTGCGCAAGCAGAATGCCCGCGACGCCGAATATACACGCAAGCGCCACGGCCGCGACGCCCAGCACCTGCGCGAGCAGCGCAGGCAGCGCCCTAAGATAGCCGCGCGCGATGCCGAGATTTAGCGCGTAGGTCATGTTGATGCCCGGCATCAGCGATATCGGAAAGATCGTAAGAAAAAACAGAAGCATTGCAAACCCCTAAATTGCAGCTAAATTTAAAATTTATCGCGAGCCTGTCGCGGAAATTTTAAGGCGTCTAGGCGAATGAAATTTTAAAATTCCGCCGCGTCTTTTTGCGATTATCATCACGCTTGCACGGCACGTGCAGATAAAATTTTAAAATTCTGACGTCCGCTTCGCTATACGCGTCCAAGCTTTTCATGGGGCGGGAAGGGGGCCTCGGTTGCGAGGTCGCATTTTTCGCAGAGGCGGCGTTACTTCCGCGCACTGTATCGCTCTGCTCGCCTCAAATTCCGCCTAACCCTCGACGACGCCTTACAAGAGGCAGGACGCGGTTGCGCTAAATTTATATTATAATTGTGCGCAGCGTAAAAACCCACGCCGCAGCGTATGCAACGGAACGAATGAAATTTTAAAATTCCGTCGCGCCTTGGCATAAAATATATTGCGGCGAAGTGAGCCGCACCGCCGCGGACAAATTTAAAATTTAAAACTCTCGCGGTTTTAAATTTAGCCGAAAATCCCGTATCCGAAGATCACCGCGATGATAAGCGGCAGGATAAATTTGACATACAAAAACCAAACTCCCGCGAGCCTCGCGCTCAAATCGCCTTCGTTGGTGAGCTCGTAGATCGCGTCTTTTTTCAGCACCCAGCCCACGTAGATGCAGCATAGCAGCGCCGTTAGCACGAAAAATACGTTCGCGCTTACGAAGTCGAAGGCGTCGAAAACCGAGCGCCCCAGAATTTTAACGTCCGCAAGCACGCTGCTTGAGAGTATGCAGGGCAGGTTGCCGAGCACGAATACGCCGCCGAGCGTTAAATTTACCGCCTTTAACGTTGAAAAGCCGAAGCGCTCCTCGACGAAATTTATGATTACCTGATAGATCGTGATCGACGTCGTAAGCGCGGCGATGAGCAGGATCGAGAGAAAGACCACCGCAACGGCGTTGCCGAACGGCATGTGCGAAAACGCAATCGGCAGGCTCTTGAAAACCAGCGACGAGCCGCTGCTCGGCTCAAGCCCCGCGCTAAAGAGCGACGGGAAGATCATAAAGCCCGCAAGCACGGCGATGAGCGTGTTTACGACTGCGGTGATGGTGGCTGTTTGCATCAGCTTCTCGTCTTTGTTTAAAAAGCTCGACAGCGTGATCATCACGCCGAAACCGAGCGAGAGCGCGAAAAAGACCTGACCCAAAACGTCGATCAAAAGCTTGGGCGTAATCTTGGCAAAATCGACGCCGAGATAAAATTTCACGCCTTCCTTTGCCCCCTCAAGCGTTAAATTTGTAAGGATTACCGCGATGAAGCACAAAAATAGCGCAGGCATTAGAAATTTTACAAATTTTTCGATTCCCTCGATGATGCCGCTTTTCAAAATGTACCAGTTGATCGCTATGAAAACGAGCGTGTAAGCTCCGACGCCAAGCGGGCTATTTTCGATATGCTCTGCGTAGAATTTCTGCGTAAATGCGGGGTCTGTGATCCGCGCGGAGAGGTCGAAGTTGCCGCTTACGATGTTTACGATGTAGGTTAGCACCCAGCCGCCAAGGACCATATAGTAGGCTAAAATTCCAAACGCGCCGATTACGCCCATGATGCCTACGATTTTCCATGCCGGCTTTATGCGCGAGCCGTCCTTTTTAGGCGCCGTGAAGGCATCGACGCAGTTTCTTAGCGCACGGCGTCCGATGACGTTTTCTACCAAGATCATCGGGATCCCAAGCACGATCATCGCGATGCAAAATATGAGCACGTAGGCGCCACCACCATTTTCGCCGACTAAATACGGAAACCTCCACGTGCAGCCAAAGCCGATCGTGGCGCCCGCGACGGTTAAGATATATGTGAGCTTGCTGCTCCAGGTCTGTCTCGGCACGCTCCCTCCTTAAAATTGCTCTTTTTTGAGCTTGTCGAGGAAGTCCTCGATATTGTATTTGGCGCGGTAAGCCTCGCTGATGAGATGGACTATGATATCGCCGAGATCGACGACGCTCCACTCATCGCCGCTTTCGATAGCCAAAAACTCCTCGCCGAGCGGCTTGAGCACGCTTTTTAGCTCCTCGATGAGCGAGGCTGCGTGGCGGGAGGTCAGCATAGTGGCTATAACTACGAATTTCGCGATATATTCGCGCCCCTCCATATCGATGATCTGGACGTCTTCGGCTTTCTTTTCGTTTAAAATTTCGGCGATCCGCTCCGCCCTTTGCTTTGGATCTTGCATATCTTTCCTTTTATAAAATTTTATGACCTCTGCTGCGATCTTGGGCGGGATTTCGCCTTTAAAATCTCGCCTAAAACCGCTTGAGCTCGCATCTACGGCAATCTCGATCCGCCTTAGGCTCGCCCACTGCCGCGGGATCTCGTAGCCGGGCCGCGTAAGCACGACAAACTCCGCTAATTTCTGCAGCTCGCTAAAATCGCGCCATTTATGAAGCTCCGATAGGTTGTCGGCGCCCACGACGATGTAGAGCTTTGAGATTGTATCCGTACCGCTCGCACTATTTGCTTTGCTTGCTTCATCTACACTGCTCACATCACTCGCGTCATGCACGTCATTTGCGACATTCATGTAATTTGCGCCGCCTGTGCCGCCTACACCATTTGCGTCATTTACATCGCCTGTATCAGCAATGCAATTTGCATTGCTGCTTGAAATTTCGCTTGCGCTTGGAATTTTGTCCGCGTTTAAAATTTTACTCGCATCGTTTGCGCTACCTGCCTTATTTCTACCGTCAGCCGAAATCTCACCCGCCTTGTTTTGTAAAATCCCGCCCGTTTCGCTTTCGCTGCCGACCGAAATTTGATCCGCCGTGCTGCCTTGCAGAGCTTTGTTTTTTGCGTTAGCGGGGATACTTGCCCCACCCGTACTATCGGCGGAGTAGGCGTCGCTGCTTAGAATTTTACCTATATCTCGCGACAAAGCCTCGTCCGTCTTCTCGAGTAAAATTTTGTCTGCACTGCCAGGAGTAGAAATTTTATTCGCAATATTTGCGCCGTCAGGTAAAGCCCTATCCATTACGGCTGTCGGGGTTTCACTCGTTCTGCCTGGCGTCTCCGCCGCGATTTTGCCGTTTCCGCCGTATTTTTCGAGCAGAAATTTCACGCTTTGTATCGTGGGTACCGGGCGGTTTTGCGAAATTTCATAATCGCTCACCTTCACGTACGGGGCGTCACTCCACAGCGCGCGGCACCATCTGAGCCGCAGCTGCGGCGGCGCCGAAAAGCTCTTTTTAAACGGGTTTAGAAACGACGGCATTATGATTAGCAAGTCGGGCTTTAAGCTCGATAAAATCGCCTTCACCGCGGCGGCGTGTCCTGCGTGCGGCGGATCGAAACTACCGCCGAAAAGCGCGATCTTCACGCGTCCGCTCCGCGCCGTTTTGCGCTGCAAAATTTCTCGCCCTTCGCCGCAAATTCTGCGGTATAAAATTTTGCACGGCGCAATCTTGTTTTATGAAATTTTACGCCGCAAAATTCCGTTTCGTCAAATTTTGTTGCAAAAAATCCCGCGTTTTGCGGCGCGGTAAATTTAAAGGGCGTGGCGGCGCAAAGGCTATGACTGCGTCGCAGCCCTTTTGCGGCGATAAATTTAAAAAGCGCGCTGCCGCGGAATTTTACCCCGCCGAATTTTGCTTCGCTAAATTTCGTTTTAAGCTCTAAATTTGGCGTCTGGAACTTCATCTCGCTAAATTTCGTATCGTGAAATTTAGCCGCATAAAATTTCGCAGTGCAAGCTAGAAAACTCGTCTCGCGCGATCTTGCTTTGTAAAATTTAACGCCGCGTGTCCTAAATTTTGATTTGCAGAATTCCGTACCGCGAAAGTTCGCTCCTAAAAATTCCGTTCCGCAGGTCGTAAATTTCGCGCTATTAAATTTCTCGTTATGAAATTTAAAATGCGAGTGCCGTGATTGCCGAATTTGTCGCGTATGACGAAGTATTTCATTGCAAAATTTAAAATCGCGAAGCTTGGCATCGCGTGCTTCAGGCTCTGCGGCGCAAAATTCCGCTTCGCCGAATTTTGTTGCAAAAAATCCTGCGTTTTGCAGCACGAAAAATTTAACGCCGCGCTTTCTAAATTTTTCCGCGCAAAATCCCGCAGCTGCGAATCGGGCGTTAGAATTTGGGTTTTTGTAAGGCTTTCGCACGGGCCGCCTACATATATTTTTCTAAAACGCGCGGAATTTCGATGCTGCCGTCTTTGCGCTGGTAGTTTTCCATTACCGCGATTAGCGTGCGGCCGACCGCGAGCGAGGAGCCGTTTAGCGTGTGAACGAGGCTGTTTTTCTTGCCGTCTTTGAAGCGGATCTTGGCTCTGCGCGCCTGAAAATCGCGACAGTTGCTGATCGAGCTGATCTCTCTGTATTGGTTCTGCCCCGGCAGCCAAACCTCCAAATCCACGGTCTTTGCGGCGCTAAAGCCAAGATCGCCGCTGCAAAGAAGCATGTGCCTGTGCGGAAGGCCAAGGCTGCTTAGCAGATCGCTCGCGCATGAAATCATCTCCTCAAGCATCTTTGCGCTATCCTCTGGGCGCGTGATGGCGACGAGCTCGACCTTTTCAAACTGATGTTGGCGGATCATACCGCGCGTATCGCGCCCCGCCGAGCCCGCTTCCTTGCGAAAGCAGTGGCTGTAGCTGGTGAGCTTGATCGGCAGCTCCTCGCTGCGTAAAATTTCATCGCTGAATAGATTCGTCGCCGTAACCTCGCTCGTAGGGATGAGATAGAGGTTTTGCTCCTCGTCGTCAACGCGGTAGAGGTCGTCTTTAAATTTAGGCAGCTGACCCGTGCCGTAGAGGATCTGATCGCGCACCAAAAACGGCATATTTACGAGCTCGAAGCCGCGCGAGCTATTAAATTCGATCATGTAGTTGATGAGAGCCATATTCAGCTTCGCGCCAAGACCTCGGATCGCGGTGAAGCGGCTGCCGCTGAGTTTAACGCCGCGCTCGAAATCAAGCCATCCCAGCGCCTCGCCGAGATCGAAGTGCTGCTTGGGCGCGAAGTCGAACGTGCGCGGATCAAGTACCTTTTTGATACAGACGTTTTCGTTCTCGTCCGCGCCGATCGGCACGTCGTCGTCGATGATATTCGGCACGCACGCGGCGATCGCCTCTAGGCCCTGCTCGCGCTCATTTACGAGCTCGCTTAGGCTTTGGATCTTTTGCTTGTTTTCCTCAAGCTGCGATTTTAGCGCGCCTACGTCCTTGCCCTCGCGCGCGGCGAGGCCGAGCTCCTTGCTCTTTGCATTTTGCACGGCTTGGAGGTTTTCAAGATCGCTCTTTTTGGATTTTAGCTCGTTGTAGGCATCTAGTAGCGTTTGTAGGGTCTGCGGCGGGACTTTTTTGGCGATGAGTTTTTTATTAAATTCGTCGAAATTCGTCTCGATAAGTTTTAAATTTATCATTTTCTGCCTCTTTTTGGTAATTTAAATTGCGACATTTTAACCAAAGTTTGCTTTAAATACTCAAAATAAACCCACATTTAAGCAATACGGATGAAAAAAAGTGATACAATTCCGTAATATTTTATTATGAAAGGTATTACATGAAAGCAAAATTTGCTTTTTTAGGAATTTTCGCGGCGAGCCTTGCGTTCGCGCATTTCGGCATTCTTACGACGGATAAAAATGTCGTAGAGGATCAAAAAGACGCTATCGTGAAGCTAAATTTGGAATTCTCCCATCCGTTTTTACAGGAGTCTATGAATCTACAAAAGCCCGCAGAATTCGGCGTTTTTATTGATGGTGAGAAAAAATCGCTCCTAGGCAGCCTAAAAGAGCAGAAAAAGGGTGAAAATTCCTATTTTGCGGCGGAATTTAAAGCTGACAAGCCATCGCTTTTGGCGTTTTATTTCGATCCGAAACCCTATGCCGAGCCGGCTGAGCGCAAGATGATCCGCCATATCACCAAAACCTATGTCGATGCTTACGACGCGGGCGAAGGCTGGGATAAGCCGCTCGGGCTAGAGGCGGAGATCGTACCGCTCGTGCGGCCTTATGCGCTGTATGCGGGAGAGATATTTAGCGGAGTTTTTTTACTGCACGGAAAGCCCGTCCCGGGCGCGGACGTGGAGATCGAGCTATATAACGATAAGGGCTACAAAGCCCCTAGCGAGGCGCATGTCACGCAGGTCGTTAAAACCAACGGCGCGGGCGAGTTTAGTTTCGTGATGCCGGTTGCCGGCTGGTGGGGCTTTGCGGCTCTTAGCGAGGAGGAAGCCGCCAAAGGAAGCGAGCAGCCCGTAAATGAGCTGGGCGCCGTGCTTTGGATCAAAGCAGACGAGCTGAAAAAGTAGCGGAGCGGCTCGGTGAGATCTCTTTTTTCGGGCAAAATTTGCGCCGCCGCGGATAAATTTAAATTTACGCTTTGGCAGGGCTTTGAAATTTTATTTTCGCACGTTTTACTTTTGGGTGTAAAATTTCAAGCGAATTTTGCGGCTAAAATTTTACGGGGTAGAATTTTGTTGTTTTGCACCCGCGCGCAGTCTGCGTCTCGGGGTTTGGTTAAAGATTTACGGAGCAAAATTTCGCCGATCAAAATTTTAAGAAACGTAGCTCTGCTGCGTGGAATTTTGCTTGGTAGAAATCCGCGCTTAGGAGCTTCGAGCGATGATATTGCTCTGCTCGCGATTTTTCGCAAGCGTAGAAATTCGCTCTTAGGAGCTTCGAGCCGTAAAATTTCATATCCGTGGATTTATGAGCGCAAAATATCGGCGCGCAAAATTTCGTTTTTTGAAATTTTAAAAACCCCGACTTTTAAAATTTCGCAAGCTCTGTTTTACCGCGGGAGCGTCGCACCAAGATCGCTCGGAGCCTCAAATTTTGCGTCGCGAAATCCATTTGCCGCTCCTGCAAATGTAGCAAGCGAAAATTCTTGCGCCATGCGAGCCGTAAAATTTATCAAATTTGCCGGTTCCGCAAGCGGTTCCGAGACCGCTCCGAGTTTTACGCTAGCGGTTGCCGCAAATAGGACGCAAGCCGCGAGTTTTACAGCCGAAAATTCTGTCGCGGCAAAAGCCGTAAAAGTAAGACCTGTAATAATCAAAGCGATTATCGTAAAGTTCGCAAATGCCTTAAATTTAGCTAGCTCCCGCGTTTTTGTGCGTCTAAAAAGCGGGAGCGATTTAAAGGAGGCGAGCCGTGCACATTAGCGAAGGAGTTTTGAGCGCGCCCGTGCTGCTTGCCGGCTGGACGGTTACGGCGCCTGCGGTAGCGGCGATTTTATGGCGCGTAAGGCAGTCTGAAATCCCTAGGATCGCATGTTTTAGCGCGCTATTTTTCGTCGCCTCTTTCGTGCACCTGCCTGTGGGCGTCAGCTCCATGCACCTGATGCTAAGCGGGCTCGTGGGCGCGTTTTTGGGCTCACGCGCGATCTTGGCGATTTTTGTCGCGCTATTTTTACAAGGGGTATTTTTCGGCTTCGGAGGGCTTAGCGTGCTCGGTGTAAATACCGCAGTCATCGGCTTTCCGTCGGTTTTGGGCGGGCTCTTTGCCGCCGCCGCAAAAGCGCAAGAGCTAAAAGTGCGCATGCAAAAAATTTATCTATTTTTGGCGGGTTTCGTGCCGATCGTCTGCTCGATGCTGCTTCTTGATCTCGTGCTTTTCATCAGCGGGCGGGAGTTTTTTGCTATCGCGACGCTCATCTCGCTTGAAGGCGCAATCTTAGCTGTTTTGGAAGGGATCATCACTCTTTTTGCGCTTAGCTTTATTACGAAATTTTACGGCGGACAGAGGCGATGAGAGCACTATTTTTCTTAACGGTTTTGAGCTCCTTCGCATTTTCGCATGCGCTTCATCTTTTCGCGACGCAAGAGGGCGATAGAGTGGCGATTTATAGCTACTTTTATAAAAATTCTCCCTGCATGGAGTGTGAAGTTTTAATCAGTGTGGACGGGCGCGAAATTTTGCGCACTAGGACCGATAAAGAGGGACTTGCGAGCATACGAATACCCGCTAAAAATTTTACTATTCAAATTTACGGAGGTGCAGGGCATGGTGCGCAGATGGAATTTAGCGCCGAAGGCTTTACGCCGCAGGATTCCAGTGATCCTGAAAATTCCACGCCGCAAAATTCTGACGTTTCTGAAAATCCTGTGCCGCAAAATTCGAACGCCGCTAAAAATTCCGCGTCCAAAGACAGCGCATCTAAAAATATCGCGCCGAAAGCTAGTACGCCTGAAAATAAAATTTCAAGCGCTTCAAAGCCTTTGGAAAATTCCACCTCCCAAAGCATCTCGCCGAAAGAAAACTCCAAAAATGACATTCAAAGCCTGGCGTTTCAAAGCCAGTCCGCCGAGGCGCCTAAAATCGCGCTTTGTTTGGCCTTGATTTTCGGCTTTTTTGGCTTAATGTGGCTAGCGAAAAGAGCGCGCAAATGAGCCCCGCCGTATCACTGCTCGCGTTTTTCATCTTCAGCTTCGGCGTCGGACTTAGCGGGCAGCTTTACGCAGCGTTTTTTGCCCCGCCGCTACTTCTTTTTGCGCTTAAAATTTCGATTGCGCGCGCGGTCTGCGCAAGGCTTGCGGTATTAAATATCTTTGCTATTTTAAGCGCGTTAAGCCCCGCTATAGTCGGCAACTACGAGCTTGCGGGCGTGATATTTTTACGCGCAAATTTGATAATGGCCTTTGCGATTTTGCTATTTTATGGCAAGGATGAATATTTTTTCGCGCGCGGATTTTACGGGCTCGGGCTCGGCGAAAAGCTAAGCTCTTTGGTGTATTGCTGCGGGCGATTCGTAAATTTTTTACGCTCGGATTTAGCGAGGCTGCAAGCTCTTTTGCGCATGCGCGGATTTGTGGGGACGAGCGGAATTTTCACCTATAAAATTTATGCGAATTTAGTCGGGATTTTAGCGATTTCGGCACTTGAGCAAGCAAGAAATTTAAGCCTGGTGATGAGCGCGCGAGGGTTTTGCGGTAGGCTATTTTACGAACGTCGCGATGGTTTGGGCGTCTCGGAGGCCTCGTTTTTGGCGTTCGTGCTGGCATGCGTATCTGTTAAAATCGGAGCTATCTTATGAGCTGCTCACTTAAGGCGTATGGGATAAGCGCTAAAAACGGCGAGAGAGAAATTTTTCGCGGCGTAAATTTGAGCGTAGGGCATAAGGAAAAAGTGGCGATCTTGGGCGCGAACGGGCAGGGCAAGACGAGCCTGCTTCAAATTTTAGGCGGCCTAAGGCAATGGGGCGAGGGCGAGATCGAGCTTTTCGGCGAGAAGCTTGAGTGTGCGGAGGATTTTGTAAAATTTCGCCACGAGATCGGGTTTTTATTTCAAAACAGCGACGATCAATTTTTGTGCGCGAGCGTGTTTGAGGACGTCGCATTTAGCCTGCGTGCGCAAAATGAGCGGTTAAAACGAGCACGAAATGTGGAGAAAAGACGTGGAATTTTTTCTAAATTTTTTGGTCGTAAGGCGCAAATTTTAAGGCAGGGCAGCGAAAACGACCATCTAAAAAAGCTTGAAATTTTAAGCGAAGAGCAGATCGAGCGTAAGGCGCTGGAGACGCTGCGACGCTTGGGAATCGAGCATCTGTGCGAGCGGGTGCCCTTTCATCTAAGCGGCGGCGAGAAAAAGCTGGTGGCGCTTGCAGGCGCGCTGGTGTGCGAGCCTAGGATACTGCTACTGGACGAGCCTACGACGGCGCTTGATGAGGCGATGCAGGAGCGCGTGGCGGGGATTTTGGCGGAGCTTGACGTAAGCGAGATCATCGTTTCGCACGATAAAAGTTTCATCGATAAAATCGCAGATAAAATCTATTATTTGAAATCGGACGGCTTGTATGAAAGCCCATGATAAAATCATAGATAAATTTATCGTTTAAAATCAAGAGGCTTGTATAAGTCCATAATGGCGACCCTTGCGGGATTTGAACCACGCGTTTTCGCACTGAGAATGCAACGTCCTGAGCCACTAGACGAAAAGGTCAAGAAGCCGCATTATAGCGACAAAAACAAAATTTTAGATAAAATACTAAATGTGGTGTCTTAATATGACGATAAGTTTTTTTAGAATTTTAAAGAACGACACATTGTTTATCGGGCTACGTTATTTAGATTAAAATTTAAAGGTGCGATGGATGTAATTTTAATTTTAGTCAATCGCACTTATTTTTGAGATAAATTTGGGATGTAAAATTTTATGATTTGGCTGAAATTTTATATACAAGACGGAGATTAGCCTATCTTTTCCATCGCCTTGTTTTTAAACGCTACGGGATTAGCGATAAATTGGAAGCTAACCGCAGTGCCGCCGGTACCTCGCACCACTATGGTGCCGAATCCTAAAATTCGCCCCAAGATACTCTGCATTACGGATATACTTTCGATTTTTTCATATTTTAGCTCCACTGTTTCGCGACTAATAAGACCCTTTTTGCCGATTATACGCTGATTTGTGATAGCAAGCTCGTTTGTTTTTAAAACAATAAACCCGTGAATTAGCGCCGCTATAAAACCGCCAAAGCATATGAATGAAAGTCTATCGTCTTTATTTATGATTCCAACTATCGCGGGAATTAATATGATGATAGCGGAGATAAAAACCGCCCGGTGAATTTTGGCTTTGGCAATCACATTTTCGCCATTTAGAAGGTTAGACTCTACGTAACCCATAAATACCCTTTAAAAGAATTTGAGACCTGAATTATATCCCCGCCCCATTAATTTTGACTTAAATTTTATGCGGCGGCGGCTCGTGCAATGGCGGATTGGACAACCGGAATTTGCGCGTAAAATTTGCATTAAATTTTGCGCGGTCGGCTGCGAAATTCAGCGCAAAATTGATAGCAAAATTCTGCGCACTAGGCTTTTAAAATTTTAAATTTAGCGGCGCGAAACTGCCTCTCTCGCGCCAGGCGATCGCCCTATGCCGCATAAATTTTATCGAAGCCCTAAGGCTTAATGAAGCGTGCGGGGTAAATTTTATAAATGCGCTAAATTTTATAGCCGCGCGATACGTTTGAAATTTTAGCGTGCGGCATACGAACTCGCTGCGCTTAAAGCCTGCTCTTGTGAATATAGAATTTGTTGTTGCAAAGTGTGGAACCGGCTAGCGCGCGCAATGGGGCGAAATTAAAATTTAAGCTCGCTAGCCTAAATTTGAAATTTTATAGCCGCTCGCTCTAAAATCCGAGCGCTTTTTGAATCGCGAGCGTCTGCGCTACGATGCGCTCGAGCTGCTGTAAATTTAGCATATTCGGCCCGTCTGAAAGCGCGTGAGCGGGATCTGGGTGCGTCTCGTAAAAAAAGCCGTCCACGCCCACGGCCGCCGCCGCTCGCGCGAGGTACGGCACGAAGCGCGAATCGCCGCCGCTCGTAGCGCCGATACTAGGCATCTGCACGCTGTGCGTCGCGTCGAAAATGACCGGCGCAAACTCGCGCATAATCGGCAGCGAGCGCATATCGACGATCAAATTTCCGTAGCCGAATGTGCTACCGCGCTCAGTGAGCCAAACGCCGTAGCGGCGCGCCAGATCGTGCATACCGTCGCCGCTTGGTTGCGAGGCGCTTATTGAGCCGTCTTGCGCGTTGCAAGTATGAGAGAAGTTTGGTTGCAAGGTACTTTGCGTTTCGCTTTTGTTATCGCTTTGTGAGACACAAGGCGTCGCCGTACTTTTAGCGGTACTTTCAGCACCGCTTCCAGCGCCGCAAGTATGAATAAAATTTTGTGTGCCCGATTGTGCGCCGCAAGAATTTTGCGCGCCTAGTGCCGAAGATTCGTCATTTGCACCGCTTCGGGCGCTGTTTTGAGCGGCATTCGTACCGCTAGATGCCGCGGTGCTTTGCGGGGTATAAGCCCGTGCGCTGCGAGTTTGCAGCACCTTTTCGACGCTGTGTTTCATCGCCTGCGGCGATAAAAACTGACCTTTTTTGATGTTTACTACCGCTTGCGTGCTTGCTGCGGCGACGAGCAGGTCGGTTTGGCGGCACAAAAACGCGGGTATTTGCAGTACGTCGGCGACGCGCGCGACGGGCTCCGCCTGGTAGCTTTCGTGTATATCGGTTAAAATTTTATAGCCGAACTTCTCCTTTACCTCGGCTAAAATTTCGCAGCCGCGCTGCAGCCCCGGGCCACGGAAGCTTGAGATGCTGGTGCGATTGGCTTTATCGAAGCTGCTTTTAAAGTAAAATTCCACCCCGCTCATTTCGTTAAATTTGCGCAAACTTTCCGCGACTTTCATTATCAGCTCGCGGCTTTCGATCACGCAGGGTCCTGCGATCAGTATCATGAAATATCCTTTTTTAAAATTTGCGCGATTTTAGCGAAATTTTGCTAACTCTTAATAGGGCTTGCCGAAAAATTTCTCGTAATGCTCGTAAAAGCGCTTGTAGTAGGGGTTTGAGTAGCGTTTGCGCATGCCGTAGTTGTAGCACTCGATCGTGTCTTTGATATTTTTGTCTTTGGCGTTCCAGCATTTGCGCAGGATTTTAGCGCATTTGGTGAGATTATACATCGGATTAAATATATAATCGATCTCGTTTTGGCTGAAATTTACGGCGTTTAGCTGCCCGAGTCCTACGTCGATGCTAAATCCGTCCTCATACAGGTACTTGGCAATCTGCACGGCGTAAATTTCGTTTGCCGGTATGATCGTAACGACCCATTTGCTGGAATTTAGGCTGTAGCTGCTCGTTTTGATGCGGATATTTTGATTGCGCAGGCCTGCAAAATAATCGGCGTTTGCTTTGTTCGTCAAAAAGGAGATCGTGTAGGGCTCGAAGTCGCTTTCGATTTTGACGATGGTGTATAAAATTTCAGGCTTTATCCCTTCGTTTTGCGCTACTGCGGCGATGGCGTTTACGATCTCGTTCGGCGAGTAAGCGGGGGCTTGAAGCGCCAAAAACAGGGCGAAAACCAACTTTTTCATCTAAATTTACCGAGCCTTTGATAAAATTTTATGTCGCAAGTATAGCACAATTTCAGTCTTTTCATCATTGTTTAAGTGAAAATTAATCGTATTGGATATATAATCACATTTCTTTTTTAAACCCAAACGGTCGCTTAGCTCAGCTGGTAGAGCGCCACCCTTACAAGGTGGATGTCGCAGGTTCGATCCCTACAGCGACCACCATTTTGAAATCCTTGGATTTCATACTTCTTAACACTTGCGCTGCGAGTGTGATTTTTGGTGCGACGGTAGTTCAGCTGGTTAGAATGCCGCCCTGTCACGGCGGAGGTCGTGGGTTCGAGCCCCATTCGTCGCGCCACTTCTTACGATGTCTTGCTAGCTCAGTAGGTAGAGCATCTCACTTTTAATGAGGGGGTCGTTGGTTCGAATCCAACGCAGGACACCACTTTTATTACTAATTAAATCGCAAATTTTATGATTGATCGGTTATATCTAAAAAAGCAAAAATAAGTAAGGATATAAAATGAAATTTTTTCTCATCATAATTAGTATATTTCTTTGTATTTATATTGTTCTTTCGGTTCTAAGTTTTTCACCTTGTGATATTAACGATATGTTGAGGCGAGACTATAATCGTATGGAGCAAAAATGCAGATTAAAATTGATACGACGGGCTAATAATGGCAACAGC
>ERZ772921.799-NODE-799-length-19050-cov-3.229587_pt1 | contig 19050 bp, 20 predicted proteins | sample MGYA00512117_ERZ772921 | MGnify/ENA primary metagenome ERZ772921 (study PRJEB29015, sample SAMEA2737944) | human oral metagenome | biome: human oral; feature: human-associated habitat; material: dental | place: China | collected 2150 ...
TACTTATCTATTGGCCTTTTCATCCAACGGATCTTTTTTTCAATAGCTTTCCGCCTATGTTCTGCGGCCTGTTTTATATCATTTTCCTCTGTCTTGTTTCATATTGGATCTGGGTTTTTATCCGGGATGGAAGATTTCGGACCTATCTTCCCTGACTCTTATTATTTTTTGACGATGGGAACTATTCTCTCTTATATGGCAAAGGAGCGTTTTTGCAGCTATCGAGGCAGACATGTGGAGCTGGGAAAGCACTCTAACTCCGCCTATACGGAAAAGGAAGGAGCCAATGCATTAGACAATATTAGTAAGCGCATACTGGGCTCAGCAACAGAAGAGAACCAGCTTGCCGCTATTGTTATAAATGAACCGGAGATATATCCCCAGCCACAGCAGACTGTTTTTGTGTAAGGAGTTGAACAATGATTTTATGGAAGCATCTTGATCCAATAAGTCGAAAGAGATTTTTGAGGAATCTATTCATGGGCTGCCTCGCCCTGGAGATGATGTATACGCTTATCGTTTTTCATTCTCAGGCAATCGTCTGTTTTGAATGCCGCAATGAAAGGATGGAATGGAATCATTTTCTTTTAGATACACATCCGGACCAGCAAAAATATTTTGCGATCTTTAACGGAAGAGCTTATCGGATGACGAATTGGCAGTCTTCCCTTCTTGCGCATCGCGACGAAGATCCCGAAGGGGTGTCTTATTCAATACAGGTCTCACCCGTCCCTTCGGAATTTGAGGAAATGGATCGTACTCCAAAGGTACTGATAAGAAATGGACAGAAATTCCAGGTCCTGCTGTCTCCTGAGGATGAGAATTCCGATATCCTTTATAAAATGGCCGAAAGGATATTTAGATATGATTCTTCGTCCGATTCTTCCACTTCTATACAGGAAAACAGTTGTCTGCTTTTTAGATGCCAAAAGGGCTACATCATTGACTCCTATCCGGAATTATACTCCTATCACAATGGTATCCTTCGCAAACTGCCGGGTTCTGTCGGAAATTATGAGTTCGAGAAGATATATATTCGCTAGGAGATGAAAATGGAAGAGAATCCTCTCGACAAAAAAGTCGTTCAAGACTTCCTTTTAGGGCTCATGCTGCTTTATCTCTTGATTCGTATCAGTAATATACTGCTTCCTTCCTGGGAGCTGATCTCTTTTCAGAGTTTGACTTATTTTCTGATACTGGCAGTGAAGCTGATGATTTACATGCTTATCATTTTTGTACGGGTATTTTTATTTTTCCCCGGATTCGCACTGGTATTGGGCGGTGGAATTCTGATCCTTCTGCTGCTTCGCAGGTATCAAGCAAGGCGGGAAGAAGATGCCGCAGAGGAAAGTGAAGTGGAGGAAGATGAGGCTGAAGACTGAGTCCACAGTCTGCCATAAGCGGTGAATATTTGAGGGACGCAGTATTATGAAAGTCTTGCAAACCGCTTTTGGCGCAAAAATTGCATGTCGATAGTCCCTCGTAAAACTACACTTCACTAGTACATGAACAAAAAGGGAGGCAGCGATATGAGAGAAAATTCGTCATTGAAGGCTTTTACGGACATTTTCCATAAGGCTCTGTCTTTCCTGAAAAGGATTCTCTCTTCTCCCGTGGGGAGGCGGAGACTTCTCTATGGATTCTTGAAACGGCTTCTTATCCTTTATCTTCTGTTCTGGGTTTATGCTTTCATTGCATACCCTGAGTTTGTCCCGAGATCTCTTGCTCGCCTGCCCGAGCTTTTCCTTATCCTCCCCTGCCTCTTCTCTCTTGTCCTCGCTCTTCCTCTTTTCCCTCCCTACCTTTTCCACATTTCTCCCTTTCTGCTGGCATACTATATCATCCTTATCTGCCTTTTCCTTTACTGGATTGGCAGCTTCATCTGGAAATACTGGCGGGACCCGCACGGTTTCCTGTCTTCTTTCGAAGGGCCAGAAGAGAAGTCGGAAAGGGAGAAAACCTTATTCGAAATTCTGGACAGCATTTCTCCGGAGGATGAACCATGTCAGAGAGTCCCTCTGCCGCCCTCGGAAAAAAAGAAAAGGCTTCTGCGTGGATTCCGGAAAAGGCTTCTCATCACTTACATCGTATTTTTGGTCTATACTTTGCTTTCCACTCCGTACTCGGTCTCATTATCTATCGGGGGACTGTTCCATCTCCTCGTATTCCTTTTCTTTTATCTTATTCTGATACTTACTGTCTGGCCGTTCGATCCGGAAGGTTTTATCTTTATGATTGGCCCTCCTATGTTCTGTGCCCTGTTCTATATCATTTTCCTCTGTCTCGTTCTCTACTGGATCTGGGACTTTATCTGGAATGGAAAGTTCCGATCTTATCTGCCTTGAATCTGGTTTTCCTTACCCATAGGAAAATGAGAAATGCTCTCTCTCATCTGTTTTTGGAACTGGGATTTCCATCAAGACGCGGGCGGATTAAAGAAGTCCAACCGCCTGCTCCCTGGTCCCTATGCCAGCGCAGAAGTCGCAAAAAGAGGGCCGTAAAATCGGATAAAAATCCTTCTCACGGTCCTCTTTCTCACTGCCAGCTGATCGGCGTCGGACATCGCTGGTCGAAGGTCTTCTTTACATCCATCGAATCCGAGATAGGGTCCTCTGACCGGAGAAGGCTTCGCAGAAAAAGAAAGGAAAATGTTGATTTTTCTTCTGAAATCATCATACAAGGTAATGCTATGGATAAAAATTCTATGTCCGGATCCTCACAGGGCTTCTTTCACAGGCTTATACTTCCCTGGAAAACTCTCTTTCAGTCTCCTGAGGGAAGGCGAAGGCTGCTCCTCTGCTTTCTGAAAAGGTTCCTCTTCACTTATCTCATTTTCTTCCTCTATATCCTCTTTGGCTATTTTCTCCTGCCTTGCATCCTGACACACGAGCTCCCATCGGGTCCAAGCTCAGTCGGGGATTTTATCAGGCTTTTTGTGTTCCTCTTTCTTTATTACGCCGCGACAATTTTCTGTCCTTTTAGCACAGGAGGCATGTTCTGTATCGGGGATGAGCTGTATTTATTTTATCTCATCCTCATCGGCCTCATCCTCTACTGGCTTTGGAAATTCTATCAGGAAAATGCGATCCAAATCCAGGATCCTCCTGCTCCCTCAAGCAATTCCGAAAAAACGCTCGCTGAGAGAAAGGCTGAGAATGATTTGGAAGCGGGAGAACAGGAGGATTGATTCCCGTAAAAAACAGGGCTGTCATAATAGATATTATGACGACCCTTGCCAATCGGTAAAAGGAGCTGCCGCACGAATCCCTTCGTGAGACGGCCCCTCTTTTTTTACTGCCAGCTGATCGGCGTCGGGCGGCGCTGATCGAAGACCTTCTTGACATCCATCAGATCCGAGACGTGGTCCGCCTGCCCGGAGAAGGCCTCGTAGAGACGGTAGCCGTCCAGATTTCTCCTGCCCTGGCGCATGAAATCGTCCCCATACTGCACCCAGTACTGGCTGGAATCCACATTGCAAAAGTAGTGGAAGCCATGCTCCTCCAGCATGTTGAACTTGGCATCCTCCGCGTGGTTATAGACATGCCAGCCCTTGATATCCGCGCCGAAGGGGTAGATCAGGATATCGCAGGGATCCGGTAGCAGGGGCTCGACATTCCGCTTCCATTTCTCCGTATCCGTCGTCAGATCCTCGAGGGAGCGATTCGTGAAGTTGATATGCCCCCAGGAGTGGGAGGCAAATTCGTAGCCGTCCTCCTTCAGCGCTGCCGTGATCTTTTTCACGGTCTCCCGGTCCTCTTCGATCGACGGATTGGCCCGGTTCTTCGGATCCAGCTTCCCGGAATTGGCGTCGTAGGTCTCGTCGGTCCGATAGCCGAGCGTGCCGTTATAGCCCGTGAGGGCAATGATGGCCTTGTGCCCGTGGTAGGCGAAGTCGGGATGCTCTGCCACGAATTTATCGAGGATCGGAACGATGTCATAATCCCCGGTCGTGACCTTCCCCTCGGAATCCGTATACTGGAGCGTCGGCTTCCCCGCATCATCCAGCACCATTTTATCCGCAAAACCGTGTCCGGTCATATACTCGTAGTAGTTGACATCATCCTCCGACATGACAAAGGGCTTCTTCCCCTCCGGAAGCATGATCTTCTTCTGGACCATCTTCTTCGTGCCGTCCTCCTGCGTCTCAAGGGACGCGATATCATGGAGGTGCACCATGACGAAGCCTCTCTCATACATTTCCTTCAGGATCGCCTCAAATTCCGGGATTGTCGTCATGGCGGCATTGTAGGCCTTCCCCATCTTATCCTCCGTGAGAGCCCTCGTGGTGTCCACGATGAGCGAGTGGAAGAAGACATGCGGGATCTTCGTATTGTCCGCCTGGACGAGGGCGGCCTTCGCCGCTTCCAGCTCCGAGAGCTTCGCGGAAAACTCCGCATCCTCCGCATAGGCCGAATTTTTCAGGAGCTCCTCTGCCCCGTCGTAGTCATACTGCTTTGCAAGGAGCTCTGCCTTCCCGAGGATTTCTGCCTTATTATCCTCTGTACTGCTCTCCTCCGGCACCGCACTGCTCTTTTCCGTCTGCGGGGCCGCCGTGGTCTTTGCCGCTTTGCTCCCTGCGGCGGGGAATGTGAGGTGGGAGCGAAGTCTCGGGAAGGCGAAGACCGCGGCCGCGATGACGGCCGCCAGGAAGAAAAGGAAGAGGAAGCAGTGAAGCTTCAGCTTTTTCTGCCGCAGCTTCCGGCGCTCTTCCATCTTCTTTCGGTGCTCGAGGAGCTTCTCGCGGTACTCCCTTTCGAGCTTCTCCGAGTATTCCGAAAAGCGCTCCTCGTCGGATTTCCGATTCCGCTTCTCCGGCTCCTTCTCCTTCATCTCTTTCCTGCTCTTCTCTTTATCCATTCCGTCTCCACTTCACTCTTCCCTGCCCTCCGCTCTCCCGAAGACGCATATGGGGAGGGAGAAAGCGCATGACATCGGTATCAGTCTATCGCGAAATTCCCCGATAGGCAAGGGAGATTCTTGACAAGGATTTCTCCTTTGCTATAATAAGTAGTATTCAAAACCACGTTAGGAGATACTTGAAATTATGAGCTACAAAATTATCGGAGACAGCTGCTCGGATTTTACCGATGCAATGAAAAAAAGCCCCCTCTTCCAGTCCATTCCTCTGACTCTGGAGATCGGCGACTACCATGTGCAGGATGATGAGAATTTCCAGCAGAAGGATTTCCTCCGGCGGGTGGCCTCCTCCCCCATCGGTCCGAAGACAGCCTGCCCTTCCCCGGAGGCCTACCGGGATGCCATCGAAAAGGCGGAGGCTGATGAAGTCTATATCGTGACTCTCTCCGAGCATCTCTCGGGGAGCTATCAGGCGGCCGTCGTGGGCCTTCAGATGTATGAGGAGGGCCGGGGAGAGGACAAGAAGAGGATCCATATCTTCGGTTCCGACAGCGCCTCCGCCGGGCAGTGCAATCTCTGCCTCTATATTCAGGAGCTGAAGGAGGAGAATGCGGACTTCGATACCGTAGTAAAAAGGATCGAGGAGAAAATCCAGAGCATGAAGACCTACTTCGTCCTGGAGAGCCTGGAAACTCTCCGGAAGAACGGCCGCCTCTCCACGGTCAAGTCCTTTCTCGCCTCCGCGCTCAATATAAAGCCGGTCATGGGAGCGGTGCACGGCGTCATCGTAAAGCTCGATCAGCAGAGGGGCAGCACGAAGGCCCTGAAGCGCATGGCGCAGATCGCCGTGGAGAAGGCCGGAGGGCCCGAGAGCTGCAAAGAGCTCCGTCTCGTCATCAGCCATGTCAACGACAGAGAGCGCGCGGAATTTGTCCGGGAGGAATTCCTCCGGCTCGCATCCTTCCGGGAGATCGTCATCACGGAAGCGCAGGGTGTCGCCACCGTCTATGCCAATGACAGAGGCATCGTCGTCGCGCTCTGATCGTTTTGGAACGGAAGCGCTTCTCTATCCCTTTCCCTTGACGAGCGGCAGGATATATCTGTCGTAGAGCGAAAAAAAGTTCGAGGCCTTGCTCTCCGGATACTTTTGAAGATCGATTTTCTTCCAGAAGTCCTCGCGGAAGCGGACGATATGCTGCTCTGCATAGGCATCGTAGCTCCTCCGGAAAGCGCCGCTCCGGATCGCCTCCTCGAGCCTCTTCTTCCGCTCCTCCGTCGCCTTTTCATCATAGGAATCGACGCACTTTATGATATAAAATTTCCCGTCCTGTGAAATGACATCCGAGATCTGCCCGTCCTCCAGAGAGAAGGCCGCCTGATAATAGGCGTCCTCCTCTTCTTTTCTGTACAGTGTGCGGTCGATCTCCGGGTCCTCCGAGAACTGTCTCGCGAAATAGGAGAAGTTCGCTCCGGAGGCCGTGACGCTTTCATGGAGCTTCTTCGCGCTCTCCTCATCGCTCACGACGATCTGCTGAATCGAGATGACCTTCGCCTCCGCGTCGCTGACCTCAGAATTGATATTGCTCAGAAGATACTCCGCGGTCTTGCATGCCAGAAAATAGTTGACGTAAATGTCCGTGACATCCTTTACCGTGCAGTTTCCCATGAAGCTCCGGTCTTCCTCGGAAAGAGCATTATAAAATTCCGTCGAGGCCCTGCGGATCGATTCCATCTCCGTGGAGGTGACAACGATGCCCTTCTCCTCCGCGAGGAGATCCAGAGTCTTGACATCCTGCAAAAACTCCTTCATCCTCGCCGTGAAGTACTCCCCGTAGTTTTCCTCCTGCTGTCCGCTGATCGGGAGAGACCAAAGCTCCGGTCCAAAGACATTCTGATAGCGGTTTCGCTCCGAGCCGAGAAGCACCATCGCCTGCGCCTCCGTAAAGCCCGGGACATCCTCCGTCTTCCCGGTGATCTGAATCCCCTTGCAGCCAAAGAGCAAAAGGGCGGAAAAAAGCAGGGAGAGAAGCAGAGAAAGCCTTCTCCGCGCCTCTCCTCTCTTCGGACCGATTTCACTCTCCCTAAACGATGCCATAGGCCTTCCCCGCGCAAAATGCCGTGAGAATGCCGAGGATCGCCCCCGCCAGCACCTGGAGCGGTGTGTGTCCGACGTATTCCTTCAGCTTCTTTTCGAATTCCTCCTCCCCCCAGTGAAAGGGATTATCCAGGAGGATTTTGTTCAGGATCACGGCCTGCTTCCCGGTCTCCCTCCGGACTCCGGCCGCGTCATACATGACGACGATTGCGAAGATGCAGCTCAGTGCGAAGACCGGGCTCTCGACGCCGTACTGGATCGCAGAGGCTGTGGAGAGCGCGACCACCGTGCTGGAGTGGCTGGAGGGCATGCCTCCGGAGCCGGCCATCCTCTCCCAGTTGATGCCCCTGTTGAAATAGGCGTCGATTCCGGTCTTCAGAACCTGGGCGGTGAACCAGCCCCAGATCGCGGAGATCAAGATATAATTCCGCAGCATTTGTCTCAGAAATATCATCCTCAATATCCTATCAGCCAGTCATAGAGCTCCTGATACTTCAGCGCGGAGCTCCTCCAGGAAAAGTCCTTCTGCATCCCCCGGTCCACGATCTTGTTCCAGTCCCTCTTATGGTCATAATAAATCCGTTCCGCATAGCGGATCGCGGCGAGCATCTCGTGCGCATTATAGTTCTGGAAGGAAAAGCCGGTCCCCCTGTCCTCATACTCATTGTAGGGCTCCACCGTGTCTCGGAGCCCCCCCGTCTCCCGGACGATCGGCACCGTGCCATAGCGGAGGGCGATCAGCTGGGAGAGGCCGCAGGGCTCGAAGAGAGAGGGCATCAGACAGGCGTCGCAGGCGGCATAGATCCGGTGACTCGCCTCCTCAGAATAGTAGATCTGTGCGGAAACCTTGTCGTGGTACTTCCAGTCATAGTAGCGGAACATGTTTTCATACTTTTCCTCACCGCTTCCGAGCACGACAAACTGGATGGCATCCTGACAGAGCTCATCCATGATGCACTGCACAAGATCGAGGCCCTTCTGGTCGGTGAGCCGGCTCACCATGCCGATCATAAAGCATCCCGGGTCCACGGCAAGCCCCCAGTCCTCCTGCAGAGCTCTCTTGTTCCTCGGCTTTTCCTTCCGGAAGTTCCGCTGTACATAATTCCGATAGAGGCAGGGATCCGTCTCCGGATTCCACTCCTCATAGTCGATGCCGTTCACGATGCCTCTGGTATCCCAGGCCCTCGCGCGAAGCAGTCCGTCCAGACCCTCGCCGTAGAAGGGCATCATGATCTCCTTCGCATAGCTCTCGCTCACCGTCGTGATCGCATCGGCATAGACGATCCCGCCCTTTAAGAGGTTTGCGTCCTTTTTATACTCCAGCTTGTCCGGCGTGAAATAGTAGTCCGAGAGCTGACTCAAGCGCTTTATAGTCTTGATATCCCAGATCCCCTGGAATTTCAGATTGTGGATCGTGAGGACGGACTTAATCGAGCGGAAGAATTCTCCTCCCGCAAAGCGGTCCTTCAGAAGCACCGGTGCGAGACTCGTCTGCCAGTCGTGGCAGTGGATCAGATCCGGATGAAAGTTTAAAAGCGGAAGCGCGGACAGCGCCGCGTAGCAGAAAAAGCAGAACTTCTCGAGGTCCCAGAGCCAGTCCCCATAGGGCCTGTCTCCGGAGAAGTAGGACTCATTGTCGATGAAGTAGTACAGCACTCCCTCATAGCGATAGCTCATGACCCCGACATAGCGGGACTGCCCGAGGTAATCCATGTAGAAATGCGTGACATATTCCATCTTTTCCCGCCAGTCCCAGGGGATGCACAGGTACTTCGGTATCATTACGCGGCAATCATAGTACTCATGATCGATGGTTTTCGGAAGAGAGCCGACGACATCCGCCAGTCCCCCGGTCTTTATGAACGGCACTGCTTCCGAAGCTAAAAACAGAATATTTTTCATCTCATGCCCTCCAAAATACCCGACTGCAAAAAGCTTCCTCTCTCCTCTTCTGCGCTTTTTCTTCGCGCAGAGCTTTTATTGACGCAGTTTCTCTATTGACGCAGTTTCTTTATTGATGCTGTTCCTTCATGGCTGCCTTCCCCCAGGCCGCGCAGTTCTTTCATTTTACCCTTTCTCCCTTCTCTTCGCAAGCGCTTTGAGCTCCCGCGCATTGGCAAGCGCCGCCTCCGTGGTACTCCCACCCGAGAGAAGACGGCTGAGCTCGAGGACGGATCCCTCCTCCGTGAGAAGCCGAATCCCGGTGCGGGTCTTCCCCTCCGAGACAGATTTTTCGATCAGGAAGTGCCGGTCCGCCTTCGCCGCGATCTGAGGAAGATGGGTGATGAGGATGACCTGATGATTTCTCGCGATCTTCCTGAGCTTCTCCGACACTCTCTCCGCCGTCCGCCCGGAGATCCCGCTGTCGATCTCATCGAAGATGAGAGTCGGAATCTCGTCCCGCTCCGCCATGACCGTCTTGATGGAAAGCATGATGCGGGACAGTTCTCCCCCGGAAGCGACCTCCGTGAGCGGCCGGAGCGGTTCCCCGGGATTTAAACTCAGGACAAACTGTGCCTCGTCCATTCCGTTCTCCCCGGGCTCCGGGAGAAGGGAGAAGGAGAGCTCAAATCTCAGATCCAAAAAGCCGAGCTCCTGCATTTCCTGCCGCATCCGTTCCGATAGGAGGAGAGCGCCCGCCTTCCGGGCCCGGCTCAGAGCTTCGCAGGCGGAAAGGAACTCCGCCCTTTCCCGCTCCTCCGTCTCTTCCGCCTCTCTCCTTCGCTCCTCATAATCCGTAAGGATCGCTTCCCTCTCCTTCTTCTCTGAAAGCGCTTCCCGGAGCTTCTCCTCCGTGCCGCCGTACTTCATGAGGATTCTCCGTATGAGGTCGAGTCTCTCCTCGGCGCGGTGAAGCTCCTCCTCATCGAAGGTATTTCTGTCCAGGTAGTGATCCAGCTCCCGGATGCTGTCCTCTGCGATGCTCTCAAGATCATAGAGAGAGTCCGAGATATCCTTCAGGCTCTCATCATAGGAGAGCGCCTCCCCCACGGCGCCGACTGCTCGGGAGAGCTCCGCATTCTCCAAAAGCTCCTTCGCCTCCAGAAGCGCTCTCTCGATCCTCTCCCGCTTCTGCGCCCGTTTCACCTCCCGGAGAAGATCCTCCTCCTCCCCCTCCCGGATCTCCGCCTCCTCGATCTCCCGGATCTCAAACCGGAGGAAGTCCAGCTCCCTCTTCCGGGAGGCCTCATCCATATCCAGACTCTTCCGAAGCTTTTCTGCCTCGCGAAAGCGTCTGCAACTCTCCGAGACCCTGCGGCGAAGCTCCCCCGTCTCCTTCTCCAAAAAGCTGTCCAGGATGCGGAGATGCTCCCCCTCCCGGAGGAGACTCTGGTGCTCATGCTGTCCGTGGATATCGATCAGCTGCTCTGTCAGCTTCCGAAGCTTCGAGAGCGTCACCGCCTGATCATTGACCCGGATCTCGGAGCGCTTCTCGGAGATCTTCCTTCGGATCAGAAGCACCCCGTCCTCGGCCTCAATCTCCAGATCTCGGATCCTCCTCTCTTCCTCCTCGCTTAAGGAGAAGAGGAGCTCTACGGAGGCGGACTCCCTTCCGCTTCGGATCATATCCCGGTTCGCCTTCTGGCCAAGCCCCAGATTCACGGCGTCGATCAGGATCGACTTTCCCGCCCCGGTCTCGCCTGTCAGGATGTTGAGCCCCTCTCCGAACTCCACATCCGCCTGATCGATCAGCGCCATGTCGCGCACATGAAGACTCAAAAGCATTCGCGCTTGTCCTCCCGTCCTCTCCTGTCCCTCTGCTCTTATGGCAGAAGGCCCGGAGCTCTATGAGCTCAGCTTTCTAAGCTCCCGCTTAAGCTTCTCCGCGTCCCCCTCTGTTTTCATCGCGCAGAGTATGGTATCGTCCCCGGCGAGCGTACCGACAAGTCTCTCAAAGGGGAGCTCATCGATCGCCATCGCGACGGCATTGGCCATGCCGGGCAGGGTCCGAAGCACCAGAAGATGCCCCGCGGTATCCATGCCGCTGAGCCCCTCCCTGAGGACGCGGAGCAGCTTCTCCCTGTCCTTCACCGCCCTTTCCGGCGGGGCGATGTAATGCTGTCTTCCCTCCCCGTCCGTCGCCTTCAGAAGCCGAAGAGACTTGATGTCCCGGGAGATCGTCGCCTGCGCCGCGGAATAGCCCTCCTTCCGGAGAAGCTCGGAGAGCTCCTCCTGCGTCTCGATGGGTCTCTCCGCGATCAGCTCGAGAATCCTGCCCTGTCTTCCCTTTTTCATCTTCTACACCCCCGCCATCTTGTCTCTGAGTATCTCCAGGAAGCTTCCCTCCCGGAGCTTCACAAGCACCGTTTCCTCCCGCGCCTTCCGGATCCGGATCCGGTCTCCCGGCCGAAGCTCCGTCGTGTCCTCCCCGTCAAAGGAGAGGAGCTGATTCTCCGATTCCACGAGAATCTCCAGCTCTCTCTGGTCGTCCATAACGACTGCCCTCGCGTTCATGGAATGCGCGCAGATCGGCGTCATGATATATACGGGCGCGGTGGGGGAGATGATGGGTCCTCCCGCGGAGAGATTGTACGCTGTGGAGCCGGTGGGGCTCGCGATGATGATGCCGTCCGCCGAGTAGCGGTACATCATCTGCCCGTCACAGTATATCCGAAAATGGAGCATCCCCACACCTCTGCTCCTGGAGAGAAGGATCTCATTCAGAGAGAGCCGCCCCATTCCTTCCCCGTCCTCCCTGCTGAGCTCTCCAAAGAGCATGGCCCGCCGGTCCCGGTAGAATTTCCCGGAAAAAAGCGCCTTCACCGCCTTCGGAATCTGTTCCCTTCGGCTTAATTCCGTGAGATATCCGAGGTGCCCCGTATTGATCCCGAGGATGGGAATCCCTCCTCCCCGGAGCATCCCCGCCGTGTGGAGGATCGTCCCATCCCCGCCGAGCGTAATGATGAAATCCGATCCGAGAAGATCCTCTCTCACATAGTCTTTATTCTGAAAGATGCGGATCGCGGCTCCTCTTTTTTGCAGCTCCCGGATCAAAATCCCGCTGTAGCTCTCCGCCTCTTCCTTGGTTCTGTTGATAATTACCGCTGCATTCATCTTTTATGAATCCGTCTCTCCCGATCTTCCCCGGTCCAGTGCCTCGTGGGAATTTCTCACTGTTCTCTCTGCTCTCTCCCGGATCTCCTCCTCCGAAGGAAGCGGAGCGTCTCCTCCTCCCTCCCGGAGCAGGCAGAGGTATTCGATATTCCCCTCCGGCCCCTTGATCGGAGAATAGTCCAGGCCCTCGAGGCAAAAGCCGAGGGAGAGGGAGAGTCGGACTATCCTCTCGATGACCTCCCTTTGGACAGAGCTCTCCCGGACGACCCCCTTCCTCCCGACCTGCTCCCTCCCCGCTTCAAACTGCGGCTTGATGAGGCAAAGAAGCTGCCCACCGGGCGCAAGGATCTCCTTTAGCACGGGGAGCACGAGGCTTAAGCTGATGAAGGAGACGTCGACTGTGATCAGGGAGGGAGGAGAAGGGAGATCCTCCGGCCGCACATAGCGGATATTTGTCCTCTCCATACAGACGACCCGCTCATCCTTTCGAAGCCTCCAGTCGAGCTGCCCTCTTCCGACATCAATGGCGTAGACCTTCGCCGCGCCGTTTTGCAGCATGCAGTCCGTAAAGCCCCCGGTGGAGGCCCCAACATCCGCACAGACTCTCCCGGCGGGATCGACGGAAAATACCCGGATCGCCTTCTCCAGCTTCAGTCCTCCCCGGGAGACATAGGGCATGGCGCTTCCCCGGAGCTCGATCCTCACATCCTCCGGAAAGCCCGCCCCGGGCTTATCCTCCCTCACTCCGTCCACATAGACGAGCCCCGCCATGATGTTCCGCTTCGCTTTCTCCCGGGACTCCGAGAGACCTCGCTTTGTCAAAAGGATATCGAGCCTTTCCCTCTTCAATGGATCACTCCCTCTTTTCTAAGGTCAAAAATGATGGAATCCGAGTCGATCCGAAGTCCCGCCCGGAGCTTCGTCACATCTCCATGCTCCACATAGCAGTCGGGGAGCGTCACATTATGGACAAGGATCCCCCTATGCCTTCGGTTGATATAGTCCAGGACCTCGAGTCCGAAGCCCCCCTGCTTCACATTCTCCTCCAGGGTAATCAATGTCCTGCAGCCGGATGAAATCAGCCTGTCCAGCATCCCCGTGTCGATCGGCTTGATAAAGCGGGCGTTTACGAGAGTCGGCTCCAGTCCCAAGGGGATGAGCTTCTCCCGGATATGGAGCGCCGTAGAGACCATGGAGCCCGCGGCGATCAGCGCGATATCCCTCCCCTCGAAGAGAAGTTCCGCCTTTCCGAATACCAGCGGGGCGTGAAGCTCTGAGAGACCGGTCCAGGCCCTTCCCCTCGGATAGCGGATGCTGACCGGCCCCTCCTGCTTCAGAGCGAAGGAGAGCATATCCTCCAGCTCCCGGGCATTTTTCGGCGCCATGACCGTCATATTCGGGATGCTCGTAAGATAAGAGAAGTCGAAGATGCCCTGGTGCGTCTCCCCGTCGGAGCCCACAAGTCCCGCCCGGTCGACCGCAAAGACCACAGGGAGCTTCGGAAGGCAGACATCGTGGACGATCTGATCGTAGGCCCTCTGCAAAAAGCTGGAGTAGACCGCCACCACCGGCCGAAGCCCTTCACTCGCCATCCCCGCGGCAAATGTCACGGCGTGCTGCTCTGCGATTCCGACATCGAAGAAGCGCTCCGGAAAGCGCTCTCCGAAGCGGCGGAGCCCCGTCCCGTCCGGCATGGCCGCCGTCACGGCTACGATGCGGGGATCCCGCTCCCCGAGCTCCAAAAGCGTCCGGGAAAAGACATCGGTATAGCTCTCTCCTCCCTTTTCCCCCTTCGGTCTCCCGCTCGCGATCTCAAAGGGTCCTACCCCGTGGTAGTCGCAGGGCGAAAGCTCCGCGGGGCGGTAGCCCTTTCCCTTTTTTGTGATGACATGCACAAGCACCGTGTGATTCAGCTTCTTCGCCTCGCAAATCACCCTTTCCACCGCCCGGATATCATGCCCGTCCACCGGCCCCAGATAGGTGACGCCCATATTTTCGAAGAGCATGCCCGGGATCAGGAGCTGCTTGATCGAATTTTTGGTCTTTTGCAGGCGGCGGATCAGCGGCTTTCCGATGCTTGGGATCGAGAGGAGGAATTTCCCCACGGAACGCTTCATCTGATTATAGCCTTTTCCGACCCGGATACCGTTCAGGTAGCGGGACATACCTCCCACGTTCTGAGAGATCGACATATTATTGTCATTCAGCACTACGATGAAGTTTTTTTGCATCTGCGCCGCATTGTTCAGAGCCTCATAGGCCATGCCGCCGGTGAGCGCCCCGTCCCCGATCACGGAGACCACCGTGAAGTCCTCCCCCCGGATGTCCCGTGCCTCTGCGATGCCAAGTCCCGCGGAGATGGAGGTCGAGCTGTGCCCCGTGTCAAAGCAGTCAAACTCGCTCTCGGAGCGCTTCGGAAAGCCGCTCATCCCGCCGTACTGGCGAAGTCCGTCGAAGTTGTCCTTCCTCCCCGAGAGAATCTTGTGGGTATAGGACTGATGCCCCACATCCCAGACGATCTTGTCCCTCGGAAGGTCCAATGCGAGGTAGAGCCCGATCGTGAGCTCCACGACACCGAGATTGGAGGCCAGATGTCCTCCATAGATGGATGTCTTTTCAATGATGAAGCGCCGGATCTCTCCGGCAAGCTCCTCAAGCTCCCCCTGTGAAAGCCCGCGAAGATCCTCCGGGCCGTGTATCCTGTCAAGCAGCATCATCTTCCTGTCTCCTGAAGGCCCGGCTCCCTCCGGGCCCGGCCGCTAGCTTCTCCTTGAAACCAGAGCCTGGAAGAGCTCCCGCAAAAAATCGCGGTGTTCTTCCGAAATCTTCTCCCCGGATAGCGAGAGGAGCCTCTGCTCCGCCCGCTCCGAGAGGCGGGAAACCTCCCGCTCCGCCTCCGGGAGACCGCGGAGGCTCACATAGGTCGTCTTGTGATTTCCCCTGTCGGAGTGAATCGGCTTTCCGAGCTCCGCCTCCGCCCCGCTTTCATCCAGGATATCGTCCCGGATCTGAAAGGCGAGCCCCATGGCCTTAGAAATCTCCCGGAGCAAGGCAATGCTCTCCGCGGAAGCTCCCGCGAGAAGTGCGCCGATCGAAAGAGCCCCTGAGATGAGCGCGGCGGTCTTCCTCTCGTAAATCAGAAGAAGCTCCTCCTCCCCCATCTCCTGCCCCGTCTTTCGAACATCCGCAGCCTGCCCTCCCAGCATGCCGTGGATGCCGGCGGAGGAGGAGAGAAGGAGGACAGCTTCATTGACATCCGAAGCATAGCGGGAGAAGCCCGGCTTTAAAAATCCCTCCGCCGCGGTCTTCGACACAAGCTGAAAGGCATACAGCGAAAGCCCGTCCCCGGCGAGAGTTCCCATCGCTTCCCCATAGCGGTACCAGGTGGACTTCCTGCCGCGGCGATAGCGGTCCCCGTCCATGCAGGGGAGATCATCGTGGCAGAGGGAAAAGCTGTGGATCATCTCCATCCCCGCCATAAAGGCATAAAGAAGCGGCCGAAGCAGGCGATCTCTCTCCTCCTTTGGAGAAAAGAGCTCATAGCTCTCCAGCATAAGGATCGGCCGGAGACGCTTTCCCCCGGACAGAAGCGAATAGTTCATCGCCTCCGTGACCTCCCTCTCAAGCCCTTCCTCCTTTGGGAGAAGCTCCATCAGGATTCTCTCGCAGCGCTCCCGCCGCTCTTCCAGTCTAAGGGAGAATTCCGTCTTCATCCAGAACCTTTACCTCCTTCTCAATCCGATCAATGCTCCCGGCCGCTTCCCGGATCAGCCTGACGCCGCGCTCATAGAGAGAGAAGGATTTCTCGAGACTCTCCTCCCCCTCGAGGCGCTCCAGGAGCGAGTCGAGCTCAGAGAAAATTTCGGAAAGCTCCGGCCCTTCCTCCTCTTTCTTCCCCTTCTCCGCTTCCTTCTGATCCACTTCCCTCTGATCCGCTTCCTTTTTCCCCTGCGCTGTCCTCTTCCTCCTCGTCCCCGGCTTTTTCGGGATCTCCTTCTCCTCTTTCTCCTTTTCTTCTATCATCTTCTCCTTTTCTTCTATCATCCTGTCCTCCGGATCAAACCTCTTTTATTTTATCAAAAATCTTCCGCACATAGGAGGGATGCCCTCCGGACACAATCCCGGCGCTGCGGGAGAATCCCCATCGAGGCCCTATGGCCCGTCAGCGGAAAATCCCTCTCCTTCCCCATGCTGTCCCGGAGCAGAATCGTCCTTTTCCGGTACCTCTCTTCCCTCCACCGTCTCCACCCGGCTTATGATTTTTCCATCCGCGATTTGGTTCACCAGCAGGCTTCCGGGGCGGATATCCGATACCGAGCGAATTCTCCTCCCTCCTTCCTCCGAGAGAAAGGACCATCCTCCCGCGAGCCTTCTGCCGGGAGAGGCCGCATCCAGGCGCTCCGTGAGAAGCTCGAGCCTCTGCCTTTCCCCGGAAAGCCTCTTCTCCATCCAGTCGGAAAGTCCGCGATAGGCCTGAAGTCTCGTTCTCTCCCCGCGGATTCTCTCCTTCATCTGCTTTCTGAGCTCCTCCTCCGCCCCCATGAGGCGCTGCCGGAGGCGAAGAAGCTTCGTTTCCGGAGACAAGGATCTCAGCCGGTACTCCCTTCTCTCGGCACTCTGCCTCTCCTTGAGAAGCTTCTCCCTCATAAGGGAGAGAAAGGTGCTCTCCCTTTGCTTTAAATCCTCATAGAAGGAGGAGAGCTCGAAGACCGCGAGCTCCGCGGCGGCGGATGGGGTCGGCGCCCTCCTGTCCGCGACATAGTCTGCTATCGTCGTATCCGTCTCATGTCCTACAGCGGAGATGATCGGTGTATCCGCGTGGAAGATCGCCTCTGCGACCCTCTCTTCGTTGAAGGCCCAGAGATCCTCGATGGATCCCCCTCCCCTCCCGACGATCAGAACATCGAGTCCCAGCCGGTCTAAAGTCTCAATCCCCTCCGATATGGACTCTGCCGCGCCCTCTCCCTGCACCTTCGCGGGATAAAGCCAGAGCTCTGCATAGGGATTTCGCCGCCTCGCGATCTGAATGATATCCCGGACCGCGGCCCCGGTCTTCGCCGTTACGATCCCGATCCGCCTCGCATAGCGGGGGAGAGCTCTCTTATAGGCAGGATCAAAAAAGCCCATCTCCGCGAGCTTCCTCTTCAGCTCCTCGTAGAGAAGGTAGAGCTCCCCCAGACCATCGGAGCGGACGCTCTTCACATAGAGCTGATAGCTCCCGCCCTTCTCGTAGACGGAGACCCTCCCGCTGCAGAGGACCTTCATCCCATCCTCCAGACGAAAGCGAAGCCCCGCACGGTCTCCGGCAAAGAGCACGGCGGAGAGCTGCGAAGCTGAGTCCTTCAATGTGAAAAAGATATTTCCGGAGCTGTGATATTTTAAATTTGAGATTTCGCCGCTCACTGTGAGATTTCTCAGAAGATAGTCCTCCGAGAAGAGCCCTGAAAGATAACGGCTGAGCTCCGAGACGGAATAGCTTCTATCCTTCATGACCTCATTTCCGATGCACGAGGACCTGAACCCTCCTGCCGCCCCGCTCCGCAGACTGAAGCTCCGGCTTCTTCTCCCGCGGCGCGCTCTTTGTGACCGCGCTTCTCTTCGGGTTCAGGAGTCTCGCGAGTACCCCGTTTACAAAGGAACCGGACTCCGCTCCGCCGTATTTTTTCGCGATATCGACCGCCTCATTGATGGAGACCTTGTCCGGAATCTCATCCCGGAAGAGGATCTCATAGAGAGCGAGCCGAAGAACCGTGAGATCCGTCCGGGACATCCGCTTCGTCGTCCAGCCCTCCGCTGCCTCATTGATCCTCCGGTCAAGCTCCTCTATCCGCCCGACCATTCCCCGAACCTCTTTTTGGATCTCCCGCTCCTCGGAAAGGCGAAGGCCGCTCTCTCCCACGGGATCCGGATCGTCCCCTTCTTCCTCCGCCTTTAAAAGCGGCGCATCGCCGCTCTCTTTCGCCTCTCCTTCTCCCGAAAGCTCCTTCGAGGAGGAGCTTTCTTCCCCTCCCGCAGGAACTCCCGCTATATCAGAAGCCGCTTTCAAAGAGGAGCGCCCTGCCTCCTCCACCGGGGGATTTTGCTGCTCTCCCGCGGCATTGGAAGCAGCTTTCAGAGAAAATGCCTCTTCCTCCTCCGAGAGAGCCTCTCTCTCCCCGTCAGCCAGCGTCTCAAAATAGCGGCTCAGTTGCTCCGGGATCTCCTCCTCCCGGTAAAACTGCGCACAAAAGAGGAGCTTGAACCTGTGCTCCCTCTCCTCTCTCTTTTTCTGTTTATCGATCCTACTCATCTTCGCTCGTCACCACCCCGGCGATCCGGATATTGACATCCAGGACACGAAGTCCCGTCATGCTCTCGATCGCCTGCGCGACCTTCTCCTGCACATCGGCGGAAACTTCCGGGATGGAGTAGCCGTACTTCACATTCAGGCTGAGGAGCACGGAGACCTGTTCCCCGTCCACCTCGATCTTCACGCCCTTCGAAAGGTCGCGGATCCCCATACGGGCGATGATCTCACCCGACCAGCCCCCCGCCATGGACGCAACGCCAGGGACCTCCGTCGCCGAGATGCCCGCAATGATGGCGATCACATCGTCCGCGATGATGAGCTCCCCGTTCTGATTCTTCTCATAGCTGCCGTGAATCCTTTTCTCTTCCCTTTCTTCCATCATTGATCCTCCACCATGAAAAATAATACTTTTTAGAGTTTACCATAGATGAAGGCTAATTGAAAGCAGTGATTGCGGGAGCAGCGCGCTCATCGGATCCGGATCCGATCCTTCAGCTTCTCATAGGTTTTGTCTCCGATCCGCTTCACATTTTTGAGCTCCTCCGGGTCGGCAAAGCCTCCGTTTTTCTCCCGGTATGCGATGATGAGTCCGGCTGTCACCTTCCCGATCCCGGGAAGCGTATCCAGCTCCTCAAGGCTCGCCGTATTGATATTGACCCGGCTGTCCTCGCTTTCTTTCTCCTTCGCGCTCTCCCCGCGGGGCTCCGCGCTCTCCGCATAAGGCCGGGCGGTCTCCTTCTCCGCACCCGATTCT
>ERZ772921.801-NODE-801-length-19043-cov-5.310512_pt1 | contig 19043 bp, 15 predicted proteins | sample MGYA00512117_ERZ772921 | MGnify/ENA primary metagenome ERZ772921 (study PRJEB29015, sample SAMEA2737944) | human oral metagenome | biome: human oral; feature: human-associated habitat; material: dental | place: China | collected 2150 ...
TTGCATCAAAACAAACCTTCGCGAGAATCGATTTTTTGCGGCAAGATGAGCGATTAGTGGACAAAAAGGGTACTCACAATGTTAAATTTATTGCCTAAAACTAGACAAAACAATTATGCCGTAAACACGCGCGAATGAGCAACGGCATCGAAAATATGCTTAAAAGCCTATGAACTAAGAAACTCATAAGTCCATAAACTAACCTGCTTAAAAACTCACCAACCCATAAACCCACAAACTTAAACCTTCTCATCCTCCAACATTTCCTTAACGCCTTTGAATGTTTTACGATGAAATGGCGAAATTCCATGTTCTTCAATAGCAGCGCGGTGCGCCTTTGTTGGATAGCCTTTGTTCACGTCCCACTGGTATGCGGGGTATTGTAAGGCAAGGCTGTTCATATAATCGTCGCGGTAAGTCTTGGCCAAAATGCTGGCAGCAGCTATCGACAAGAACTTGGCATCGCCCTTAACAATTGTTTCGTGGGGAAGCGTGCCGTAGGGTTTAAAGCGGTTTCCGTCTACGATAACGGCCTGCGGACGAAGTTTCAAGCCATCTAGTGCGCGGTGCATGGCAAGAATGCTCGCATTAAGAATGTTTATTTTGTCGATTTCATCGGCCGTAACCTCCCCAACGGCCCACGCCAAAGCATCGGTTTCTATCTGCGTACGCAAGGCATAACGCTGTTTCTCGGTCAGCTTTTTCGAGTCGTTTAGCAAAGCGTTCTCGTAATCAACAGGTAATATTACGGCTGCCGCAAACACGCTGCCAGCCAAACAACCACGGCCTGCCTCGTCGCAACCGGCCTCGATTAAATCGGTGAAAAAATGAGATTTTAGCATAAAGCTTATATTTTATTGGGTGAAAAGGCTTTTAAAGGTGAAAAAGTGAAAGGGTGAAAAGATGGCTGCGCCTTTTAAAGGTGAAAGGGTGAAAAGATGGCTACGCAACTTAAAGGTGAAAGGGTGAAAGGGTGAAAGGGTGAAAAGATGGCTGCGCACCTTAAAGGTGAAAAAGTGAAAAAGTGAAAGGGTGAAAGGGTGAAAAGATGGCTGCGCCCTCTAGCTTGTTAGCTAAGGAGGAAAGCTGGCCATGCTTATTAACTATCTAGTTGTTCTAGGCTGCCTAGTTGTTCTAGATTAACTAGTAGTTCTAGATTAACTAATTGTTCTAGATTAACTAATTGTTCTAGGATTTCTAGTTATTCTAGGGCATCTAGGTTCCCTAGTTGTTCTAGCACTCCTAGGGTTTCTAGTTATTCTAGGATTCCTAGGCTTTCTAGGCAAAGCATCAAGCTTAAGCCTTTACTGCCCCTTACTACTTACTACTTTCTCCTTCCTACTTCCTACTTACTCCTTCCTACTTCCTACTTACTCCTTACTACCTTCCTACTTACCACTTTTGTTAATTATTAACCAAATTCATTTGTTTGTGAAATATCACTTCCATATTTTGCTGCAATTTTGCACCTACAAAGATAAGCAATTAATAACATTCAACATAGAGAACAATGAAAAAGGAGATGACATTATCAGTTAATTCTGCAAGCGAGATGCGTATAAACAACTTCTTTGCTAGCATAAAGAAAGGCATTATGTTTCCCATAGTATGGCTAAGCCAATACTATTCGGCCGTATTGAACAAGGAGATAAGTGTCAAAACCACACTTCAACTGCTCAATGCACAAGTGGCATTTGCCCTCGCCGTATTCCCCGCCAACGCTCCTTTCATACTACGGGTGGTATGCACAGCATGGTTCGCCACGGCCATTAGCGGATGCAAACGAAGTTTAAAGGGCAGCAAGCGCAGGTAAAGGCGTGCGCTCAGAGCAACAAAAAAGCAAGAAACAGCGGTTTCATCGATAGGCAAGGCCTATCAAACACGTGTTTGCGTTGCATCCCATTTGTTGGTGCAACGCAAACAAATACATTTCATTTAGAATAACAACACACTCCCATTAGCAAGCATTTTCAGGCTAAACAAATGCTATTTAGCCTCAAATTCCCCAAAAACAAGGCAACCAAAAACACTTGTTCTGCCCTAGAACATTGCCGCCACTCTACGCACGCCTGCTACAAGGGCGTCAACCTCTTCGCGCGTGTTGTACAAGCCAAACGAGGCGCGAACGGTTCCAGAGATTCCCAAACGAGCCATAAGCGGTTGCGCGCAGTGGTGACCCGTGCGAACGGCAATGCCCAAACGATCGAGCAAGGTGCCGAGGTCTAAATGATGAATGTCGCCAACAAGAAAGCTAATGACGGCGTCTTTATCGGTGGAATGGCCGAAAATACGCATGCCTTCGATGGTTTCTAGCTGCTGAGTGGCATAGCGGGTAAGGTTTTGTTCGTGCCGTTGAATGTTGTCCATGCCCAAAGCCGAAAGGTAATCGAGGGCAGTTGCCAGTCCGTGGGTGGCCACATAGTCGGGTGTACCTGCCTCGAACTTAAACGGCAGTTCGGCAAAGGTGGTCTTTTCAAAACTCACTGTTGCAATCATCTCGCCTCCTCCTTGGTATGGCGGTAGCTTTTCTAGCCATTCTTCCTTACCATATACAACGCCTACACCCGTTGGCCCGTAGGCCTTATGACCCGAAAAGGTGAAAAAGTCGCAATCCAAATCTTGCACATCCACCTTAAAATGCGGCACGCTCTGTGCCCCATCCACCAAAACAGGCACGCCATGAAGGTGCGCACGGCGAACAATCTCCTTAATGGGGTTCACTGTTCCCAACACATTGCTTACCTGCATCACGCTAACCAATCTGGTACGTGGGGTAAACAATTTCTCCATTTCATCGAGAATAAGTTCACCCCTGTCGTCAATGGGTATCACCCTAATGGCAATACCGCTACGGGCAGCCTGCAATTGCCACGGCACAATGTTGCTATGATGTTCCATAGCAGATATTATCACCTCGTCGCCAGGCTGCATAAAGCCCTCGCAAAACGAAGAGGCGATAAGGTTGATACCCTCGGTTGTTCCGCGAGTAAAGATGATTTCGTTATCGCTGTGGGCATTGATAAACTGGCGCACGGTACGCCTAGCAGCCTCGTGCAAGTCGGTTGCCTGCTGCGAAAGATAGTGAACACCCCGATGCACGTTGGCATTGGCGTTGAGATACTCGCTCCGCATGGCATCGAGAACGCAAAGGGGCTTTTGCGTTGTCGCCCCATTGTCTAGGTAAACTAATGACTTTCCGTACACTTCGCGCGATAAAATGGGGAAATCTGAACGAATGGAGGTGATGTTGTACATATATCTTTTGAGGAGTTAGGGAATTGAGGAGTTAAGGAGTTATGGAGTTAAGGAGTTAAGCCAAATGCTTTGTTGCAGAGTGGAAAACAATCTTGTAAACACATCTAATTATCGAAAGTCTACAAAGTTTGGGAGTCAAGCCAAATGCCTTGTTGCAGAGTGGAAAACATCCCTGACAACTCGTTAACTTGTCAACTCATCAACTTGTCAACTTTGTCAATTCATCAACTTGTCAACTCGTCAACTAAAAGCCTTCGTCAACCCATTAACTAACAAAACATATCACGCCCCTCTCCCCTTGGAGAGGAGAAGGGGGTGAGGCTTTATTACACTTTTCTACATCCTTCACATCGGTCGAACTCGCCGCGGAAACGTTTTTCTACGAGATGATGCAAGCGTTCGCGTAGCGGTTCGAGATCCATTTGGTCGATTACTTCGTTGATAAAAGCAAATTCGAGCAACAACTTCGCCTCTTTCTCGCTTATGCCACGCTGGCGCATGTAGAACAGAGCGGCATCGTTAAGCTGACCTACGGTAGACCCATGCGAACATTTCACGTCGTCGGCGTAGATTTCGAGCATGGGCTGGGTGTACATGTGCGCCTTTTTCGTTGCACAAATGTTTTGGTTGCGCATTTCCGAATCGGTGTGTTGGGCATCCTGCCGCACCAACACCAAACCAGCGAACGCGCCAACCGCCTCATCGTCCAGCACGTATTTATATAGCTCATGACTTTGACAGTTGGGCACGGCGTGGTCTATCACGGTGTTGTTGTCCACATGCTGTTTCTTATCGGCAATAACACAGCCCGACAAATTGCATTCGGCACCCTCGCCACGGAACGTTAACGAAACATCATTGCGCGTTACACCATTGTGCAACGTTATCACATTGTGGTTCACTCGGCTGCTAGACTGCTGCTCGATGTAAACACTGCTCACACGCACATTCTTCTCGTGGGTTTCTTCCATGCAGTAAAGGTCTAGTCGGGCGTTATCGCCAACAAAGGCCTCGATAACCTGCGTGGCCAAGAAACGTTGGTCGTCGAAGGTGTGATCGCAAAACAAGAACTTGGCCTCGGCTTGCGGCTCAACGATGATAAGCACGCGACGATTAACCATGAGGTCTACTTGCGCATGCAGAATATTAATAACTTGTATGGTTTGTTCGATCTTTACGCCACGCGGAACATACACCAATAGCCCGTCTTGTGCCAGCATCGTGTTGAGTGCTGTTACGGCATCGTTGGCCGTTGTGGCCAACTTACCGTAGTATTTGGCGATGAAATCGGGGTTTTTCTCTGCATATTCGCACAGCGAAGTAACAACAACGCCATCGGGAAGTTGCTTGTGGGGCGTGGCGGGCTGCAAGAAAGCATCGTTCACCACAAAGTGATTGGCCGTGCTTAGGCGCGGCACATCACAACTGAACACCTCGTAAGGGTTGATGGGCATGGGCAAGCGTTGCAGGTTTAACCCGAAGTCGGGTTCGAAAAGCTTGCTTATGTCGGTGTATTTGTACTTCTCAGTCTTGCGTGTAGGAAATCCCAAACGTTTGAAATCCTCGAAAGCAGCCTCGCGCGGAGCGTTCATTACCGCGGTGGAATGGGCGGAAATAACATTGCGGTTGGCCTCAAAGAGGTCTATATATTGTTTCTCACTATTCATGTCTGCTAGCCTTTACTTCTCTCCTACTTCTTCTTTAATCCAGTCGTAGCCGCGTGCCTCAATCTCTTTGGCCAGTTCTGGCCCAGCCGTCTTAACGATTTTGCCCTTGTAAAGCACGTGTATCACGTCGGGACGGATGATGTCTAGCAGTCGGTCGTAGTGGGTAATGACGATGGTACTGGTGCTGGGCGACTTCAATTTGTTAACGCCTTCGGCCACGATGCGCAGGGCATCAACGTCCAAACCCGAGTCCGTCTCGTCGAGAATAGAGAGTTTTGGTTCGAGCATGGCCATCTGAAAAATTTCGTTACGCTTTTTTTCGCCACCGCTAAACCCCTCGTTTACCGAACGTTGAGACAGCTTTGCATCTAGTTCTACTATCTGTCGCTTTTCCTTCATCAGCTTAATGAAGTCGGCTGCTGGTAGGGGTTCGAGGCCTTGATACTTGCGTTTCTCATTGATGGCGGTGCGCATGAAGTTGGTCATTGATACGCCAGGAATTTCAACGGGGTACTGAAACGACAGGAAGATGCCTTCGTTGGCCCTGTCTTCGGGTTTCATTTCAAGCAGGTCTTTTCCGTTAAAAACGGCCGTTCCATCGGTAACTTCAAACATAGGATTGCCAACAAGCACAGCCGAAAGCGTGCTTTTGCCCGAACCGTTGGGCCCCATGATGGCGTGGGTTTCGCCATCTTTAATCGTGAGGTTGATACCTTTTAATATCTCTTTATCGCCAATCTTGGCGTGCAAGTTTCTTACTTCTAACATATATATATCTATTGTTTTATTGTTTACTATTCGTATTGGGGCCAAACAGAATGTTGTATAGCAAATCGTCTAGCAACCCTCTCACCACCTTCATCCCATCTTTCTCGGTGAAATGGAACGGAAAATCGATTTTCAGGCCCACATTAAATCCGTGCCTAATCGGGCGCAAACGCACATCGAAGGGTTCTGGCAAGTGGCCATACTTGGCCTGGAAAACAGATGCCTTACTGAAACCTAGCCTGCAACTATATTCTAGCTGAATGGCTATGCTGGTGAAAAGATAGAGGTCGACACCTACTGTGGGCGCGAGGTTGAAATGCGGAATATGCGCCATTCCATCGTAACGTACCCGACCATAGCGGTTGCTGTCCACCTCTCTGCTGAAGGCTTTGCTGCCTCCGTTAAAGTTGTATAGTGCATCAAGCCCGACGTATGGCTGCACACCCCACGTCTTTCGGCCTGGATAATATCGCCCTCCGAGCGAAAAAATCGCCATGTCATCGCCCAAATTGGTGTCGAGGAAGTTCCATTCCTCATGTTCATATCCTGCTTTCAGCGAGAGCGGCGTGTTGGGCAAGTAGTATTCTACGCGCAATTTAGATAGCATTCCATAGCCCGAACCAACCTTTTCTGGTATGGCGTACGCGCCATTTGTGGTGGTTCGCACGTGGGGAGAGGCCGCACCACCTATTTGTCCGTCAATGCCGAAGGTTCTAGCTCCTTCGTCTTGCGCCTTAACGGTTAAGCCCAAAAAGAGCGTTAAGAGCATCCATATCGTTCTCATGTCGGCTGGTTTTGATAAGGCCTGCATCACCATCAAGCCTAACCTACTGTGCCTTCGAGCGACACACTGAGCAGCTTTTGTGCCTCAACGGCAAACTCCATGGGCAACTTGTTAAGCACTTCCTTGGCGTAGCCGTTGACGATTAGCCCCACGGCCTGCTCGGTTGGTATGCCTCGCTGGTTGCAATAAAACAGTTGGGCCTCGCTTATCTTGCTGGTTGTGGCCTCGTGTTCGATAATGGCCGTGTCGTTGTGTATGTCCATATAGGGGAAGGTGTGCGCGCCGCACTTGTCGCCCAGCAACAAGCTGTCGCACGAACTGTAATTGCGCGCATTGTCGGCGTTGGCCGTTGCGCGCACAAGTCCGCGGTAAGAGTTTTGGCTGCGGCCGGCGCTGATACCCTTAGAGATGATGGTGCTCTTGGTGTTTTTGCCCATGTGTATCATCTTAGTACCCGTGTCGGCTTGCTGGTAGTTGTTGGTTACGGCCACAGAATAGAACTCGGCCTGCGAATTGTCGCCGCGCAAGATGCACGAGGGGTACTTCCAAGTGATGGCCGAACCCGTTTCTACCTGCGTCCACGACAGCTTGGAGTTCACTCCGCGCAGGTCGCCGCGCTTGGTAACGAGGTTAAACACGCCGCCTTTTCCGTTTTCATCGCCAGGATACCAGTTCTGAACGGTGGAGTATTTCACCTCGGCATTGTCTTTAACGATGATTTCAACGATGGCAGCATGCAATTGGTTTTCATCGCGCATGGGTGCCGTACAGCCTTCAAGATAACTTACATAGGCATCGTCTTCGGCTACAATGAGCGTACGTTCGAACTGCCCGGTGTTGCGTGCGTTAATTCGGAAGTACGAACTTAACTCCATCGGACAGCGCACGCCCTTGGGAATGTAGACGAAAGAGCCATCTGAGAACACGGCACTGTTAAGCGCAGCGAAGAAGTTGTCGCTGTAAGGAACCACCGAACCGAGGTATTGTTGCACCAAGTCGGGGTGTTCTTGCACGGCCTCGCCGATGGAACAGAATATCACGCCCTTCTCTGCCAGTTTCTCTTTAAAGGTTGTTTTCACCGAAACAGAGTCCATAATGGCGTCTACGGCCACGCCTCCAAGCACCAATCGCTCTTCAAGCGGTATGCCCAGCTTATCGAAAGTCTTCTCCAATTCGGGGTCCAGCTCCTTGTTGGCAGGTTTCTTGACCATCGGGTCGGCATAATACGAAATGCCCTGATAGTCTATTTCGGGCAGGTCTACATGCGCCCAGTCGGGTTGTTTCAACGTCTTCCAATGATTAAAGGCCTTCAACCGAAACGCCAGCAACCATTCGGGCTCGTTCTTTTTGCTCGAAATAAGTCGCACAACGTCTTCGTTAAGGCCCTTCTCTATAATATCTGTTTCCACGTCTGTGGTGAAACCGAACTCGTATTTCTGTTCGGCTACACTTCGTACAAACGCGTTTTTCTCGTTCTTTACTTCTTCCATATATACAAATTTGTATTAGCGATGAATAGGGGCAGCCCCAATGGAGCGCCCCTATCGTTTGGTTTAGCAAACACCGTACCGCAAAACAAGGCGGTAACAAATGTTACTGTTAGTTTTTTGAGGTGGTGAGTTCGTGAGTTTTTAAGTTCTTGAGTTTATGAGTTTTTGAGTTATTGAGCTCTTATGTATTTTGAGTTTATGAGTTATTGCGTTCATCAGTTGATTTGTTGATGCTAAGCATGGCCTAACCCTAACATGTCTGCAACTCAAAAACTCATTAACTCACAACCTTAAAAACTCATAAACTCAATAACTTATCAACTCAAAACCTCACCCTACAACTTCTGTTCCACTTCGATAACGGTGAACGTTTCGATGATGTCGCCCACCTGAATGTCGTTGAAGTTGACGATACTTATACCGCATTCGAAACCCGTAGGCACCTCTTTCACGTCGTCTTTATAGCGTTTCAAGGCGTTGATGTCGCCCGTATGAACCACGATGCCGTCGCGAACAAGGCGGGCTTTGTCTACGCGGTGCACCTTTCCTTCGGTAACAATCGCTCCTGCAACGGTGCCCACTTTCGATATTTTGTAAACCTCGCGCACTTCTACTTGGCCCGTTACTACTTCTTTCTTCACCTTATCGAGCATGCCCTCCATAGCCGAGTGCACGTCGTCGATGGCATCGTAGATAACCGAATAGGTGTTTATCTCCACCCCTTCTTGGTCGGCCAACTTGCGTGCGGCAGACGAAGGACGCACTTGGAAGCCCACGATAAGCGCATCGGAGGCATCGGCCAGCGTAACGTCGTTCTCCGAAATCTGGCCCACAGCCTTGTGAATAACGTTCACCTTAATCTTCTCGGTAGAGAGTTTGATGAACGAATCGCTAAGTGCCTCGATCGAACCATCGGTATCGCCCTTGACGATAATGTTGAGTTCTTTGAACGAACCCAATGCAATGCGGTGCGAGATGTCGCTCAACGTCAGACGTTTTTGCGTACGCAAGCCCTGTTCGCGTTGTAGTTGCAGACGTTTGTTGGCGATGTCGCGCGCCTCTTGTTCGGTTTCCAACACGTGGAAGGCATCGCCGGCAGTCGGCGCACCATTCAAACCCAGTATGATGGCGGGTTCTGCGGGACCAGCACTTTCTATGCGTTGGTTACGCTCGTTGAACATGGCCTTGATACGTCCCCAGCTTGTTCCGGCAATCACGTTATCGCCAACATGCAGCGTTCCGTTGCTAACTAGCAGCGTAGAAACATATCCGCGACCCTTGTCTAAGGAGCTTTCGATGATGCTACCCGTGCCCTTACGGTTGGGATTAGCTTTGAGATCGAGCATTTCTGCCTCCAAAAGTACCTTCTCCAACAATTCTTTAACGCCAATACCTTTCTTTGCACTAATCTCTTGGCATTGGTATTTGCCGCCCCACTCTTCTACAAGCAGGTTCATTTGCGAGAGGTCTTCGCGTATCTTGTCGGGGTTTGCGCCCGGTTTGTCAATCTTGTTGATGGCAAACACCATCGGTACGTTGGCCGCTTGTGCATGCGCGATGGCCTCTTTGGTGGTAGGCATCACGCTGTCGTCGGCGGCAATGATGATAATGGCGATGTCGGTTACTTGTGCACCGCGGGCACGCATGGCCGTAAAGGCCTCATGACCGGGCGTATCCAAGAACGTTATGTTGCGCCCATCGTCTAGTTTCACGTTGTAAGCACCGATATGTTGGGTAATACCGCCAGCCTCGCCTGCAATAACGTTGGTGTTGCGGATGTAGTCGAGCAACGAAGTCTTACCGTGGTCTACGTGTCCCATTACAGTAACGATGGGCGAACGCGAAACAAGGTCGGCCTCATCGTCAGCCTCTTCGGTAACGGCCTCAGAAACTTCTGCACTTACGTACTCGGTCTTGAAACCGAACTCTTCTGCAACAAGGTTAATGGTTTCGGCATCGAGGCGTTGGTTGATAGAAACCATGATGCCCACGCTCATTAGCGTACCGATAACCTGATTAACCGAAACGTTCATCATCGAGGCCAACTCGCTAACGGTAACAAACTCCGTTAACTTCAACGTCTTGCTCTCTTTGCGTTCCTCTGCACGCTCTTCGTTCAGACGCTCTTGTGCGGCCTCGCGTTTCTCCTTACGATACTTTGCACCCTTCTTGTTTTGGCCACGACTGGTAAGACGTGCCAAGGTTTCTTTTACCTGGCGTGCCACGTCTTCCTCGTTCACCTCTAAGGGTTTCTGGTTTCGGTTGGGTTTCTTGTTTTTCTTATTGGCGTTTCGTCCGCCAGCGGCATTGTTATTGCCGCCGTTGTTTCCGCCTTTGTTCTTGTTGGCGTTGGGTTGGTTGGCAGCCGCATTAATGTCTACCCTTTCGGTGTTTATGCGGTTGCGTTTGCGACGTTCGCCGCCCTGTTGCCCTTTATTTTCACGTTCTTTGCGTTTCTCTTCCTTCGATTTCTTCTTGGGTCGAGTGTTTTGGTTGATGGTAGAAAGGTCTATCTTTCCCATTACCTTGATGCCAGGAGCATTGTTTTGCTCGCTCTTGAGCGTAAAGATAGCAGGTTTGCCGCTCTCCGTTTCAGCCGTATAGGCCTTTTCGGCAGGTGTTTCCACCTTTTCGTTCTCGGCTTTGGGCGCCTTAACGGCATGTCCTTGTTTCTTTTCGCCCATTTCTTTTGCCGCTGCAGCAGGTTGTGCAGCGTGGGTTTTGGCATCCTTAGCAGGCTGTTCCTTTTGTTCGGTCTTGGTTTCTGCCTTCTCCACTGGGGTTGTTTGCATGGTTTCGGCCTTCACTTCGGGCTTTTGCTCAACCGTTTCAACCTTTTGTTTAGGCGTTTCCACCTTCTCAACCTTCTCTTGTTTCTCAACAGAAACCTCTGCCTTGCTCGAAACCTCACCCACGGCAGCAGGCTTAGTTTCTTCCTTATCGTCTTGAACGGCTTTAACATCAGATTTCTTCGCGGAACCCTTGCCGTTGAGGTCAGAAAGGTCTATCTTACCCAAAGGCTTATATTGTTGTTTTCCAGCGTTCAGCACCGTTTCTGCACGATGGTCCTTATCTTCGGCCGCACGTTTCTTCTCCTTCGTCTTCTTTGGGAAAAGTTTGTCGGCTTGGTTGCGCACCTCCTTGTCCTTATGAAACGCTTTCACAAGGGCCTGATATTGCGCATCGTTCAGTTTGAACGTGGGTTCGGCTTTCACTTCTCCCAGCTCGCTTTTCTTTTCTAAGAACTCCACTGCCGTTTGGAGTCCGATGTTCAATTCACTTATTGCTTTGCCTAATCTGATGCTCATTCTGTTGTTTTGTTATTGTTTTTTGGTTCTGGCCTCGTTTTTATCTACCCATACGGGGTTTTTATCCTTGTTCGAACTCTGCCCTTAGCACGCGTAGCAGGTTGTCTACGGTTTCTTCCTCCAAGTCGGCCTTCTCTACCAGCATTTCACGGGGTGCGTTAAGCACTGCCTTAGCCGTGTCAAGACCGATGCTCTTAATGGCATCGATAACCCATTGGTCTACCTCGTCTGAGAACTCATCCAAGTAGATATCCTCGTCGGCCTCGCCTTCTGCCACTTCGCGGAACACGTCGATGGTGTATTCGGTAAGCATGGATGCCAGCTTAATGTTCAGTCCGCCACGTCCAATGGCCAACGACACTTCTTCGGGGCGCAAGAACACTTCGGCCTTGCGGGTCTCTTCGTCGATGTTGATGCTGCTCACTTGTGCAGGACTAAGTGCGCGTTGGATGAAGAGTTTGGTGTTGGCCGTGTAGTTTATCACGTCGATATTCTCGTTGCAAAGTTCGCGAACGATGCCGTGTACACGACTTCCCCTAACGCCCACGCAGGCACCAACGGGGTCGATACGCTCGTCGTAGCTTTCTACGGCAATCTTAGCGCGTTCTCCTGGCATGCGGGCGATGCGCTTAATCGAAATCAACCCATCGTTAATCTCAGGCACTTCGGCCTCCAACAACCTTTCAAGGAACATGGGACTGGTGCGGCTGAGTATAATTTTGGGGTTGTTGTTCTCGTTGTCTACGCGCAAGATAACGGCCCTAATGGTTTCGCCCTTGCGGTATTGGTCGGCAGGAATTTGTTCCGACTTGGGGAGAATCAGCTCGTTGTTCTCGTCGTCTACGATGAGCACCTCGCGTTTCCACACTTGGTACACCTCGCCGGCGATAACCTGTCCCACACGGTCCTTATACTTATTATATAAAGAGTCGTGTTCAAGTTCCAATATCTTCGATGCCAATGTTTGGCGTAGCGTTAAGATGGCACGACGTCCGAACTTGGCGAAGTCTACACGTTCGGTAACTTCTTCGCCCACTTCGTAGTCGGGTTCAATCTTTTGCGCCTCGGCCAACGCAATTTGTTTGTTCTCGTCTTCCACTTCTCCATCGGCCACCACCATTCGGTTGCGGTAAATTTCAAAGTCGCCCTTATCTGGGTTTACGATAACATCGAAGTTCTCGTCGCTACCGAAGATACGGGCAAGTACGTTGCGAAAGCTTTCTTCCAGAACGCTCACCAAGGTCATTCGGTCGATGTTCTTGGTGTCTTTAAACTCCTTGAACGTGTCGACCATGCTCAAGATATTCTCATCTTTTTTTCTTGCTACCATAGGGTTTATTATCGTTTGATGTGGTCTTGCCCCAACATTGCAAGCCGATTGCACGTGCGAATGGTGTTTCCACGTATCGACGGCATGGGGGCGAGCCAATTAATTTCTCCTTATAATTATTAGTTTATGAGTTGACAAGCTTGTTAGTTGACGAGTTAACAAGTTGACAAGTTAACCAGAGGGTAAGTTGATAAGTGTATGAGTTTACAAGTTCGGGGTTAATTTGTTAAAGCATTAACAGCAAAGCCACAAAACATTTAACTTAACTCCTTTAAGGCGACAGGTCATTGACAAGCTGACGAGTTAACAAATTTGTTACCGCTCTGCCACAAAACATTTGGCTTAACTCCTTAACTCCTTAACTTCATAACTCCTTCTTATTCCTTAACTCCATAACTCCTTAACTCCTACTTACTACTTTACCTCCTTACTACTTACTACTCAAAAACGTTAAAATTGAATCAGATACTTGGTATATTTCACACCATCCATCTTAAAGTTGTGGTCTACGTCTTGCTGCACAGGGCGTTTCTTCCCTTCCACTTTCACTTTTTCTTTCACCGCAACCACGAAGTCGTTTCCGTCCACGCTTTTGAGTATTCCCTTATATTTCTTGCCATCTTTATCCAAAACCTCAACCTCTTTACCAATGAAGTTCACGTATTGTTGTGGCACTTTAAAGGGTTGCCCCAGTCCGGCCGAACCCACTTCCAGTTCGTAATCCTCTTCATCTCGGTTCAAATGTTCCTCGATAAAGCGGCTCAGTTCCACGCAGTCTTCAATCCAAACGCCGTCGGCATGGTCTATTTCCACCACGATACGGCTGTCTGGACTAGTCTCTACGTCGACAAGAAAGTACTCTTTGTCGGCCAACCATTGTTCAACAAGTTCTTTTACAACGTTTTTGTCAATCATATTTTGTTGTTACTGATAATGAAAATGAGGAACTCTCGTCGGAGTCCCTCATTCCACTGAATGCTGCAAAGTTACGAAAAAATAGCGAAACGCACAAAATATTTTTACGTTTTCAGTGTTTTTATCCACGATTTTTGTATACGGAAGTCGTTTCGGCGCATTTTTGATAGGTAGGAAGTTACATAAAATCAGTTTTAACAAGTAAGGCTGCAAACAAACAATAGCGAAACGGATAGCCACATTTACAGGTATAACTTTGCAAATCAGAGCGTTTTAAAGTTTGCCACTTACCATGATATTCATAGCCCACTCCCCCACAACATGCACCTTATTATATATACGCACGCATGCACGCGCGAAGCTGCAATATCCCGAACGACATCTATGCAGCCTGCTTTCTATTCTGGGTTGGCTTGTTCCACGTATTAAGGTTTATTGCACATCCAGCACCTTATCTTGCTTTGCCCCCACGACAACATCATTAAGCCCCCCACGAGCATTGCATATAAACTGCATATAAACAAAGAAACCGCCTCGCACGATAAGCCAACGCAACACACGGAATAAGATTTTGCACAATCAGAAAGCTATTAGCTCACAAACTTACAGCCGCATAAACTCACTAAACCCACCCGTTTTTGTCCGCTTTTCAGCATAGATTTTAACATTATGGCTGCCATTTTTGCTCGCCAACCGCGCACCTTGCCGCAAAAAATCGATTCTCGCGAAGGTTGGTTTCGATGCAAAATAGGTTAGTCTGTGGGTGCGGCAAAATGAATTTTTATTTAATCGAACCACCATTTGCACCAACTTTTGGGCTATTTGCTGCTAAAAGCACTGCGTTTTGGTGGAAAATGGAGTGCGTTTTGGTGCAAAATGCACTGCAATATGCCGCTAAATGCAAGGCGTTTTGCTGCTAAACGCGAGGTAAAATGGTGCAAAACGCAGTTCAATATGCCGCTAAATGCAAGGCGAAAAGCATAAATATCCGCCGCAATGGTATAAAAACAACCTTCTAGAACCATTAAATACATGGCTCAAAAGGGCAAAATGCACCCTAAAAAGTGGGTTTTTAGGGGCAAAAAGCAGAAATTTGAGGTCGGCAAAAACATGAATCGGCAGCAAACTAGAAAGGCAAAGTGGTGCTAAATGCAGGTGGCATGCTCAAAATTGGACTAAAAAAGGAACGCGCCAAACCCAAATTTGCAGCCATTTGCCTGTTTTGAGGGTTGTTTTTGCGCTAGAAGGGTGTTGCGAGCAGGGAGTGTTTTGTAAAAATATTTTAAGTTTACGCCAATTCGGGATAAGATGGCTGTGGCTCTAAATACCACCAATATTTCAATTGCCATTACTACGCCAATCCCTCCTGGGTTGTTAGCTTACCGCAGGCAAATTGGCCTGCTGCGTTTGTGCGGCAGGTGTCGTCAGTATCGGTTATGGTAGCTTTATAGTACATCCCGGCCCAATGTTGTTCTTCTTGAACCAGCCTTGCGGCACTTCGAGCGCATAGCGCACAGATTGCGACGACTCTACACTTGCCTCACTGAACGGAGTCATATCGCGCGTTTCGCAGATTTCGCCACTTGCACTGATGAACGCGATTGAAAGGGGCGTAGGCGTGTCTTTCATCCAGAAGGCGATCTTTTGGTCTTTTTTAAACACAAAAAGCATGCCCGTTCCATCGGGAATATTTGTGCGCCCCATAAAGCCTTTTGTCATCTCTCGGCGTGAGCGGGCAAGCTCAACTGTTATGGGAATGGTCTTGCCGTCAAGATTTGTAATTGCCAAATCCTTTTTCTCAAATTCGAGCACAGATGTTGAACATGCGCTAAAAATGGCGCAGCACAATACAACCGCTCCTTTCAGCACCAGCTTCGCATGCGCCTGTAAAAACTTTTTCGTGGTTAATCCTTTGTAAGTCATAATACAATTCATTATTTATTGGTCTGTAATTTATGGTGTTGTGGATAAGAAACAGCTTATCCGAAAGCAAAGGTAATCTATTTTTTGCAAAACACGAAAAAGTTTTTGTTGTTTTTCTTGGTTGCTTTTTGCCACGCTGAAAGCAAATATTTTGTTTATGTTGCAGATGCTTGCAAAGGCCAGTTTGGTATAACTAAGAATGTAACTTGCTACCTTTCCACCTCGTTCTATCGATTGCCCTGTTCGTCTGTTGGACATGTCTAAAAAAACGCGAAGAAGTCTCTTCCAGGCCGCTTTTGAGCAACTTGTCGTGTTACAAGCACGCTGTAACGCGTCACTTTGTTCAAAAGCGGCCTGAAAGCATGTGGAAAGAGGTTAATAATATGGTGTAGGCGCCAGAACGCTTACCATTATACGCCAGTTCGGGATAAGAAAGTGTCCTAAAAAGTTGGTAATCTCACTATTATTTTGTGAGTTTATAAGAGTGTAAGTTAGTGAGCTGGTGAGGTTGTGAGTTAGTATGTTTGCGGCACTTTTCAAGGCATTAGCACGTTTTGCCACAAACAAATGATGCTGAATCTTGACATTTTTCCCATTTTAGTATTAGTACTTCGTGCATAATTAGGTGTGTTTATCTGTTTTCTCGCGTATATCCCAAAGATGATAAGCCTCTCTCAAAGTTACAAGAAAACTAAAATTCAACACTAGTTTAACATTAAAGGCGCACCGCGGGGTGCGCCTTTAATACTTTTATTGTATGGCAATTAACCCAAATCGGCCGTTAGAGCCTGTGCAGGTTTTGTTGGGTTGTTGAGCCCATTGTCTGTCTTATTCTTGAAGGCGTAGCGGACTACGTCGAGAGAATAAGACGGGCAAGATGCCGAAGAGCAAACGAAAGATGAACAGGGAGCGATGCCAACAACCTAAAAATAACTGGTAAGCGGAGTAAAGAACGATTGGGGTTAGACTAGAAATCAGAGCTAGTATTATAGGGATCGACAAACGTGTAGCCCTGCCCTTCTTTCCTTAACACAAGCCTAAAATAGGAAAACGACATGTAGGGGATTGTGCCCATATTCCCACTATAAACGCTTAGGAGATCGACACCGGTATCCGACAGCGAACCTGAAGATAGAAATTTAGAGGAATCGATGTAAAAGCTGTAATAAAAGATTAGCGGTATCTGTACCCCGTCTATCGACAATTCAACTCTGGAATATCCGATGCCCGTTGTGAATCGCTTTTCCATTTTGGCAATGTACTCGTCGGTAATGCCGTTTCGTCGGCCATCAGAGCGTGTTGCGCCTTTGGCTGCATAAGATGGGGGAATCTCTTTCAGCGGAACTTCGGGCGAGAAAACGAGTAGCTTATCGCCTTCCATCACTTCTGTTCGCACGTCTAAGGCTTTACCGCCATTCTGCCCAACAACAGAAAACTTATTATCTTTCAATAGCTCGTCGGGGTCTATGGCTTGCCCATTTTCATCTTGTACCTGCACGTAGACTTTGTTTTCCACCACAAAGGCAGAATCGTCTGCATCGTTGTTCGAGCCACAAGCCACAACGAATAGGGCAGCCAACGCTGCGAGCAAGCGTATTCGCAAATGTTTCATCGTATGTTGTTAGTATTCAAATTTGTAAGTTGGTAAGTTGATGGAGGCATGGGTTTGTCGGCCTTCAATGTTACTCCCCGCTGCTAAATACAAGCACTTTGGATTGAGCGTTAACGCCATCTACTTAACCCAAGTGGGTTGTACGCACCCTTTACTCTACCGAATAGCCTTGCCCTTGCTTGCGCAAAACAATTTTGAAATGTTTGTTATGCAGGTAAGGGTCTATCGTTTTACCCTGATACTCCACCGATTTTACAGCAATACTCGTTCCTCCCAACATTTTTTCGGCATTGGGCACAGCCGCATACGCATAATGAAAACGCATCGGCAGCTTAACGCGGTCTATCATTATCACCACATCTGCATAGCCTTCGCCGCGTTTTCCCTCGGCCGTGTCCCAGAATTTCATTACAGACTCGTCGGGCAAGTCGGCAAAAAAGCGAAACACGTCAACGTCATCTAGCTTGTAGGCATCTACATTTAAGGTGCGTTTACTGGCTTTTCCAAACACCGAGAACTTGCATTCGTACAGCATGGCACTGGGCGATAGGGTCTTCTCGCCATCTTGCACTTCAACATACACGGTGCTGTTGACGGCAGATGCCGTCATTGGCCTGTACATTTCTTTCTCCTCATCGGCACTACAAGCGGCCAACAGCACAAGCACTGCCATCAACCACAAACTGCTTTTCAATTGTTTCATCGTCTTCGGTTTTAAAAACGGCAACGAGATGCGTACTTGGTAAAAAATCCTCTACACGCCGTTTTGAGTTAATTAATTGGGGCAGAACGCTTGTCCCTGCCATAAAATGGTTATTGCTAGATGCTGCAAATATACGCTTTATGCTTTAAATTACAAAGAAGAAGAAGAACAAATTCCTGTTCATAGCGACATAAGATAATGCCTATACATGTAGACTTCTATTGTTTTTGCCAAACTGGCATTGGTTGTTTTTCTTGAAAAATCAACGTTTCGTTAAAGGGCCATGATGGCATGATACACCTTATCAATAAAGGTTGCGTAATCGTTTAATATTACTGTTCCATCTTCTTTAAAACCGTCATAATGTTGTGGGGAACTGACTATTTTAATATCATCCTTATGCTTGGCATAGAAATCACAATAAGAATCTAGGTGGTTGCAATCGTTGGGTAAAGGTGGTTCTATCTTCACAACGCATACCAACGTTTTGTTGGGCGTGTGCTTAAAGTCTTCAATGTTGTCGAAAGATAGCTTATAATACTTCCCAGCATTATGAGAAGTAAAGCTTTCCCATTTCGATATTTCTTTGCTCCGCTTATAGTATGGCAGTTCGTTCAGTATGATGAACACCTGAAAGTAAGGATAACCCGCAGTTCTAAGGTTGGCAGTTTCGCCTAGCATGTTCTCAAAATAGTTGTTCGAGTTTTGCGAATAGTTCTGCATAACAAACTTTACGCCAACGCCAGCCACATCTTTACCCGACTTAACGTCTTGCACAACGATGTCTACCATCTTATCCATATACCGCCCCTTCATCTCTTTCTCCCTATCTTCGCCATAGCCCTGCGACCATATTTTATAACCTTCGCCTAGCTTTGTTGCTAAATCTTCTGCAATTCGGCCGTGTAAAGGCTTTAGTTTAGCTGTGCTACGGGATGTCTTGCTTTCAATAAATCTATTGAAAGAGGTCTGGATAGCTGTAAGAAACGCGCTGTTTAAGTCTGTTTTCTTTTCCATCAGTAATTGAGATTTGGTAATTAATGAATTGTTCAAGGTCTTTTGAATTGAAGGTGTAATAACCTCCGCTTTTATATTTACGCAACGTCTTAACGTACTCCACCAAGGTATCGGAAGCAACAATGCGCCTTATTAGGTCGAAGCTAACATCACAATTGGCAATAATGTAAAGCCCACTGTAAATGCCTTCGCCCGCCGCTACGTCGTTAAGCTTGAAGTCGCCCGCGTTGCGCACAAGCGTATTCACAGCCAACTTGGGTTGCCAAACATC
>ERZ772921.803-NODE-803-length-19021-cov-21.104661_pt1 | contig 19021 bp, 13 predicted proteins | sample MGYA00512117_ERZ772921 | MGnify/ENA primary metagenome ERZ772921 (study PRJEB29015, sample SAMEA2737944) | human oral metagenome | biome: human oral; feature: human-associated habitat; material: dental | place: China | collected 2150 ...
GGATCAGCGGCATAAGGCACCCGCGGACTACGCCGCCCTCCTCCACCAGGGCCAGGGGCCACACGGTCACCTCATCCAGGTCAGAACGGTCCCCATCCGACATGGAGTCACGCAGCTGCACCGCCTGACGCATAGCCTCCACAGCCCGAGAGTACTTATCCTGAGACAAGGAGGACTTAAGCTCCTTGTAGGCAAGAGCACCACGGTACCCGGGAAGCCTGAACCCGGTACGGAAAACCTCCCCGAAACCACCACTGGCAATAGACGCAAGAGATCCTAGATCAGTTTTTGCAACCATTATCCTCTCCACCGCAGCTACCTACTTCACCCAGCTTTGGTTTCTGGCTCTGATCATTGCGCACATTGGAACAATTAGGCGAACGTGTGCACGCCGAGTCATACTCTGTCCTAAACTGAACAAAATTGTTCAGGGCCTGGTAGAGATGTTTGGCCGTGGGGCGCTGGTCCGGGTCCTGGCTAAGCGAGGCCTTAATGGCATCGAGGCACTCCGGGCTCAGCAGGCCGGTCAGGTGGTCCGCTGACTTAAGCTGTGTAGCACCGTGCCCCCGGGAGAGGCACCGGACCACGCACAGCCCGAGCTTGTAGACGTCGGTACGGGTGTCCTGGAAGTGCGCCCTCCCCCGGGAAAACGGGCTACGCCCCGGCTCCTCGCACTCAGGAGCCAGGAAGAACGGGGAGTTCGCCTGACGCCTCGACATATCATCCAGCCTAGCGACCCTGTCACAACTAGTGAGAACAGAACGAGGATGCTCACCCAGGCAGAACACCGCACTCCTCAGGTTGATATCACCGTAGACCGCCCCGTGACTGTGCAGCAGGGCAACGGAGTGCACCAGCCAGACCAGGATCCTCATACGGACCAGGAGACCACTGAACTCGTCAATCTCCTCCTGCGAGAACCCAGCACGTATGGCCGTCCGCGCCCCCATACACAGCCAGGCCAGGTCACGATTCCTCGAGACCGTCCTGCCCGTGGCGGGCGGGTGCAGTTCAATAGAGAGCTCAGGGCGGATCATCGGCATAAGGCACCCGCTGACTACGCCGTCTTTCTCTACCAGGGCCAGGGGCCACACGGTCACCTCATCCAGAGAAGAACGGTCCTCATCCGACATGAAGTCACGGAGCCGCACCGCCTGACGCATACCGCCAATAGCTCGGGAGTACTCCTCCTGGGACAGAGATGACCTAAGCTCCTTATAGACAAGAGGACCACGGTACCCAGGAAGCCTGAACCCGGTACGGAAAACCTCCCCGAGATCATCATCAGAGGTAAACCCGACAACCCCGAGATCTGTATACGACACCACCACCGATGCCGCGACGTCCTCCTGGTCACTACTACTGTCGCGAAGCACAAGACCCGAGTAGCCAGCTACGTTACCTTCACTGTTCTCGTCTTCTGGAGCGTCGGGTAGGTCAATCCATATTCCGACCGCGGTTCTGTCGTCCATAAAAGACTGTCGGGCGAATCCTACCTGTTGAACGAACGTGTACGGATCCGGCGGGGATCCCCACCACTCCGCAAGAGTTTTCTGTACCTCCGCGCTCATCTCCAGGGGAGTACCCACGCCGTCAGACATGAGGAAAACTCGGCGACCTCCTGGTGGCCAGGATATGGTATGCACACTCAAACAGCCCGACGGTAGCGCCCTGGTGCGCCCAGCTACCACCTCCGTGTCGGGCTGATCCGACCTTACCGGCGCGACCAGATGCCACACCGATTCATCATCCAGCACCCAGGCCTGGGAGTCTCCCACCCAGGCGATCTCACCAGAGATCCCACTATCACCTGCGCTGACGGCAGCAGCCACGACCGTGGTGGCCATGAGGTCGTTATCGCGTCCAGTTGAGCCTGGCCACGACTCTACCAGACGCATGAGGGAGTTGTTGGCCTCGAAGAACGCACTGTTCCAGCTACCGGACTTCAGGTAATACCAGGGGAGCTCACGGCACACGTGCGCCGCGGCCTCGTGGGAGTACTTGAACTCACCCACCCCGTCACAGACCACTACAATGAGGGTCCTAGTCCTCTGGTCATACATCAACCCGTACGCGTCCTGCCTGGGCTCACTATTACGCGGGTGCCGGTGCAGGATGCCGCGAACAGAACCGGCCCGCACGGTAAAAGGACCGACTTCATACTCTGAGGCCGCAATGTCAGGCGGCCACGGCTCAGCAGGAGGGACTCCGCCTCCGATCTCATTCGCCGCTCTCCCTGGCGGACCGATAGCGATCACACTATCCCACCTTTATCATTCAAGAATATCAGGGTTTCCGGACCGGAACTCAGAGCTGGGCTGCGCCTGGATCATGAGCTCAGGCTCACCCTGCCCGATCGAGTAGCTTGAGCTGATAATCGTCTTCCCGATCGTACCGATCATTGACTCAAGCAGCGCGCGCACATTGTTTGTCCGGGCCATGAACCACGCCCCCAGCTTTCTTCCGAAATTGGGGTACGCGATCTTCTTCATAATCTGCTCAGTAGCGTCCCTGAACCCGTACGACACAATGTACGGGTAACGCTTGTTACCTGTCCCGGTCTTAGGGTCCCAGGCGATCAGATCCTGGAACGTGCTCTCCCATTCCCCGGGGTCGGTCGGCTCTCCATCTGTGAGGAAGAACACGCACGGACGATACACTTTTGACCCTTCGGCCCTGAGGCGCTTGAAGTCCTCAGGGAATCGCCTGCTAAACTCCTTGAACGCACTGGAGTACGAGGTGCCCCCCATAATGCTCAGAGTCGGCACCGTAACAATGTCTCCCGCAGGGGTGAGCGGGACCAGCGTCTTCGCCTCGGTTCCGAACGCGATAATGCTGATCATTGTCGTGTCCTCAACAACCGGATCGCTGCTGATAGACGTCACCAGCTCCTCCAGGTTAGCCTGCAGATCCGGCAGGTCGGCGCTCATGGAGGCGGAGGCGTCGCAGATGATGTAGAAGGGCATGACCAGTTGCTCCTTGAACGACGACTCTGGGACCTCGGAAACTTCAGTCATGATTCTCTTCTCCTTATGTACTGTGTGCTGAGGTGCGGGGGTGTGATACTTGTTAGTGGGTGTCCTGGTCCGACGGTGCGGTACGTCTGAATACCTTTGCGAGACCTCTTCTCAGAATACTGCGTGACGGTTCCTCCTGAACTGACGGGGCGACGGGGAACTCCTGCGGATACCCTACCTTGTACAGCAGCTCGTTGACGACATCAAACTTGTCGGTCACGACCCGCTGTCCGTCTACCTCCGCATTCGGTCCAGGGGCGTCCTTGTCCGTGATCAGCCAGCCGATGTCGGCACGTTCCTTGAGACTACGGTACAGTTTCAGGCAACGCTCTCCCGACATGGCTGCATCTGGTAGGACAAACAGGACCAGGGGCTTGCTAAGCTTCTGCCCGCGCCGTTGGCAGGACTCAATGTCCTCAGTAACTAGCTGCAGCAGCTCGCGCATTACCCTGGTCATGTCCAGGAAATCAGAGCTGGGCTTCCAGATGCTGGCCTTGTCAATGCTTCCGGTATCTCGCATAATGGGCCTTCGCGACTCCCCTTGGCCAGCGGCCACGAGCCGTGTCTTGCTCGCAAACGTATTATGGTGGGGAGTCAGTCCGCGGTCGAGGTCTACGACCAGCTCGACAATCCTGTTATGTATTTTTTTTGGCTTTGACTCCACGCCATTAGCGATGACCAGGTAAGTCAGTCGCAGAGGAAGGCCTCCTGGGGCCATGTAAGGATCCTGGGGAGAGGGCTGCAGGAGAGCAGGACGGTGCTCCTGGGCGCTAACGGAGGACGCTATAGCCACCTGGTTCGCGTGCGCGGCGGACTCCTCCTGGTCCATCATGCGTGCTGGCTCCACCTCGTCCGCGACACGAGAACCTATCTTGACTGAGCTGAAGACCTTGCCGAGCTCGAGCGCTGGTACCGACATCCTTGTGGACGACTGCGAGGACTCAATGATCTCCTCGCAGACCCTCAGAATGAGGGGGTCAAGGCCCTGGTCAGGGCCCAGGGCGGTTACCCCTTTAATCGGCTCCCCGGAGATCGGTGTGAGGCTAATGCCACGCACCTGCATGCGGATGCCAGTCAGCTGCGGAGCGCTTCGCAGACCCATCATAATGGTTTCCAGGTTCTGCCCGTGATCGACCACGATGACACCCAGGACCACGCGAGTGAACTGGTCGAGGTCGCTCTTCAACAGCCCGGACTCAAATGACTTGCGAATACGCTCTGCGTCAGTCGAGCCGAAGGCACTGGTTCCCCTGTGCCGCAGGGAGGTCCTGAGACCCTGTGGTCCGACGAGAACGAGGGCCTCCGAGAGGACCGGGTCGACAGACAGGGAGTAGTCTGCGTTAAGGAAGGCCCGTGAGACCTTGCTCCTGACACCCTCGGAACAGGCTACCACTACTACGCCGACTATACGCTCATCCATCTCACCGCTCACGCTCCCCGGGACCTGAGGAGGAACGTCTGTCTGTCTCATATCTTACTCCCGTCCGGAAGGCCGTTTGAGGTACTACGTGCAGTCGAGGGACGGTTGCCCCCAGGCTGAGCGGGGCTGGCAGCAGCAGCATTCTTCACCTGCGAGCTCCACTCAGACAGCGCACGCTTCAGAATCTCCTCCATCTCCTTGGCGACGTGCGCGTTGGCGGTCCTTCCCAGCTCGATCTCCCGGTCGAGCATGTCATCACGGATGGCCTTCTCCCGACGAGTCTCCCGGTTACGCTGCTCCTGGTCGCGGTCGGTGGTCGTCTCAACCCGGTCATACTCATCGTCCTGGAGCTTTCGGGCGATCCTGTCGTACTGGGTGACACCCTTTGCGGCAATGAACACCTTAATGATGACAGGCAGCAGCTCAATCGAGATGAACAGACCTGCGACGAAGAGATGTGACAGCCACGGCGTCCAGCCTTTCGAGCCGAGACGGTGGAGCGCAATGATCTGGAAGAGCAGTCCGGAGCTGTTCCGGATGAGGTCGCCGTTCTTCTCCGCCTCCAGCTGGGCACTGAACCTGTCGCGCTTTGCGATCAGCCCACCTTGACAGCCGGGATCCTTTACCTCATGCCCCTTGTCGTCCTTGACCGCCTTACCCTGACTGTCCTTCTGGGAGCCGCAGAGCGCTATGTTCGCCTCGCGCACGGCCTGCTCGGTCTTCTCCTTGTTGGCCTCCCTGACTGCGTCCTGAGCCGCAGTCAGGTTATCCTGAGCCTTCTGCTTTTCCGTCTCCGCGTTCACAACATTCTTATTGGCTTGCTCGTATTCAGCTTTTCTTGCTTCAGCAGCAGGGCCATTACCGGGGATCCCACTTGCGCGACCACCGCAACTCTGACCGTTCTGCTCGCATATATAGACTTCATGAGCCTGCTCACGCGCATCCTTGGCACTTTTTAGCTTGGCTTCGGCGGCCGCGTACTCCGTCTTCGCCTGCTCCAGCTCCGGCGACGTCAGACCGGCGGGGCCTTCATTGACGATCTTCTGCTGTGCGTCGATCTCCTGATCGACTGCTTCCAGGTCCGTCTTGGTGGAGCCGTTCTCGGCCGCCTCCCTGCTATCACGGATCAGGTCGTCCTGATACGCCTTAACCTCGGCGCTGACCTCACTGTGAAAGATCTGCAACGTAATGGGCGTCGACACCACCACACCTATGAAGACCGCCAGAATGAACCTTGGAAACGCGTACTTCGTTGCCCGCCACCATCCCGCGATACCCTGCATCGTCTTAATGAGCGCCCTGTCCAGGACGAGAATCAGGGCGCCCCACAAGAGGCCCAGGACGATGGACGCCGCCAGACGGCTGCCCGGTTGGTTTGCCGCTGCCGCTCCCGTCTGAGGGTCGACTACGACGAGGACCGCGTTGCGGAGGGCGAACATCATGGACAGTGCGGCCACGAACGCGGTGCCGAGCATGACCAGACCCAGCCCGATAAAAGTGTTCCGTTCGGATCGCGCATGCTTAAGGACGTCAGGATCGGCTCCGCCCAGAATCGAGAGAAAGTTGAATATCCGACTCACCGCTGACCTTACCTTCCTAATCGGGGACACAAGTACTAAGAGGGTAGTCCTTGTAAATCTTCAAATAATATCACTCACATGCACCGACGGAACGCCGGGAAGAATGCGGCCACGGGGTTACCGTACCGGACAGCTCCAGCACCAAGAAAATATCCATGCTCATAGAAAAGTATCTCCGTGGGTCCAGGGACTGAAAATCATGGCGTCTGCCGACCGTCAAAGCCGGGGAACGCCTCTGCGGGCAGGACAGCAGTGGAAGTCTACGCTCAGGGCCCGCCGACAGCCAGCCTCACAAAGTACAAGTAATTGCCACGAAAAACCTTGCGAGGCTCAAACTATTATATTTTTGAATATTTCAATAGCCAGACCTTATAATGGATCCACCCTCTACTTGACCATCATAGATGATTTTATGTCATTTTATGTGACGCCAATCGTGATCGTCGTCCACGACGGGAGACCTCACTGGCGCCCTTCGTGACATTCCTAGGGGTCAGTTCCTGTACCGGGGTTGACAGGAGGCGCCAGGACCGCCCGGCACCCGACGCCGGAGGCCCCGAGGTACCCGGACGCAAGTCAGGGTCGCGCCGGGCCAGGGCGACCATGCACCAGAGGCCCTCGGGTACCCGGGCGCAAGGCACCGGGCCCGGTGCTACCGAGCCGCCCCACCTGCGGCCCCACTGCCAGCAGGGGCTGCTCAGATCTCCTCCAGGCGCAGCACCCGCCCGGCACGTCGGAGCTGGATGGTGGCCTGGGACGGGGCGTGGGGCGGGGTGAGGCGGACGACCAGCTGGTCCCCGCCATCGGCCTCCCGGAGGACGGCGCGCACCGCGTCCACCAGCCCGGGCGGCAAGCCCGACGCCGTCGCCCGACTCGGCCCTGCCGTCCCAGCAGGCTCCTGCGCCCCGGGCCCGGCCTCACCACCCGCCCCGGGTACAGCTGGCCCCGCCTCTCCGGGTTCCTCCGCGCTGCCGGGTCGATGAGGCCCGCTACCTGCCCTGTCCACCAGACCCACCCCGCTCGCGGCCCCGGCGTCCTGGGCCCCGGCCCCGGCAGCCCTGGGCCCGGCCTCACTACCCGCCCCGGGCCCAGGACCCACGCCCCGGGGGACGGGGCGCCCCGGCAGATCGCCATTCGTGACGGGCGCGGGCCCCTCCCCTCCCCGGGGTACGGAGCCGAGGGCCGTATCCTGCCGCCCGGCGAGGCGCGGCCCCTCCCCCCGGGCGCCGGAGGGGGTGGTGTCGAGCTGGCCGGTGGCGGCGGTGAGCGGCCCCTCCTCTCCCCGGCGGCCTCCGTCCGCAGGGGCCACCGCCACCGGCACCCCTGAGTCGTCGAGCTGCACCACCACGACCCCCGCCCGACGCGCCTGACGCACCAGGGTGGTCAGCTCGGCGTCGGCCGCCAGCCGCGGGGCCCGGATGAGGTCACGCAGGTCGGCCTCGACCCACCCGGCCTGCTCCACGAGCTCAGGGATCGCGCCCCGCAGCGCCAGCTGGCCGATCACCTTCAGGGAGCGGCCCCTGACCTCCCTGAGGAAGTCCTCCTGGACCCGTACCGCCTCCTCCTGGGCCGCCTGCCGGACACAGGCCGCCTGCGCCCTGGCCTGCTCACGGGACAGACGGCGCCTCATCCACCTCAGCGCGACGCCCGCCAGCCACACGTTGAGGGCCTGGACCAGCGGGTAGGGCAGGAACCTGAGCACCACCAGGTGGTCCACGCCGACCGCGTGCGCCCCCACCCACAGGCCCGCGCCCGAGGCCGCCAGCGTCAGGAACGCCAGGACGTCGCGCCTGTGCATGAGCGGGGCCACGCAGGCCAGCGCGGTAAAGGGCACCGCCCACCCCGCCGAGGAGATGGCCAGGGCCCCCGGGGGCAGCCCCGACCCCACGATCACGGCCGCGAGCGCCGCCGCGCACGGTGCGAGCACGTGGACCCAACCTCCCCAGGGACCCGCGGGCCCGCGTATCAGGAGCACGACCGCCGCGCTCTGGACCACCAGCGCCACCAGGACCAGCCCCACGGCGTGGGTGCTGGGCTGCATGAGCCCGTGCAGCCACATGGTGGCCACCAGGAGGAGGCCGACGCCCCGCCCCCTGGGGCTGTGCAGGTAGCGGTGCGCCTGCGTCAGGAGCCCCGGTCTGGGAGGCGGCGTCGCCCCGCCCCCGCTCGGCTCCCAGGTCAGAATGACGCGGGTGCCCTGGCCGGGCTCGGACTCGACCCTGGCCCCGCCGCCCTCGAGAGACTCCATGCGGGCCAGGACCGAGCCGCGCAGCCCCATGCGCTCGGGGCTGAGCCGGGACAGGCTGAACCCGGGGCCGTCGTCGACGACCTCAATGACCACGCCCGCAACCTGGCCCCTGAGGGTCACGCTCAGGGTGACTCCCCCACCGGGCGGCCCGCCTATCTCGGTGACCTCACTGGACCCCCTGCCCCCGGTGACTCCCCCACCGGGCGGCCCGCCTCCCGGGGCGCCCACCTCCCTGCCGCCACCGGGTACGCCCCCCGGCCCGGCAGCCGACACCGCGTGGCGGCGCACATTGCGCACGGCCTCCTGGGCCGCCAGCAGCAGGGCCTCCCAGGCCGGGGCGGGCAGCGCCATACGGGGGTCGAGGAGCTCGGCGCGGACCACCGTCCGGCAGCGCCCGCCCACCTGGTCCTGGACGACCTGGCGCAGCGCGGCCTCCAGGTCAGCCAGGTCGTGCCGCCCGGGGTCGGCGCCCGGCGCGTCCTGGGCGGTGGGAAGCATGACCTCCAGGGCCTGACGGGCCTGGTGGCGTACCTCCTCGTCGGAGGCGCCCCGGACCCGGCTGGCGGTGACCAGGGCGGCAATGACCCGGTCGTGGACCATGCTGGCCACCACCCGGCCAGCCCGGACACGTGAGGCCGAGGCGGCTCCGGCCTCCAGGGTGGCCTGGGTGGCCCGGACCGCGGCGTCCAGGCGCTCCCCCTGCTCCAGGAACCGGGACAGGAAGGGGAAGTAGACCAGGCACAGGAGCGTGCCGAAGGTGGTGTCCAGGACGACGACCCTCAGGGGCTCCCCGCCCGCGTACCAGCGCACCAGGAGCATGAGCGTCGTCAGGGGCGCGAACGTCCAGTACGCCCGGGGCAGGGGCAGGCAGATGCACAGCATCCCCACCAGCCCGGCCAGGTACGCGGTGCTGGCCAGGTGACCGCCCTCCATCTGCGGGGTCAGCGCCAGGTGCGGGTTGAGGTGGTGGTAGGCCACGATGACGCCGTTGACCACCAGCGTGAGCACGTACATGCCCCAGGTCGCGGCCGTCTGGTAGCGGCGGCGTCGTACGGCGTCCCACCGAGAGCGCACCCCCCACAGCGTGAGCGCCACGGGCAGGAGCGGCGAGGCCAGGAAGGCGATCAGGAGCGTCGCGAGCCAGGGCGGGGCCTGGGCCACCTGGGCCCGGTTGGAGCGCGCGTCGAGCACCTCGGCCAGCAGTCCCAGGCCGCAGACGGCCAGCACGAGGGTGGTGCGCACGCCCTGCTCCCAGGATGGTGTCCTGCCGGGCGTCCACTGCTCGGCCACCACGACGCGCCGGGCCCTCAGGGCGCCGGCCAACTCCCCGCCGTCACCTCGGTCCTGGTCCGTCCGGGACCCCCGACGCCCCCGGCAGACCCCTCCCAGGAGCGTCAGGAGCGCCCTCACCACGGGACCTCCACCAGCTCCTCGTGGCCCCGCCTGCGGATGACGGCCGCGCAGGCGCCGTGCGGCGGGCTCAGGCGTATGAGGACGTCGTCGCCGCTCCGGGCGGTATCCAGGACCCGCACGGCGGCGGGCACGAGCCCGGCGGGGACGGGCGGGCAGGCCCGCTGCCCGACGGCGCCGGGACCCGGCCCACCAGTCCCGGGCACCAGCCCACCAGTCCCGGGCACAGTCGCCGGGGTGAGGGCGGCGCGCCCGGCGTCGTCGATCTGGGTCACCCGCACCCCGCGCTCGCGGGCCCGGCGCACGGCCTCCACCAGGTCCGGCAGGGCGGTCAGGCGCGGCACCCGCACCAGGTCGCGCAGCTCGGCCTCCACCCGGGACACCTGCGCACCCAGGGAGTCCTCCAGGGGTACCGGGGCGTCGCGCAGGCGCCGGAGCACCGGGTGGGATATGTCACGCACCCGTCCCAGCAGGCGCCGCTCCTCCTCCAGGCGGGCCACGGTGGCCTCCTGCTCCAGTCCTGCCAGCCGGGCCAGGTGGCGAGCCTCGCCCTCAGCGGCCTCCACCCGGCGCACCAGGGCAATGACCCCGGAGAGCACCGTGGTGTCGTAGAACTGGTAGGCCAGGGACACGAGCAGGGGCACGGCGGGCAGCTGCCGGACAAGCCCCACGCCCAGGGTCGTGGCGGCCGTGCCGGCCAGGGCCAGCCACGCCCAGCGGGAGCGGTCCCCCAGGATGAGGAGGTTGATCACGACCACCGCGTAGCTGTACGACCAGCCGTCCTGCCCCATGACAGGGGCCGGGACCCAGGACGCCAGGAAGAAGGCCGGTGCCAGCGCCACGCAGGCCGCCGCCGCCCGTATCCGCCAGCGCCCTGGGCCGCCTGCCGGGGGACCGGTCACGCACAGGCCGGCCACGGTGAGAGCAGCGGCGGAGCAGCACCCGGCCAGCAGGCCCCATTCCCCCGACCGCGCCCCCCAGTAGGCCGCGTGCACCCAGGCGCCGAGGGACACGGCCGCCGTGAGGAGGCGGGTTGCCCAGCCGCCCCAGGACACGGTGAGCCCGTCGTGGGGCGGGCACCGACGGGGCTCCGGGGCGGCGGGCAGGTACCCGGGCCGGGGCGGGGCCCACCCCAGGAAGACCCGTGTGCCCCTGCCGGGGGCGGTGTCCACCTGGACCCATCCCCCGGGCAGGGCGTCCATGCGCTCACGCACCGACAGCCGCAGCCCCAGGTGCACCTGGGGGGCGTCGGCGGGGTCAAAGCCGACGCCGTCGTCACGCACCACCACGCGGACGCCGTCACGGACCTGGCGCACGGTGAGCAGCGCGCGGACCCGGCGTCCGGCGTCCCGGCCCCGGGCGTGGCACTCCACATTGCGCAGGGCCTCCAGGACCGCCTCACGCAGGGCGGCCAGGACCTGCGGGGGCAGGGGCCGGGCCCCTGGACCCGCTCCGGCCTCCCCCGCTCCGGCCTCCCCCGCTCCAACATCCCCCGCTCCGGCCGACCGCCGGGTGGGACCGGCGTCGACCTGCCAGGTGCAGGCGGGGGTGGTGTGGGCCCGGCACCAGGCGGCCAGGAGACCCGTGAGCTGGTCCAGGTCCCGTGACGGGCCGGTGTCGGGCGAGGGGTCCAGGGCGTCCAGGGCGTGGTGCGCCTGCTGGTGGACCTGGTCGGCGTCCAGGCCGCGGGAGGGCAGGACCGCCAGGAGGGCGGCCAGGACGTGGTCGTGGGTGAGGCGCCGGGCCCTCTCCTGGCCCTCCAGGCGGCTGGCGGCCACCAGGGTGCGGGCCTGGCTGGCGTGGCGCGAGGCGTCCTCCTGGTCCACGCACTGGGCGCGCGCCAGGAGGCAGGTGACCGGGTAGGAGCAGGTCACGGTCAGGACGACGTCGTAGCTGGTGGCCAGCAGCACCTCGGTCAGGCCCTCCCCTCCCACCACGGAGCGCACGACCACCTGGAGGACGCTCATGGCGCCGATCCCGGCGGCCAGGCGCCATGGGTGGCGCCACACGACCACCGCCAGGTAGGAGGCGGGCAGGAGAGGCAGAACTGGCAGGACCGGTGCGGAGCCCAGCGCGGCGCGGGTACGGGGGTCTACCGCGAAGGTGGCGACGAGGCTGAGGCTGCCGGCCAGGTAGGTCAGGACGTAGAGCCAGGAGGTGGTGCGCGCCCACCCGGCGAGGGTCTCGATACCGCTGGCCAGGCCACCTGGACGGTACCTGGTGGTACCGACCCCCACCAGCAGGACCACCAGGGGCACCAGGGGCGAGAGGAGGACCGGCACCACGGCCGCCAGGGTGGCCCAGGTCTGGGCGCCGAGCACCTGCGGGTAGCGGACCAGGGAGAGGACCGGGCAGACCACCCCCACGGCGCTGATCGCCGCCGTCAGCACCACGGTGGCGGCCGCCGTGAGCTCTCCGGTGAGACGAGCCGTCATGGTTGCTGCTGGTCTATGGGCAGGATGGTGGGGATCAGCCCGGCGTCCTGGGCCCGGCGCAGGAGGTCCACCCTGCTGGCGGCGGGCAGGCCCACGTCCATGAACCGCTGACGGATGGCGTTAATGCGCTTGTTAACGGTGTTCACGCTGCGGCCCACGCGGCGGGCGACGTAGTCCGCCTGGGCCCCGGAGGCGTACAGCGCCAGGATCTGCCGCTCCAGCTCGGACAGGGACCCCAGGACGAAGGCCGTGTCGGAGTCCAGGATGCTGGCCCACTCCAGGGAGGGGGTCAGCTCCCCGTGGGCCGCGGCACGGATCGTGTCAATCAGGACCTGGGGGTCCTCGGACTTGCGGACAATGCCCAGGACCCCGGCCTCGCAGGCCCGGCGCATGAGGTAGACGTCGTCCCCGGAGGTGTAGACGACGACGGCGCAGTTCAGGGCCTGGAGCGCGGTGACGTTGGCGGCCGGGTCGGAGCGGTCGTCCAGGAGCAGGTCCAGGAGCACCACGTCGGGCGCGCCCTCGTGCCCCAGGTCCACCACCATGGCCTGCAGGGTCGGGTAGGTGCCCAGGAAGCGCAGGTCCGTGACGGGGGCCAGCATGGTGGCTACCCCGACACCCAGGACCGCGTGGTCGTCAATGAGGGCGATGCGGGACCGGCGGGTCGAGACGGTATCTGACATAACAAACCTTACAGGAGCCGGGAGTAACACAGAGAATAACGGACTCAGCCTACTCACAGGTACCTGCTGCCCGGTAGGCCCGTGGTCCGCCGTGCCACGCCAGGGGACGCGACCCGCACTCGCCCACCTACTAGTAGATTATGTAATTGAACGAATAATTCCTCGACCATGTGCGTCCCGCTCCCCTGCACGTGTCGCAATCTGAGGACCAGAGCGGTGGGCACTCTTAACCGTACCAGGGCCCAGGCCTCTGACCTGCGCAGACATTGAGCGTACAAAAGTGGAATCGGGGTGGGTCCGGCTCTGATCCTCAGATTGCGACAAAACCAGGTCCCAGTACCGCCACAGCCGTGAACAGCCCCTGCGCGGCAGGCACAGACCGCCCCCGTAAGCAGGACAGGAGGCGCACCCGCCAGCGCCTGCCCAGCCGCTCCCGCAAGCAGGCAGGAACTGGCCCGCCGCAGACGGGCGGACCCGTCGGTCGGCCGCCTACAATGGCCCCGGGCGCAGCACCCCGTGCCCGCTTCCCGCTTAAGGAGGATCGCGTGTCCCAGCTCCAACAGCTCAAGCAGCAGATCAACGGCCTGGGGCAGGCCGCCCGGCGCACCGGCCAGGAGCTGGCCCAGTTCGACTCCGCCTTCGCCCAGCAGAGCGCCCAGGTGCAGGCCACGATCGGGGGGTCCGCGCAGAGCAAGGACCGGGTCATGACCGCCTCGATCCAGGAGGCCAAGACCAAGGTCCACGCGGCGGTCGAGGCCCTGGCGCGCCTGAGCCAGACGGCGAACCAGTACGCCGCAAGCCTGTGACGCGGGCATGGCGGACTCCCAGGCCCTGTCCCGGCAGGCTGCTGAGGCCGGAACCGCGGCCCGGGGCCTTCGGCAGACGGCCAGCTGGATCTCTGAGATGGCCAGGCTGGCCACGACCCTGAGCGAGGGCGTCGACAGCGTCCTGGCGGGGAGCTCGACGGGTATCGACCGCGACCTCCACCACCACCTGACAATGTTCGCCACCCACGCCCGCACGGCGCAGCTGCAGGCACAGGACTCGGCCGCCCAGGCGACGGCGCTCAGCGGGAGGCTGAGCGTCATGGCCCAGGAGGCGGCCGCCCGGGAGCGGGCCGAGGCCCGCAGAAGGAGGTAGCCGGTGCCGTCCCGGATCCAGCAGGTGGCCAGGAGCGTCCAGAGCCTGGGCCAGCAGGCGGGCCGGGTGCAGCGCACCGCGGCGGAAGGCGCCCAGAGGCTCCGCTCGGCGTCGGCCCGGCTGCCCCGGGGCACGGGCTGCCCGGAGGAGGGGCGTGCGTCGGCCAGCGCCCACGCCGCCATTGCGAGCCTGGGGCGGGCCATGGAGGAGCTGGCCGCCTTCGCGCCCTACGCCCAGCAGTTCGCCCAGTCCCTGGTAGGGGCCACCGGTTCCGGCGGGGGTGCCGGCTCCGGAGGCATCGGCTCCGGCGGGGCCACAACCACCGGCGGCACTGGACTCAGTGGCGGCATCAGCCCCGGCGAGGCCACAGCCGCCGGAGGTACCGGACTCAGTGGGAGCACTGGACTCAGCGGGGCCACCAGCTCCGGCGGAGCCACAACCACCGGAGGCACCGGACTCAGTGGGGGTGCCGGCGCTCCCGTGGGGCCGCCGGGAGACGGGAGCCCGCCCCGGAGCACGGCGGCCTCGGTCCTGGCCGAACGTGGCCTGACAATGGTCGCCGTTGACAGCATGGTCGTTGACGACCCGGTCGACGTCGGCAACCACGGCCGCGGCCCGGATGACTACTCCTGGCTGGTCAGCACCTGGCACAGCCGCATACTCCCGGGCCTCGACGCCGGAATGACCCGGGACGACTTCGCCCGCCTCGACCACGAGGGATCTGCCCCGGAGGACCGCAGGCTCGCCGCCGCGTACGACGTGTTCCTGGGCGACAGGAGCATGGCCGGCGAGGAGCTGCCCGACGGTGGCGTGGGCATAAGCGGCGGACGCCACAGGGCCGAGGCCGCGCGGAGCCTGGGTATCACCCACCTGCCGGTGAGGCTCCGCCGCCCGGGGAGGCGTTAGGACCGCGGCCCCGTGGGTGGGGCTAGGGGAACATTTTGTGCACAGGGCAACGTTTTGCGCAGAAGGTAACATTTTGTGCACAGGGTAACGTTTTGCGCAGAAGGTAACGAATCTAGGTAACTTTCTGCGCAATCGGTTACCTTCTGCACATTCGGTCACCCTCTGCGCAATCGGTTACCTTCTGCGCAAAATGTTCCGCTGCGCGCGCCCCGCCGCCCTGCTGTCCCCTCAGAAGAAGAGGGTGGTGGTGCGGTTCATAAAGGCGCCGTGGCCGGTGGCCGTGTTCCAGCAGGTCAGGCCGTTCTCGGCGGAGGCGCACACGAGGGTCCGGTAGTAGACGACCTGCCCGTACCCGACCACCATGGGCGCCAGATAGTCCCGGGGGTTCTCCTGGCCCAGCAGGTAGGTTGACGCGCCCCCGCGCGTGGCCATATGGGGGACCCCGGAGGAGCTGAGCCCGGCGACCCACCACAGGGAATAGCCGATCTCGTTAACACCGAAGGGCTTGTCCTGAATGTAACTGGATATGCCGCACCCCCCGTAATACTCATCGGGGCCGAGGTCGCAGCCAATATTGCCGGAGGGGGTGACGAGAATGGCCGTCTCAAAGCTCTGGCCCGGGTAGGCAATAGTCGTGACGGGCACGGCACCGGCGGGCCTGGGGCCACCGGCACCGGGGAAGGCGCCGGGCACGGGGGCGGGGGCCTGGTCGGTGTCGCTGGGGTCGGTGGCCTCGGGCAGCTCCCCCTCCAGACGCACGCTCCCGGTGGCCTCGTCCCAGGTCAGGGTGACCGGGGACGTGCCCGAGGCGGTGGCCGGCGTCTCCCCGGGCCGGGCCCAGGTGTAGGTCACGGCCAGGGCGTCGTCCGCGGTGCGCCGGATCTGGGGGGCGTAGGCGTAGGGGTGGGCGGTGGCCGTGCCCAGGTACTGGCCGCGGTGGAAGAGCATAATGTGGCGCGGGGAGGACAGGGCCGGGCTGTGGATGCTCAGGGTGATCCACGACAGGGCGGCGCAGGGGTCCCAGGTGCTGACCTCGGCGCCCTCCAGGTCCCAGGTGCGCGGGTCGTCGCCCGTCAGGCCGTCCCACGCCGAGGGCACGCTGGGCCCCCACTCCTTGAGGACCTGCTCACCGCTCATGGTGGAGCACCCGGGCGTGGCACTGGCGGCCGCCTCGGTCTCCCCCGACGTCGCTGACGCCGAGGGAGCCGATGAGGCCGCCTCCGACCCACTGCCGGAGACGGGAAGCCGACACCCGGACACCACCAGTACAACGGCCACGAGTAGCGCGCCCAGCCGGCACCTCGCACCCGGAAGCAGCCGAATACCCTGAGCTCGTGCGAGCATGAGCCTCACCCCGTCACCTGGACCTTAATGACACGTGGTCGCGGCAGGAGCACCATAGCCTGCCGAGGAACCCGTGCTATATCTTTCTTGAGGCGGACCCTAGCATATTGTCACCGCCCGGTACACGGGGAACCGGGGACAATAACCTGCCCCCTTTCCCGCAATACCCGCCTGACACCAGAACGTGCTGAGCGTATAATGCCGGCCCGCTCACCTGCACCGGGCCCGCGGTCGCAGGCGCCCTGGGCGCGGGAAGAGCGTCCGTCCCGCACCCAGGGCGCCTCTTCTGCCTCCGCGGCCTCCGCGGATCGTGATGCGGAGCCCGTCCCGCGCCCAGGGCGCCTCACCGACGGGCCTCAGGCCGTGAGCACGCCGGGGCCCTACACGCTCCCGCCCATAAAGACGCGGCGGCTGGGGGCCGAGCCCACCCCCGTCTCGGTGCGCTCCACCCGTCCGGCGGGAACGGCCCGGGTGTGCCCCCACTGCCGGATCGCGGCCACCTCCTCGGGGTTGGACCGGGAGAAGGGGACGACGGCGCGGAAGTGCTGGGTGATCGTCAGGTCGTCGGGCAGGACGCGGGTCTGCCGGGTGTACATGATCTCCGCGACCTCGTTGACCACGGCGTCAATGTCCGAGCCCGCGAAGCCGTCGGTGAGCATGACCAGGTCTCGCAGCAGGTCCAGCGTCGGCTCGCACTGGGTGTAACGGCGGAAGCACAGGCGCAGGATCTCCTCACGCTCCTCCTCGGTGGGCAGGTCCACGAAGAAGACGGCGTCGAACCGTCCCTTGCGCAGCAGCTCCGGCGGGAGGGTGGAGACGTCGTTGGACGTCGCCACGAGGAAGACCTTGGAGGTGGACTCCTGCATCCAGAACAGGAACTGGCCAATGAGCCGACGGGTCACCGAGTTGTCCCCCGACCCCGAGGCGAGCCCCTTCTCGATCTCGTCGATCCACAGGACGCAGGGGGCGGCCCGGTCCGCCGTGGCCAGGGCCTCGCGCAGGCGCGACTCGGACTCCCCCACGTACATGCCCATGATCGCGGCCATGTCCAGACGGTAGAGCGGCAGCTCCCACTCCTGGGCGATCGCCTTGGCGGACAGCGACTTCCCGCAGCCGGGGACGCCGCAGAGCAGCACGCCCTTGGGGGGACGCACGCCCCAGCCGGTCAGGTCCCCGGTCATGAGGCGCTGCTTGCCTGTCAGCCACTCCTTGAGGTTCTCCAGGCCGCCGACCTTGTAGTCCTCCTGAAGACGCACCCTCTCCAGACCGGCCAGGGCCCCGAAGATGCGGTCCTTGAACTGGCTCAGCTCGGCCAGGTCCTCGTTACGCACCTCCTCCTTGGCCAGGAGGGTGGAGATGACGTTAATGGCCTCCCCCTCCGTCACCCCGCTGAGGATCTCGGCGGCACGGTGGATCTCCAGGTCCTGCCACTCGATCGGGATGCTCAGGCGGTAGGGCTCGATCGTGGAGCTGACCACCTCGTAGAGCTCCTCGACGGTGGGCACGTCCAGCGTCGTGGTCATTCCCAGGCGGCTCAGCCCCGACCAGACCGGGCGGTCGCCAATGAGGATGATCGCGCACGAGTTGCGTTCGGCCAGGTGGATCAGCTGGGAGAAGTGCCGGGACGTCGGTGAGTCGTTCTCCAGGTCCTCCAGGTCGGAGAAGACGAAGTTGACGTTCGCCCGGGACCTGAAGGTCTGCTGGGCCTGGTCAAGGGCGGCCACCAGGGAGTAGTCGTCCGTCACGGCCGAGTCCGAGAGGACCTCCCGCAGCCCCTCCGTGCGCGTGTAGGAGAAGAAGGGCATCTGCCTGAAGTCATTGGCCATCTCGTTGATAATGGCCAGCGCCCGCGTGGGCTCCACCGTCCTCATGACAATGACAGGAACACGCGCCTTGAGGAACCTGCGGACCTCTTCGGCGGTCTGTCGTCCGTCCATATCTGAAACTCCTTAGTGGGATCGCCGCTTGAACAGGCTGGACCAGCGGGAGGCACCGGCAGAGGGGGCTGACTGCGGTGGCTCCTGGCTGACCGGCGGGGCGCTGGCGGCGTCGGCCATCCTGATAATCGCCGAGCCGTCGACGTAGCCGTCGTCAAAGACGCGCATGAGCGAGTTCTCCCTCACCGCGCGCGTGAGCTGGTCATTGCCGGAGGCGATGTTCTCGACCTGCTTCTGAAGGTTGGTGACCTCGTCGCGCATGAGCGTCACGAGCTCGGACCTGGTCTTCGGGGGCAGCCCCGGGTGCTGGCACAGCCGGAGCCGGGGAAGGAGCCGACGCCGGGCCCCCACGAGGGAGAGCTGGACGGTGTGGAGGTCACCGTTGCCCACGGCTGCCTGCAGGTCACGCTGGAAGCTGTCAACCCAGCTCGACATCATGGTGCGGACCGCGGTCATGAGGTGGTCGTTGAACCGCCTGGAGGTTGCGGCGCTGAAGGACTCGGCACTCAGGGCAGGGAGCGCGTCCAGGCTGGTGGAAGGGTCCCGGGACCAGGCCTTGAGGGTCGTCACCCAGATCTTGTACGCGCTGGCGCCGGTAGCGGGTCCGTTCATGACGCACGCCCCCGCGGACGGGTAAGGATCTCGTGGGGCGGCAGCGGGGACCACGTGGGCAGGTTCCCGGCGACCTTGGTCCCGGACGACAGGACCGGCCCTCCCGTCCTGTCGCGCGTGCGGGCCAGCAGGTCCTTACGGTCCAGGACCGTGTCCGGCTTGGCGGGCTTGGGGGGCAGGAAGCGCGGCACGCGCCGCGGGCGACGCACCAGGGGCGTCGTCGACGCCGCGGGCGACGCGGGGGCACCGGGGACGGCTGGCGCTGCGGGTGCACCTGGGGCCACAGGTG
>ERZ772921.816-NODE-816-length-18896-cov-6.220689_pt1 | contig 18896 bp, 20 predicted proteins | sample MGYA00512117_ERZ772921 | MGnify/ENA primary metagenome ERZ772921 (study PRJEB29015, sample SAMEA2737944) | human oral metagenome | biome: human oral; feature: human-associated habitat; material: dental | place: China | collected 2150 ...
GAGCTTCGCCTCGGCCTCCACATCAAGCTTGCCGAGCAGGCGATGATGTCCGCGAAGGCCGAAGCGCTGCGCCCGTTCGACCTGACGGTGGCGCAGTACGGCGCGATGCTCTCGCTCTACTACGTTCCCGGTCAGTCGCCCTCACAGCTCGCGCGGGCCGTGGCGGTCACGCCGCAGACGATAGGCGCCACGCTCGACAAGCTCGCCGCCAAGTCCCTAGTGACCCGCAAACCCTCGAAACTCCACCGCAAGGTGCTCGTCGTGACGCTCACGTCAAAGGGTGAGAGGCTGCTCATCGAGGCCGACGCCGCGGCGCGCACCGTCGAGGAGCGCATCGGCCGGGCGTTCAGCGCGGACGAGCGCGTGCAGCTGTGCGAGCTGCTGCGGTGCGTGGGCGCGGCTCTCGAAGAATCGGATCTTCCGGCCAATGTAGCCACCCTCAAATCTGATCCCGACGATTGATATCTCTCGAAAAGTCAGCCCACGGAGCATTCCAGCCCCGAAGGTTGAGGCTGTGCATCCCAACCCCAAAGGTTGAGGTTGCCCAGTCTCAAGAGCCGGGCCACTGCCCGATTGGACCGACGGATCCTCTAGCCGGGCACTTCCGGCGTGCAACCAGCCCTGAGATCTCTAGACGCAAATAGAGGACCGGCCCTGGACTGCTCCGAGAAGCAGCGGAACCGGTCGTGGTACTTTTAGTATATCCGAAGTAGTCAAGGTTAACAACGTGTCGAGGCAGGCCTGCCTTGGCGCTGGAGCAAGGAATTCTCCAGTACGCCTAGCAGACAGAAGACCCTGCCTGTAGGCACCGCCTCGGAGCGGATATAGACATTCAAAGAGCACTCGAAGAACGCTCCCAATGTCACGACCCACGTGGGTCAGTAGCGTGAGCCGTAGGCCTGAGGGAGCCGGTCCAGGCGCTCGCGTTCGGCGTCGGACAGCCGCAGGCTGGCGGCTTCCAGATTCTCGGCCAGGTGTTTGCCGCTGCGTGTCCCGGGAATCGGGATGACGTTGTCGGCCAAGCCTAGAAGCCACGCGAGGGAGACTTGGGCCGACGTCGCCCCGTGCGCCTCGGCGATGCGGGCGATCTCCTCGCCGATCGCGCGGTTGCGTTCGAATGCCTCGGCCGTGAACCTTGGATTGACGGAACGAATGTCACCGCTTTCGAACGTGCCCGGGGCAAGCGTTCCGGTCAGGTAGCCACGTCCAAGCGGAGCAAACCGCACGAAGGCGACGCCGTTGGCCAGGGTCCACGCGAGGAGGTTGCCGCCGGCCTCGGCGCCGGCCCCCGCGTCACCGGGCGTCTCCCCGCCGAGCGGGTCGCGCGTCCACACCGACAGCTCGGACTGGATCGCCGCCGCCGGATAGATTTCATGGGCCGCGGCCGCTTGGGCCACGGTCACTTCGGAAAGCCCGATTCGGGCCAGTTTCCCTTCGGCGACGAGCTCCGCGAGCGCGCCCCAGCTTTCCTCGAGCGGCACGTCCGGGTCGACGCGGTGCAGATAGTACAGATCGATCCGTTCGACGCCGAGCCGCTCGAGGCTGCCTTCGACATGCCGCCGCAACGCCTCAGGCCGGCCGTCGCGGTGGATGCTTTTGGTCGCCAGATCGTCGACGACCAGCCCGCCTTTTGTCGCCACGACGACGTCGTCCAGCCTGCCCGCGACGGCCCTGCCGACGAGCCGTTCGTTGTGTCCGTCGCCGTAGAGGGCGGCGGTGTCGAGCAGGCCGACGCCGGAGTCGAGCGCCTCGCGGATGACCCTGACGGACTCGGCGTCGTCGCGGCCACTCTCCGCGTATATCCAGCTCATGCCCATGCACCCGAGGCCGATGGGCGCTACGTGCGGGCCTGCGGCCCCCAGTTCTCGGGCGCCGTCTGGTTTCCTTGTGTTTTCCATTGAATCCATTTTCTGTCCTTTCCGCGATGCGCATCGGCAACGCGATGCGCATCGGCAACGCTCGGGCGAGCGGAGATCCAGCAATGCCGCTGCACAAAGCCTCCGCGCCCGCGGGGCCAAGACCCGTCGTCGAAGAGGTCTCCGACGCCACATGCACGGCCTCCGCGCTTGCGGGGACGAGCCGTCGCATCTCTCAGCACAGCGGCAGGCCGCATACGATTGGCGCCGTCGCGCTCGCCCGATGATTCGAAAGCCGCTCACCAGGCTTGCGCATCCAACCACTCACTGTTTAAGGTTACTTATATTGTACAGCTAACTGAAACTAACGTCGAAAGGGCGTCATGAATCAGAACACGAGCCGCACGCCGCTCCAAGGAGCCGCCACGCAGAACGCCGCGACGGCCGCGCACAAAGAGGACCCCCGAGAGGCCGCACGCCATAAGGAAGCGCCGGAGGCCGCACCCCAGAAGGCCACGATAAAGGCCATGCAGATCACCAGTTTCGATGGCCCCGCCGGCCTGAAGTACGCCGAGGCTCCGGCGCCTAAGCCCGGGCCGGAGGACGTTGCGCTTGACGTCGAATATGCCGGCGTCGGGTACATCGAGGCGCTGCTCGCGGGCGGCCTCATCGATCTGCCGCTCCCCTATGTTCCCGGGTTGGAGGCCGTCGGCCGGGTCCGTTCGCTCGGCTCGCGGGCAGCAGACGCACGCTCGCACTCGGACGCGCAGGCAAATGCGGGCGTCGAGGCCGCGGCAGGCGCAGACGGCGAGGCAGGAGCGGACGGCGACGCAGGCCCAGACGCGGACGTCGAGGCCGGCCCCTCCTCCCCGGGTCTCTACTCACCTCTTAAACCGGGCGACCCCGTCGTCGCGCTGACGATCAATCGCGGCGGCGCTTATGGCCAGGTTGCGGCCACGAACGCCAATCTGGTCGCGCCTCTGCCGCCTGGCATGGACCCGACGCTGGCCGCGGCGGTCCCCGCGAACACGACGACGGCGCTCGTCGCGCTCGAGCGCGTCGCCCATTTGAGGCCTGGCGAGCACGTGCTGGTGCACGCTGCGGCGGGCGGGCTGGGCTCGCAATTCGGCCAGATCGCGCGGTTGCTTGGCGCGGCCCGGACCGTCGGCGTCGTCGGGAGCGAGGCCAAGCGGAGGGCCGCGCTCGACCTCGGCTACGACGAGGTCTGGCTGCGCAGCGAGTTGAGCGATGCGGCCGGCGGGCAGTTCGACGTCGTCGTGGACCCCGTCGCCGGACCGGCGCGGCAAACGAGCCTCGACCTGTTGAGGCTTGGCGGGCGGCTTTTGGCGGTCGGCGACGCCGCCCAGGCCGGCGACCCGATGGTCTCGAGCAATTCGCTGTGGCTCCGAGGCGTCGGCGTGCTCGGTTTCAATCTGGGGGCGTTCACGGCGGCGGATCCGCGGACGACGGGGGTCTACTTGAGGCGGGCGCTCAACCTCGCGGCCTCGGGCGAAGTGACGGTGCACATAGCCGAACGCGCCCCAATCCGCGAGGCGCCGCGGGTCCTGGCCGATATGGCCGCGGGCGCAACCATCGGCAAGGCGGTGCTGGTGCACGAGAGAGAGCGATGACGCTGCCAGACTGACTTTGCAATCGCTCCCGGCCACGCCGCCAGCTCTTCTCGCGCCCAAACCACCAGCTCTTCTCGCAAACAACAGGACTCTCCCACCGTCAAATCGCCGCCTTCCCTCGCAACGGCGGAGTCCAGTGTTCAAAAATCAAAAGCATTCGCCCCAAAAACACGAGTCGGCCCTAAAACAACAATAGCCGGCCTACGAAAGGAACAATCATGAAGGCTCTTCAGATCACGAGCTACACGGGCCCCGAGGGCCTCGTGTATCAGGAGGCGCCGGTCCCCAGGCCGGCGCGGGGTCAGGTCACGATCGACGTCGAATATGCGGGGGCGAACTATGTCGAGGCGCTGTTCGCGGAGGGCCTGGCCTCTCGGCCGCTGCCTTGGACTCCGGGGATCGAAGCGGCGGGGCGCGTCCGCGAGCTTGGCGAAGGCGTGGAAGGATTGACGGTCGGCGAACCGGTGGCCGCGCCAATCACAATTTTGGGCGCGGGCGGCTACGGGCAGGTGGCTTTGGCAAAGGCTCCGCTCACCGTCCCCCTGCCTCCCGGGATGGATCCCGCGCTGGCGTCGGTCGTTCCCTCGAACACCACGACCGCCTTGGCCGCCCTGGAGCGGACCGTGCGCATTCAGCCGGGCGAGCATGTGCTGGTGCAGGCCGCGGCGGGAGGGCTCGGCACCCAGTTCGGCCAGATTGCGCGGCTGTTTGGCGCGGGCAGGATCGTGGGGGTGGTCGGCTCTGAGCAAAAACGCCAGGTTGCCCTCGACCTCGGGTATGACGAGGTGTGGCTCCGCGACACGCTTCCCAGCAAAGATTCCGGCCAGTTCGACGTGATCGTCGATCCCGTCTCCGGCCCCGCGCGGCCGGAAAGCCTGAGGCTGTTGCGCTTCGAGGGCAGGCTTCTTGCGCTCGGCGACGCCGCGCAGGCCGGGGATCAGCGAATCAGCACCAACACGCTGTGGTCGAAGGGTGTCAGCGTTCTCGGCTTCAACATCGGCGGCTTGGGCGACGCCCACCCCGATGTCGTCGGTTCCTATCTCCGTCGCGCCCTCACGCTAGTGGCAACGGGCCAGGTCACCGTCCCGGTCCAGGAAAGGCTTCCAATCGCCGATGCCGCCCGGGCCTTGACGGCGCTGCGTTCGGGAGGGACCATCGGGAAGTTCATCCTGGTGCACGAACGCGACTGACGCGGCGAAAGGGCCGTCGCCGCCGTCGCCCGCCGTCCCCGAAAAACTCCCTTTTCTCGGCTTTGCCGCCCGATTGCCTCGGCATCGCCGAGCAGCCGACCGCGCAATCAGTGTAGGGTACACGAATAACGCCTGTTCACGCATCAGGCGCCAACGGTTCGGTTGCTTGCCGTGCCCGCCCACAGAAAGGGAGAGCTGTTATGCCAAATTCCCCGACTAACGTCGAGGACGACATCGTCGGTGCCGGACGCTTGATCACCAGCCGGTGGCGCCCCAGCACCCTGCGAACAACCCCGTCGCGCGAGGACCGCGGGCTGTTCGGCCACCCCCGGGGCCTGCCCTGGATGCTCAACGTGGAGATGTGGGAGCGTTTCTCCTACTACGGGATGCGCGCCATCCTGCTGTATTTCATCGTCGACACCGTCGGCAACGGCGGCCTGGGGCTGAGCAATAACTCCGGCGAGGTCATCCTTGCCGTCTACAGCGCGGCCGTCTACCTGCTGGCCATCCCCGGGGGCATTTTCGCCGACCGCGTCATAGGGCCGTGGCTGTCCACCCTTTATGGCGGGCTGGTCATCATGGCGGGCCACGTCTGCCTGTCGATCCCCGTGCCAGCCGTTTCCTGGCTTGGAATCATCCTGGTCGCGGTGGGAACCGGCTTCATCAAACCGAACCTGTCGACGATCGTCGGAGGCCTGTACGACGATAACGACCCCAGGCGCGACGCCGGATTCCAACTGTTCTACATGTCAATCAACGTCGGGTCGCTTGCCTCTCCCATAGTGACCGGCTGGCTGCGAGGACACTACGGGTACCACGCGGGATTCGCCTCTGCCGCTGTCGGCATGGGGTTCGCGCTGGCCGCCTTCGTCTACGGCCGCCACCGGCTTTCTGCCTTCGCATTCACCGTCCCCAACCCGATCCGCCCCTGGGAGCGCCGCAAGCTTGTTATGTCCGCTGTGGCCGCGATCGCAGGAACGGCGACGCTGGTCACAGCCCTGTATTACCTCACCGGCAACTTGCTTAACGCCCTCTCCGCCACAATGCTCGTCGTCCCGGCAACGGCGGCGCTGGGCTACTTCATGCTCATGTTCCGTTCCCCGAGGGTCACCTCCCGCGAACGCACCCATCTGCGCGCCTACATCCCCTTGTGGATCGGCGCGGTGCTGTTTTTCATGATCTCCGAGCAGGCCGCCGGCAAAATGGCAACCTTTGCCAAGGAAAACACCGACGGGAAAATCCCCGTAGTCGGCTGGGTCCTCAGCCCTGAGACCTATCAGTCCATCAACCCGGCCACGATCGTAGTGCTGGCGCCGTTGGTCGGCTGGCTGTTCACACGGCGGGCGGGGAGGTTCCCGTCGACCATCGCGAAGTTCGCGATCGCAGTGCTCTTAGTCGGCTTGTCTGCCTTCATCCTAGGCTTCGGGTTCCAAACGTGGACCGGCGGCAAGAATCTTGCGCCATGGTGGTTCCTGGCGGCAGTGTTCATCGTGCAGACCGTGGGCGAGCTGTTCTTGTCTCCGGTGGGCCTGTCCACGACCTCGGCGCTGGCGCCCAAGAACTTCGCCTCTCAGGCGATGAGCCTGTGGCTGCTGACGACCGCCACAGGCCAGGGGCTCGCCGGTTTCATCATTTCTCAAACCAGGGACATCCCGAACTCGACGTATTACTACGGCCTGGGCGCGGTCACGGTTGCCGTGGCGGTCATCCTGTTCGCCGTCGCCCCGTGGACCAAGCGGCAGATGGCCGACGTCGGCGCATTCTCTCAGGAGTAGCGGGGCTCCGTGGCTCTGTTGGCCTGAACTCCGCCGGTTTCGCAGCGCCGTCACAGGCGAGAGGCGAGGCGGCTGCAGCAGGTTTTCCAACGTGCCAGATCGGTTTCACCAGCGCGCCAGCTCGGTTTCATCAGCGCGCCAGCTCGGTTTCGCCAACGCGCCAGGTCGGCAAAGGCTCGGCCAGTCGCGGCGGACCGGGTTAGTGGCGACAGCCCGGCTGTCGACGCCGGGCCGGGCCATTCACAGCGTGCCCGGCCAGTCGCGGCGGACCCGGCAAGTCTCGGCGGACCGGACTAGTCGCGGCCTTCCGTCTCCTCGAATTCGGCGCGGGTCGGCATGTCGAAGTTGAGCGTCTCGCTCCAGCGGAATCCGAGGGGGCTGCGGCCGGCGTCGTACTTGTCGTCGAAACGCAGGCCCGCGAAGGGACCGGCGCCCTTGACGCTGGATTCGTAGACGACTGCCGCGGCTTCGTTCGTGTCGCTTGGGAGGGCGTCGATGGATTCGCCGATCCACGTGCACATCGAGGCTTCGGCTTCGACCATCTCTTTCATCATCGCCTCGTCGCCGCCGGAGAGGATGTCGAGTTCGACGGTTTCGAGCTGTACGTACTTGTTCATGTGCAGATCGAGGAAGGACCGGGTTGAAATCGTTTCATCCAGCAGATTAGGGGCCTCGAAGTGCGAGCTGCCCGAGACGAAGCGAATCACGTCGATGAACCTCAAGAAGCGGGCGAACCCGACGTCGTACTCCCCGTTTATGGCGCAGACCTTGACGTCGGGGGCGCCTTCGAGGCCGTTGGCGATGAGGGACGAGCAGATCTGCGTGTTTCCCGAGGCGAGGATGCGGTAGGAGATTGGAACGGTGTCGGGCCACTCGGACAGCCCGCTGGCCCTCTCCGGGCGGTCGAAGTAGCTGACCGGCCGATTGTCGAGGCTGTACAGGTATGCGCGATTGACCACGTGCGTTCCTTTCTGAAGCATGTGCGTCCCATTCTGGACCGTGTTACTTCCTTCGTCGGCTACCTGCGTCCCAGTGTTGACCACGTGTGCCCCTTTTGCTGACCACGGGCGTCCCCTTTTGCTGACCACGGGCGTCCCTTCGTCTGGCGTTCCGTCCCCAGCTGTTCAAACTCGGAGTCCGGGTCTCAGAAACGAAGCCGCCAAGCAGGCGGCTCTCCTTTCGTCTTCTTCCGTTCTTCCCTCCTAGGTTCCCACTGCCGATCACTTCAACGCGAACACCCTCCGAATCTGCGTCGGAGATTAAGCCAATCGCCTTCAAACGAACGCCCACGGCAAGAGTGCTGACTTTGAAGTTTTCGGCCACCGTTTCCGCCACGCCCCAAGGATCTTCGACGACGTCGGACGCCTGCTCTGTGATCCTCTCCTCTTCGAGCATCCGAGAGACGGCGCCCCGTGGGCCCCTACAGTTCCAGCACGGCCTCTCGATACTGCTTCGCCCGACGCATTTCCCGCGCCAGCAGAGGCGAAACTGTGTCCCCACCGCGGCCGCTAAAATCAACGACGCCGGACACGACGGACTCGGCGGGCGGCGTCGTGAAGAAGAAAGCGAGAGTTTCATCGAGTTTTTCCTAAGAGGCCGAGCTGTCTAAGCGTCGGCATCGCATTGTTCGTTTCGAACGCCTCCATTCGTGCTTGAGAGGTTCCTGCAGCCCGGGCAAGCTCGTCTCTCGACTGAACATGCTTTCCCGCGCCCATATCTCCGCCCACCACGCCCCGGAACGGTTCTCCGACCGCGAGACATCCCTGTACGAGTACCATTCCGCGTTCCAGCTCACCGCCCCCCAACCTCCGTGACGATGCGGAGTCAAGCGAGGATGTGAATGCGACGGTGCAGGCAGCGGTCGCGGACGCGACCCGATTGTTCGTGCTGCCGGGCTGGCCGGAAGCCTCTGCACAGGCCGGGGCGGATCATGTCACCGACGCCCTCGCCCGCATCCACGCCACCGCCACGAAGGAGCCCGCTCCGGCCAAGAAACCCAAAGACGGCGCCGAAGACGCGCCGGTGCAGTACCCGGTGCGGACGTTCGTGGCGACGTGGACCGAACTGGACCAGTGGCGGACTCACTACGACCCGGCCGTGCTCGCCGTCGAACTCACCGGTGAGCACGTCGCCACGTTCCTGCGCGTGGTCGAACACACCGTCGCGTTCGCCGACGCTCTCCAATCAGCCCTCACCAACCCGGGCGGCGCCACCGCCTCCGGCACTGTGGATGTCAACGACGAGAGGGGCGACGAGCCTGCGGGGCGTCCGCAGCTGCGCGCCATCTAACTGCACTGACCGGGGACGTTGATCGAGGCTCTGACGGCCTTCGCGTTTGTGCAGTGATTCTTGCACGATTATTATGCAGGAATCACTGCACAATCCAAGGAGGTTCGATGACACCGCGGGACTATCACCACCCGAAGACTGACGAGCTCACTCTGGCCAGGGTGCTGGCAGCCTTGAGCGACCCCACCCGTCTGGAGATGATCCGCCGGCTGGCCGACGGGCAGGAGCACGACAGCCTTGAGCTCGCGGACGATCTGCCCCGGTCGACGCTGACATACCACACGCGCATGTTGCGCGAGGCAGGGGTGACGTGGACCCGGAGTGAGGGTCGCGCATGCCTAATCCGGTTGCGGCGCGACGATCTGGACCGGCTGTTCCCGGGTGTGCTGGCGGCCGTGGTCGCCAACACGGGTCCTGGGGCGGCGCAGGCATGATGCGTCGGCTGTGGCCCTTCGTGGTGGGCAGTGTCGCGCTCGGTCTGGATGCCTACGTCGTAGCGGGTCTGCTGCCCTCCGTTGCCTCGTCGTTGGGTGCGTGGGAAGCCACTGTCGGTCTGGGTGTTGCGGCATTCACGGGCTCCTATGCGGTCGCGGGACCTTTACTGGCTGGGCGGGCAGGGCAGCGGTCACGGCGCAGCTTGGTCACAGCCTTGCTGGTGTTCACGGTGGCGAACCTGGCCACGGCGCTGTCACCGACGGTGGGGGTCTTCCTGGGCGCTCGTGTGGTGGCTGGCGCAGCAGCTGGCGTGTACTCGCCGCTGTCGTCCGCGGTCGCCGCCAAGCTCGTGGGACAGGAACGTCGAGGGCGTGCGGTGGCGCTGGTCCTTGCTGGGTTGGCGGTCGGCACCGTGTTCGGCGTGCCGATCGGCTTGGCCTTGGCGCAGCGTTGGGGGTGGCGCGCCGCGATCCTGCTGATCGTGGCCATCGGCGGCGCCGCACTGGCGGGCATCGCGCTGCGCGGCGGGGAACTGCCGGCGATCCCAGCTTCTAGCCCCGCTGATCGGCTGCGGTCGATCGCGCGTCCCAAGAATCTGCTCACGGTCACCGTGACCCTGCTGACCGGCGTCGCTTCTCTGGGCCTGTACACCTACCTGACTGTCGTGCTGTCCGCGGGAAGCCTTGCGTCGCATCAGAGCATGGCGATTTGGTTCTGGGGACTCGGCGGGGCGGTGGGAGCGCTGGGCATCGGGCCGCTCGTCGACCGGTGTGATCCGCTGCGCCTGAGCGCTGTCATCCTCACTGGCCTCGTGTGCGCGCTGTTCGGCATGACCCAGGGTCATGCCGCGGGGGTCACGGTGGCAAGTCTGTTCGTCTGGGGGATGTGTGGTTGGGCGTCCCTTGCGCCCCAGCAGCATGTCCTGCTACAGGCGAACCCGGCTGACGGCGCCACGGCTGTGGCTGCGAATGCTTCGGCCAACTATCTGGGCTCGGCGCTGGGTGCCACCATCGGCTCGCTGCTGGTCGCCGCACACGCGGCGCCGGCTGTGCTGTGTGGTTCCGCCGCGGCCGTGGCCGCGCTCGCGCTGCTCTGCCAGGTTGTCCGACAGCGCATGAGCTCCAAGGCGTAGGCGTACATCCCAACGCGGCCCTTACACCGCGACACCGACTGGTCGTCGCGCGCTTGGCCGTCAAGAAGGGCTGGCTGATCAGCCGAAGAGCAAGTGGCACGACCCGTTGATGGGCAAGGCCTACGTCCACACCGTCATTGACGACCACTCCCGCGTCGCCTACGCAGAGATCCACGACGACGAAGCCGCCCTCACAGCCGCCGCCGTCCTCGTCCGGGCCGTCTCCCTCCCCATCCACCAGTGCCACCCCTTCGGGTGCGTCGTCGGTGCCACCGGTTGCGCGGAGTGCTGATCCGGAGCAGTTCGCTCGCAATGTCGCGACCACGCTGTTCGCGTGGGACACCACCACCGGGCTCCTGCCTTTGGACTACACATCGACGATCCTCGCTGTCGGGGACCCCAGCGGCGCCGAACAAGCCGGGCTCGCTAACGACGTCGCCGCCTACCTGCCCTCGCGGGCCGTCTGGCCAGGACCCGCGTGAGTACGGCACCAGTCAGCATCTGACGATCGACCGCGCCAACGTCCCTGACCAGCGGGGTGAAGCCATCGCCCAGGGCACCCGAGGGGCAGCTCGCACACGGGACGATCGCCTAGACAATCGAGGGCACCCGGCACCGCACCGGGACCTGGAACGGGGAACCGGCCACCTCGGCCCACGAGGTGGCGTTCACGGTGTTCATGGTCTGTGCGCCGACCTATGACACCTGCCACCTGTTGCGCCCGTCGCAGCTCGACAACCCGCTGCGGTGACCCGAGATGAAAAAGCTCGCCGCTATCGCTGCCGTGCTCGTGCTGTTCAGCCCCGCCCTCCTGCTCGTGGGGATTGGGATGATTTTCAGCCCCGGCGCCAACGCCTCCTGCGCCACCACCAGTGCTTCGGGGACCAGGGTGGTAGGGCCACTGCCGGACTCACTGGAGGTGACGACTGCTGACGGGCAGACTTTCACGCTGAAAACGATCCAGCTCACCCACGCCGCCACCATCATCCAGACCGGCTTCCAGATCGAAGGGGTCACCCGTGATGGGCTGCAGATCGCGCTCATGTCCGCGCTCACGGAGTCGAATCTGTGGATGCCGGCCAACACCAGCGCCTACGCCGACTCCGGGAACTACCCCCACGACGGGGACGCCTCCGACCACGACAGCCTCGGCCTGTTCCAGATGCGACCCCAGGCCGGGTGGGGCACCGTCCCCGACCTCATGGACCCTACCTACCAGGCCCGAGCGTTCTTCGGCGGCCCCACCGGCCCCAACCGCCCCTCACCCCGCGGCCTGCTCAACATCCCGAACTGGCAGACCCTCACCAAAGGTGAAGCCGCTCAAGCCGCCGAAGTCTCCGCCTACCCCGACCGGTATCGTACTACGAGCCCGTCGCCGACGGCATCGTCACGCACGCCTCGATGTCCGGCGGGTACGGCGGGCTGATCATCATCGAACGCCCCCTCGAACGGGCCTGCGACGTCACCTTTGGCAACCCCATTGACGCCCGCCTCACACCTCAGCAGCTCGAAACCGGGTGGGCACTGACGAACTGGCTCAAAGACAACGCCTAAACCCTCGGCGTTGAGTACCTCATCTGGCAAGGCCAAACCTGGTCCCTCGCCCGCGATGCAGAAGGCCGGCACTACAACGGCGGCGGCGTGCACGACCCCACCGACGTCACCGGCGGCCACTACGACCACGTCCACATCACCGTGAAGGAAGGCAGCTGATACTCGTGGACATCTACCCCGACTTCGGCGCCTTCGGCGACAACACCACCATCCAGACGGTGATCGGCGCTCTGCTTACGTTCGCCCTTGTCACCGCCGTTCTCACCATGCTTATCTCCCCGGCATTACCTGGGCGATCGCTACCGCCCACGGCAACCACACCACTGCTACCAAAGCGCACACCGGGCTCCTCGCCGCCCTCGAACAAGCCGCCATCCAAGCCAACTGCGAACCCCGACTCCTCGCCGGACAACAAGGCAAAACCTTCACCACCGCAGCCCTACCACTCTGCCGTCAAGTCTGAGCGCGACCTCAGGTGGGCCAAGTCCACTTCTGTTTGAACATGTCGTAGAACTGTTGAAGGTAGTTCTGGGACCGGATGACGATCCCTTGCTTCAACATGGGCACCACACAGTAGTCCCACACGGCTTTGTGCGCGTATGGGTCAGGACAAAAGAGGATGGCCAGGACTCGTAGCTGCAAGACGATCGGGTCCAGCGTCCCCTGGGTCGCTTCTGTCACTCCGGTCATCAAGGCCGTGATCAGGTTTTTGACGGCCTTTTCCAGGATCGCCTCATGCAGCCCTGCCGCAAGATCATTGTCTGCTCTGGAGACCGTTTTTCGTGACGTCTTCCGCTGACTCGGCGCGTTCCCTTTCGACCCCGCACGTTGGGCGTGAACCGCTTCCCACGTTCGTGCCGCCAGTATGTCGACGACGAGCTGTGAGACACGGCTGGGGAACTTATCGATCTCATCGAGCGCCTCAGTGAGCACCTGCACCAGAGCAGAGAGCACGTCGCACCAGAAGTGGTCTGCAAGTCGCGCGTGGGTGCCCGGATGCTGCGTGAGAACTTGTTCGCAGACATCGCCCACCTGCCGAGCCATCCACTGGATCTTCTCGCGCTCGCTGGGATTGGCAACCAGCCAGTCGACGATATCGACTGTTCGAGTGGATTCGAAGAAGGCCGTCGCGTCAGCACGTCGCGGCTTCTTGCGCGAACGACGGTGTGAATTCTCCTGGCCCTTCACCTTTGAAGTCGCGCGGCTGCGCTGAGCAGCAGCCGTTACCACCTGTTGGTTTTGGTCAGAGGTCCGTTGCGGAGCTGGAACTGTCAAAGCAGCCGCCCAAGCAAGCCTGGCAAGAGCTCCGTGGTTCCCGCCGCCGCAGCCACATTCGCAACCAGGGCTCACAGCGTGCCGGCAAGAACTTCCCGTGCACGTCAACATGTCGGATTCCTCTCGAAAGAACATTTTTGCCCAACTTCAGCGTAGTAGATCACCGACGGCTCCGCCTACCTCAGCCAAGTCTTGCGATGCTGCGCGCACCTCCCTCGTAGGCATACCGCCGCTACGTAGAGAGGATTGTTGGAACGGCGACGTTTGTCGATCCGGTTGCTGATGCTGCTGAGGCCTATGGGGGGTTGCAGGGGTTGGCGCACGCGACTCGGGCGTTTGAGGATCCCGTCGACACGTATCGGGTGTTGGTTAGGTGTCAGGGTCGCTGCGGCTGTTGCGGCAGGTGCTGGACCAGCCGTCTCGTGCTCATGCTGATCACCGGGCGATCGTGTTCACCGATGACCTCGTGCCTGCGGAGGCGGTGGCGTTGGCGGATGAGTTGCACCAGGCCGCCGATGTGCTAGATGAGGTTGCTGATCGGGTGGTGTGCGCGCACGAGGCCTCCGGGCAGATAACCTGGCACACCAGCTCTGAGCCCGAGCGTTCGCGGCGGTGGGTGAATGCGGTGTTCCTCCAGGGTGCCGAGGCCGATGGGGAGCTGGAGCCGATTGATGTGGAGGGGTGCAGGCGGGGATTGCGCATCTGGCGCAGTGGGACTTCGGCGATGAAACCACTGGTGCGGCGTTCGTGAACGGTGAGGTGTATGACCAGTTGCCGGCTGGGCAGTGGGATCGCAGCTTCGACGCTGACGGATATGTGCTGACCTACGGGATAATGCCTGTATTGAAACCTTCTATGCCTGCCTCAAGCGGGAGTGGCTTACGAGGCGGGTTCTGGCGAGTCAAGCAGACGCCAAGCAGACTGTCTTTGTCTACATTGACGACTTCTACAATACTACCCGCCTCCGCCAACATTGTGGCCTTCTCTCGCCCAACCAGTATGAGGCACAGTATTGGGCCACGAGGACGCAAAAAGATGCAGTAGAGAGAAAGAAAGAGACGGAAAAAGAAAAATAAGATAAATTGAATTATTTGGAATATTGAAAAGTTGACACAAGAACAACGAATATAATAATATTCATTATGTGAATTATTTGAGACAGTTAGCTGCCTCACTACCGAGCGAGCCCGAGGAGGCTTCCATGAGTCGAGCGATCGAGTACCGGAGATTTGGCGAACCAGAGGTTCTGGAGGAGGTCGAGCGCCCGGCGCAAGCACCCGGCGACGGAGAGATACGCATCGCGGTACGCGCCGTCGGACTTAACCCCCTCGACTTCAAGACTTTCGAGGGCGACCTGCGACGGCTTGAACGGGTTCAGCGCCTCATCCATCCTCGGCGCTGGTTCGAGGGCACATCAGCCCGCTTCCCTAGGGGCGTGGCCCGGGACTTCGCAGGCGTCATTGACGCTGTCGGCGCGGGCGTCACAGACCTCGCAGTGGGCGACGCCGTGCTGGGTACCTTGCGAAGCGCACCCGGACAGGCTGACACCCGCGGGGCACTCACCACCGAGCTGGTGGCACCCGCCGACGACGTCGTCAAGAAGCCTAACCCGTTGTCATTTACTCAGGCAGCCTGCCTGGGTGTTGCCTCGCAAACCTCGTGCGGCGCATTCAGGCAGCTGAACCTGCACAGCGGCGACGTGGTTGTCATCAGTGCCGCAGCGGGCGGCGTAGGATCAGTTGCAACGCAGCTTGCTTTGAGCCGAGGAGCCACCGTCATCGGCATCGCCAGCACCCGCAACACGGACTACCTCCGATCCTTGGGAGCCATTCCAGTCACGTACGGCGAGAACCTGACAAGCCGAGTTCGCGATGCGGCTCCGTCGCCCGTCACCAAGCTCTTTGACTGCTATGGCGGCGGCTACGTGCAACTTGGCCGCGATCTCGGGCTAACGGGACGTTCCATCGGCACTCTAGTCCCCTCACCCGCCGCGATCCTCAAGGGCGCACAGTTCACCGGCTCACGGCACAGCAATGGACGCAGCGACCTCGAGGAGGTTGCACAGCTGGTGGCGGACAACGCCATCAAGATCGAGATCGCCCACACCTACTCCTTCACGCTGGAGCAGGTTCGCGCCGCCTACATCAAGCTGGCGACGGGGCACGTCCGCGGCAAGCTCGTCGTCAATCTATCCTGACACTCATCCATGTTCACCCCGATCAGGAGGCTCGCTTGAGCAAACGGATTCACGATGAGCGTCTCATCCGGGCGCTGCGCGCCATGAACAGCGAACTCGCCGCCAGCAACCGCGCCATTGCGGCACGAACAGGCCTCAACGACAGCGATCTGGCTGTGCTTGACGTCCTGCACCGCGACGGCCCACAGACCCCCACCTCTCTGGCCCGCCGCACCCGGATGGGAACCACAACCATGGCCAGCGTGCTGCGGCGACTCACCCGCGATGGTTGGGTTGAGCGTCGCCTCAGCCAGACGGACCTGCGTTCCTTCACCATTCACGCCACAAGTGCTGATCGTCTTGCCAAGATATTCCTGCCCGCCAACCAGAAGCTGACTGCTCTGGTGGAGGGATGGTCTGAGAGCCAGGTCGATCAGCTCATTGAGTTCCTGGAGGATGCCACCAAGGTAATTCACGAGTCGGCGGAGCAGCTATCGACCAAGGACCGCAGCGACTCCTGACCTCACACCGCTTCCTACACTCCCCTATGTGCGGTACCGCATCCGCATCGGCTCCGGCCACTGGAAGTCCTTCCTCGGCGATTCCCTGCCATAGGGAAGGGAAACACCGGTTCGGTTCTCTAAGGCCGCGAAGAGATCAACGCCATTGCCGTCGGCGTCACTGTGCATTGGACCGAACGGCCACGGCCCAGCAGGTTCCCTCGGGATCAGACCACATCCACTCAATCTATGACACATCAGCTCACCGAATGCGAGCAAGCATCTCACCACCGATACGAGTAACCAGGACCAGCTGCCGCCAACCTCAACCATACAGTAGAATTACACGCTCATGCGCTGTTCTCACAATCCAGAGATCATGTATCCCAAGACTATGTATTCTGCTAGAACCGAATAGCCAAGGGGGTGGTCACCATGGGCGGCTGCTGAGAATCAGGCATACATCGCACCAGACGCGATCTGCGTAAGGAGCCTTAGACAAGTGCCTTATCAGACTCGCTGCGTGCGTCACCAGGCGCTCGCTCTGCCTTTTGGGCATGGCGGGCGTCCGGCGTGCTTGAGCGGCGTCGGACGCCGGCCTCGGCGGTCAGCGTCCAGGCGTAGACGAGTCCGGCTCGCGGGAACAGCCAGCCATCGTAACGGTAGTGGCTGCTGCGTGCGCCAGAGTCGCCAAAGACGTGGCCGCCGTCCCCACGGGAGGCGAAATCCATCAGGCGCAGGCGGGAGATCGTCTCGTCGTAACGCATGTCGACGGCCAAGCCCCGTGTCGGCCGGTCGATGTTGATGTGCACGACGTGCCCGCCTCGGGCACTCGGGTGTGGAACGCAAACGAGACGACCACCGGTTTCGCCTGGGATGCAGCCGCCTCACCCAGATCGACGACGTAGGACTGGGAGACTGCATCGACATGGCGCTGAATTGCCAACGGTTTGCCGTTTCTGGCAAACCGTATAGGCTAGAAGGAGGCAGGCAGCAAAAGCAAGGAGGCGATATGCGGACGGCAATTGTGAAATACATGCTCAGTGTCATAATGATAGCAGTCGGATGCCAGCTGGTGACTCCACTGCCAGCCCAGGCTGCTGAGCGGAAGACAATCTCGGTCTATGTCAGCGACGAGAATCTCCCAAAAGTGACTGACGAACATCTGAAGATGATCGATCGGCTCATTGTCCATTTTGGACGCATTGCGGCCGATGGGCGTCTAACACTTGACAAATTGCCGCATCTTAAGCAGGCGGCTACGCTGCAGCGGATTCACGCGGTTAATCCGCGCATCTCCATTATTCTTTCAATTGGTGGCGGCAATGATGCCGCGCGGAGTGAGTTCGATGCGATGGTGCGCAAAGCAAGCACCCGGCATGCCTTTGTGAGCTCTGTCAAGGAGGCGCTGCACGCTCATCAGTTAGACGGGGTGGATATCGACTGGGAGTTTCCAAAGGGGAGCCAGCAGGCTGACCTGATTGCTCTCTTGCGCGAATTGCGCACGGCAACGACCACCAGTGGACGCAAACCAAGTATCTCGATGACAGGTGCACCAGCCAAGTGGTATGCCGAGCAAAATAAGTTTGCTGAGTACCAGCAGTATCTTGATCAGATTGCAATTATGACGTATGACATGCGTGGGTTTGGCTCGTTCAAGACGTACGCTGGGCACCATGCTGGGCTCTATACCGCACCTGATGACCCGCTCGACCAAAGTGCCAACTCGGCAGTGAAGCACTACCAAGCTCACGGCGCGCCAACAAACAAATTGATGATCGGGGCGGCGTGGTATAGCCGGCGGTTTACCTCAGTTCCTGGGGTGAATCATGGGCTGCACCAGCCCGTTGGGGACACCCAAAAGGCTGGCGAGTACCACACCACGTATGACCGGCTCGAGCGAGAGTATATTAACAAGAATGGCTACACTCGCTACTGGGACAACGCAAGCAAAGCGCCCTATCTCTACAATGCCGCGCGGCGTGAGTTTATTAGCTACGACGATGCGGAGTCGATGAAGTATAAGGCAGAATATATCCAGCAGCACAACCTGCAGGGGATCATTGTGTGGCGTTATCTCTCCGACCCACAGAGTAATGATGCGTTGCTGCGGCAACTCGACCGCACGCTGCATGGCAGCGCTGCGACATCATCGACCCAGCAGCAGTCAAACCATCCGCAGAATACCACCTTGCCGCCGAAGGCCATGCATATCTCACAGGCCGAACAGTCGCAGCCAAGCCAACCGCAGCACGAGGCTGCATTGGCAGCTGCTGGTGATAATGTTCCGCTGCCATATTATGGCGGAGCGGTGCCGATTGTGCTGGGCGGAGTTGGCGGCGCAGTGTATGTTTGGCGCCGTCGGCGCGTGGCACGGCGTTGACAATAGTTTAGAAAGTAAAGCGTCGGTGACCGCTGGTGAGGATTTGCTCATTCACGCGCTCGAGCAACCATTCCGCATTCTGCTGACCAACTCTGGCCTCAATGCTGACGAGTGGCTACCACAGGTGAAGGCAGCGCAGCCTGGCTTTGGTATTAACGTCAATACACCAGGTGAGCTGATCGATCTCAAAGCAGCTGGCGTGGTTGACCCTGTTCGCGTTACCAAGGAAGCACTCCAGAATGCTGCCTCCATCGCTGGCACTGCAATGACGATGGGTGCGCTGGTCGTCGACCTGCCTGAGAAGGAAGCGGCCAGCCCAGCTGGCATGCCTGGCATGGGCGGCGGTATGGGCATGTACTAAGCCTCGTCCTGCCTCGTTCTCCAAAACCCACCGCATCTGTGGTGGGTTTTTATGTGGGAAAGAATCGGTTGACAGATACCCCCAGGGGGTATACCATAGGAGTATGAGCAAAGATACTACCAGACGAGCATTACATCGTATCAAAATTATGAAGGGCCAGCTGGAGGGGCTAGAGAAGCGTGTGGCCGATGATGCCTACTGCATGGATATCATCATCCAGAGTCTGTCGATCCAGAAGTCGCTGGCGTCGCTGAACAAGCTGATGGTCAAGCAGCACCTCGAGACACATGTGGCTGAGATGTTGGCGTCAAGCGATACGAAGCAGCGCGATAAGGCACT
>ERZ772921.821-NODE-821-length-18849-cov-3.736299_pt1 | contig 18849 bp, 18 predicted proteins | sample MGYA00512117_ERZ772921 | MGnify/ENA primary metagenome ERZ772921 (study PRJEB29015, sample SAMEA2737944) | human oral metagenome | biome: human oral; feature: human-associated habitat; material: dental | place: China | collected 2150 ...
AGAGTTAGAAATATATAAAATATCCAATATAGATTATCAAGTTATAAATATATATCAATTACCAGATATCTTTGAGGATATTTATTTCGAATATGATAAAATAAAAGTTAAATGTATGGATTTAAATTGGATAGATTTAAATATGCCGCAATAATCCAAAATATATTGTTTTTATACTAAAAAAGTAATGCATTCGCAGGGATAATAAACAAAAAGAGAAAAATTTGTATTTTTATCACCCAGACCATCTGAGGTGATGTTTCAAATGTGTTGTTTTGATTACAAATAACATATAACTATCTGATAAACAGAACTAACATGATAATATAAAAACCATGATATAGACAGGTAAGAGTAATGTTCCAAAAGTGTTGTTTTCATTATTAAAAATTCACAACTCCCTATGGACTGAGTAAAATAGAAGAATAGAAGTTCATTGAAAGCATAAAAATAGGAGTGCAAAGGAGGTTGCGTGAGGGATGGCAGTGGATACCCCATAGCCGTAGTTTTGGAGTTTTAGTACGACTCACGGCGAGGAGTAATAGTGTACAGCCCGACCCGACGAAGAAACAGGTAATGTTCCAGAAGTGTTGTTTTTATTATGAATAAGATATAACTATCTGATAAACAGAACTAACATAATAATATAAAAACCATAATATAGATGGGCAATAGCCTATCTATATTATTTTTGCACAAAAATAATGATGTATATGACTGAGTTTCATGCCTCGTGTTCCAGATGTGTGGGCTGAACCGTAAAATCCAATTTTGTCATTCCAAAAACCGACCCTTTTTTGAAACTATAATCCCTCCAAAAAGTTCTTTCTAAAAATAGTTTCTTTTTCCGTTTTATTTATTTGTTCTCTTTTAAGATGTTTTTTAGAACTATAAATAATAACTAAACTCAAAATATACATCAATAAAACCTTCAACTTTGATTCATAGATTTTTATAAATTAAATATATTTTCCGAAATGCTTGTTTCGGAAATGCACATTTCTTATGTTTGTGGTATGAAATTTTACAACAGAGAAAAAGAAATCAAAAAACTACTCGAAATTAAAGAGCAATCAAAAAAGAATGCTCAATTTAGTGTGGTAACTGGGCGAAGAAGAATTGGAAAAACTCAACTTTTGTTAAAATCCTATGAAAACACAAAGTTTCTGTACTTTTTTGTAGCAAAAAAATCAGAGGTTATCTTATGCCAGGATTTTCTACAAGAATTGAAAGAGAAATTAAATCCACCTATTTTGGGAGAAGTAAATTCGTTTTCTGTTCTTTTTGAATATATTGTTCAGCTATCATATGAACAAAACATTACCCTGATAATTGATGAATTTCAGGAGTTTTTCACAGTAAATCCATCGGTTTATAGCGATATGCAAAGAATTTGGGATCTGCATAAGGATAAGGCTAAGCTGAATCTAATAGTTTCAGGTTCTGTAATTTCATTGATGTACAAGATTTTTGAAAATTATAAAGAACCTTTATTCGGAAGAGCGAATCATTTCATAAAGCTACAAGCATTTAAAACCAATACTTTAAAAGAAATTTTATCAGATTATACTCCCGACTATACCCCTGATGATTTATTGGCTTTGTACAGTTTTACAGGAGGTGCGGCAAAATATGTTCAGCTTTTCATGGATAATGGCTGGACAAGCAAAGAGAAAATGATAGAGGGAATGATAGATGAGAATTCTATTTTCATTTCAGAAGGTAAAAATCTTTTGATAGATGAATTTGGAAAAGAGTATGGAACATATTTTAGCATTTTAATGGCTATTTCTGAAGGAAAAAATACAAGAGCTGAGATAGAAAACTTGTTAAAAAAGGAAATTGGAGGCTATTTAACCAAGATGGAGAGAGATTTTAATCTGATAAAGAAACAACAGCCTATTTTTACAAAAAGTTCAACTAAAAATGTAAAGTATCAGATAGAAGATAATTTTATCATGTTTTGGTTTAGGTTCATCTATAAATATTCATCAATGATAGAAATAGGGGCATATGAACAGCTCCGAAAGATCATAGAAAGAGATTTTTCTTTATTCAGCGGGCATATGTTAGAAAAGTATTTTAGAGAAAATGCCCAAATTTCTCAAGCTTATACGAGCATCGGCAACTATTGGGATAGAAAAGGAGAAACTGAAATAGATTTTATAGCAACAAATGAAATAGAAAAAAGCATAGATTTCGCGGAAATAAAACGACAAAAAAACAATATAAGTATAGAAAAACTAAGACAAAAAGCAACTGAATTTTTAATCCAAAATCCGCAATTTAATTCCTATAAAAAAGAATTTTATGCGTGGAGCTTGGAGGATATGTAATAACTAATATTGTGTGTTTTTTTACTTAATGATTAAAAACATGACTTTGATAGTATCAAATGATACTATCAAAGTTTCTTTCATGTGAAATTACAATGAAATTCTGAAGTTAGGGCACTAGTTTTTTGTCTACTTCATTATTTCAATTACCCTCCTAACCTGTAAAAAATAATGCAAGGTATTTTGTGATAAAAATTTTCACTTTCCAATGATCATTCTGTAAAAATCATCTAAATAAGAAAAAATAACAAGTGAAAAACATTTAAATCACTTATTTTTTATACAATAAACATTGTTTATGTTGTCTATTTTTATATTTTTGCATAAAATAAACAAAACAATGAATCCTATTCCGAGTGAAAAAATAATAGAACGATTAAAATACGAAAACCCTTGGTGGATATCAGGAAATATTCCAGATATATATTCAAAAATGTCTCATAGGCTATATTTTGATTTGTTTTACCCTTTTGTTACCGATATGAATATCCGTAGGGCAGTTGTTCTGATGGGACCTAGAAGAGTGGGTAAGACAGTAATGATGTATCATACAATAGGGAAACTTATAGAAGAAGGAGTTTCCCCTCAAAAAATATTTTTTGTAGGAATAGATAATCCTATATATATCAATTTATCCCTACAAGATATGTTAGATTTATGTAGTGAATCAATGAATACAGATACTCTATCAGGTTGTTATGTCTTTTTTGATGAAATTCAGTATTTAAAAGATTGGGAAAGGCATTTGAAAGTATTAGTAGACCAATATCCAAATACAAAATTTATAGTATCTGGCTCTGCAGCAGCTGCATTAAGATTACATAGCACGGAAAGTGGAGCTGGAAGGTTTACAGATTTTATGTTACCACCCCTTACTTTTCAAGAATTTATTCATCTAAGAAATAAAAATCATTTGATGAGGGATAGTTTTATAGACTATAACAACTCCAAAATACCTTACATGTTATCGCACAATGTAGACGAACTGAATGAAGAATTTTTACAATATTTAAATTACGGAGGCTATCCGGAAGTGATTTTGAGTGACAAAATTCAAAATGACATGGGGAGATATGTAAAAAATGACATCGTAGACAAGGTTCTTTTACGCGATTTACCCAGTTTATACGGTATAAAAGATGTTCAGGAACTGAATAGATTTTTTTCCTACATAGCGTATAATACAGGTAATGAATTTTCATATGAAACAATGTCCCAAGAGAGTGGAATACAAAAAGAAACACTAAAAAAGTATTTAGAATATTTGGAGGCAGCCTTCTTGATAAAAGTTCTTAATAAAGTAGATATTAACGCCAAACGATTAAAGAGAGTAACAAGTTTCAAAGTATACCTTACGAATCCTTCTTTAAGAACAGCTCTCTTTTCGCCAGTAAAATCCACCGATAAAGAAATAGGAAATATGGTAGAAACCGCTATTCTATCTCAATGGATGCATAGAGAAAATTTAAACCTAACCTATGCTAGATGGAAAAATGGAGAGGTTGATTTGGTGTTAGTAGACGACCGAACATTTAAACCATTATGGGGGGTAGAAATAAAATGGAGTAATAGATATTTTGAAAAACCACAAGAACTAAAAAGTCTTATACAATTTTGTAAAGAAAACGATTTCCAATCAGCTTTGGTAACAAGCATAAAAGAAGAAGGAACTAAGATGGTAGAGGCTGTATCGTTAACTTTTATACCTGCTTCTATTTATGCATATAACATAGGTGTAAAAACATTAGAAATAAAGAAAAGTTAGAATGTAATTACGTTGGAAAAAAGATTCTGATAGACATCTATTTTAATATTTAATCAAAAAGAATATTAAAAAATACCATCTCCTCTATCTGTAAAATATACTGTAAGGTTAGGAGGAAGGAATTAGAAATGAAGATTGGATTATATTACTACGGGGCGATATACTATGACCCGAAAGTAAGCTTTTTCTTGAATGTAGACCAACTGGCAGAAAAAACATGACGCCATATGCATATACGAATAACAATCCAATAATGTTAGTAGACCCTGATGTAAGAAATGGAGAAGCCCACCAATAAGTTTTGGTGGTAGTATAGGAATAGGTGGTAATGGTATCAACTTTAATGCCGAATATCTGCTGGTGTTCAATATAGAACACCTAATTTCCAAGCCGTAGCATTTGCAAGTGCAAATATATGGATGACCTTGGAGTAGCTTTAGCAGAGAAAAAGAAAAAAGTTCAAAAACATCATTTTCTAAACCAATATTTTACCAGCCTCTGTTCGCCTTCTTTTTTTAAAATTCCTTGTTCCACCGCCCATTTTAAATCCCTACTTGCTGTGGGAGCAGAAATACTTTTGAAATTTTGTAAATAATCCTTTCTGCTGAATTTTTTAGAGCCTATTTTTTCTTGGAATAGGGCAATTCTGTCTTTGGTTTTTAAAGTTTGTTTTTGAGAATTTAACAAAACCTCCAAAGCATCTAAGATAATGTTCAGCATAAATTCTACAAAAGGCGTAGAATGCCCTTTTTTATCTGATTCTGATAGTTTTGCATAATACATTTCTTGCCTTTGTTTTATCAAAATTTCTATTGGAAGAAACTCAAAAACAGGATATTGCTGCATTAATATAAGAGTCTGCCAAAGCCTTCCCATTCTACCATTTCCATCTAAAAAAGGATGGATAAACTCAAATTCATAATGAAAAACACAGCTTTTTATTAGAGTCAAATCCTTATTATTTTTAAGATAGCTGAAAAGGTCTTTCATCAAGCCATTAACCATTCCTCCGCTTGGGGCAATATGCTCTATTTGTGACCCTTTTATAATGCCTACATTGGTGGTTCTGAATTTTCCTGCATTAGGAATTAATCCATTCATCAATACTTGATGAGCTTTTTCCATATCTTTTATTTTCAATGGATTATATTGCTTTAGGTTATCGTAAACCCTGATAGCATTTTGTACTTCCAAAATATCTTTTTGAGGAGCGATCACTCTTTTATTCTCCAAAAGGGCTGTTATATGTTCTTCTGTAAGGGTGTTTCCTTCAATCTCTAAAGAAGACTGAATAGTTTTAATCCTATTCTTTTTTCTTAATTCTGTGGCAGGTTTGTAGAGATGATTAGCATTGATTTCCCCTATTTTTTGTGATATTTCAGAAACTAATCTTAAAATTTCATTAGTAATTTCATATGGCGGCTTCATTGATAGTATCATTTGATAGTATCAAAGATAGTGATTTTTGATAATTCTCCAAAACGAATAGATAAAACTACAGTAAAGCAAAATTTTTCTATAGATTTGTTTTTGTTGTTATTAATTGCACATTTATTTGTGCAATTAATAATCATTTTTGCATATTTCAAAATGCAAAATTTTATTTTTCTTTTTTCAAAGTCTTTTCTACTCTGTAGAAGCTGGTTTTGCTGATACCTGCTTGTTTACAGGCTTTATCGATAGGAATATTTTTGTTTTCATAAAGATGAAAGGCGAAGTGATATTTTTCCAAAGTTTCTTTTTTTATTCCTTTGGGTCTTCCGATGAGTTTCTTTCTTCTCCTTGCTCCTTCGATTCCTGCTTTCGTTCTTTCACTGATAAGATTTCTTTCAAACTCAGCCACCGCACCAAAAATCTGAATAATAAACTTCCCATTGGCAGAAGTAGTATCAAAAGCGGGTTCAGAAATACTTTTGAAGAAAACACCTTTTTGATTAAAAAACTCAATGAGCTCAATCATATTTTTTAAAGAGCGGAAAATTCTATCGGTTTTATAAACGATAACCACATCTCCCTCGCGAAGGAAAGAGAGCATTTCATTGAGTCCTTTTCTGTCTTCTCGCACCCCGCTAGCAATATCGGTGTAAATTTTCTCACAGCCTTGCTGCTTTAATAGTTCTATTTGAGTTTCTAATTTCTGCTCAGCAGTAGAAACACGCGCATATCCGAAAATCATGGCTTAAGAAGATTTTAAAGAATAAAATTCCATTCCCACTCTTTTGATGTGGTCTAAAAGATCAGGATTAGTGATTTTTTCTTTTATACTTAAATCAAAGAAATATGGAAGCAGTAGATCATCCAAATCTACAGCGATTTGATGGATAAGATTTAAAGAAAGATTTTTTCCTTCAAATGTTAAATCTATATCAGAGTAAGGCTTATAATTTCCCTTTGCCCTAGAACCATATAGGGTTGCATTTTCAATTTCAGGATATTTTCTAAAGACAGAATGAATCCGATTGATAATTTCATTAGAAAGACCAAAACTCATATTATTCTTCCATTAGGGTTAGCATTTTTTCTTGGAACTCTATAAAGAGAGGAAAATATTTTGAGATGATATGTTCTGTAATTTCATTTGCTGTGTCTTCATTGTAGGTATGAGAGGAACTGTTTCTGCTTTGTATCATTTCCATCCATCCAAATCCATCAGAAATCAAACCAACTTGGGCAGAATATCTTACAGCATCTCTACTTCCTTTTATCTCTGAATTACCTTGATAAACAGCATAATCTTTCATCACATTCCAAGCTAATTCATGAGTGAATTCAAAACTTTGTATCAATCCTTGTTTTAAAATATCGGCAGGGGTAGTATTTTCAGCTAAAAAAGTTGAGAAATATTCGATATTATCTTTTAGTCTCTGTAGAGCTTTTTGGTAATTACTGAACCTTTGTTTCCATCTTATATCCTCCATATAATAAAATTTGGTTATAAAAATAGATAAATTTATTTGAATGTATTAAGAGGAAGCAGAAAAAGTATTCTTACTTTTGTCAAAAAATTATGATGTATGCAATTTTGATAAATTTGGATGCAGATTCTTTGCTGGAGCATGAAAAACAAAATAATGTTAATCAGCAAATTAAAATATATATGATAGAGAACGGATTTATATGGAAACAAGGAAATATTTATTTTGGAAATAAAAATATTACGGCTGTTAATTGTGTTGTAGTTATTCAAAAACTAGCGCAGAAATACTCTTGGTTTTCTACTTATGCAAAAGAGGTCAGGATGCTTAGAATAGAAGAAAATACCGACTTGCTACCTGCTCTCAGTATTTAGATTTTTCTCTCGGTATTTTTTTATTCTCTCTAATGCTTCAGAAAATGGAGATTTAGGTTCGTCTTTTCTTTGCATAATTACTAATAAATCTTGCATATCTTCCATTGACATTTTTATACTTTTACTTTTTCTTCTTTTATCAATCATTGCAAAAAATTCTTCCTTACTCATTTTAGCAGGATCTTCCTCCTCTTGCGATAAATCTACTTCTTCAAGCTCTTTTAGCCTTATATCTTCCTTATCTTTGTTATTCATTTTGTTTTCTTTTTTCTCTTTGCTTCTATAATTTTAAAGGCTTCATCAATAGGGATATAACTTCCCTCATTTTTTTTGGCTTCATTATATAGCCTTATATCTTCCAACTCATCAAGTTTATCTAATAATTTTTCATACATCTTGATAGGGAGAACAATGGCTTTCTTTTTTCCTTTTGCATTGGTCAAATATTGTATTTCCATAATTTAAATACTATTTTAAAGGTTATTGTTTATTACTTCTGAGCTCTCTTTTATATTTCCTTTTTTTAATCTTCACGGGATTTTTCAATCAAAATAATATCTTCCTCTGTAATTAGTGATCCTTATAATTTAATTATTCTAAATATCTACAAGTTTATTCTTTTTATATTAGTAATGTGCTCCCTTATCTATAACCAAGCCTTTCACAAGTTTTACTGTTTTAATTATCAAATCAACTTTACTTGTTGGGAAGCTTGATGACAGAGGAATAGGCATGATAGCATTTCTAATCTTTTGTCTTGGGTCTAATTCTTGTCTTATCGTATTAATACCTGTATGCTTATATATTTCCTGTTTTATCTTATTTTTTATCATGCCCTCTACTTGGTGCTGGGCTTCTTTCACAGCCTTGCTCAGTTCATTCCTCTTCTCATACCACTCCTGCTGGGGTCTTTCATATTCAAATCTTTCATCAAATACCCTCTCCATGCTTTTAAAAAATTCATCTCTGTGAAATCCTATCTTTGCTCCGTTTCCAAGTCTTCCCTCTTTATTATTTGCATTAGGGGACATTGAAACCTTATCCCGTGCATAAATGCTGGTTCTGTCGTGTCTTGATACAATAACATGGGTATGGTAATTCAATCCTCCTTTTACTGCTCCCTCTTTAATCACTTCCCCTGTATGCCTGTCTAATTCTAATTTGCTTTTCAGCAAATTGATTTTGGCTATATTGGGGTTTTCTTTTGCTTCTTCTTCGGCAATTTCTTTTAAGGTTTCCCGATTTCTAAGCACTGCTTTATGAGTATGCTTATAAGTCCGCTTAGTCTCCACCTTAGCAAAATAAAGCAGGTCTTCCCCTGTAATTTTGCGTTTGGTAGTATCAAATCCTTTTTCCTGCCATACCTCATTTTTAATTCTCTCTTTGGCGGAGGCATGCTCCTGTTCTATGGCTTTTTCTTTTGCCTGTTCTAACCGATGTTCTAACTTATACCTTTCTACATAGCCCTTTCCCTCTTCTATATGCAGTTCGCTCTGCTTAAAAGAAAATTTTATCGGTTCTTCCAATCCCTCCTGTCTTTGATAAAAGATATACATTTTATCTTCTTTTTCTATTTCTTCCCCCTCCTTTGCCTTAATATCCTTTACCTCCAACCTCTCAAATTCTATCTCCAAGAGTGTTTTTTGTTCCTTATCCCGTTCTACTGCATTTTTTATTATCTGTTCTGCCCTGTATTCCTGCAAAGATACTTTCCCGCCGTCTAACTCTTGGACTTCAGTTTTATTTGCCCAAAAACGAACTTCTTTGCCGTAGTCCTCTGGGGTGGTTGCAATTAAAACAGCGTCTGTTTTCCGTTCTACAATCTCAGCTTCTATTTCTTTTCTCTTATCTTTATCCAGCAATCCCTGCTCCCTTGCTTCCTGCTCTGCTAACTTACTTTCATAATAAAGTTTATCTACAATAAGGGTGTTTTCAGTAACCAATTTTATTTTTTGCTGTGGAACAAACATGGAAATTTCTTTGCCCCGCTCCTGCTCAATGATAAATTTACTCCCATTTTCTACTTCGGTTGCTTCTTTGATTTTCAGCACCATGTTTTCGGTGCTTTTATGGAGTTTCTTTATTCCCTGCTCTTTTAGATAGGCTTCGTAGCGCTTTTCTACTTCGGGTTGCATTTCTTTTCTCTCTGCTGGGCTGGGTAGTTTATCTTGGTGGGCGTAAATTTCCCTGTCCATAAGCCGTGCATACTCATTCATCACCTCCTTAGTATAGAGTTTCATCTGCATTTTCATCATCTCATCTCTCTGCTCATTATAAAAACTCAGGGCTTCGGGGTTCTCCTTTAATTCTTCATAGTTCAACCCTCTTCTTTCCAATTCCTGCTCTGCTAATTGGAGCATATGTTCCTGCTCCTGTTGGCTCGGGCTGATATTCAACATATAGAAATTGCTTAATGAAACCATTTGATGTCCTCTATTGTTGTCTATCTGTGCAGTGGCTACTTCTACACTAATTTTAGAATTAGGGTCGTTTTCATCATAGGGGCTAAAACTTTGGTTAAAGAAATATTCCTCCCTGCCTGCTCCGCTTTCCCTAATCTTCTGATTTTCCTTATCCAAATACTGAAAAATATTGCCCGATGAAGCTCCTCCTGTTTTTACATTATGGGAGGTAATATTGGCATACATTTATATCACTTCTTTTAGTTCTTTCCACTCCTGTTCTGATAGTTCTACCACCACTCGGGTTTTTGTTCCCGTCATTCCTATTTGTTCAATTTTAGAGTTCTCAAAAATTTTAAACAAGGCACTTTTCTGCTCCTCGTATCTACGATACAATTCCATTGATTCTTGGTTGCTCTTTTCCAATTTTTCAGCCAATTCTTTCTCCTTAGCACTTTCTGTTTTAGGTTCAGTAAGGTAAGATTTAGGGGTTAAATCCACTTTTGGAGTTTCTATTTTTTCCGCCTTTTTATTGATTTTTCCTAAATCTGAATTTTGACTTAATTCATAGATTTGTCTCTGCATAGGAACAAGGTGGTCTTTGGTAATTCCGCCTACCCACTTTCGTAAAGTGGTGTTATCATTCGTTAGTTTTTTCTGCATTTCTTCAAGATATGCTTTCAATTTAATTTCTAATTGTATAAATCCATTTTGAAATTCTCCTGCATAATCTTCCTTTGGATTTATATTATTTTTTATAGAAAAAACAGACAGCAAATGAACGCATAAATTATAAGTAGGAATATCATATTTCTTCTTAATTGTATCCAATAATATCTTAGTTTCCTTAGAAAGCAAAATTGTGGTATTTGACATAAAATATAGTTTTTTATATAGAGCAAATATATAATTTTATTATTTGATATTCAAATATTTAATTTAAAAATTAAGACCGCAAAGGTAGTACTTTTTTTTGTTTTGACAAAATAATAACTTTCGGTAGCTCACCTACCCTTGTCTAAAAGGGAGTTTTCAGTTTCTACAACCCATAACTGTAAACTGCCTTGTATGTCATTATCTGATACACAAGCCTTGCTGTCAGATATGTCGGCGCTACGTTGTTGCTATCGGGGCATAGTCCTATGACATCCAAACCGATTACATTAGAGCGTCTGAAAATCTCTTTCAGAGTACGCAACAACATAAAATACTCCATTCCACCGGGTTCAGGCAGCGACACAGACGGCATCACAGACGGGTCGAGGACGTCCATATCGAGCGTGATATATACATTTTCTGTCAGTACATCGTACATCTCATTGAGCCAACGGTGATTATTGTCGAAAAATATGTCGCGTGCAAAAAATATCTTTGCCAAATCGACATTTCGTTGCCCGTCGGCACCCATCGACCTTATACCTATCTGTACGAGCGGGGCAAGCTTTTTTATATGATACATAGCACACTCGGGGCTGTATTCGCTACCTTTGTAATTGACTCTCATCGCATTGTGAGCTCCGAATTGTATCACTGTCAGATTGTCGTATTTGTTGCAAGCTGCCCGAGCCGAACCGATAGATACGGTACGGTTGCCTCCGAGCACTACAGGAAATTTCTCCAAATCCAATATTTCGGTTACTTTCTTCTCTACCAAGTCGCAAACTTTCTCGTCGGAGTTAAGGTTATGAAGTGGTTCCATATAATGTATACCTTTCTGCCACACCTGCCTACGTGTCTCGGTATCGTATAGCTCGAGGCGTTGCGAGGCTTCTACTATCGCCTCGGGGGCTCTACTTGCCATCGGATTCCAATCGTTCTGAGTACTGTACGGCACAGGCAACACAAAAAATTTAGACTCGTTATAATCCGTGAAAACTCCTTTTAATCCTGCAAAATTTTTCATAAAAACATTTTTGTTTTTTCTATATAAACAACTCATAATATTGCTGTTCGCAGTATTGTAGTTGCAATATATTTGTTCATATTATATAATTTACCTTTTATTCATTTTTCATCAATCAGAGATTTGAGTTTTTTCGACTTTCAATTTATTGATAGCCCTCAGAGCTCTTTTTGTCCTGATACTGCCTTCGCCCCCAATCTCCACATAATTGGCTCCTATCTGCTCTATCTCTTTTTTGTACCACTCATACAGATATTCCCTTATGTGCGGATTTTCCCTGACAGGGTCTTCTTCCCATTCTATATCGGGTTTCAGTAGGATATAGAGGTCTATTTTCTCGTTATCTATCTCCGACAGCAACCATTTGGGGCATCGTTCGTAGACATGCATAAACCATACTTTGGTTACTATCAAGAATGTATCCATTATCAGAAAATCTTTATCCTTATTGTCGGCTACCGCCTTCTTGAACTCGGCTACCTGTCGACGTGCTATCTGCTCTACGTCGTCGTATGTGTAATGCCTGCCGATACTCTCTATATAAGTGCGGGCATATTCGGGAATTATCACTGCATTCAATCGCTTTTGCAACTCCATGCACAAGGTGGTCTTCCCTACCGATTCCGGTCCGGTTACTACGATTTTCTTCAAGGTCTTACTTTTCTGCAAAGTTAATGTTTTTTTTACAAACAAAAAAACAAAAGCAATAATCGTATGCTCTTGTTTTCTCCACTAATCAAAAAAATCAATTTATTCAGCCAATAAACTTAGCTGACTATGGTAATTATTTTGCCTTATTATTCAAAATATTATAAATGATTTGACAGTTATCAGACCGCTTCACAGGGTACAATAGATACATAGCTGCGATTATCGCGTTTTTTCCTGAACTCTACCGTACCTGCCACTAAAGCGAACAAAGTGTGGTCTTTACCCATACCTACATTTTCACCGGCATTGTGTACGGTACCACGCTGACGAACCAATATATTACCTGCTTTGGCAAACTGTCCACCAAAAATTTTCACTCCGAGTCGTTTACTTTCGGACTCTCTACCATTCTTCGAACTACCTACTCCTTTCTTATGTGCCATAGTGTTTTTGTGTTTAAAATTTGTTTAAGCAATAATCTCTTTAATCATTAATTCTGTGAAATCCTGACGATGTCCGTTCAATTTCCTGTAACCTTTACGGCGTTTTTTCTTGAACACCAAGACTTTATCGCCTCTAACGTGCGATATAACTTCGGTTATTACCTTAGCTCCTTTTACCACAGGAGTACCTACTGTGATAGCACCGTCGTTATCAACCAACAGTACTTTGTCGAATTCCACACTCGAGCCTCTTTCGGCTTCGTTCATACGGTGTGCAAATATCTTTTTGCCTACCTCTACCTTGAACTGCTGTCCAAGAATCTCTACAATTGCATACATATCTTTATTTATATCAATTTAGTTAATGACCGTAAGGCGAGTTACTTCCGTGACAGACAGGAGCATTGCTACTTTTTTGCCTTTTTGCGAATCAGGCGACAAAGGTAATACATTTTTTTTTATCAGCCAAAGAAATTGAACACAGAAATGAATTTTGTAGCCTAAATCGCTACCGTATCACAAATTTCGATTTTTTTGTATTACTTTTGTTTTCGCAATTTAGAGAAAATTAAAACTATCGTTGGTTAATGCATAATTCGGCAAATTACAGGGTTGGAGCACATATCAGGCGATTTGTACTCATATTCTATCCGCCTTGCAGAAAGATATGTTCGGAACAATTCTTCGTCTACGGTATATGCGGTGCGGCAAACACTTTGTTTAGCTGGGTTTTGTACTGGTTTCTGTACAACTTCGTGCTACACAAAGAGAATCTCGACCTCGGTTTTTTGGTATTTAAACCACACATAGCAGCATTTTTCATACAGTTTGTAATCACTTTTTTAAGTGGTTTCTGGCTCAATCGCTACGTGAGCTTCTCGTCGTCGCCACTTAAGAAACGAGTACAGATGCCACGTTATATGGCAGTAGTAATAGCGTGTATCTTAATCAATTACTGGGGATTAAAGCTGTTCGTAGAGGTAATTGGAATATACCCTACCCCGTCGCAAATGCTCAATACGTTGGCAACAACGTTCGTCAGTTTTTTTTCTCAGAAATATTTTGCCTTCAAGAGTCGATAAATTAGGCAACAAACATTATTTAACTTTTTAGGCATTGTATTTTTTTATAAATTTGCAATCTTTTGGCATTAAACCTTACAATATTTTTTTTCTCAAACAAACTGAACATTAAATTTCATAAATCTTAATAAACCAATATCATAAAAAAATGAAAAAAATTTTTTTTATCTTAGGACTTATAGCTCTTTCTCAAGTAATATCTGCACAAGACAATTCTAAGGGAATAGAGTATTACGAGGCGGGTTTGTTCGACTTCGCCAAAACTTTTTTCGAACAGCAAAAAAACACAAATACCGACATTCAGGCAGAGAAATACTACTATTTGGGTCTGATTTCGATTGCCGAAAATACAGACTCGGCTTCCCTGTTGTTCGACAAAGCAATAGCCGCCAATGCCAAGTCTCCTTGGGGATATATCGGCAGAGGTCGTCTCGAATTGGCTACTAACGAAAAAGACGCTGCCGCTTCGTTCAAAAAAGCAGAGTCGTTCGGCAAAAAAGATGCTGCCGTACAGGTAAATATAGCTAAGGCTTACTTCGCCAATAAACAAAAAGAGCAGGCTACTGCTTACATAGACAAGGCAAAAAAAATCAATCCACAATATTCGGGTATTTATCTTACAGAAGGTGATTTCCTGATGCAAGACGAAAACGTAGGTGATGCTATGGGCAAATACGAACAGGCACAGTATTTCAACACAAAAGACAAACTGTCTACTCTGAAACTTGCCCGTATGTACGTGAAAATGGGTCGCAACGACTTGGCATTAGACCAACTTAAATCCATCTTCTCCACAGATGCAAACAATATACCTGCAACCATCGTTTACGGAGAGATAAAAAACTCCGAAGGCAAGTTTAAAGAAGCCATCGAGGCTTTCGAAAAGGTAATAGCCACAGGCAATGCTCCTATCAATATCTACGAGCGTTACGCTCAGGCTCTGTATTTCGACAAACAGTTCGAAAAATCGTTGGCTCAGACCAAGCACTGTCTAAAACAGAATCCGAGCAACTTGGCTACTATGCGCATACAAGCCTACAACAACTACGAACTCGGCAACTACAAAGATGCTCAGACTCAGCTCGAACATCTTATGAAGGTAGCCAATCCGAAAAATATCATTTACCTCGACTACATCACGCTTGGTGAGGTAATGACAAAAAATACGCCAAAATCGGTAACGGGCAAGACAAACCAAGATACCGCCGAGTATGTAAATGCACGTCGTAAGATTATAGAATCTTTCGAAAAAGCTATAGAGCTACAACCCAAATTGGCAGATACTTACAAGGAGTTTGCCGGCTCGTACTACTCGTTCTTCGACTATGCTAAGGCTATACCGATGTACGAAAAATATTTCGAGCTCAACCCCAACTATCTGACTATGGATATGTTCACATACTCCGACGCTTGCCTGAATGCTGCCAAAATATATCTGGCATCGTACACTCAGAACAAAGATAAAATGACTCCCGCACAGCTCGAAGAGAACAAAAACTCCTTTATGAGCTATATCAACAAAGGTATAGAAGCAAACAATAAAATCATACAGCGTGCTCCGGACTTATATCTCGGTTATTACGGCAAAGCCAGAGTAAACGCCTTGGTAGACGACTATGAAAGAGCAGGTAACGGCAAAGTACCCGGTATAGCTAAGGCATCGTTCGAAGAGGCTATCGAAAAGATGCTTGCCCAGAACGGCGACCAGAAGCTGAACAACAACATAATAGAGGGTTACAATTACCTGAGTGCATATTATATCAGTAACGGCGACGTGAAAAGCACTATCGACGTCAATCAGAAAATACTTCTGATAAACCCGAACGACGAGAGAGCTGCTTATGTATTGCAGAAACTGAATGCTCCCAAAACGGCAACTGCAACTCCTAAAAAGTAAGACCGAAACACATATTAAGTTTTCGTCACTCGATAAATAATTCGGTGGCGAAAACTTATAGTTTTTATAAACGCACAAAACTAATATATTATAAAAATGAATAAGATACCAACCCCACATATAGAGGCAAAAGAAGGTGAGATAGCCAAGACGGTAATAATGGCGGGCGACCCGCTAAGAGCGAAATTTATGGCAGAGAAATATCTCGACAACCCCACGATATACAATCAAGTACGTGGTATGTTCGGATACACAGGCACTTACAAAGGCAAAAGAGTTTCGATACAAGGACACGGTATGGGGATACCATCTATCGGAATATACACATACGAACTGTTTAATTTCTACGACGTAGATACGATTATCCGCGTAGGTTCGGCGGGAGCCATAGACGATGACCTTAATATAGGCGACATCGTAATGGGAATGGGAGCGTGTACAAACTCCAACTATGCCCGTCAATACAATCTGTGCGGTACATTTGCTCCCATTGCGGACTTCGGACTCCTCAGTAAGGCGGTATCCGAAGCCGAACGACAGGGTTTCAGATACAAGGTAGGTAATCTGTACTCCTCGGATACGTTCTATGACGACGACGAAAACTCACTGAAACAGTGGCAGAAGATGGGTGTTTTGGCAGTAGAGATGGAAGCTCCTGCCCTGTATATGAATGCAGCCAGAGCAGGCAAAAAGGCTCTGTGTATCTGCACAATATCGGATTGTCCGTTTAAAGACATAGCTACAACTTCCGAGCAACGTCAGACAGGATTTACCAATATGATGGAGGTTGCCTTAGCATTAATATAATGATAATCAAACAGTGCTGCTGTTTATGAATTTTCTTGCCGAAAAGATAGAAAAACTTCTGCTAAACAACGAATGTGTTATAATTCATTCGTTTGGCGGTTTTATAAAAAACGATAAAAGTGCCACCATTGTCGCCGACAACATAACGCCGCCAATGGTCGAAGTGTCGTTCAACTCTATGCTACGACACGACGACGGTTTGCTCTGTTCGCTGATAGCCGACGAAAACAATATTTCGTACAAAGCCGCCACGCAGGTAGTAAACAAGCACTTGGAGAATCTCCGCAGTGTACTTCTGCAAGAAAACAGAGTTATATTCGGTAATATAGGCGAATTTATACGCACAAACGATACAATTGAGTTTATTCCGTTCGTAGCCGACTACTTACCCGAAAATTACGGACAGGGAGTCATTAACGCAAAATTCAGAAAAAAAACGCAGAATATTGGTAACGGCATAGTCGTCGATGACGACGTCATAACTATCAAAATAAGCGACTTACGGCAACGAATAGTAAGATATGCCGCTATGGTGGCACTCATCGGCAGTGTCTCGATATTTATGCCAAACGTATCGGAAAAAAGCCAATACGCAGGATTCCTGCCTTCCGACAACAATTTTAGGCAATTAGACAAAACATCTCGTAGCGACAGCGTTTTAGATGCTTTTGCTCAAAGGGTAAACAAAGATTTCGACCGAAATATTGAAACACAATCTGTCGAGAAGACGGAAACAACTAATCAATCGGGCGATTATCATATAGTCGTGGCAAGTTTCGACAGTTATCGGCAAGCTGAGACTTTTTGCAATACAAAACGTGCATCGTACGACATTAAGATATTACCGTCGAAGCATACACCTACAAAATATCGCTGTATATCGGGCTCATTCCGTACAGAGCAGCAAGCAATAGACCAGCAAAACGAAGACGGCAATACAAACTCTTGGATACTTTATCAACGTCAAGAGAACAACTAATAATCGATTGTTTATCAAGCATAAAAAGAGATATGGAACAATACATAGTATCGGCAAGAAAATACCGTCCTGCGACCTTTCGTTCGGTAATAGGGCAAAATTCGCTGACTACAACCCTGAAAAACGCCATCATCACCCGACATCTGGCTCACGCCTATCTCTTCTGCGGTCCCAGAGGAGTAGGCAAGACCACCTGTGCCCGTATTTTTGCCAAGACTATAAACTGCTCCAATATCACCGAAGAGGGCGAAGCCTGTAATAAATGCGAGAGCTGCGTAAGTTTCAACGAGAACAGGTCGCTCAACATATTCGAAATGGACGCCGCCTCCAACAACTCGGTAGACGACATACGCGAGCTCGTAAAACAAGTGATGGTACCGCCTCAGATAGGGAGATACAGAGTCTATATAATAGACGAGGTACATATGTTGTCCACAGCAGCTTTCAATGCTTTCTTGAAGACACTCGAGGAGCCGCCCGAATATGCAATATTTATCCTTGCCACTACCGAAAAACACAAGATATTGCCTACCATCATCTCGCGGTGCCAGGTATACGACTTCAACCGCATACAAATAAACGATACGGTGGATTATCTCAAATATGTCGCCCAAAACGAAAACATCGATGTCGAGACAGAGGCTCTCGAAGTTATGGCACAGAAGGCAGACGGAGCAATGCGGGACGCACTATCGATTTTCGACCAAATAGTATCTTACTGCGGCAACAAAATCACTTACAAGGAAGTCATAGATATACTTAATGTTCTGGATTACGAGTATTATCTGCAAATGGTAGATTGTTTTGTGAGGGGCGATGTAGTGGGTTCGCTTATGATTTTGGATAAAATCATAAACAAAGGATTCGATGTACAGAGCTTTGTGTCGGGTTTATCGAGTCACTTCAGAGATTTGCTCGTGGCTCAGAACGAACGCAGTATAAGCCTGTTACAAGTGAGCGACTCTATAAAAAAACGATACGCCGAGCAGGCAAAAATATGCCCTCCCGACTTTTTGTACAAAGCCTTGGAGCTCTCCGTACAATGCGAACTAAATTACAAAACGAGCAAAAACAAACGATTGTTGGTGGAGTTGATGTTGATAAAAATATGCCAAATAATATCTGCTTCCGAAAAAAAAAACAATGACTCGGTCGGTATAAAAAAAATAGAGCCGCAACACGCAGACAACACTGTCGGCCAGTCAGACATCAGGCCTCATTCGAGCAGTCGGAATCTCATCTACCAGCACAGGAGCGTCCGCCGGCGCCAAGATAAAAATCTCCTCCATGGGCAA
>ERZ772921.822-NODE-822-length-18843-cov-5.194858_pt1 | contig 18843 bp, 16 predicted proteins | sample MGYA00512117_ERZ772921 | MGnify/ENA primary metagenome ERZ772921 (study PRJEB29015, sample SAMEA2737944) | human oral metagenome | biome: human oral; feature: human-associated habitat; material: dental | place: China | collected 2150 ...
GCTTTATCGGCAGCCACTCGTCTGCCTTGGAAGCTACGACGCTAAAGCGCGGATCAAGCACCAAAAGCTTTACGTCCTCTCTACTTGCGGCTTTTGCGAGCTTTTTGGTTTTTGAGATGTCGATGCCCTCAAAGAGATTGTGGCCGAAATTTACGATGTATTTTGCGTCGCCGTAGTCTCTTTGCATATTGGTGCCGAAAGTGTGTGGCACGGCGATATTATAAGTGACCGGGCAACAGGACCAGTGTGAGTAGATGTTCGGGCTGCCGTAGGCACAGGCGAAATTCATCATCTGTGTGTGGTGCTCGCCCGTTTTAGAGGTGAAAACTACGCTTTGCGGGCCATATTTTTGCGAAATCTCGCTTAGCTTCTGCGCGCAAATTTTAAGCGCCTCGTCCCAGCTCGCCTCTTTAAATTTGCCCTCGCCGCGCTCGCCTACGCGAATGAGCGGCTTAATGAGCCTTTGATCGTCGTAGAGCTGATTGATACCCGCTCCGCCGCGAGCGCAGACGGAGGTTTTGTTTGAAAACCTGTGGTTGCCCTCGATTAAAGCGCCGCGGCCGTCTTTGACGGTCACTTCGATAGGACAGCGCGAGGAGCACATCTCGCAGACGCTGGCGACTTTCTTTTCCGTCCCGCCGGTGACCGCGCTAGCGTTTAAATTTAGATTTAGCGTCGCTAGCGTGCCGATTGCGGCGGTACTTTTTAAGAAATTTCGTCTATTCATAAAAACTCCTTACCTTTAAATTTTGGTAGGAATTCTAAGGCTTCATCGTAAAAATAAGGTTAATTTTGATAATGCAGCTTTTGGCTTAGATTTTATCTCGAAAGATAAAATGCGTTCTGTGCCGTATTTTAAAGCCGTAAAATAGCGCCAGTAGTAGCAAAATGCTAATTGCGCCGCAGATCGCAAGGGCTACGCGAGCGCCCAGTAGCTCGGTAAAAAAGCCCGATATGAGCGCTCCAAATGGCGTACTACCTATTAAAAATAGCGCGTATAAGCTAAGCACGCGCCCGCGGAATTCGTTGCTTACGTGCATTTGCACGGTGGAGTTGATGCTTGAGTTTGTGATTACGAAAAGAAACCCAGTTACGGCAAGCCCTGCCGCAGCCCATGCGAAGGAATTCGCAGCCCCAGTAAGAGCTAAGCTCACCCCCATAGCGATCGCGCACGATCTGATTTTGCGGATGCCGAGTTTATCAAAGACTGCTACAAAAAGCGCGCCGCAAAAGGCTCCCACGCCCAGAGCCGACATCAAATATCCAAAGCTTCGCTCATCCGCGTCTAGGCTAAGCTTAACAAGTGCCGAGATTGTTACATTATAATTTGGCACCAGCGTCGCTACGATAAGCACTATTATCATTAGCTCGCTTAGAGTTTTTTTGTGCGATACATACGAAATTCCAGCACCGATCGAGGCAAAAACGCCTCCGCTTCTGCTAGATAGCGTAGTAGCGGATGGCGGAATTTTTATGAAAAACAGCGAAACGATGATGCCTAAAAAGCTAAGTGCATTGAATAAAAAGCAAAAGCCCACGCCCCACAGCGCCATCACGATCCCCGCAAGTGCGGGCCCTGCGATACGAGCGACGTTGAAGGACATAGAATTTAACGCTATGGCGTTGGCTAGATCGCGGGGCGAGTCGATGAGATCTTTTACCATCGACTGACGGCTCGGGGCGTCCATGCTGGTAAAGATGCCGCTTGCAAAAGCGCAAAATAAAATTTTGCCGAAAGAATATAGCTCGCAAAAGCTCATAACCGCGAAAATTGAGGCGGTCACCGCCATGCCTATTTGAGCGAGCAAAAGGATCTTTTTGCGATTAAACTTATCGAGCAGTACACCGGAAAACGGCGTGAAAAGTAGCGCGGGCAAGAACCTCGCCGCAGCTACGAGACTGACTTTAAAAGCGTCTGCGGTGATGCTTAGCACTAGCCACGGCAGCGCGACGCTTTGCATCCAAGAACCGATCAGCGAGAGGTTCATCCCGATCCAATAAATTCTAAAATTTGAGTATTTAAGCGATAGGAAGGGATTTTTCAACGCGCTGCCTTTTGAAATTTTGATTTGAGATTATACATTAAATTTTAAAAATTCACTTAAAGATTTAACATTTATAAAAATTTAACGAAAATTTAATATTTCTGAAAAGAAAAATTTTATATACTCTGCAATAAATTTTTAAGCAAAGGATTAAAAATGCAAAGACCGACTCCGATTAATCAGGAAATCAAACTCGATGAGAAGCGCTATATCGTTTCCAAAACCGATCCGAAGGGCATTATCACGTTTGCAAATCCGTATTTTTGTATGATTTGCGGCTATAGTGAGCTTGAGCTTTTGGGGCAGCCGCATAACATCATACGACATCCGGACATGCCGCGCATAGCGTTTAAGCTTATGTGGGATACGATACAACAAGGCAAGGATTTTACCGCCGTGGTTAAAAATTTAGCCAAAGACGGGCGCTTTTATTGGGTCATTACGGAATTTACTTCTAAAAAAGACCCTGTAACAGGGCAGATCACCGAATACACGGCATTTCGCAAGGCTCCACCAAGATCCGCGATCGAAACTATAGAGCCAATTTATAGGGCATTGCTGGATGCTGAAAGAAACGGCGGTATGCAGGCTAGCCAAAAGGCGCTCGTGGACTTTTTAAAAAGCAAAGGCGAGACCTACGAGAGCTGGATCGCAAAGGTCTCAGGCAAATCAAATCCGCTCACCGCAATGTTTTTTAAGGCGATGAAAAAGCTTTTTAGCTAGTGTGACTGACACGGACGCAAATTAAAATTCCGCGGAATTGGTTGGAATTTTACCTTGAAAATTCCATGACATAATAAAATTATAAAAATGCGAAATTTAGCCAAAATTCCACGGAAATTTCTTAAATTTGAAATACGGAATTTAATAAAAATTCTGTAAAGATTCTATTTTAGATTTCTTATATATTTTATGCCTAGTAGTATCACATCGGTTGTTTCTGCATCTAAAATTCCTGATGCGTATTTAGCGCAGCTCTGTGAAGCGCTAGAAAGTAACTTACGACAGGGTATCGAGTATCTAGCTACTTAATCTAAGAAAGGGGTGATTTGCTAAGAGAGAAATTTGCCATAAGACACGAGGGTTGCTTTAAAATTTAAAAAGTTGGGTATAAGGCGGATTTGAAAATAAGGAAATTTATACGCTTGATTAGATTTTTTTTGGATTTATGGTAGATTTTACGTATAGCTTAAAATTTCTAGAGTCTTTGCCTTATTGCAAGACAACGAATGAGCGATAAAAATTTACTGAGCTTTAAGTGATGAGAATATAAAATGGTGCGCCATCAAATTTAAAGGCGATAAATGGATCAAAACAGGCTTGAGGAATTAAGAAAACTCCTAAATAATCAGCACAGCGATGCAAAGCAAAATCTAACAGAAGGTCTTTATCCCAAAAATTTTAACGCTTTCGACTTCAAAAATTTAAAATTAGAAGATGTAAGCTCTAAGACTTTAAATTCCGATGATACCGCTATTAACAAAAGCTCCGAAGTCCAAGCCAGAGATTACGACAAAAATCCGATAATAATAAAAGACTATGCTTTTTACGACTATATGAAATACTCCACGATTGCTACGCTTATAGGATGCTTATTCTTCATCTCGGTCGTTACCGTAGTAAACCCCATTGAGCCCAAAAATTTTAGACTACTCCCTTTCGCTTTGGTAATGTTTTTTATCAGGCGAAAGCAACAAAAGGGCGTCTATTTCGTATTTAACGATTCGGAGATCGAATACCGCAAAGAAGATAAAACTTATAAATCTTTGAAGCTTGAACAAATCGGCGCCGTTGCGATCAGTTTTGATCCTCGCTGGGACCGGCAGCAGAGGATAAGCATACCCGAAATGCTATTTTTGTCACTTTGGCCTTTGGGCGCATACGTTATGCGCGGAATGCATGCGATGATCGCGCTAATTTCGATGATAGCAATTAGCCTATTCGGAGCGGGTATATTGATGCATCTTAAAAATGGCAGTTTCAGATGCTTAGGCATCTATGACCGGCTTGTGATATACGGCGAAACGGGCGATCTTAGAATTATAAATGTTTTGATTTATAGCGAAAAAGAGTATCTGGAATTAAGAGAGTATTTTATGCGCAAAACGCATATAGATTTAGATACCGTCCCACGCACCTTGTCGGTATTTAGCAAAAAGGTAAAATTTAGAAAATTTAAATTAAAAAGGGATATCATAAAGCGAATTAAAAAGCAAGGAAATAAGCTGATTTTATAAAAAGTACTGATAAATGGAAAATTTTAATAAACAGCAAACAAGAGATTACGACAAAGAACCAATAATTCTTAAAAACTACGAATATCTATATCAAAAGCTATTAATGGTTTTCTCTTTTTTTATAGGCGGCGTATTTGCCATAATCGTAAATTTTGATTGGAAAGCCAGCAGCGCAGCGAATTATAGCGCCAATGACGGTATATGCATGATTTTGTTTCTATCATTTTTATCACTATTTATTATATTGCCAGAACTTATAGATTATAAAAAAGAGAGACCGACGATACGGCTTAAAAACAACCAAATAGAATTTTACGAAAAAGATAAAATCGCGTATGTCGAGCAATGTGAAAATTTGCAGCATAATATGGATTGGTCCTTTTTTATAGGAAATTTTAAAGGGAAAAGAGAATGGCTATATCTATTTATGGCGGCACTACTATGCTTAGTTTTTATGACGATTGATCTTGTAGTTGTTCGTTGGTTTTTGAGCTTTGCTCTGTTTCAGTTTGTAGGCAATATATTAGTAAAATGTATCTTTTGTCTTGTTTTGGGAAAAAGTGGCGATAGGAGATTTTCGCTTTTTCCTGCATTGAGAGTTGGCGAACCGCATTATGGACATATCGGCTTATTTGCTTGCTCCAGATATTATTTAATACTGATATTTAGAAATTCTATATATTTTGAATTGAAAGAGTATTTCTTAGCTAGACACAATATAAATATCAACGATGTAGATAAAATTTATTTCTAGCTATAAGTGACACAAAATTTTATCAAAATGTATGATGCAGAATTTTTGCATTTAAAATTCCATCCCGCGATATCGCACGGAATGGAATTTGAAAGCAGCTCATTCGTAGCGAGTAAATCTAAAATAGAATTTTAAAATTTAAATCCCAAAGCCTTAGCCGTTGTAGCCTAAGCGGCGCATATTTGCGCACGCATCCTTGTAGCCGTAATAGCACGAGATGCGGTATAGGTCGATGGCGTTAAATTTATTCTGCTCTACGCCCTCGCCCTTTTCAAACATCGCTGCGAGCTTCTGGCAAGCAGGGAAATTTTGAGAGAGCGTGCATGCGGCGTTGTAGGCGTTGGCGGCAGAAGCATAGTCGTGCTTGGAATACATAGAATCCGCAAAATTTAGACACATTGCGCCATTGCCGTTTTTGCACGCATCGCTTTGCACGACGCCGCCATCGATCTCGGTTCCAACAGCTTTCATATGATCGTTGCCCGCATCGTTAACGGCACATTGCAAGTGTTATCGCGATTGAAACAAAAAGTGCAATTAGCGGAAGGCTTGGATGAAAATCAAGTGTTAAGCCAAGCGGCGATTGAACGCGGGGTAAATTGCTTGGCATTGTTTGCCGAACGTTTGCAAGGATTCCCGGCGGAGAATGTCAGCGTGGTTGGCACTTACACGCTACGCCGTGCCATTAATAACGAAGAATTTTTACGTCAAGCCGCGACCGTTTTTCCTTATCCGATTAACATCATCAGCGGCAAAACCGAAGCTAAAACCATTTATGCCGGTGTTTGCCACACCCAACCGGAAATGGGGCGAAAATTTGTCATTGATATTGGTGGCGGATCCACTGAGATGATTATCGGCGATAATTTCACCCCTTTAATTTATGAAAGCCGTCACATGGGCTGTGTCAGTTTTGCCAAGAAATTCTTCCCGAATGGCGAAATTTCCGAAGAAAATTTCCGTTTAGCTAAACAAAGTGCGGTGAATAAAATCGAAGATTTGGCATGGGAATATCGCAATTTAGGCTGGCAGTCGGTGCTCGGTTCATCGGGGACGATTAAAACCGTGCATCAAGTGATCAGTGAAAATATCGATTCGGACGGTATTATCACCGCAGAACGGTTGGATCAACTTATTCAACAAACCTTGCCGTTTTCTCATTTTAACGAACTGAAATTTCATGGCTTAAACCCTGATCGTGCTGATGTGTTTGTTCCCGGCTTGGCGATTTTAAAAGCGATATTTGAAAATTTCCAAATCGAAAAAATGCGTTATTCCGATGGTGCATTGCGTGAAGGCGTGATGTATAGCTTGGAAAAAAATTTTCAGGTCAATAACATTCGTGAGCGCACCGCGTTAGGCTTGGCGGAACAATTTAATATCGACCAAGCGCAGGCGGAGCGGGTATATCAAACAGCCACATTGTTATTCGGACAATATTCATGTTGGCAAAATCCAAAACTGATTGACGATATGCAAGACGTTCTGTTTTGGGCGGCACGCTTGCATGAGGTGGGCATTGTGATCAATCACAAGAACCTGCAAAAACACTCTGCGTATATTTTATATAACACCGAATTACCGGGTTACGACAACGAACAACATCGTCTTCTTTCCACGCTGGTGCGTTATCACATGGGGAATTTTAAATTACCGGAAATGTTCAAATTCTACCGTTATCATGAAAAAGATGTGTTGGCGTTGATTCGGATCTTGCGCTTGGCGATTATTCTTAATCGTTCCCGCCAAGCCACAGAAAAGACAGAAGAAATCGCCTTAAAAATCGACCGCACTTTGCATCATTGGACGTTGCAATTTTCAGCGGATTACTTGCAACATAACCCATTAATCAAAAACGAACTGCTGCTTGAACATCGCTTTTTGCAAGGATTAGGGTTTGGTTTGACAATCTTCAATTCACACTAATTTGATTACCGATCCCGAAAACAGACCGAATGCGGAAGCGTGCATATCGGTCTGTTTTGTATGAAGGCATTTTTCTGCTTAACGCCTTCCACCTGAAAGAGCAGGACAAAACCTAAAAATCTGCTATACTGCCCGCCGAGTTTTTACTCAATTCTTTTCTGAAAATTAACCACTCGCTATTGTTAGCTTTGGAGGACAATAAATTGAAAAATTTGTTTGCAAAAACGCTTAAATCTCTCAGCTTGACGCTGACTCTCCTTTCCACCACCGCCTTTGCGCAAGAAAAACTCTACGTTTATAACTGGACCGATTACGTCCCTTCCAACCTCGTTGCCGAATTTACCAAAGAAACCGGTATTGAAGTGATTTATTCCACCTTTGAAAGCAACGAAGAAATGTATGCCAAACTCAAACTGATTTCTGACAATGCCGGTTATGACTTGGTGTTTCCGTCAAGCTATTATGTGAACAAAATGGCAAAAGACGGCATGTTGCAAAAGCTTGATCACAGTAAGTTAAGCAATTTCAAACAAATTCCGGACAATTTATTGCATAAAGACTTCGACCCGAACAACGAGTATTCCTTGCCTTATGTGTATGGTTTAACAGGATTAGCAGTGAATTCTGAAGATATAGACCCGAGCAAAATCACCAGTTGGGCAGATTTGTGGAACCCGGAATACAAGGGCAAAGTGTTGTTGACCAGTGACGCGCGCGAAGTGTTTCATATTGCATTATTGTTAGACGGCAAGTCTCCAAATACCACGAATGAAGAGGACATCAAAGCCGCTTATGAACGTTTGGTGAAACTTCTGCCAAATGTGGCGGTGTTTAACTCCGACTCACCGGAAGTGCCTTATGTGCAAGGCGAAGTGGCATTAGGCATGATTTGGAACGGTTCCGCTTATTTAGCGCATAAAGAGAACGACAAAATTGCCTTTGTTTATCCGAAAGAGGGTGCGATTTTCTGGATGGATAATTATGCCATTCCAAAAAGCGCAAAAAATGTCGAAAATGCTTACAAATTCATCGACTTCTTATTGCGTCCGGAAAATGCCAAAGTGGTGTTAGAACGATTGGGCTATTCCATGCCAAATAATGGTGTGAAAGCTTTGTTGACACCGGCTATGGCAGAAAACCCAACCTTATTCCCACCGGCTGAGGAAGTGGAAAAAGGCATTATCCAAAGCGATGTGGGCGAAGCTGTCGATATTTATGAAAAATATTGGAGCAAATTGAAAACCCACTAATCCTTTCACACCAAGTGGGGTCAAAATTCACGGTAAATTTTGACCGCACTTTTTTCTCATAGCCAGCCAAAGTTTGGCTATCTGTTGCATGAATAATTAACCTCAATGCGTAATTCATGATTTCGTACGTAGCGTGCAACTTGTTGCACGAATGATTAACCTCAATGCGTAATTCATGATTTCATGCGTAGCGTGCAACTTGTTGCACGAAGGATTAAACCTCAATGCGTAATTTATGATTTCATGCGTAGCGTGCATCTTGATGCATGAATGATGAACCTCGATGCGCTACGATTCTTTGCCGGTATTGGTACTGAACATGTTGCCCACCCGCAAGGCGAAGCACGGATTTTGGTAATTGAAAAGGCGGGAAGTATTTGAAAATAAAAAGTGCGGTTGGTGTAAAACATTTTTAAAATCAACCGCACTTTCTTGATTATCTTGCCAATAGTTTTTGATAAATCGCCATAATCGATGAGGCAAATTAAATGAACAATTAAAGCGCCTGTTTCACCGCCACATCCAATCCTGCTGTTGGACGACCTAGCAATTTCTCAAGGGTTTTGTCTTCGGAGAATAATGCACCGTTTGACGCATCCACATCCCATTGTGCAATTAAGCCTGCAAAGCCTTCATCTAATCCTGCTTGCACAAGCGCAGCAGCGTAATCTTTTGCTGGAAGATCTACATACGGAACCTCTTTACCGGTTTGTTTGCTGATTTCTGCGGCAAGGTCGGCTAACGTCCAGCTGGTTGATCCGGCGAGTTCGTAAGTTTGGTTTTCATGGCCTTCACTTAATGCAACATTTACCGCTGCTTCAGCAAGTTCTGCACGAAGTGCGGAGGAAATTTTGCCGTTTTTTGCCGAACCGTAGAAAGCATTGTTCGCTAATGCGGCCGGAATTGAAGCCGTGTAGTTCTCTGTGTACCAACCATTGCGTAAAATGGTGTAAGGGATGCCTGAGGCTTTTAAGGCGGCTTCGGTTGCAACGTGTTCACCGGCAAGGGATTTCACCGTATTGTCGTTGGTAGCGCCGAGTAAGCTGGTGTAAATAATGTGTTTCACGCCTGCTTTTTTCGCGGCCTCAATCACGTTGTTGTGCTGTACAAAACGCTGACCGATTTCATTACTTGACACCAAAATTAAAGTATCCACTCCTTGTAACGCTTCTACTTGGCCTTCTGTTTTTGAATAATCAAATTTGCGGGCTTCTACGCCGGAAATTTTTTCCGGGGAACGCACAAGTGCGATGACGTTGGCGTTTTTGGCTTTTAATAAATTTAACGCGATTGCGCCGAATTGACCTGTTGCACCGGTAATTGCGATAGTTTTCGTTGTCATGATGTTTTCCTCCTCGTTAAGTTGAAATGATGTTTGAACATTTGATTGTTCGCTTGATGTGACGTATTATATTTTAATACTTACTTTTGAGAAGTACTTGCATAAACGTAAGTTTTGAAATTTTTTGAAAATAATTTTTAATTTATTGATTTTTAAGGAAATAAAAATGGAAAAAAGTGTTGAGCGTGGCAATGTGCTGGTGAGCAACCGTTTCTTTAAGGATAGGTTGGGGCTTATTTTTACAGCCAGTGCAGAGCAAACCGACCGCAGTAACGATCGATTTATTGCAGCTTACAAAGTGAACGGAAATTTTTGCAGCATTTAACCAGTCGTTGGGGGGCGTTGGTGTTGGTGAGTTTGCATTCCGGCACCAAGCGTTTTAGTGAACTTCGCCGAGCTATTGATGGTGTGAGTGAACGTATGTTGACAAAAACGCTACAAGAACTGGAAGCGGACGGCATGTTAATTCGCAAATCCTACAACACCGTGCCGCCACAAGTAGATTACACCTTAACGGAATTCGGCGCGCAGGCGTCCAATAAAATGTTTGAGTTGGTGGATTGGTTGGAAATGAATTTAGGGAATATTTTAGCAAGTCAGCAGAATACTGTTTCACAGTAGGCATGTTTAAACTGTCTGACGATACATTGACAATGGGGAGAGCCTATTCTCTAGGCTCACCCCATTTTATATCGGATTAGGGCTTATAAATAATTTCTACGCCTTCTTCGTCTTCTTCCGACCAGTCATCCCAGTCATCATCGTCTTCATCATCAAAATCGGCATTTTCCAATTGCGCTTGATGATACTCTTCCCATTTGAATTTCACTTCTTCGTTTTCAACCGCTGCGACCTCTGTTTCGCGTGGGTTAGCCTCCAAGAAGTCCATAATATCACGGCAAAGCTGCGACACGTTTTTGCCGGTAGCGGCAGAAATCAAATAATAATCCTCTTCCCAACCGAGCTGTTCGGCAATCGCTTCTGCGCGTTCATGGGCTTCTTCATCGCTCATGGTATCAATTTTATTGAAGACTAACCAACGTGGTTTTTCTGCCAAGGATTCGCTGTATTGAAACAATTCTGATTCGATAATCGCCACATTGTCTGCCGGATCGGATTCATCGATTGGGTGAATATCCACCAGGTGAATCAATACGCGGCAACGTTCCAAATGTTTTAGAAAGCGGATACCTAAGCCTGCACCTTCAGAGGCGCCTTCAATTAAGCCCGGAATATCGGCTATCACGAAGCTGCGGTTATCGTCCACTTTCACCACGCCTAAACTTGGCACTAAGGTGGTGAACGGGTAATCTGCGACTTTCGGTTTGGCAGCGGAAACGGCACGGATAAAGGTGGATTTACCGGCATTAGGTAAGCCCAGCATACCCACATCCGCAAGTAACATAAGCTCTAATAATAAATCGCGTTTTTCCCCGGGTGTACCCATAGTTTTTTGACGCGGCGCACGGTTGATCGAGGATTTAAAACGCGTGTTACCAAGCCCATGATAACCGCCTTTGGCAACCAATAATCGCATACCGTTTTGGGTTAAATCGCCAATGACCTCTTGGGTGTCGTTATCAATGGCGCGCGTCCCCACCGGCACGCGTAACGTAATGTCTTTGCCGCGGTGTCCTGTACAATTTGCACTACGACCGTTTTCACCGCGTTCAGCAGCAAAACGTTTTTCAAAGCGGTAGTCAATTAAGGTATTTAAATTTTCGTCAGCAATTAAATAGACATCGCCGCCATCGCCGCCATCGCCGCCATCTGGCCCGCCTTTCGGGATATATTTTTCACGACGGAAACTGGCACAACCATTGCCTCCGTCACCGGCTTCGACACGAATCAAAGCTTCATCAATAAATTTCATATTTTTCCTATGGGTTCATGTATTACCGATTGATTTAAGTCGGGCTATTCTATCAGAATCTGCCGTAGAAGTTTGCACAATAACGCCATAGAACAAAAAAATCGCCTAAAAATTCAGTGGAAAATTTGATTACTGCTGCTTGGTTAGCGCGATTTTCCCTTATAATGTGCCGTATTTTCATTGAACGGCTTGATGTCCTCGCGCCATGGTTTGGAAGAGGCGCACCACATTGCCCTCTTCAATTTGCCGCCCTAAAGTGCGGTCGTTTTTTCGATTATTTTTATGGAATAACAATGACAACTTCAATCCAACAACAAATTGACGATCTCAGAAAAACCCTGCGTTATCACGAATATCAATATCATGTGTTAGACGATCCGCAGATTCCTGACAGTGAATACGATCGCTTATTTCATCAGCTCAAAGCCTTAGAACAACAACATCCCGAACTGATCACCGCCGATTCGCCGACCCAACGCGTGGGCGCGCGGCCGTTGTCAGAATTTGCGCAAATTAAACATGAACTTCCGATGCTCTCGTTAGATAACGCCTTTTCTGATGAAGAATTTCTGGCATTCGTGAAACGTATTCAAGATCGTTTAGGACTTGTGCCTGAACCATTGACCTTTTGTTGCGAACCTAAATTGGACGGATTGGCGGTCAGTATTTTGTATGTGAATGGTGTGCTGACCCAAGCGGCAACCCGCGGCGATGGCACAACAGGCGAAGACATCACACAAAACATTCGTACCATTCGCAATATTCCGTTACAACTACTGACGGATAATCCGCCAGCACGTTTGGAAGTGCGTGGTGAGGTGTTTATGCCGCACGAGGGGTTCGAGCGTTTAAATGAACGCGCCTTGGAACAGGGCGAAAAAACCTTTGCTAACCCGCGTAATGCGGCGGCAGGTTCCTTACGCCAATTGGATCCGAAAATCACTAGTCAACGTCCGTTAATGCTCAACGCCTATAGCATTGGTATTGCCGAAGGCGTCGATTTGCCACCAACACACTATGAACGTTTGCAATGGTTGAAATCCATCGGTGTGCCGGTAAATAGCGAAATCCGTTTATGCGATGGCGTTGAAAACGTTTTAAATTTCTACCGCACTATGATGGAAAAACGTAGTTCCTTGGGTTATGACATTGACGGTACGGTATTAAAAGTCAATGACATCGAATTGCAACAAAGACTGGGCTTTATTTCCAAAGCACCGCGTTGGGCAATCGCTTACAAATTTCCTGCACAAGAAGAACTAACCGTATTAAATGACGTGGAATTCCAAGTCGGTCGGACCGGTGCCATCACGCCTGTGGCTAAACTACAACCGGTATTCGTTGCCGGCGTAACGGTAAGTAACGCGACCTTACATAACGGCGACGAGATCGAGCGTCTCAACATTGCTATCGGCGACACGGTGATTATTCGTCGCGCGGGCGATGTGATTCCGCAAATTATTGGTGTCGTACATGATCGCCGCCCGGCCAATGCGCGCCAAATTGTCTTTCCAACGCACTGTCCTGTATGCGATTCCTTAATTGTTCGCATTGAAGGCGAAGCGGTGGCACGTTGCACCGGCGGGTTATTCTGTGCGGCACAACGCAAAGAAGCGCTAAAACATTTCGTCTCACGCAAAGCCATGGACATTGACGGCGTAGGCGCCAAATTGATTGAACAGTTGGTGGATCGTGAATTGGTTCATACCCCGGCAGATTTGTTCAAGTTAGATTTAACCACACTCACCCGCTTGGAACGTATGGGACCGAAATCGGCTGAAAATGCGTTAGCCAGCTTAGAAAAAGCCAAACACACGACCCTCGCCCGTTTTATCTTTGCATTGGGTATTCGTGATGTGGGTGAAGCCACGGCATTAAATCTGGCAAACCATTTCAAAACCTTAGAAGCGTTGCAAAATGCCGATTTAGAACAGTTAAAACAAGTGCCTGATGTGGGCGAGGTGGTCGCGAATCGAATTTTTGTGTTCTGGCGTGAAGAACACAATGTGGCGGTGGTGAATGATCTCATCGCTCAAGGTGTACATTGGGAAACTGTTGAAGTACAGGAAGTGAAAGAAAATCCGTTCAAAGACAAAACCGTGGTGCTCACCGGCACACTTTCAAAAATGGGACGCAACGACGCCAAAGCGCTGTTACAACAACTCGGTGCCAAAGTCAGCGGCAGTGTTTCAGCCAAAACCGACTATGTTATCGCCGGTGAAGCGGCAGGTTCCAAACTCAGCAAAGCAGCAGAATTAGGCGTGCAGGTGTTAAGTGAGGAGGAGTTTTTGGCGTGGATTGGTGCATAGGCAAGCCAATACAAAACGACCGACTTTTTGATTAAAAGTCGGTCGTTTATACTATGCATGCGATAACATGAAGAAAATGAAATCATGCCAAAGGCATTATTTAACGGATTTTTGCACCGCACTTTTGCGATATGCCCAAAGCATAATCGCAATGCCCCCTACAATCATAGGTACGCAAAGTAACTGCCCGCGCGTGATCACATTGAGGAAAAGTTCAACATCCGGTTCGCGAACATATTCAACGATAAAACGGAAAAAACCGTAGCCGATAAGGAATAACCCAGCCACCGAACCTGTCGGACGTGGTTTGCGAATAAAACCATTGAGAATCAAGAACAACACTAAACCTTCTAACACCGCTTCATATAACTGAGACGGATGGCGTGGTAAGAGCAGCGGATCTGTTGGGAAAATCATCGCCCAAGGCACATCGGTTTGACGCCCCCATAATTCGAGGTTAATGAAATTACCAATACGCCCCATGCCTAGCCCGAATGGAATTAAGGGCGCCATAAAATCAGCCGTTGCCCAAAAGCGGCGTTTTTGCATCTTAGAGGTGATGATCATGGCGATAATCACACCGATTAAACCGCCGTGGAAAGACATTCCCCCTTCCCAAACACGGAATAAATACAGCGGATCCTGTAAAAAACGATCAAGATTATAAAAGAACACATCGCCGATTCGTCCGCCGAAGAAAATCCCCATAAAGCTGTTAAATAGCAAAGAGTCCACTTGATCCACCGTCCAACCGCTGTTCGGTTGTTTGGCACGACGTACGCCAAGCCAGCGAGCAAAAATAAAACCAAGTAGATACATTAAACCGTACCAGCGCAAGCCAATCGGGCCAAATTCAAAAATCGCCGGGTCGAAATGAGGTAAAACCAAATAGTCTGAATTCATAACACTCCTTATTTCAATAACATATTAATCGCCACCACAATTAAGAAGGCGGCAAATCCTTTCTTCAAGGTCGACACCGGTAATCGGTTGGTCATATTGGCGCCGAGTTTAGAGGTAAAAAATGAGGTGACGGTAATGCCTAATACCGCAGGAAGGTACACAAAACCGAGGGAATAATTCGGCATTCCCGGCGTCCCCCAACCGCTCAGCATAAAGCTCAACATACCGGCGATGCCCATTAGCATGCCACAAAATGCGGAGGTGCCGATGGCCTTTTTAATGTCCACATTGCGTGAATTTAAAAACGGCACGATAAAGCCGCCACCGCCAATACCGGCAACGCTTGATATTATACCGATTAAAGCACCACCGATAATTGAGGATAAAGGCGTGATTTTTTTGTTCGGATCGATGTTTTTCGGCTTAATAGACAAAATCATTTTAATCGCCAGATAGGTGACTAAGCAGGCAAATAACTTACTGGAAATTTCAGGTGGCAATTTACTGATGTATTGCCCGGAAATAAATGCGCTAATCATTAACGCGGGCGCAAAATATTTCAACGTTGACCAAACTACATTGCCGAGCTTGTGGTGTCGTTGTGCGGAAGAAAACGCGGTAACCACGATGGTGGCAAAAGACGTGCCAAGTGCGGTGGACATGAGCAATGAATCCGGCACACCCACAATCGGCAGTAGATAAACCATCATCGGTACAATCACCATGCCGCCGCCAATGCCGAAAAGCCCCGACAAGAAGCCGGCGGCACAACCGGCAAGTAAGCAGAAGAGAAAGAAGGTTAACATAATTATCCTCTATATTTACGCGGTGTGCGTTTGGGCGATTTAGAATAATGTTGCTTGTGAGAAGAGAACGCGGGTTTCTTGTCACCGAAAGTTGAGGTTTCAGTCTGCGACAAGGCTTTACTGTTTTCCTCAAATAACACTGCCGCAAACTCTTTCATGGCTTTACGATAAACCTCTTTTTTAAAAGACACCACTTGACGCACCGGATACCAAAAACTCACCCAACGCCATCCGTCAAATTCCGGCGTTTTACTGCACTGCATATTGATATTCTTGGTATCAGTCACTAACTGCAATAAAAACCAACGCTGCTTCTGCCCGATACACATTGGTTTGGAATCGTGACGCAATAAACGCTTCGGTAATTTATAACGTAACCACTGTTTAGACGCATATAGCACACGCACATCTTTAGGCGTTAGCCCCACTTCTTCAAATAATTCTCTAAACATGGCTTGCTCGGGAGTTTCGTTATCATTAATGCCCCCTTGCGGAAATTGCCAAGAATTCTGTCCGTATCGCTTCGCCCACAGCACTTGCCCTTTGTCGTTACAAATAACAATGCCTACATTCGGACGGTAGCCATCGAAATCGATCACTATCGTATCCCTTAATCTGTCTCATTTTTTACACTAAATAGCGATAAATTGTTTCATAAACCAAGCATTAGCACAACTTTATTCTGTATTTTCATATTGTGCTGATACGGCATCATTGTCAGCTCACTTGAAGGAATCATCTCCCTTTGAGGAGGTAGATTATTAAGGCAATAGCTTTATGCCGGGAAAATTACTGATCTCAAGGCATTTGGAAAAATGCTAAATGATAAGCGGAAATCACTTGGTATTGAGCTGAGTATGTTGGAGTTACAAACCGGCGTGTCTATTTCTACGCTAAATCGCTTATTTCAAGATCCAAGCCAAGTTCGATTTACCACTATTTTTCTTGTCGCTCAAACATTAGGAGTGTCGCTATGCGCAATTTAGTCCGCTCGGGAGGAGCAAAATATTGGATTAAGTAAGAATGTGATTATTCAAAAATTCATTCCTGAAATTACACAAGAAAAAGAGAAGGTTGAGCGGATTTATTCGCAATCATTTATGCCACAGTCACATATCGATTGTGTTTTGAAAAATTATCGTAAACGTTTAGCGTTACTTAACGTATTAAATGAACCTGAATTATAGCATTTAAAGTCAATTTCGACCGCACTTTTAGGGGAGAATAAAGGCACATTTTAGAAATCAAATGTGCCTTATTGTGATTGGATTAGAATGTGATATTAAGGTTTGTCCAGAAACGACGACCATCTTCTACCGTCCAGCTTCCGCCGTTGGTATCCACGCGTTCACCAATTTCATTACCAATATTTAATACCGCAAAGTTAAGGGAAACATTTGGATTAACCTTATAGGTTGTGCCCAAATCCACCGTGGTATATCCGCCGCGGGTACGGTAGGCATTTCGGTTGTCCCCATTACGCGGATTTGCCCAAATTTGTTTGCCTTTATAAGCTACGCGAGTATAGGCGCTTAAGCGATCATTTACGATCCAATTTAGTTTTCCGCTAGCGGAGTGCTTAGGTGTATTATCCAATGGCAATCCTCTTAAACTTACGCCTGAAGCTGAAATGTCTTCATCCGATTTACGTTTTGAATGCTGGTATGTATAAGACAAATCTACGTTCCAGTGTTCGTCAAACGGAATATGGGAACTCACTTCAACGCCTTTAATATTGGCGCGACCGACATTGCTGTATTTATAAAGTTTAGCACCGGTAAGCGGATCCGGATTGCCGGTGTAATGGCTGGTCAGTTTGTTTTTAAACTCTGTATTAAACAAGGTTACTGTGGCATTGGCACCGCTATCGTGATTGTAAACGACACTCACCTCTTCATTGACGCTGGTTTCCGGTTTTAAGTTTGGATTACCGTAAATGACACCGGCGCCCGCTTCTGTCGCAGTAACATAGCTTTCGCTCAATTCACGAATACTTGGTGCACGGAAAGCTTTCGCGATTCCCCCTTTTACACTGAAGTTATCATCAATATGGTAAACCGCATAGGCTCTTGGGTTCCAATGCGTACCAAACTTCTGGTGATGATCCAAGCGTGTTCCTAGGGTTAATAGGAATTTATCGGTGAAATTAATTTCATCTTCAAGGAAAAACGCATACTGGTGAACGTTATTTTTCGTATTTTTATAAACAGGCACTGAGCGTGTTTGCGTTTTTCCATTCACTGTTCTTGTCATTCGATTGACTTTGGTAACGGAATCGTCTTCCAATTTGGCATTTTGATGCTGACCACCAAATACGAAGAAATGGTTTGCCACAGGTAACATGAATTTCGCATCAAATACGGTGTTTGTGATTTCCGGTTTACGAGAATCTACCACGCCATTTGTGCTTACTTCACGTTTGGCTTTTTCTTGATATAAACTTAATTCGGAACTCATCACATCCCAATCGGCTTGATGGGTTAAAGACCAGTGATTTCTGATGGCGTGCGTAGCTCCCGGTTGGTTGTGCGCAACACTGGCACCACGCGTTGTGGTTAACGCTAAGGATTTTCCCGGTGTTTCCTGTTTTTCGAGTAAGTGGCGACCACCTTCTAAGATAAAGGTTTGTTTATCAGTTGGTGTAAAGGAAAGTTTAGCATTGATATTTCGGTTTTTATTACGATTAGAACCACCGATGATATTATCTTCAGGGTGATAGTCTGCTCCGCCGTAAACTTGCAGCCCTAGCTTATCTTGAACTAATGGACCTGAAACAAAGAAATTACCATGATGCCCGTTACCAAAAGTGCTTTTATCATGTGCGGTAAAGCCGACAGAAGCAGATCCTGTCCATTCTTTGGTAACATTTTTGGTAATAATGTTGACAACACCGCCCATAGCATCAGAACCATATAGAGAGGACATCGGCCCACGCACCACTTCAATGCGCTCAATTGCATTTACCGGCGGGATAAATGCACCTTCAAAACCGCCGTTACCATTTGGGCGGGATTCACGGGTATTTTGACGACGACCATCAACCATGATTAATGTGTAATCAGCCGGTAAACCACGGATAGAAATATCTGATTTATTCACATTACTCCCGCTGACATTTACGCCCGGAATATCTTGTAACGCTTCTTCCAAACGATTGGATGGGTGTTGTTTAAGCTGTTCTTTATTCACAATGCTGATGCTGGCAGGCGCATCTTTTAAATCTTGAGAGGTGCCGGCGGCAGTGACAACGATAGGTGCTAATGCCTCAGTATTTGTTTCCTCTGCGAATGTTTGGGTCGAGAAAACAGAAAAAAGAGCTAAACTAATGGGAGAAAGTTTAATACATGATTTCATAAAGGTATGACAGATAAGAATGGTCAACCAATTGCACGTGTTAA